>Ga0207867_1000388_pt1 | contig 48449 bp, 40 predicted proteins | sample HigsolmetaAR206D_FD_184838 | JGI IMG/M metagenome (GOLD analysis project Ga0207867, IMG submission 184838) | Ionic liquid and high solid enriched microbial communities from the Joint BioEnergy Institute, USA - AR20-6-D (SPAdes) (version 2) ...
ATTGTTTTCAATATATTATAGTAAATACTAATGTATTCCCGAAATGAGAACGCTAAATTTGCTTATGATGGAGAGTAGTGTCCCATTTCGGTAATGGATTTTTCTCTTGATTTGAGCATGGCGTTAGGTTGTAATGTTCGCGGGGGAATTGGTGTCTTTTGCGGCATGACAACCTTTCCGTGTGTTACGCCTTTTGATCAGCTGGCGGCGTAGACTGATCAGGGTTAATGCAAAGAACGCAACCCTGCAGGCAAAGGGGGAGGGGATGCAATTCCATGCTGCGCGCATATGTGGTTCGTGGCTAATCGAACCTGATCCTGCAACCGATGAGCGAGGATGGTTCGCCCGCACGTTCTGCGAACGCGAGTTTGCAGAGCACGGATTGCCGACGCATTTCGTGCAGCATAGCCGGTCATTTACGAGGCGGGCCGGCACGATCCGCGGTTTGCATTTCCAGTCACCTCCCTTCGCGGAGGAGAAACTGGTGTCCTGCGTCGCGGGTGCAATTCTGGATGTGATCTTCGATCTTCGGCCGGATTCTCCGACGTATATGGAGACCTGGTCGGTGGAACTGTCGGGTGAGAATGGTCGCCAGCTGTTCATCCCCAAGGGGGTCGCGCACGGATTTCAGGCACTGACGGACAATGTTCTGGTGAATTATCTGATTTCGGAATTCTATGCGCCCGAACATGCCCGCGGGATCCGCTATGACGATCCCGTCCTGAATGTGCGCTGGCCCTTGCCGGTGGCGACAGTTTCGGAACGAGACCTCTCCTGGCCGCGGTGGGAACCGCTGGTGCCGGAAGAACGTTCCCTCAGCTAGGGCGCCCAATCGTCGATGGCTCTGGAGCTTGGGGAGATCGGGGATTGGAAACGTGAGTGATGGGGGCCATATGCATGTCACCGCAAACGCCAAATAGCCTGCGCGAAGCAACTCTTTTCAAATCAGCCTCGTTGAACGAAGAAGAAAAAAAACAGCTCGACCAGCTGGGTCTCGTCTTCAAGTATTATCCCAGTAATACGCTTCTGACACCTGAAGAGGATGATCTCTTCGTGCTGGTCCATGCCGGATGGGGCTGTCTCTACAGCAACGTCTCCGACGGTGACAGGCAAATCCTGGATTTTCCGCTCAACGGCGACTTGATCCTGGTCAGCCGTAGCACTCCGCGTGGTGTTGACGAGACTTTCATGGCGCTCACGGAGATCATGGTCTGGCAAGGTCCCGTTCGCGGCGTGATCGAGGGCATTGCCAATTTTCCGAAACTGACATCCATCATGATGGGCGCCGCCCTTCGTCAGAAGGCGATCCTCATCCAGCACATGAACAGTCTCGGACGCCGCAAGGCGCTGTCGCGTGTGGCGCATCTGCTCCTTGAGCTGGGGGCGCGCCTCGAGCGGGCCGGGGCGGCGAGCCGCGACGGCTTTCGCTGTCCGCTCACGCAGTACGACCTCGCGGATGCCCTCGGGCTGACTGCTATTCATGTTAATCGTATGCTGCGCGAACTGCGCGAGCGAGGGCTGATTGATTTCCGCCAGAGGACGGTACGGTTCCTCGATCGACCGGGGCTTGAGCGCGTCGCCGGTTTCGATCCTGACTATTTGAAAATGTGCATATAAAAATTTGCGGGGGCGCGGTTTCTGCCGGATGGCTGCCTTCGCAGGAGCGGCGCTCTTCATGCTGACCAGACGATGCGCCCACCCGGGCAACGCATCTGCGTGCACTGGTAACGCCATGAAAACGAGGCATTTTTACGTGATTGGCCGGCTCGTTGGCCTCGTCGGTCCGGGAGTGACGGCGGGAAAGTTGAGCATTCTGAAAGATTGGCTTTTGGCGAAATATCAAAATGCACAAACCACCATTATCTGAGAAAATGATAGCATTTTTCGGGCAATTTTTTGGCAGGAACGGTCACAAAGTTCTGACGAAAGGTGATGAATTTAACCCATTTGTACTATGCTTAATTGGCAAACATATTCATTTTTCACTAATCCACATTAACGCGGTTTCCAAAGATGCTGTGTACTATACGGTTGTAAGGCGGGGGGTATGTCTTTCAGCCGAAAATGCGGTAGGAAAAGTTGGGATCTTCCTACTTCGATCCAAGAAGACGGCAAATGCTCTCCGGCCGTAAGAGTGATGATCCAAACGAGGAATTGTCAGAATGCAAACGGGAGCGTGGAGAAAAGAAGCCAGAGGGAATTTCCCTCCTGTAGTTGGCTACTTAAGCGGGGATAGTCCGAAATCCATGGAGAATGCGCGCGAAACATCGGGCGTATTGCTTCTTTTGGACAACAGGGCGCTGCAGAGGGATTGCCTCATCGAGTGCTTGGTGGCGCACGGCCTTGAAATGGAGACCGTTCCGTGCAGTTCCATCAGCGAGCTGCGCAACGTCAAGATCGACAAGGCACGGCGCAACGTCATCCTCTACTGCCTGGGAAGCCGCAAGACGACCGATCCGGCCGTTGCGAAGGAGCTGACTGGACTGGTTGAGGAGTTCGCTCCGACACCGGTCATTGTTCTCGCCGAGAGCGAGGAGCTGGTGCATGTGATCAAGGCGCTGGAGTGCGGCGCGAAGGGTTACATTCCGGAAACCACTCGCATCAGCGTCTGCGCGGAGGCCATCAACCTGGCCATGGCGGGCGGCATCTACGTGCCGGCGACCAGCGTGCTTTCCATGAAGAAGGTGCTGGCAAACAGCCTGGAGAACCAGCCGACACCGTTCGCGGGCATGTTCACCCAGCGCCAGCAGGAGGTCATTACCGCGCTGCGGCGTGGCAAGGCCAACAAGATCATCGCCTATGAGCTGAACCTGCGGGAAAGCACCGTGAAGGTCCATATCCGCAACATCATGAAGAAGCTGAAGGCGACGAACCGCACGGAAGTGGCCTACAAGCTGAGCGAGATGTTTCCCAACTGAGTTTGGGGGAACATCCCGGGTCGACGAAGGGAGCGTTGGACCTGCCAATCTTGCAAAGCCTGTCGAAGTAATGCCTTCCGGGTTACGGGGGCAACACGGACAGGATCGGGGGGAACAATGAGTACGACAGGTATCCCGGAAGCCTTGCCTGGCTTTTTCGAGGCGCCCAACGCGCGCATAGCGCCAACGCCATCACGGGCCCAACGGACGGATCGCTACCGGCGGCCAGCTGATCCCGGGTTCTGGGAAACGAGAACCATCGAGTGGCTGCGCGAGGAAGCTCTTCCGTTCTGGTTTGAACACGGGCTCGACCAGGAGCGGGGCGGATTTCACGAAGCTCTCGGGTTCGACGGACGCAGCCTTCGCAAGCCGAAGCGCATGCGCACGATGGCCCGGCAAATCTACGCCTTTTCCATAGCGGGCATTTTCGGCTGGCATGCCGAGGCGGCACAGTGTGTTGCCGAAGGCATCCGCTTCATCCAGCGCGGCCGCACGCCGCGCGGGGGATGGGTGCGGGTGTTCAATCCGGACGGCACGGTCGCCGATCCCACTGAAGATGCCTATGACCACGCCTGCGTTCTGTTGGCGCTTGCCCATGCGCATCGCATGGGCAATCCGGAGGCGCTGCCGCTGGCGTGCGAAACGTTCGCCTTCATCGACGAACATCTCGCCGATCCCCTTGGCGCCGGTTTTCTGGAAACCGCGGAAGGGGGCGAGCCGAGACGTGCCAATCCCCACATGCACATGCTGGAGGCGTTCCTGGCATGGCACGAGGCAACCGGTGACCGGCGCTATCTGAAACGCGCCCGCGAAATTGCGGATCTCTTCCGGTTGCACTTCTTTGACGGTGAGACATGGACACTCGGTGAGTATTTCACCCGGAACTGGTCGCGGCCGGCCGATGCCGTGGGCGAGTGGACGGAGCCCGGCCACCACTTTGAATGGGCCGCACTGCTGGTCGAATACGCGCACAGGAGCGGTGATACCGACTTCTTCTCCTATGCGCGCAAGCTCTATGCCTCGGCCATCGCCAACGGCCTGAACCGTCTGACGGGACTGGCCTTCGGCGCCGTTTCGCGGGAGGGCCTGCCGCTCGACCAGGTGTCGCGCAGCTGGCCGCAGACCGAGGCGGTGAAGGCGGCGATCGCGCTCAGCCGGACGAAGGGGCCGGACATGGAGCCGGAGATCGAGGACCGGATGGCGCATCTGTTCCGCTGGCACATCGATCCCGCGCCGAGAGGGCTCTGGATCGACCGTTATGATGAAAAGGGCCGGATGATCGCCACCGAGGTTCCGGCTTCGATCTTCTACCACCTCATGACCGCCTTCACAGCCTATCTCGACCGCAACAGGTGGAAGGCGATGTCCGACTGGCCGGCTGCGAGGGGCAGCGGCTGATCGCAGGAAACTACGGGGAGAAATGCGGCAGGGTTCCTGTACCCGGCGGCGGCCGGGGCAGGAACTTTTTTCTTTCGGAGTGGCCTTGTCTTTTATGGTCCAGGGGCGGGTTGTCCGCCAGAGCGTCGTTCCTCCCTTGCTGGGAGGTCCGGCGTCTGCAGCAGGTATCCCGCCAGTAGTCGCAGGCTTTCCGCGGTATCCCGTAGTCAGGGCGGCGAGCTGTCGGTCAGCCGGCGCGGGAACCGCAAGCCCTCCGATACTCCGGGCGCAGCGCCTGCCGTTCCGGACCTGATGCAATCGAACTCGCCCGACCATCCCGAGGCGGCGAAGACCGTTAACATCTCGCGCGTAGTTCTGCGTGTGCGTCGGTTGTACCGCGCGTTCGCTTCGTCGTTCGCGTCCCGTATTCATGACCGGCGTAAAGCAATGCGGCGGGCGGTGTTTTATCACTGCCCGTCGCTCAAGCCCGTGGCTCTGGTCCGGTGGTGGCAGCCCGGGCCGGTCGGGGACAGGTTTGCCGTTTGTCCGGGCTGCGGGGGCGGGGCTCGCAGAGCAGTGCAGGCCGATCGCGCCCTTGTCTGTGGCTGGAACGGGTCCGGAAAAAGGGGGTCCGTTTTCCCTCCGGAACCGCAACGACTGCAGCAATCCGCGTTTCGGTGGGCTTTCGGAACGCTCTAGAACAGCCGCAGCTTGCGGGCGTAGAAGGCTTCCGCGAAGCGTTCGGGCGCCCTGCATTCCATCCCCCGCACGCGCGCCAGGCCCCGGAAGGTTTCGGCGTCGAACCAGTCCTTGGACCGCTGGCTGCCGAAACAGGTTTGCAGGATTTCGATCTTGCGCTCGAGGGTCTCGGCTGTCAGCGCCACGTAGGCGTTGGGCTGGCCCAGGTCGCCGTCCCACTTCGGGATCTCGTATTCAAGGATCAGGCTGTCGCGGAACAGGTTCCAGGTCAGCTGGTTGATCTCCCGGTGATCCTGGTGGGCGTCGAGCCGCGCGTGCGTGAACACGATGTCCGGCCGGAAACGCTCGCGGATCTCCAGCAGCCACTCCTTGATCGCCTCGCGCTGCGAGGGAAAATCGCTGTCCTTGAACTGCCCCAGGCTGATTTCGCGGTCGCGCACCGGCGCAAGGCAGGAGAGGGCGGAGTTGTATGCCTCGTCCTCTCGTTTGCCGCAGGCGCTCACCACGCACCAGTGGACGGACTGACAACGGTTCTGGCCGATCAGCGTGAGCAGCGTTCCGCCGGCGCCGATTTCGATGTCGTCGGAATGGGCGCCGAGGCAGAGGATGGATAGCGGCTGCTCCCCATCCAGATGGTCGAGAGAGATCATGACGCCGCCCTCATCAGGGAGCGACGCTGCTTTTCGGCCCGGGTACGCATGTCCCACGGCATGTCGCCCTTTTCCACCATGTCCTCGAGCACTTGCCAGTCGCGCAAGGTGTCCATGGAGCGCCAGAAGCCCTCGTGCTTGTAGGCCATCAGTTGGCCGTCGGCGATCAAACGGGCGAAGGGCTCGATCACCAGTTCCTCACCCTCGCGCATGTAGTCGAAGATCTCCGGCCGCATGATGAAATAACCGCCGTTGATCCAGATCTCTGACCGGTCCGAGGTGACGAACTGGTTGACGTTGCCGTCCGGACCGATGTCCGCCAGATGATAGGTGAGCGGCGGACGCACGGCCAGGAAGCAGGCGATCTTGCCGCTCTCCTCGAAGCGGCGGATCATGTCGTTGAGATCGACGTCGGTGAGACCGTCGCTGTAGTTGGCCAGAAACATCTTCTCGTTCTTCACGTGATCCCGCGCCGCCCACAGGCGTTCGCCGATGTTGCGCCAGATGCCCGTGTCGAGAAGAGTGATGCGCCAGTCAGTCTCGGAGGCGCCGTTCAGCAGCTCCACCTGGCGGCCGCCGCCCGTCACCACGCAGTCGGCGAAGGTGTGAGGCTTGTAATTGAGGAAGAAGTCCTTGATGACATTGGCCTTGTAGCCTAGGCACAGGACGAAGTCCTTGTGGCCGTAGTCGCTGTACCACTGCATCACGTGATGCAGGATCGGCTGGTGGCCGAGCGGAATCATCGGCTTCGGAACAGCCTCGGAATATTCGCGGATGCGGGTTCCCAGGCCACCGCAGAAGAGGACGACCTTCATGACGCGATCTCCTTCGGGTCGATAATCGTGACGGTCGGAATGGGGGTGACGAACTTGGCGCCCCAGGAGGCGACGTGGCGCATCTGGCGCACGATCTCGTCCTTCAGGTTCCACGGAAGGATGAGGATGTAGTCCGGCCGTTCCTGGTCGATCATCTCGACGGGATAGATCGGCACATGCTGACCGGGGGTGAAGCGCCCGTGCTTGTAGGGATTGCGGTCCACCGTGAAATCCAGAAGGTCCGGCCCGATGGCACAGTAGTTGAGCAACGTGTTGCCCTTGCCGGGCGCTCCGTAGCCGCAGACCTTTTTGCCGGCATTGCGCGCCTCGATGAGGAAGGCGAGCACGTCCCGTTTCACCTTGCGGGCCTTCTCGCTGAACGAGGTATAGGTCTCGATCCGGTTGAGCCCGCCGTCGATTTCCCGTTGAAGAAGGGCGTCGACCCGCGGCGCGCGCGAATGGCCGCTTTCCTTGAGCGCCATGTAGATGCGCAGCGACCCGCCGTGGGTCGGCAGCTCCTCGACGTCGATGACCTTCAGGCCGTGGCGCTCTGCCAGTTTCTCGATGGTGATCAGCGAGAAGTAGGAGAAGTGCTCGTGGTAGATGGTGTCGAACTGGTTCTCCGCCATCAGTTTCTCGATGTGCGGGAACTCGAGCGTGATCACGCCCTCGGGCTTGAGCAGAATGGCCATGCCCGCGACGAAGTCATTGAGGTCGGGGACCTGCGCCAGCACGTTGTTGCCGATGACGAGGTCGGCCTTTTTTCCCTCGCCGGCAAGCGCCGTGGCAAGCCGCACGCCGAAGAAGTCGACCATCGTGGGCACGCCTTTCGCCTCGGCCGCCTTGGCCACATTGGCCGCAGGCTCGATGCCGAGCACGGGAATGCCCATCGGCAGGAAATGCTGCAGCAGATAGCCGTCGTTGCTCGCGAGCTCCACCACGAAACTGTCCCGGTTGAGCCCGAGCCGGTCGCGGATCATTTCGCAGTAGCGGCGCGCATGCTCCACCCAGCTGGTCGAATAGGATGAGAAATAGGCGTATTCGGTGAAGATCTCTTCCGGGCTCACGTATTCCTTGAGCTGGACGAGAAAGCATTCGTCGCACACCAGAACGTGGAGCGGATAGTAGGGCTCCATCTCGTCGAGCTGGTGCGCTTCAAGGAAACGTTCGCACGGCGGCGACATGCCGAGATCGACGAACGTGTGCTTCAGCGAAGCACCGCAAAGCCGGCAGTTCGCCGGCGGAATTGCCGTATGTGAAATCCTGCTGGTTTCAACAGCCTGAAAGTTCATTCCCGCCTCCCACGTACCGGCATCATGGTGCCGGAGGCCTGTTCCCCAAGTCTTTGCCTGATTGCACGGCAGGTTATCGTGACCGAGAGCCTCTGCCGATTTGGCACAACGGATCATGGGTTCACCCAAAGGTGTAGGCCGGGGCATCCTTTCGCCGGCAAACGGAGAAGCCTCGGTATCCGCTGCAGTGGGGCCGCGAGCCGGAAACGGGCCCACATCCATTCCGGAATGCAGGAAAGCAATGCGGTCCCGATGCAGGATCGGCACTGTCCCGATGAGTCGGTCAAAGGCCCGTGGCCGCAAGCGACGCGCTCAAATGGTGGGGTCGAGGAACGGCGCGGCAGGAACCAGGAGTCCCGCTTCCTTCAGCCGCCGCGCGGCGGTCATGACGTCGGTGAAGGGCATGCCGGACCTCTCCGCCATTTCCAGCAGCGAGTGGGAGCCGTCCGCCAGGTTGAGCACCCACAGCATCGCCATGTTCTGGTCCGAGGCATGGCTGTTGCCGCCCACGGCGCCGTAGAGGCCGCGGCGGCCGAGCTGTGGCTCCCCCTTCGGGCAGAGGCTTACGGGCGTCCAGTCGTTCTCCGCGATGTCGATCACATACCGGATGATCTTCCAGGACAGGGCCAGATGCCGCGGCCGGATGAAGTCCAGGTTGTCGGCCGACGTATGATATTCCGGGAACGTGCCGAAAAGGCTGCGCTGGAACAGCCCCACCGGCAGGTTGAAGCCCGGCGAGCAGTACTGCCGCTCGTCGTAGCCATAGGGTGAAAAGTCGAGGATAGTCGCCTGCGGCGCGAGATCGCGCAGGGCGATCGCCATCGCCCGGTCGATGAAGGCATTGCCGCGCCTGCTGCGCTTGTAGGTCGGCCCGCCGCCGTCGCCGACGCAGGAGACGACCAGGCCGTGTTGGATGCGGTCGAGTTCGTCTTCGTTGCGCGACAACCAGGCGAGTGCGCCGATTGTGCCCGGCGCGAAGATGAAGCGGTAGGTGTGGCGCAATCCCTGTCGCGCCAGCAGCTCTTTCGCAAGCAGCGTGAGCAGCGCGATGCCCGAGCAGTTGTCGTTGGCGAGCGACGGATGGCAGATGTGCGCCGACAGCAGGAACACTTGGTCCGTTTCACCGGGGATCACGCATTCGCCATAGGTCAGATGGCCCGTGAACCGCTCGGCGTCGATGAAGACCTCGTAGGAGCCGGGGCCGAGCTTCTCGAAGTCCCGGTGGCGCATGCAGAAGCCCCAGTTCTCCGCGTAGTAGATGGTCCGGTAGGGCATCAGGTCCGGCTGGTCGGGCAGGGTGTGTATGTGCCCGGCGAGTTCCTCGTAGGACAGGATCCGGTGGACCGGCATGCTGTAGTTCACGACGTGCAGGTTGTGCCTGGTGAAGTCGACCACCTTCTGGCCTAGCTCGTTCTTGATCCAGGCCTGGCGGATGGACCATTCCTGGGGAATGGTCCAGTCGTAGACGGCCGTACCGCTCGGAACCTCGGTTCTGCTGATCGGTATGTGGCGCTCGAGAATGTCCAGCGTCTGCCGCACGCCATCGCCGGTGATGCTGCGGCAGATAGGATAGATTTCGGCGGCAAGGGCGTGGATTTCGGCGCCAATCGGATCGCCATCCTCCCTCGTGGCCCCAACGGAATGGGAAGCGCGCGGATTCATGGTTGGCCGCTACTCAGGCTTGCCTGGCGGCTGCTCCCGCAGCGTTCTGGTCCTCGATCACGCGCAGGTCCGGTCCCAGCAGGCCGTCGGCCATCAGCATACGGATGTGGCTGATGCGCTGGTAGCGCGGCCCCTCGAACTCTTCCTTGGACAGGCCGGAACTCGCGTAAGCCTGGTAGAGCTGGTTGGCGCCCGCGCGGGCATCCCACCGCGGGTTGAACCCGAGCACATTGTGAATCTTCGCGAAGTTCACCCGGTAGGAGCGTTTGTCAGGACCGGCATCCTCGGCGAATTCGAGCCGGCAGCTGGGCACGACGCTGGCGACGATCTCGGCGATGTCCCGGATGCGATAGTTGTGCGCCGTCTTGCCGACGTTGAAGGCCTCTCCGGAAACCTTCTCCCTCGGCGCGGTGAGGGCGAGGATGAAGGCCCGCGAAATATCCTCCACATGGACGATCGGCCGCCAGGGGCTGCCGTCGGACTTGAGGAAGATGATGCCTTCCGTGACCGCCCAGGCCACGAGGTTGTTCAGCACAATGTCGAAGCGGATCATCGGCGAGAGGCCGTAGGCGGTCGCCGGACGCAGGAACACCGGACAGAAGTTGTCGTCCGCCAGTTCCGCGATGTCGCGTTCGGCATAGACCTTGGACCAGCCGTAGGCCGTTACCGGCTGCAGCGGGCTGTTCTCGTCCACCATCTCGTCGCCCGCCTGTCCATAATTGCTGCAGGAGGAGGCGAACAGGAACCGCTGCACGCCCGCCTGCTTCGCCATCCTGGCGACGTGGACGCTTGCACGGTAATTGATATCATATGTGCGATCGGGGTCGAGATTGCCCAGCGGATCGTTGGACAGCGCCGCCAGATGAATGACGGCATCGATGCCCTCGAAGTCGCGCGCTTCCGCGTCGCGGACGTCCTTGCGAATTTCCGGGATGCCGGAGAGCGTTCCACCCGGCGCAAACAGGCAGCGCCGGTAGAGGCCGCTGTCGTAGCCACGAACCTCGTGCCCCTCGGCTTGCAGCATCTTGACCATCACGGAACCGATGTAGCCCCGGTGGCCGGTCACCATCACCTTCATTGTATCGTGCTCCCCTTTGTTCCCCGACACGACCGGTTTCAAGCCGCCCTTGCGGGCACGGCAACCGGCATTCTGTTGTAGCGGCGGTAGACCGTTTTCGGCGGCCGTCCGACGAGATGGCGCGCAACGCTGTCCGCGAGGGCGCGCGCCTGGACAGCGAGAACGCCGTCCATGGTCTCTATGGTGCTTTCGATGTCATGATCCCGGTGCATCTGGCCCGTCGCCACCGACGGCATCAGGATGCGGCGGCGGATCGTCTCCTGCGGGAACAGGGACCGGAAGGCCTGTGACGGTGTCAGATCGCGATCGCGGGTCCAACAGGCCATGCAGGAACGGCCGGGCGCCGGGACGAGCTGCCCGCCGGGTATGAGTTCGTGCGCCCTGCGCCCGAACGTGCCTGACACAGCGAAGCTTTGGGATTCTGCCCGCATTTTTGCTTCCTCCGCCCAACGGCTTCTAGTGTATTCAAGCGCGGTTCAATTGCGCTTCGACTATAGGGCGTGTGTCCCTACGCCTATTGAGGGCGTTCAGGTGCCTGAAACTCGCGGCTAGGTTAGGCCCGGCAACTGAATTCAACGGATTAAATCGTCATGATCTGTCCAGGCACGCAGACGGCGATGCAATCCGGCGGGGCGGGGCAGGGCAAGCCTGTTGATTGGCTGACACCGGAAGCATCACGGCGGTTCAGGCTCCTGAAGGGAGTAACCGACGATGCTTGAACGCAGTCAGGCGCGGGCAGGCTACGGGCAGCCGGTCATACCCGCGAACATCGAACGTGAGTACGTCAGCCTCGCGGATATCAAGCAGTTTCTCTGGCGCCACGCCCCATTCATCGCCGCGTGGGCAGCGGCTGGCGCTGCGATCGGTCTGTTCTACATCCTGACGAGCGACCCGATCTACACGGCGCGAACCCAGATCCTGATCGAGCCGAACATTCCGCAGATCCTCAACCAGCAGTCGGAGATCAATCTTTCCCTCGACACCTCGCAGGTTGAAACCCAGCTCGCCGTGCTGCGGTCGGACAAGATCGCCAACATGGTCATCGACCAGCTGGATCTGGAGAACAATCCGAATTTCACGTCGCCGCTCGGAGCGCCGCTAGGCGTCCGCATCATGCGGCTTCTGACGCTGCTGGGTCTTGCGAGCCCGGACGATGGGACCGGCCCGGATGAAGACGGAGATGCTCTCACGGCGGGCGAGGACGGGGAGGAACTGACGGAATTTGTCAGGCGTCAGCGGGTACTGCGGAACTTCCAGGAGGGCCTCACCGTCACGCGTGCGGGCGTCTCCTATGCGATCGACATCTGGTTCCGGTCTCGCGACCCTGAGCTGGCGGCAAGGATCGCCAACGCGACCGCGGCGGCCTTCGTGCGCGAGCAGCTGGAGACGCGGTCGGAATCGGCGAGCGAAGGTCTGCGCTGGCTGGAAGCCCGCATTCAGGAAGTCAGGGCCCAGATGAACCACGCCACCAAGGTGGTGCAGGAGTTTCGCGCCCGGCACGACTTCAGCATCCCGTCCGGCGACGAGCAGTCCGGCCCGACGCTGGAAGAGCTGGAAGTGACCGCCGACACCTACCGCAGGATGTATGAAAGCCTGCTTGAGGCCTTCACGAGTTCGGTCAACCAGCAGCCCTATCTGATCGCCGACGCGCGTGTGATCGGCGAGGCGACGAGACCGCTCACCAGCAGCCATCCGCGCAAGACGCTGACGCTCGCCTTCACCACCACCGCGGGACTTCTGCTTGGCCTGGGCCTGGCGATCGCGCGGCATCTGGCCGACCGGAGCCTGCGCAGCAGCCGACAGGTGCAGGACGAGCTCGGTCTCGACGTCATCGCCGAATTGCCCGTCGTTCGGTTCCGCAATCGCGGCCATGGCGGTATCCTGGAAGTGCAGCGGCAATCGCAGTCCCTGTTCAGCCGGGCCCTGCGGGATGCGGCGCGCGTCCACCTTGCCGGGGATGCAGCCCGGCATCTGCGCCTCCTCGGTGTCATTTCCGCCGTCCCGACAGCGGGGAAGGGGGCGGTCGCCGGCAATCTCGCGGCACTCGCCGCGCGCGCGGGACGGCGGACCCTGCTCATCGACGGGGATCCGGAGCATCCGGACCTGACGGAGTTTTTCAGCGGCGAAGGGGGCCGGCAGAGGCCCCCCAATCTTGACTTCCTCGCCTGCACGGCCGAACCGGTGGCGCGTCTGCTCGCCGGACAGCCGGAGGCGTTGGAAGCCTACGCAGACCACGACCTGGTCATCGTCAACCTGCCGGACATGACCGCGGAAACAGCTTACGCGGATGCCGCCGCGGCAATGGATGCGGTTGTGGTCGTCGCCGAATGGGGCAGGACGCCCATCGATCTGGTTCAGGAACTCGTCAGCGACCTCAGAGCGCTCAAGGTCATGACGCCCGGCGTCGTGCTGACCAAGGTGCGCAGCCTGTCCACTCAGAAATACCGGCGTCGCCTGCGCTGGTGGAAGCGCTGACTTGCCGCACCAATCCCGGAATGCGGATCGCCTGCCAGCGGGCCCGATCCGGAAGATTTGCGCTGTGTTGCGCCGCCGTCCTTCCGGGGCGACTGGCCACAGGCGGGTGTCCGCGCTTGGCGCGGGTACGACGTGCGGGGAATAGTCAGATAGGCGTAGGCTATGTCGTACTCCCCCTTACCCCTTACGCCCTTTGCCGTCCTTGAAGAGAGCCTCCCGCGATAGAAAACTGTTCCCGGGTTGCATGGCGATTCAGCAATTCCAAGGGCGGGAACAATGAACAGACATCTCCCACACGAAGGGGTGACGCGCTTTGATGGCCCTGGGGCTGCCGATTGGCCCATGCCTTCATACGCGAGCAATGGCAGCCATCAGGGCCGCGATCTGAGCGCCCTTGCTGTAGAGCATCAGGCATTCTCGACGGACAACGACTGGCAGCCGGACTCCGCCGAAGCGGTCTACCAGGGAGGCGGGAGGCAGGTGCCGATTGGCGGAACACCAAAGCGCGTGCTCGACATACTTGTGGCGCTGACGGCACTGTTGCTGTCGCTCCCTGTCATGCTGGTCGCAGCCGCGCTCATCAAGATCACCATGGGGGGACCGGTCCTCTTCAAGCACAAGCGGATCGGCTTTCAGGGGAAACCCTTCTACTGCTACAAGTTTCGGACCATGGTCAGCAACGGCGACCAGGTGCTTGCGGAGTATCTGAGCAGGCATCCGGAAGCCCGCCGGGAATGGGAGGAAAACCGCAAGCTGCGGAACGATCCCCGCGTGACCTTCCTCGGCGCCATGCTGCGCAAGTCCAGCATCGACGAGCTGCCGCAGCTCTTCAACGTGCTCAAGGGTGAAATGAGCTGCGTCGGCCCCAGGCCCGTGGTGGCGGAGGAGCTCGAACGTTATGGCAGCGCCGCGGCAATCTATCTGCGAATGCGCCCGGGCATGACCGGCCTGTGGCAAACGAGCGGACGAAGCTGTGTCGACTACGCCAGGCGCGTGGCCTATGACGTCGACTATGGCAGGAACTGGTCGCTCATGCGCGACCTCTTCATCCTGGCCAGAACCGTCGTGGTGGTTGCCAATTTCCGGGAAGCCGCCTGATGCGGCTTTCCAAGGCTCAGGAGCGGGCGCGATGACGCTGCAGCACCGCCGAAACGAAAAGGCCCAGGAAGTAGCCGATATAGGAGGCGACAAGCAGGGTCAGTCCGCGCTGCGCGGCGGTTCCGGCGGGCAGCTCCGCGATCCAGGCGCTTGCGCCGGTGCCAATGATGATCGCAAGCGTCAGGGCAAGAAGCGCCGGCACCCGAAAGAAGCATCCGAGGATCAGGCCAGCAAGCGCGGCAACGGCAGAAAATCCCCAGATCAAGGCGTCGTCCCCTCGTTCTTGTCAGAGACGCAGACGCGCGTCCCGAGCGCAGAAAAAAGCAGAGATTTTCCGCGTTGTGAAGATAGCCCCGTTCTCCGGGGATCCGGCAGGCGGGCCATTTCGGATATGTGGTAAATGCAGCCGTCGGTCATCGGGTTCATTGTCTGTATTGCGTTGTACGGCGCAACGCGCCTCATGGGCGGATCCGTTCTCGTTGCGCTGATGGCTTCAATTCCCTTCGGCTCGACGGCAATCGCCACGCTGCCAAGCCTCGGCGGTTCCTCGCCGCTCATCTTTACCGTCTTCTCTGTGCTCCTGCTGGCCACCGGGGCGATGCGGCAATCGGTGGTGCGGGATATCGGAAGGGCCTACGGCCTCTATCCGACGTTCTGGCTGGTGACGCTGCTCATGGTCTATGCAGTTGTCAGCAGTGTGTTCCTTCCCAGGCTTTTTGCGGGCCAGACCAGTGCCTTCATCCCCACGACCTTCGGCGTACAGGAAGTCGCGCTGGCCCCGGTTTCGGGCAACATCTCCCAGACCGGCTATTTTCTGCTGGGTGGAATGACCTTTGCTGCCGTGTCTCTGCTTATGCTCAGGGGAATGCCGTTGAGCGAAGTGCGGCGCGCCTACTTTGCCTGGGCCTTCCTGCACGCCGCCATGGGTGCCATCGACCTTGCAGGGAAGATGGCTGGCGCAGGCGATATCATGGAACCGATCCGCACGGCAAGCTATGCCATGCTGACCGAAGTGTCGCACAGCGGCTTCTGGCGCATCGTCGGAGGCCAGTCGGAGGCTTCCGCCTTCGCCGGCGTCGGCCTTTCCACCCTGTGTTTCAGCTACGTGTATTGGAGGCGCACCGCATCGCAGCTGGCGCTCGGCCTGACCCTGACACTGCTGATCCTTCTGATCCTGTCGACCTCCTCGACCGCCTACGCGGGACTTGCGGTGCTCAGCATCCCGGTCGGCTGGTCCATCGTCAGGTCTCTTGGTGCGCGCCGGCTGCAGATCGCCGAGCTCATCCTGCTTGGCGGGTTCGCGCTGTGCTTCATGGCCCTGCTGACGGTCATGGTCGTCAACCCGAGGTTCTTCGATCCCTTCCTCAATCTTCTGGATGCCACGCTCGTCAACAAGCTGGAAACCGACTCCGGGCAGGAGCGCACCTACTGGAACTACAAGAGCCTGCAGTCAGTGATTGACACCGGCGGTCTGGGCATCGGCTTCGGAAGTTCGCGCGCGTCCAGCTGGCTCATCGCGGTCGTCTCCCAGATGGGAGTGACCGGCGCGGTCCTGATGGGTCTGCTTGTCCTGGCGATGACGCGGGAGTCGCGCGCCTTCCGCCTGATGGCCGATCCGGAGACACGCGCGATCGTGGCCGCTACCCGCGCCGCGGCGTTCGGCGGGCTCCTCTCTGCCACGATGGTGGGCGGAAGCGCGGATCCGGGACCCGTCTTCTTCATCACCCTGGCGGTGACGACCTGCGTCCAGGCCCGCTACGCGCATGTGCCCGCCGTCCCGCCGGCGACCGCCGGAGGTGCAGGAGCGGAGGTCGTCCGCTACCGGGCGGCATGACCGCAGCCGCCGCTTCTTCTCTCGGATGGTTGGTGAACGGCTTCAGGAAGCCGAGCGCGGAGCCTGAGCGCCGCGAAGGGGCAGGAGGCGTTCGACCTTGACCGTGTCGCCGGGAAGCACGGGGGTCGACTCTGAAGCCTCGATGATCCGCGTGCCCGTTTCATCCGAACGCACGATCGTATAGCGCAAGGCATCGGCCGCCGGCGGCGCGAAGGTCTCGCTCTCGTGCAGGAGGTGAAGGGCCGTCTCGGCACGCCGCGCCAGGGCGTCGAGTTCCGCTTCCGTTTCGCGCAGGTTGGTGGCGACCTCGTTGGCGCGGCTGTTGCGCAGCTCCAGCTTCGTGAGTTCCGTGCGGCTGATCTCCTGACGCGCGCGCAGAAGCGCCGTCTCGGCCGTCAGTCGCTCACTCTGGATTTGGGCGATGGTGCGCTCGAGCGCCATCTCGCGCGGTGCCGGCGCAATCCCCCTCTGGACCAGCGACGACACGTTGCCGAGCTCCTTCTGCAGCAGCTCGATCTGACGGTCGAGCAGGCCGAGCTGCTTCTCGAGCGATACCAGCTCGCTCTCCAGGAAGCCCGCCAGGTCGTCGAGCGCCTGGATCTGCGTCTGGACCGCCTTTCGCCGGGCCTCGAAGATGAGCCGCTCCTGTTCCATCGCGTTTGCCGCGACCGGATCCCCGGCACGGTCGGAGAGCTCGGGGGGAAAGGCGATGGTCTCTGCGTCCGCGAGTTCCGCCTCGAGGCGTGCCTTGCGGGCCATCAGCGCCAGGCGCTGCAGGCCCATCACGCTGAGTTCGCCCCGGCTCTGGATGACCTCGCGCTGGACACGGAGCGAACGGTCCGTTTCGCTCTTGATGCCTCCCGCGAGGCTCACCGCCTGAAGAACGGTGAGGTCCGGACGGAAGGGAAAGGCGCCGGGCTGGGTGACCTCGCCGACGATGAAGAACGGTCGAAACTCCACGACTTCAACCGTTGCATCAGGACGTCGGCCTAAACCCATGTTTTGCATGAGCCCTGCACTGATCTCTTGCGCGACCTCGGAGGGTGTTCTGCCGGCCGCCTCGATCTCCCCTGCGAAGGGCAGGGCCAGCGTGCCGTCGGCGTTGACGATGAACGTGTCGTTGAGCGCCTTCCACTCAAAGATCTCGTCGCGGGAGGCGCGCCACTCGAAGATCCTGATCTTGACCTTGTCCTGGGGCCCGAGACGATATTCAGCCGCCGTGACGGGTTCCGTCATCCCGCCGATGTACAGGGCAATGGCAAGCACGCATGCGCCGCTCTTCGCGCGGATCGCCGGCAGCAGGCGGACAGGATTTCGTCGCAGCATGTCCAGGCCCTCTCTAGAGGTTCATGACATATTCGGGCTCAATGCGCCCGCGCAGCACGTGCGCGAGGGCGAGCAGATTGCCGCGCAGCCGTCCGCGGCGGTCAATATGGGGTTCGGGCCGGATGCTGCGCAGCAGGTTGGCCGCGAGGTTGCGGAGCATCAGCGGCACGAGGAAGGTCGCGGGAACCGTCCCCTTGCGCACCAGATAAATCGGATTGACGACCTGCGAATAGCCGAACCGGGTTCCGCTGATGCGTCCGGCCTTGATGCCGAGGTGGACGCCGCGGATGATGTCCAGGCCGACGACCTCGCCGCGCTGGCGCAGCTGGCTGGTGAAGTCGACGTCCTCCTGCCATCCGTAAAGCACGAGACGTTCGTCGAATCGCAAACTGCCGATGGCGCTCGCGCGGATGGACATGTTGCACCCGTAGGCGCCGACGTGCCTTTTGACGCGCGCCTCCTCGAACGGGTGGCAGCCCAGGCTTTCGACGATGGCCAGTCCCTGTTCCCAGCTCAGGCCCTCGGTCTTCGCGCCGTCCGCGACGGCATAGCCGCGGATCACGACCCAGTCGGGCATGCGGTCGAACGCTTCCTCCACCAGCGCGAGGTAGTCGCACGCGGGAATGAAGTCATCGTCGAGGAAGGTGATCACGTCGCAGGCGCCGTCCACATGGTCCAGCGCCGCGTTGCGCTGCGCCGTCAGGCCTTGCCGGCCAAGGACGCGCTCGACGGGAAACGGAAGCGTGGGGTCGGTCGCTGGGAGATGGGATTCGTCCGGTGCCGACAGCACCACTCGATCTGGCAGCCGGTCCTGACGGACCAGTTCTCCGAGCAGTCGCGACACGATCTCACGCCGCCCGAAGGTGGGTATGATCACAACCAGCTTCATTGCCAATTCCCCGCCTGATGTGCCCGTTATCGTCTTGTAAGGGCATGCCCCGTCATCGATGTGCACTCGCGCGCAGGCGCTCCCGCGCCTGCCGGGTGATTTTCCTGCAGTTTATGGCTCGGGGCAGGAGGGTGCAGCTTGCGCATTGGTGGCGGGTAGGGTGGTGGATGCCACCCAAATGGGTAGGCTCTCTTCCCCTTTCGTGGATTGAATGTCCACCTGCGGACCGGCCGATCCACCCTTTGGCCTGCTTGCTGGCGGATGCTGCCATGCACGAAGCTCTGCACGCTCAGGCAACACTTTCCATCACGCGTGTTGCGGCTCATCCAGGGGGGAGTGATGCAGCAAGCCGTTCGCACTGCGGCCAGCCTGAAGAGGGACGTTCGGCCCGCTCCGGTGGCAGCGCAGGTCAGGACCGGCCTTCCCAGGGCCATGCGCGTCGCCATCGTGCATGACTGGTGTCCGGATTTCCGCGGAGGAGAACGGGTGCTGGCGCGCCTCTGCAGGCTCTTTCCCGGCGCCGACGTCTACACGCTTTTCGATTTCCTGCCCCAGTCCATCAAGGACGAGCACTTCCCCGGTGTCCGGTTCACGACTTCGGTCGCCAACCGGCTGCCGGGGGTGCGCAGGTACTATCGCGCGCTGTTTCCGGCCTGTCCGTTTCTCATCGAGCAGTTCGACGTGACGCGCTACGATTTCGTCATCTCCTCGTCTGCCGCCTTCGCGCGCGGGGTGCTGACGCGGCCGGACCAGCCGCATCTGAGTTACGTCCACAGTCCGGTGCGCTACGCCTGGGACGAGCAGTTCTCCTACCTCGAGCAGGGCGGCGTCGGGTTCGGCCCGCGCGGCCTCCTGGTGCGCTGGATGCTCCACCGGCTGCGCATGTGGGACGCGCGCACGGCGCACGGTCCCGACCTCATGCTCGCCAACTCCAGCTATGTGCGCGCCCGGATCGGCAAGATCTACGGGCGTGACGCGGACATCGTGTTTCCGCCCGTCGCAGTTGGCGAAATGCCCTTTCGGGCTGCCAAGGACGGCTATTACGTCACCGCATCCTTTCTCGCGCCCTATAAACGGACCGATCTCGTCATCAAGGCCTTCCGCGCCATGCCGCACCTGCAGCTTGTCGTTGTAGGCGACGGACAGCAGTCCTCCCGGCTCAAGGAGCTCGCGGCGCCCAACATCACATTCACCGGCTATCTCGAGCGCGAGGACTATGTGAACACTATCGCCGGTGCGCGCGCCATGGTCTTCGCGGGCTGCGAGGATTTCGGCATCGCGCTCGCCGAGGCGCAGGCCTGCGGCACGCCGCTGATTGCCTTCGGCAGGGGCGGGGCGACCGACATCGTCCGTCCGCTGGGGCGCATCGGCGACCCGACGGGCATCCTGTTTTCCGAGCAGACGGAAGCGGCAATCATCGCCGCCGTGACGGCCTTCGAGAGAACGGGCGAGGCGATCCGGCCGGAAGCTTGCCGGAGGAACGCGGAACGCTTCTCGGAGGAACGTTTCGACGCGGGAATCCTCGAAGCGGTGCGAAGGGTTCAGGCGATCTGCACCGGTTCGCCGGCCGCCGAAGGCGCTGGCGCGGATGCGGTTGCCGCCATAAGTTCCAGATAGCGGCGGGCTGCACCCCGCCAGCTGAAAGAGCGCGCCCGTTCGATTCCAAGTTCTCTCAGAGACTGGCGCAGGTCCGGTTCGTCGCGCAGGCGGCGGAAGGCGGCGATCCATGCGTCCGCATCATCCGGGTCCGCATAGAGGGCGGCTGTACCGCACACTTCCGGCAAACTGGTGCTGTTGGATGATACGACCGGACAGCCGAGCGCCATGGCCTCCAGTGGCGGCAGGCCGAAGCCCTCGACACGGGACGGAAACGCCAGACAGAGGGAATCGCGCAGGAGCGCCGCGAGCGCCTCGTCGCCGATGCGTCCGAGGGCGATCACGTTGTCGGGCAGACTCGCCGCAAGATCGCGGGCGAACACCTTCGGGTCGGCCCCGCCGGCGACGGCGATCCTGAAACCTTCCCGTGCCAGCCGGTCCGCCATGCCCAGGATGAGGCCGATGTTCTTGTGCGGGGCGGTGCTGCCGAGCAGCACGATTGTGCGCGGACCCGCTGCCGCCATCGTCTCCTCCGTGTGACGCGGCGTCCAGGCAAGCGCATGCTCGTGCCCATTCGGTATGACCGTAATGGTCCGCCCGGCGCCGATGCCGTGCTCCTGCATGAGTGCCGCGGAATGGTGGGACACGGTGACGATCTGTGCCGCGTGCCTTGCCAGAAGCGGGATCAGCAAACGGTAGACGAGCCGGAAGACGGCAGTGTAGCTCTCCGGCGCAAGCCGCGTGTTTAGATCATGGATGCAGACAATCTGTCGGGACCGCAGCACGGGACCCGTGTTGCAGAGGCTGAGCAGCCATCCGCGCGCCTGGAAGGGAAGCGTCAGCTGCTCCCACAGGTGCCCGGTGAACGGCCCCGCGCGGCGCACGCCAATGACCTTGAGTGGCGGCGGTGTCACTGCGTCGGGGGGCAACAGCAGTTCCACCTCGAAGCGGTCGCGCAGGTCCGCGTTCCCGGCCAGCAGCGCATCCATTTCCGTAAGGATCTGGCGCGCATGACGCTGTACGCCGGTGAGCGGCTGGCTCAGGAACCGCCCGTTAATCGTCCATTGAGATACCATTGGAAAGTCCCCCGCGCCCGAACTGCCTTGTCATGCTGAAATCTTGCGACTCCGGACGGAAAACCGTTTGCGCTTTCCTGGAGCCGCTGCAGCCCGCTGCCAGACTAGCGGATGGGAGAAGGGGGCGGGGATCGCATCAATGGGATAAACCGGGTGTGCTGCAGCCGCCTTGCGCGCGACTTCGGGGGTACCGGCTTCTCCATAAGGATGAGGCGCGAACCTTCTCCGATACCCCCAAGAGATTCCTAGGCACTCCAGGCCACCGCCAGTAGCATTTCCCCGCTATACCAGGAGACATTGCATCGGGCAGGCAAACCGGCGTGACGTCTCGTACCGTGATACGAAGCAAAGAGACGGTACGCCTGGTGCTGCAAAGGGGGGGGCATGACGAACGCGTATGTCGCCGATTTCTCATTGGCGCTCATCAACAGGACGGGTGCTTACTACATTTGCAGGGATCTCATCCGGGGTTTGCTGGATTTGTTCCCGCGCATCCGCTACTGGCGCTTCTTCCGCAAGCACGAACCCGTTGGGATCACCCGCAAGGTGCTTGGCTGGGCGATGCTCATGGAACTGCGCAGGCTAGCGCAGGAGGACAGGCTCACCCCTGAGGATGTGGCCCGGTGCTGTTCGCGCGCCACGGCCCTGCCCACGGTTTACCTGGATCCCCTTTATGTGCTGCGTAACGAACTTCGTCCGGACGATATTGTCCTGTGCCACGATGTGGGGCCGATCACGCATCCTCATCTCTACGACCATGACTCGGTCACGCTCTACAAGCTGGCCTATCGGAAGATCCAGGTCGAGCGGCCCGGCATGGTGTTCGTGTCGGAAACCTCCCGCCGGGAGTTCTCGCACCTTTATGGGAGCGACTATCCTTTCATGGATGTTATTCCCCTTTATGTGCGGAATACCACGGGCGCAGGCCCCGATCACCAGCCGGCCGGAATTGAGCCGCCGTTCCTGCTCACGGTTGCGGCCATCGAGAGGCGCAAGAATCTGGATCGTTGCGTTGCCGCGTTCATTCGCTCGGGCCTTTTCCGGGAGGGGTTTTCCTACGTGTTGTGCGGGCCGCGCGGCTATGCGGCCGAGGAGATCCTGAATCTCGCCGAAACGACGCCGGGAATACAGGTGCTCGGCTATGTGCCCGATGAGGAGCTCCGGTGGCTCTACCGGAACGCGTCCGGATTCGTTCTGCCAAGTCTTCTGGAAGGGGTCGGGCTGACCGCGCTCGAAGCTGGCGCCCATGGGTTGATACCCCTGGTCAGCGCCGACAGCGCCCAGACGGAAGCCGTGGGTGAGGGCGCGCTGGGCGTCGATCCCCTTTCCGTGTCCTCCATCGCCGAGGGCATGGTTAAGCTTGTGAGGATGGATAACGAGGAGCGCGAACACCGCCTCCAGCTCATCAGGCGGCGGGTCGGCATGCTCACGCTGAACCGTTTCCTGATGCGCTGGCGTTCGCTGCTGGCGGGGAAACAGGAGATTGCCGCATGAGGGCGACCGCATATCACAGAAGCGCCGGTCTCAACCTTCGGACAACGGATCATGAGCGGGTGGTCGCGCCGGTCGTCCGGGACGGAAGGGCTAGCCGTCACTGGACCATCAACGGCGATTTCCTGGCGTTGAAACCCAATGGCGTGGCGCGCCACGCCCGGGAAACCGTGCGTGCGCTGGATGCGCTCGTCCGTCAGCGTCATCCCCTTACCGAAGGACTGTCGCTCGAGATCGTCGCGCCGCGGCCGCCGGACCCCGATTTTGGGCTGGATGCGATCCCGATCCGGGTCGTTCAGGAATATGCGCGGCCGCGCCTGCCGCAGTTCTGGGTGCAGTGCCAGCTTCCGTTTCAAGTCAGGGGCGGGCTCCTGAGTTTCTGCAATCTCGCCCCGGTGTCCGTGGCAAGACAGATCGTGTGCATCCACGACCTGCACACGTTCATCGTGCCCGACAGCTACGGGCTGGGGTTTCGCTGGGCGCATAGCGTCGTGCTGCCCATCCTCGGTCGGCGTGCCCGCAGGATCGCGACCGTGTCCCTCCATTCGCGCGACACTATCGCCGCCTACGGAATTGCGCCGGCGGACAAGATCTCGGTGGTCTACAACGGCTGCGATCACGCTGAACGGTGGGCGGAGGCCGAACCGGCTTCGGCCACGCAGCAGGGCCGGCCATTCGTCCTCTGCCTGGGCCAGCCGCAGTCCTACAAGAACCTCGACCTCGCCCTGACGCTTGCCGGAACCCTCGAAGAGCTGGGGCTCGACCTGGCGGTAGCCGGCAATGTCGGTGAAGACTACGTTGCAGGCGTGCTCGGCCATGTGCCGGCGAACGTGCGGCTGCTCGGCCGCGTCAGCGACGCTGAACTGGCCCGGGCGTTCCGTGAGGCGTTCTGCTTTCTGTTTCCCTCGGGTATCGAGGGATTTGGCCTTCCGGCCGTGGAGGCGATGCTGCACGGGTGCCCCGTCATCGCTTCCCAGGCGGCCGCCATTCCCGAGATTTGCGGCAACGGTGCGCTCTATGCTGATGCGGACGATCCGGACCAGTGGCGGCGCGCGCTCGCGCGCCTTGTGCGCTATCCGGCGCTGCGCGCCTCACTGGCCGAGAACGGCAGGAAACGTGCAGCCATCTACACCTGGCAGGGGGTCGCCAAGCGCTACCTCAACCTCATGGCCACGGTCGATGCCGAAGCAGCGCAGACGGAGATGAAACCCAACTGAGGTCTGACACAATGGCTAGCGTGGATGTCGTCATTCCCTGTTACCAGTACGGAAGGTTCCTGCCGGAAGCCGTGATCAGCGTGCTTTCGCAGGGTGTGCCGGATCTGCGCATCCTCATCATCGATAACGCATCCACGGACGGAAGCGCCGACGTCGCGCGAAAGCTCGCCGAACTGCAGCCGGAGATCCACGTCTCGCTTCACACGGTGAACCAGGGCTCCACCGCGAGCTATAACGAGGGGATCGACTGGGCCCGCGCCGATTATTTCCTTCTGCTTGACGCGGACGACATGCTGGCGCCCGGCGCGCTGCGACGGGCCCTCCGCATCATGGAGCAGAACCGGAAGGTGGCGTTCACCCATGGGATCGAGGCGCATGCGGTGGACGGGGTGGTGACGCCGCCGCCAACCGCGGATGATGACGACACCGGCGACGGCTGGCAGGTCACTGACGGCTGGAAGTTCATCGAGCAGTTGTGCCGCACCCCCGTGAACATCGTGGGAGCCAACACGGTCATCCGCAGGACCAGCGTCCAGAAGGCCGCCGGCCATTACCGGGAGACCCTGCCTTATACGGACGATCTCGAGATGTGGCTCAGGCTTGCGACCTTCGGGGACGTTGCCGTCACGCCCCATGTGCAGGCGATCCGCCGCATCCATGCGCAACAGAGATCGGAGCGTTACCGCAACGCCCAGCTGCTCGACTTCCGTGAGCGGGAGAGGGCGTTCTTCAGCTTTTTCGAGCACGAGGGCGGGGTCCATCCCGGCCGGCGCGCGCTCGAGCAGCAGGTTCGCCGCGAGCTTGGCAAGCATGCCTACTGGTCGGCGCTGTCCCATTACTTCCGCGGCAAGAAGCAGGTCGCGGCCGAGCTCATGGCTTTCTCGCGCGAAAGGCGGGGCAGGGCGGGGCTTCTTCCTCCGCTCGACTGGCTGTTCAGGATGAACAATCCGATCGGTCGCGTGCGCGAGGTCCTGCAGGAAGCGATGCTCCAGCGCCAGCGGCCCTGACCGGCGCTCACCATCCGGCGAGCGGCCCGATTTTCGGCCGGAACCGCTGCAGGAGTGGTCATAACTTTCCGGGACTATGGTATCCGTCGCGGCGCGGCACGTGTCGCGCCTCCCTCCGCGGCCCGTCGTTTCCACGAAGCGGAGCCGTTCGTGTCCGCTGTCGTCATCCAAGGCTGATCTGTCTGCCGCGAACCGCCTGCAAGCGGTTCCAGAGGAAGCGGATTTCGTCGCCGAGGGGGTGGCCGGTCAGCCAGATTCCGAACAGCCAGCCGGCGAGCGCGCTGCCGGCACAGAGACCGAGGCGGAAGAAGTCCAGCCCCGGGCCGAATGGGAGCCACCGGCTGACGAGGAAGGCGGCGCCGGCGCTGCTCACGGCAACCACGAGGCTTTCCCGCAGGGGCCGGCCGAGCTCCGACCACTCCATCTGGATATGGCGGCGGATGAAATGAAAGGACACCAGCGCCTGGAACGGAATGATGAGGAACAGGCTCCAGGCCACGGCCTCCAGGCCGACGAGCGCCGCCGCGCACATGACCGCGATGGAAACCGGCACGATGATCGCGGTGCGCAGGAACAGGTCGCGCATCGCGCCCAGCGATACGAGGATCGGATAGTTGAGGTCGAAGCCGAAAGAGAAGGTCATGGCCAGTGCGATGATGCGCACCAGGGGCACCACCTCGTCCCACTGAGCGCCGAGCACGAGGTGGACCGCCGGGCGGGCCATGATGGCGAGCAGGCAGAGTGCCGGCCACTGGATGGCGCTGATGATCGCGATGGCTTTCAGATAGGGTTTCTTCAGGTTTCCGCTGTTGCGCACTTCGGCCGCGAAGGCGGGCAGCACGACCGCGCCGGCCCCGCCGATGATGATCTTGTCCGGCAGTTGGCACAGCATGATGCTGCGACTGTAGATCGCCACATGATGCATGGACAGCAGGCGGCCGAGAACCAGATAGGGCATCTGTTCGTACAGCCGCTGCAGCAGCAGCGTGGCGCCGTTGTAGCCGCCGAACGTAAGGATGGTTCTCCAGCGGGCGAGCGACAGCCTGAAAATCCAGAACTCCGGCCGGGCGATGAGGCAGGAGGCGACGATCATCGTCGTTGCGGCCAGCCATCCCCAGGCCAGGCTCATGTAACCGAAGCCCATGACGGCCAGGACGATGACGAGAAGCGTCGACAGCCCGTTGCTCACGATGTTGATGAGCGCGATCCGGCCGAAGGCCATGTCGCGCCGCAGGAGCGCCAGGGTTGGAGCGGCGAACACCTCGAGCAGGAAGGCCACGGCGATGACGCGCAGATAGGGGACCAGGCGCGGATCCTCGTAGATCCCGGCGATGAGCGGGGCGAAGACCAGCAGCAGGCCGGCCATGACCAAGCTGAACAGGGCCATGATGGTGAAGGCGGATTGCACTGCCTCGCGCGACAGGTTGGGCGTCTGGATCAGGTAGTTGGTGCTGACGAATTCCCGGGCCGACAGCGCCATCGACATGATCGCCATGCCGACCACGGAGACACCGATTTCATCCGGGTCCATCAGGCGGGAGACGGCGGCGATGCAGATGAAATTGATTGCCAGCGAGAAATAGCGCTCTCCGGTACTGAACAGGAGAGCCATCCGAATCCGTTCCACGAGCTACCCCCAAAATGCGCGTGCGGCAAAGTTCCGGTATGCCAAACGCACCGCCTGCCCAGTCCTGTCTGTCCGACAATTTTCCGGAGATGTCAGTCCCGACAAATTGGGCATGGGGCCACCGAAAGGCGTAACCGCGAGGCGCTGAACGCGCGCGAAAGAACAACTTACAGGGGCGGCGGCCGGACAATACCCTTCAGGGACACAGGGCAAATCTTTGGGCAATAGGGGGCTGTCGTGGATACCCGTCTCACATGTGCGCTTGCACTGCTTGCAGGCATGACCAGCCACGCCTCGGCGGACTTCCTTTGGGGCGTCAATGGTCACCCGATGACCGCTTATCCCGGGATCAGCGTGGAGGAGCAGATCGGGTACGTTGCCAATCTCGGCATGAAGTCCTATCGCGTCAACATTCCCGACATCGGTCGTGCCGACGAACTGGACCGTCTCGTCCGGATCGGCAAGGGTTACGGGATCGAGATCCTGCCGGTGCTGACGCCTAGCGACCTTGACCTCGCCGAGAAGAGCCCGGAAGAGCTGTACAGGATCGGCTTCGACTTCGCGGCCGGGCTTGCGCGCCGCTTCGGCGGTGACATCAAGGTCTTCGAGCTTGGCAATGAACTCGAGAACTTTGCCATCATCCAGCCATGCGAAATGCGGGATGACGGTACCCAGTATCCGTGTGACTGGGGCCCCGCCGGAGGCGTCGGGCCGCTCGAATACTACGGTCCGCGCTGGGTGAAGGTGAGCGCGGCGCTCAAGGGCATGTCTGAAGGACTGCATTCGGTCGACCCCACGCTCAAGCGGGCCATAGGCACCGCCGGTTGGGGCCATGTGGGCGCATTCCATCGCATGCGGGACGACGGCATCGGCTGGGACATTTCCGTCTGGCACGTCTACGGGCAGGATCCCGAATGGGCGCTGGATATCCTGCAGGAATTCGGCAAGCCGATCTGGGTGACGGAGCTCAACAATCCGCTCGGCAGCCAGAATGGCGAGGAAGAGCAGGCCAGGAACCTCGCGAGGATGATGAACAAGATCCGCGAGCTCGGTAAGAAATACCGGGTTGAGGCAGCCCACATCTATGAGTTGTTCGACGAACCCTACTGGGGACCGCCCGAGGACGAGATGGGACTCGTCACGCTTGTGCAGGGGGACGACGGCAGCTGGCGGACCGGCCAGCCCAAGAGGGCCTACTTCGCCGCGCGCAACATCATTGGCGGGCCCGCCACCAGACCGGCGATCACGCGCCATTGCGAACTCAGCAGGGAGCGCGACGGTCCGTTGGTGGATCATCAGATCGAATATTCCTACTGCCTGGTGCTTGGCCGTTGGCCCGACAAGGAGGGCGCCACGACCTGGCGCGAACGGCTTGAGAGCGGCGAGATCAATGTCTACGACCTGGTCTCGGGTCTGGGCACGTCCGACGAGTTCAACGCCCGTTTCGCCACGAAGACCCTCACCAATGAGGCCTATGTCAGCCTGCTTTACCGGATCCTGCTGCTGCGCGAGCCGGACCGGGGCGGTCTTTCGGCCTATGTCCGTGAGCTCAATGCCGGCAACATCACCCGGGACATGGTTGTCATGGGCATGGTCACCTCCACCGAGTTCGCCGGCAAGCATCCGTCGATCTTTCCGGAGCGCGATGTTGCCGCACAGAAATAGCCCCGGCAACCGTATCGGGGCCGCAGGGCTTCGCTCCGCGAAGAAGGCCGCCACAGATGTCAGCCTGCCGTGTGCGGCCTTCTTCTCTCCGTCGCCAGCGGGTGCCAGGCGGCCGGGACCGCCGGGAAGGGACGCGACTTCTGAACCGGTGCACGTCCATTTGAAAGACAGCGACCGGCTCTTGCGCGTACACTGCGGGGAAATTTCAAAAATACTGAACAGTTTGGCCGAAGAATTTAATGTGACGGTTTGGGTTTGACCGACCAGCAGCAGACCGGCGTCCCTGACGTCGCGTGTCTGGTCGGGTGGCGGTGAGGCTTTGACAGCCGGGCCGCAACAGGGCCGGCGAGGGCGACTGGCTGCTCGTGCGGACAGCGGGGGAGAAGGCAATGAACTGGAGCGGGAGAAGTGATGGGGACGGCAAGCCGCGCGTCGTGCTGTTTGGCCTGTTCGGCATAGGCAATATCGGCAACGACGGCTCGTTGCAGGCCATGCTGGACATGCTCCGCCGGGAACGCCCGCAGGCGGAACTGGTCTGCGTCTGCGCCGGTCCTGACAGGGTGCGGAAAGCGTTCCGGGTGGAGGCAAGGCCGATGCGTATTTCCAACCGGGCACGGGGCCTTCTGCGGACGCTGGACCGCATATTCCTTGGGATCCCCGGGCTTGTCGCCGACGCAGCCCACGCTTTCCGCACGATGCGCGGCGCGGACATGATGATCGTTCCCGGCACAGGCATCCTCGACGACCTCGGCGAAGAGTCCTATCAAATGCCGCTCAGGCTCTTCATGTGGTGCCTCGCCGCGCGGCTTGCCGGCGTCCACATCGCCTTCGCCAGCGTCGGAGCGGGCCCCATCCGCAATAGGCTCAGCCGGTTTCTCATGCTGTCCGCCGCGAAGAGGGCACATTACCGGTCGTACCGGGACGGCTTCTCCAGGGAATATGTCTCCGTTCACGGGATCGACACGCGCAACGACCCGATCTGTCCGGACGTGGTATTCGGCCTAACCGTTCCCGAAGTGCCGAAACGGGAAGGGAGCCCTTTCACGCTCGGCCTTGGGGTGATGGACTGTCGCGGGTGGTATGGTCGCGGCCAGGAGGCCGACGCGATCTACCAGACTTACATCAGCAAGGTCGCCTTCTTCTCCGCCTGGCTGGTGCGGAACGGCTTCCACATCCGCATCCTTATCGGACAGGAAAGCGACAGGCGAGCCGCGGTTGACATGCTTCGCATAATGCGGGCCTACACGGGCAGGAATGCGGCTGAATGCATCCAGGTGGGGCCATGCGGCTCCCTTCATGACCTGATGCGCGAGATCTCCAGGACCGATATCGTGGTGGCGACGCGCTACCATAGCATCGTTTGCGCCCTGAAGATGGGCCGGCCCTCGATCTCGATCGAATATGCGCCGAAGAACACCGAGGTGATGCTCGGGACCGGGCTCGGCGACTACTGCGAGACCGTGGAAATGTTCGCGACCGATGCCCTGATCGAGAAATTCCAGCGCTTGCGGCGCGATTATCACTACTTTCAGGCACGGATACGGACGAGCGTCGCCTTGTTTCAGGAGGCGCTGGCGGAACAGGACGCAAGGCTTCTCTCCATCCTCTCCGAAAGGGTGGCGCGCAGACGGTCGCATCCTCCAATCGGCGTATCCGCTGAAAGCATGGGGGACCCCACGCATTGATCCTCCGATTTGCCATATGAGCGGCGCGGAAAGGACGTCCTATCCTGCGCGGGAGGGCAGGAGGGCAAGACGATGTTCAGCTTCCGTATCGGGACGTCCGCGTGGGATCTTGACCAGGCGCGCTTCGTTCCGCTGTTGCGGCTCATCCGGAAGATGCGCGCCGAGGTGGAGCGCGAGGCAAGCACGCAGCGCCTGCGCTGCGAGAAGGCGCGCTGCTCCGCAGCCTTTGCGCTCGAGGCGCTGGACAGCGATCCCGACAACAGCGCGCTCGAACATCGCGTTCATGTCCTGACCGAAACGCTCATGGACAGCGAGCAGCGGCTCGGGCAGCTTGAACGCGAGGCTGCCTTCCTGAGCGGGCTCGAGCGCGAGCTGCTCGACTTTACCGAGAAGGTTTTCACACCTCATCCGGCCCTGAGCAGCCGGATGGCCTCGTCCTTGCCGAACAGGTAGAGCAGGACCCGCAGCGCCCGCCCCCGTTCGGTTTGCAGGTCGGGGTCGCGGTGCAGCACGAGCCGCGCGTCGTTGCGGGCGGTCTCCAGCAGATCGTAGTGTACCTCGAGCCGCGCCACCATGAAGCCGGGCGTGCCCGACTGGCGGGTGCCGAGCAGGTCGCCTTCGCCGCGCAGCTTGAGATCTTCCTCCGCGATCAGGAAGCCGTCTTCCGTTTCCCGCATGATGGCGAGGCGCCGCTGGGCCGTCTCCCCGAGCGGCGGCTTGTAGAGCAGGACGCAGGAGGACGGCTGGTCGCCGCGACCGACGCGCCCGCGCAGCTGGTGAAGCTGCGCGAGGCCGAAGCGCTCGGCATGCTCGATCACGATAATCGAGGCATCAGGCACGTCGACGCCCACCTCCACGACCGTCGTGCCGACGAGGATCCGCGTCTCGCCGGCCCGGAAGGCCTGCATCGCCGCATCCTTGTCCTTCGCTGCCATGCGGCCGTGGACCAGCCCCACCTGCGACCCGAAGACCTTCGCCAGCGACTGGTGCCGGTCTTCCGCCGAGGTAAGTTCCAGCTCCTCCGACTCCTCCACCAGGGGGCAGATCCAGTAGGCCTTCTGACCCTCTGCAACCGCCTTGCGAAGCCGTTCGACCAGTTCGCCCAAGCGGTCCACCGGCATGGTGACGGTGCGGATGGGCTTGCGCCCGGCGGGTTTTCCGGTGAGCCGGGACACGTCCATGTCGCCGAAGGCGGAGAGCACCAGTGTGCGCGGAATGGGCGTCGCCGTCATCACCAGCATGTCGGGGGCGTCGCCCTTGGCGTTGATGGCGAGTCGCTGGTGAACGCCGAACCGGTGTTGCTCGTCCACGATTGTCAGCACCAGGTCGCGGAAGGTGACGGCCTCCTGGATCAGCGCATGGGTGCCGACGACGAACGAGATCTCGCCCGAGGCGAGCCCGTCGAGCACGGCCTGCCGCTCCTTGCCCTTCTCGCGGCCGGTGAGGATTGCCGTCTTCAGTCCCGCCTTTTCGGCCAGCGGGGCGATTGATGCGTAATGCTGGCGGGCGAGCAGCTCGGTCGGTGCCATGAGGGCTGCCTGACCGCCGGCCTCCGCCGCACGCGCCATGGCGAGCAGTGCCACCACCGTCTTGCCCGCGCCCACGTCGCCCTGCAGCAGGCGCAGCATGCGTTCGGGCTTTGCCAGGTCGTCGTGTATCTCCTTCACCGCCCGTCGCTGCGAAGGCGTGAGCTCGTAGGGCAAGGCGTCGAGGATCTTCTGCGTGATGCTGCCGTCGCCGGTGAGCGGCCGGCCTGAAAGCCGCCGCGCCTTGGCCCGCACCAGCGCGAGCGCCAGCTGGCTCGCCAGCAGCTCGTCATAGGCGAGCCTGCGCCAGGCGGGCCCCTCCGGCGAAATGTCCTCCGGCCCCTCGGGGTTGTGCAGGATCTCGAAGGCTTTCCGGAACGACGGGAAGGAGAGTTTCGCCATTACTGACGGATCCTGCCATTCCGGCAGATCCGGGATGCGCGCGACTGCCTGCTGGATCGTCCGGCGCAGGAGCTTGGGCGAGAGCCCCGCTGTCAGGGGATAGACGGGCTCGATCGGTGGCAGCTCGTCCGCGTGGGACGAGGGTACAATGTAGTCCGGATGGACCATCGACGGCCGCCCGTTGAACCATTCCATGCGGCCTGAAATCAGCACCTCTTCGCCCACCGGAAGCTGGCGCTCCAGCCAAGCCGACTGCGCGTGGAAGAAGGTTAGCGCGATCTCTCCCGTCTCGTCGAAGGCATAGACACGGTAAGGCACCCGCTTGTTGCCGCGCGGAGCCGGTTCGTGTCGCGAAACCGTCACTTTCAGCGTGACGATCCCGCCATGCGGCGCAAGTGCGATTCCCGGGCGATTCCGCCGGTCGATCAGTGAATGGGGCAGGGTGAAAATGAGGTCGCTGATGCGCACGGCCCGGCCGTTCAGGTCGGCGGGCACGACATTGGCGAACAGCTGGGCGATCTTGCTGCCAACGCCGTCAAGGCTGGTCGCGGGTGCGAAAAGCGGATCAAGGATGGTCGGGCGCATGCTTCAATTTAGCCATCGCGACACGTTCGGGAAATGCCCGGGTGAGGCTGACAGGCGATAATTCACGCGCTATATGCGCGCTATCCACCAGGGAAAGGGGTAGCCATGACAGGAACAACGCGCTCCAGCGCAGAACTCGACCAGCGCAGACGCCGTATACTCATCCGCTCATGGCGGCGCGGCATCCGGGAGATGGACCTGGTGTTCGGCGGCTTCGCCGACGAATACATCGCCAGCATGACGGAAACTGAGCTCGACGCCTTTGAAAAGCTGATGGAGATCAACGATATCACGCTCCTGAACTGGATCACGGGCGCGGAGGCCGTTCCGGCGGAGTTCGACACGCCGCTGTTTGCCCGCATTCGTGAATTCGGCAGCGTGACTGCGCCTCAATTGCCAGCGAAACAGCAGACCGCATGAACGGAACCATCAGGCTCCTCGGCCAGAAAGTTGACCTTTCCAGACCTGTGCTGGTCGACGGCGTAACCGACGGTTACGAAGCCTTCGCCGTCGCGCGTCTGGCGGCGGAGCTTGCCCCGGACGGCCCTCTCGTTTTCGTACTGCGTGACGGGCAGCGGCTGCCGCTAATCGCCGATACGCTACGCTTCATCGATCCGGCGCTGCCGGTGCTGGAAGTCCCGGCATGGGACTGCCTTCCCTATGACCGCGTCTCGCCCAGCACCGAGGCCGCGGCGCGGCGCATCGACGCTCTTGCCGCCATGGCTGCGCTGCGCAAGAGCCCGCACCGCGCGGTGATCCTCGTCTCCGCCAACGCGCTTCTGCAGCGCATGCCGCCCGCCGAGCAGATTGCCAACCAGGGCTTCCACGCCAGGCCGGGCAATCAGGTGGACATGGAGGCGCTGATCCAGCAGCTCGAAATGGCCGGCTTTGAGCGCGTCCCCACCGTGCGCGATGTCGGCCAGTATGCCGTGCGTGGCGGCATTCTCGACCTCTTCGCCCCGGGGTGGGAGGAGGCCATGCGCCTCGACTTCTTCGGCGACACGCTGGAATCGATCCGTGCCTTCGACGTCGATACGCAGCTCACCACCTCCCAGCTCAAGGAAATCCGCCTGCAGGCGATGAGCGAGGTGATGCTGACGCCCGAGTCGATCAGCCGCTTCCGCCGCAAGTACATCGAAGCCTTCGGCGCGCCCTCGCGCGACGACGCGCTCTATGCGGCCATCACCGAGGGACGCCGCTTCGCCGGCATGGAACACTGGCTGCCGATGTTCCACGAGCGGCTGGAAACGCTGTTCGACTATCTGCCCGATGCGCCCATCGTGTTCGACCACCTGGCGCAGGAGGCGATCAATGAGCGTCACGAGCTCATTCTCGACCATTACGAGGCGCGCAAACGCCAATCCGATTCCACGGGCGGCGACGCGGTACCCTACAAGCCGGTCGAACCGTCCGGCCTCTATCTTGCGCCGGACGAGGTCGCCAAGCGACTGGACGGCCATGTGTTCCTGCGCCTGACGCCCTTTGCGGCACCGGATGGAGCAGGGGCATCCGTCCTCCATGCGGGCGCCACGCCGAGCCGCAATTTCGCCGAGGAACGCGCAAACCCGGATATTAATGTGTTTGAGGTGGCCGTGCGCCACATCGGAGAACTGCGCGCGCAGGGCCGCAAGGTGCTGATTGCCGGCTGGAGCGAGGGCTCGACCGACCGTCTCGTGCAGGTTCTGACCGAACACAAGCTCGGCAATCTTGTCCGCGTGGAGACGCTCAAGGCGCTGCAGGAACTCCCCAAGGGCCAGGCGGGTGTCGGCATCCTGCCGCTCGAGGCGGGTTTCGACGCTGGCGACCTGTCTGTCATCGCCGAGCAGGACATTCTCGGCGACCGCCTTGTCCGCCGCTCGAAAAAAAAGCGAAAAGCTTCTGATTTCATTGCAGAAGTGAGCGCGCTTTCGGCAGGCGACATTGTCGTCCATGCCGATCACGGCATCGGCCGTTTCGTGGGCCTCAGGACGATCACCGCCGCCGGTGCGCCGCACGAATGCCTCGAGATCCATTATGCGGGCGACGACCGGCTGTTCCTGCCGGTCGAGAACATCGATCTTCTTTCCCGCTACGGCTCCGACAGCACCGACGTCACGCTCGACAAGCTGGGCGGCGGGGCCTGGCAGAGCCGCAAGGCCAAGCTCAAGAAGCGCCTGCTTGAGATGGCTGGCCAGCTCATCCGCACGGCTGCCGAGCGTGCCATGCGGCCCGCGCCGAAGATGGTGCCGGCACCCGGTCTCTATGGCGAATTCGCTGCCCGCTTCTCCTATGAGGAAACCGATGACCAGCAAAACGCCATCGACGCGGTGCTGGAAGATCTCGGCGCCGGGCGCCCCATGGACCGGCTGATTTGCGGCGACGTCGGCTTCGGCAAGACGGAAGTGGCGCTTCGCGCGGCCTTCGTTGCCGCCATGGAGGGCTATCAGGTCGCCGTCGTGGTGCCGACGACGCTGCTTGCCCGCCAGCATTTCCGGACCTTCAGCACGCGCTTCGCTGGCCTGCCGGTCACTGTCCGCCATGCCTCGCGCCTCGTCTCCGCTAAGGAACTTGCCGAGACCAAGAAGGGGCTTGCCGATGGCACCGTCGACATCGTGGTCGGCACCCACGCTTTGCTGGGCTCGTCCATCAAGTTCAAGAACCTGGGCCTGCTCATCATCGACGAGGAGCAGCACTTCGGCGTCAAGCACAAGGAGCGGCTGAAGGAGCTCAAGACGGACGTGCATGTGCTGACCTTGTCGGCCACGCCCATTCCGCGCACGCTGCAGCTCGCGCTTACCGGCGTGCGCGAACTCTCGCTCATCGCCACGCCTCCGGTCGACCGCATGGCCGTGCGCACCTTCGTGTCGCCTTTCGACCCGCTGGTGATCCGCGAGATGCTGCTGCGCGAGCGCTACCGCGGCGGCCTGAGCTTCTACGTGGTGCCACGCATTTCTGACCTGGCGGAGGTGCGCGAGTTCCTGGCCGAGCACGTGCCGGAACTGAAGGTGGCCGTCGCCCATGGGCAGCTTGCCGGTGGCGAGCTCGACGATATCATGACCGCCTTCTATGACGGCCAGTACGACGTGCTGCTGTCGACGACGATCATTGAATCGGGCCTCGACATTCCGACTGCCAACACCGTGATCGTCCACCGCGCCGACATGTTCGGCCTGTCGCAGCTCTATCAGATCCGCGGCCGCGTCGGCCGCTCGAAGGTGCGCGCCTATGCGCTCTTCACGCTGCCGGCCAACCGCAAGCTGACGCCGATGGCCGAGCGCAGACTGAAGGTGCTGCAGTCGCTCGAGGCGCTTGGCGCGGGCTTCCAGCTTGCGAGCCACGACCTCGACATTCGCGGCGCGGGCAACCTGCTTGGCGACGAACAGTCCGGACACATCAAGGAAGTCGGCTTCGAGCTCTACCAGCAGATGCTGGAAGAGGCGGTGGCCGAGCTGCGCGGAACGGGCGAGGCGATCGACACCGGCTGGTCGCCGCAGATCACCGTCGGCACGGCCGTGATGATCCCCGAGCACTATGTGCCCGATCTGCATCTTCGCCTCGCGCTCTACCGTCGCCTGGGCGAACTGGAGACGGCCGAGGAGATCGACGCCTTCGGCGCCGAGCTCATTGACCGCTTCGGGCCACTGCCGACCGAGGTCGAGCACCTGCTCAAGATCGTCTTCATCAAGGCGCTCTGCCGCAAGGCCAATGTCGAGAAGCTGGATGCGGGTCCGAAGGGCGTGGTCATCCAGTTCCGCAACAAGACCTTCCCCGAGCCTGCGGCTCTGGTCGGTTTCATCGGCCAGCAGGGAACGCTCGCCAAGATCCGCCCCGACCAGAGCGTGGTCTTCATCCGCGACTGGGCGACGCCCGAAAAGCGCCTCAACGGTGCGGCCACCATCATGATGCAACTGGTGCGTCTCGTGGAGAAGAAGGCGGCGTAGGGCGTCAGACGCATCTTCCGGGTTTGGATCGATCGGCCCTATGGTGAGCCTGTCGAACCGTGAGGCCGGTCCGTCATGCCTCGGCTGGCGGCTCGCCTGTCAGCGATGCCAGTCTTCTTCCCCCGTGCTTTGACAGGCTCAGCACGAGGGGAGGGGCTCAGCGGGAAGAAGGGAAGGTCAACCAGCCCCTCAAAAATCCTTGTCCAGCTCGCCGCGTTCCTTGAGTGCGGCGACCTGGCGGATGGCATCCTCCAAGACCTCGGCGGGCTGCGCGCCCGAGATCACGTAGCGGTTCTCCAGAATGAAGCAGGGCACGCCCGTGATGCCCATCCGTTGTGCTGCGGCAACGGCCTCCAGCACGTCCTTGCGGTGCGCGTCCGTTTCCAGCAACTCGCGGGCGTGTGCCGCGTCCATGCCGGCGTCGGTGGCGCATTGGACAAGCACGTCGCGGTTGCCGACGTCCTTGCCCTCCTGGAAATAGGCGCGGAACAGGCGCGCGACGAGCGCCGACTGCCTCTCTGGCCCGTGGCGGCCCGCCCAGTGGATCAGGCGGTGGGCGTCCAGGGTGTTTGGCGAAACCTTGATCGCGTCGAAATCGAAGGCAAGGCCCACCTGCGCGCCCATCTCCCGCAGCCGGTCATGGGCGGCGTCGATCCGTTCCTTAGAACCGAACTTGGAGAGCATGTACTGCTGGCGGTCGACGCCGCCGGCGGGGATGTTCGGGTCGAGGATGAACGGTCGCCATTCCACCTTCATGGCGTCGTGCCCGACGCGGGGCCAGGCGTCGAGCAGATTGCGCATGCCGAGAAAGCACCACGGGCAGACGACGTCGGAATAGACCTGGACGGTGATGGGTGTGGTCATGTGAGGTTCCTTTTGATCCGTGCCGCGATACCCGTGGGCGACGGCCTTGTCATGGATGTTTTCCGGCCGCTTCACGGCTTGCGCCACCAGGCTGACAGGTCATAGCCGGTCAGCGGCTGGACGTCCGGGTGCTGCAGATAGTTCCAGTGGGCCACCCACTTTTTCGGATTGTGCTGCGTCGGGATCATGTAGGCTCCCGAAATCAGCAGTCGGTCTAGGGCGCGCACCGCTGCGTCGTAGGTTTCCTTGTCCCGGGCCCGCAGCATGGTATCGATCATGGCGTCGATCGCCGGATCCGCCGCGCCGGCATAGTTGAAGGATCCCTCGCTGTTGGCCGAGATCGAACTCCAGCGGTAGATCTGCTCGATGCCGGGGGAAGCGGTGCCCCCGACCGAGGCGATCATCATGTCGAAATCGAATGTCTGCTTGCGCTGCTGTAGCTGCGCGTCGTCCAGCACGCGGATGGAAAGCGCGATGCCAAGCCGCTCGAGCACCCGTTGCAGCGCCATGGCGACGCGCTCCTGTTCGCCGGAGGCGATGATCACTTCGATAGCGAAGGGCTTCCCCTGCGGGTCGAGCATCGTCTTGCCATTGAGGCGGTAGCCTGCCTCCTGCAGAAGAGCGAGCGCCTTGCGCATCGTCTCGCGGCTGACTGAACCGTCCTCCAGCGCCTCCTTGCCGTAGGTCCCGTCCATGACCTCGGGGAGGATTCGGTCCATGTAGGGGGCGAGCAGGCGCTTCTCGATCTCGTCCGCGGGCCGGCCGAGGGCCGACATGTCCGAGCCCTGCCAGAAGCTCAGGGTGCGGGCGGCCTGCCCGCCATAGACGTTCTTGTTCACCCACGCGAAGTCGTAGAGCATGGAGAGCGCCCGGCGCACGCGCGGATCGGCGAAGATCTCCCGGCGCGTGTTGAAGAAGAAACCGATGACCGTTGGCGGGATCCGGTCCTCGAAGGTTTCGACCACCACCCGGCCGTCCTCGGCCGCCGGAAAGTCGAAGTCCCGCTCGACCTTCAGCGGATCGAGATCGAGCTGCACCGAGCAGAGCCCCTTCTTGAAGGCCTCGAACTGGGAGTTGGCGTTCAGGAAATACTCGATCGTGATGCGGTCGTAGTTGTGGAAGCCGCGCATCGACGGCACGTCGGCACCCCAGTAGTCCGGATTGCGGCGGAAGATGACCTTGCGGCCCGGATCGACGCTTTCGACCACGTAGGGCCCGCTGCCCGTCAGGGGTTTGAGCGTCGTCTGGTCGAAGGTCGCGGCATCGAAGGCATGAGCCGGAATGACCGGGGTCATGGCGACGATCAGCGGAAATTCGCGGTCGGCCTCGTCGTTAAAGGTGAACTTCACCTTGTTCTCGCCCGTCTTTTCGATCTTCTCGATCTTGTTCATGCGGGACGAGTAGGGCGGTCGGCCCTTGGCCGCGAATGTCTCGTAGGTGAAGATGACGTCTTCCGGCGTCACCGGCTTGCCGTCCGACCAGCGGGCGTTCGGGTTGAGGGTGAACTCCGCATAGGTCCGTTCATCGTCGATGTCGATGCTTTCGGCGAGAAGCCCGTAGAGCGAGAAGGGCTCCGCCTGGTTCCTGCGCATCAGCGGCTCGAACACCAGATTGCCGAACACCGTGTCGGTCATGCCGCGCGCGGTCGTGCGCATGCTGCGCAGGATGAACGGGTTCATGTTGTCGAAGGTGCCGACCACGCAATAGGTGATCTCCCCGCCCTTTGGCGCGTCTGGATTGGCATAGGGAAAGTGTGTGAAATCCGCCGGAAGTTCTGGCTCGCCGTTCATCGCGATGCCATGGCGAGGCTCTGCCGATGCCGGCGCAGCGACAGCGGCGGCGGAAACAAGCAGGGAAAGAAGGGCAGCTCGCAGCATCGTTGATCTCTACTCTCTCGACGCGATTCGGTGAGAAGGCTCGGCCCAATCCCCTGGCAGTGCAAGCCCTTTGTGAATTCAGTCATGGCTTATGTGGGAAAAGAGCACCACGTCTCTGAAATGAACACTGGATTTGCCGGATGAGGCATTGTAAACGGCGCTTAAGCCTTGCTGTCGCCGCATTCGGAGGACAGTGAGCATCCATTCGCGGCCTAGCTGGCTGAATTTGGGGTAGGACAGGATTTGAAATGATGAGCCTGAAAAAGAATGCCCGCCGTACGGCTCTCGTGCTTCTCGGCGTGCTCGGCTCCGCCTTCGCGGGATCGGGTGCGGCTGTCGCACAGCAAGCGCAGATTCCGGACGGCTGGTTCAAAGCGTGCACCAAGCAGGACGACGTCGACATCTGCAACGTGCAGTACATGGCGCGCGCGGACAATGGCCAGCTCCTCACCGCCGTCAACCTCATCGAGGTCAAGGGCAAGGTCAATCGCCGTCTTATCCAGATCGTGGTTCCCACGAGCCGCCTGATTCCGCCCGGCGTCGGCATGCAGATCAACGGCGGTGCGGCCCAGAAGATCGACTACGCGATCTGCCTGCCGGACCGCTGCCTTGCCGAGACGCAGCTGACGGACGACCTCGTCAACCAGTTCAAGCGTGGTTCGGAGCTGACGCTTACCTCCGTCAACTTCCAGAACCAGCCGAATCCGATCAAGATCACGCTCCAGGGCTTCACCGCCGCCTATGACGGCGAGCCGCTGCGCCAGGACGATCTCAACGAGCGCCAGCAGAAGCTCGAGGAGTTCGTCAACAAGAACAACGAAGAGTTCGCCCGCAAGCTCAAGGAAGCGCAGGAGCGCGCCAAGCAGGCTCAGTAAGCCGGGCAGCTCATGGTTCCAATGCGAAAAGGGCCCCTCGCGGGCCCTTTTTTCATGTTCTGCAACAGCGCCGCTCGGCGCCGTTCCGGCATTGACATTCGTTGCGGGCAGTAGCCGGCCTTCAGGCGCCGTCAGTTCAGGAACCGCGGTCGCGGCTGGAAGCGCCCGTCCGGCGTTTCGATCAGCACGTCGAGGATGCGCGGATGGCGCAGCGGCAGGCCGGAATCATCCCGCAGAAGGTTCTGTTCCGAGACATAGGCGATGTATTCCGTCTCGTCGTTTTCCGCGAGGATGTGGTAGAAGGGCTGGTTCTTGGCCGGCCGCCTCGCTTCCGGAATTGCCTGATACCATTCCTCGGTGTTGTTGAACTCCGGATCGACGTCGAAGATCACGCCACGGAACGGCAGCAGGCGGTGCTTCACCACATCGCCGATCGAAAACTTAGCTGTCTTGACGTTCTTCATCGTACAGCCTCATCACTTCCCTTGCAGTTCCGCATGGATGCGCTCGGTCAGGGGGCCATTCTCCTTGTGCGGGCGGGCAGGAGAGATGCGAAGCCGCTGCCCGGATACATGCCCTCGCGCATGAAAATACCGCGCAGGAACGGAACGGCGTCGAGGAGGTTGAGCGTGACGCCGCGGGCCATCTGCACCGGCAGGAACGACGACAGCAGCGAGAAGTTGATGAGGCTCACCGCCGTCGTGCGGGCGACGATATCCGGACGGCGCTGCATGTCATATGCGCGCATGGCAGCCTCTGAGCCGGGATCATCGGGGAAACGGCGGACGACGTCAACCACGTCCATCACGTCGCGAATGCCCAGGTTCAGGCCCTGCGCGGTGATGGGTGGGAACATGTGCGCAGCCTCGCCGACGATCATGATGCGACGGGCTGCAAAGCGGTTGGGCAGCATCGACACCAGCGGATAGAGCTGCCGGCCGGGCTCGACGGTGACGCGGCCGAGGAATGATTGCTGCCGCTCTTCGAGGCGGCGGGCCAGCTCCTCGTCGTCGACGGCCATGAGCCGTTCCGCGTCCCAGCTTCGCATCATCCACACGAGACTCGAACGGAAGCCGCCCGGCAGCGGCACCTGCGTGCAGGGGCCATGTTCGGTATGCAGCTCCGTCGAGGTGAAGTTGTGATGGCGCGTGTGGGCGAAATTCAGCACCAGCGCGCTCTGGTGGAAATCCTTCACGTGTACCGTGATGCCTGCGGCCTCGCGGCCCTTCGACTTGCGCCCGTCCGCTGCGACGGCAAGGTCGGCCGTGACCACATCGCCGTTGTCGAGCGTGATCTCCACCCGTCCCGTGTCCGTTGACCAGCGGCTGACGAACTGGCGCCGCCAGGTGATGCGCGGTTCCGCGGCTGCGGCCTTGCCGAGCGCCTCGTTCAGGCCCGCGTTCGGAATGTTGAGGCCGAAGAACTCCTCGCCGATCTCGCTCGCGTGGAAGTTCACCGTCGGCGTGCGGATAAGGCGGTTGGTGCCGTCGGCGATCCGCATGGTGACGAGCGGCGCGGATATGGCGCGAATCGCGTCCCCGACGCCAAGTCGGTCCAGAAACTCGATCGCCGGGCGCATCAGCGCCGTCGTTCGCGTGTCATCGAGCCGTGGATCCGGGCCGACAAGGGTTACGGGTTCTCCGATCTGTGCCAGTGCCAAGGCTGCTGCAAGACCGGCCGGGCCAGTGCCCACGATGACGATTCTGTTCTGTTCTGTTGCGGTCACAGTACTACTCACGTTAACCCCACAACCAGATATAGCAGCCCGCACGAAGGGAGCAAGAAAAGCGTCGCCGCAGGGCAGAAGACGTGGATTACCGCCGGAAACCGCAAGTCGGTTGCAAGTCAAAGCTGATCCGTGGTTAAGCACGTGCTATTGGCGAACATGAGTTGAGCAGTGGGGATCCGGTTCGGTGCGCCGGGAGACGCAGGCATGACGACCAGAGACGGAATTCTTGGCCAGGCAGCTTCTGCCGACGTTGCGCGGGTAACTTCATGAAAGAGAAAAAAGTCACGGCGCCGAAGGCGAAAGCCTTTTCGGTTCATCTCCTGACCGCGTCCGGTTCCTTCCTGGCATTCCTGTCACTCGTTGCGGCGAGCGACATGCGCTGGACGGCCATGTTCTGGTGGCTGGGGCTCGCGCTGCTGGTGGATGGTATCGACGGTCCGATCGCCCGCAAGCTCGAGGTGAAGGAGGTCCTGCCCAACTGGTCCGGCGAGCTCCTGGACAACGTGATCGACTACGTGACCTACGTGCTCATTCCGGCCTATGCGCTCTACCAGAGCGGGTTCATGGGCGAGAAACTGTCGTTTCTTTCCGCCGCGATTATCGTGATCACCAGCGCGATCTACTACGCCGACACCGGCATGAAGACGAAGGAAAACTTCTTCAAGGGCTTTCCGGTCGTCTGGAACATGGTGGTCTTCTCGCTGTTCGTGATCGGCGTCGGCGAATACACGGCCTTCGCGGTGGTCGTCATTGCGGCGGTCATGACCTTTGTTCCGATGCACTTCATCCATCCGGTGCGGGTCGTGCGCCTGCGCACGATCAACCTGACGGTGTTCCTTGTCTGGAGCATCCTCGGAATCATCGCGCTGCTGCAGAACCTGCAGGCTGACGCCTGGGTTCGCTATGGCGTTGCCATCACCGGCATCTATCTGTTTTGTATCGGCGGCATCATGCAGATGTGGCCGCAACTTGGTCGAAGGGGGAGATGAACATGGTCAAGGCAATCCGGATGACGGAAACCGGTGGCCCGGAGGTGCTGCAACTGGTCGACATCGAGCAGCCGCGGCCCGGGCCGGGCGAAGTGCTGATCGAGCACAAGGCGATCGGCGTGAATTTCATCGACACCTACATGCGCTCGGGCCTCTATCCGGTGACGCTGCCTTTCGTCCCCGGCAACGAGGGTGCCGGCGTGGTGCTGGAGGTTGGACCGGGCGTCGAGGACTTCAAGCCGGGCGACCGGGTGGCCTACTGCGGAGGCAATGGCGGCGGCTACAGCGAGCAGCGCGTCATGCCGGCCGGCCGGGTGCTGAAGCTGCCCGATGACATTTCCTTCGAAAGGGGCGCGGCCATGACCCTCAAGGGCCTGACCGCCTGGTTTCTGCTGCGCCGGACCTATCCGGTCAAGCCTGGCGACATCGTCCTCTACCATGCGGCTGCCGGCGGCGTGGGCCTCATCTTCGGCCAGTGGGCCAAGCACCTCGGCGCGACCGTGATCGGGACTGCCGGCTCACCCGAGAAGATCGAGCTCGCCAAGGCGCACGGCTTCGATCATGTCATCAACTACCGCGAGGAGAATTTCGTCGAGCGCGTGCGCGAGATCACCGGCGGCAAGATGTGCCAGGTGGTCTACGATTCCGTTGGCAAGGATACGTTCCCGGCCTCGCTCGACTGCCTGCGGCCGCTCGGCATGTTCGTCAGCTTCGGCCAGTCGTCCGGCATGGTTCCTCCCTTCAGCATCAGCCTGCTCCAGCAGAAGGGTTCGCTGTTCGCCACCCGTCCGGTGCTGTTCCACTACATTGCGGAGCGCAAGGAACTGGACACTGCAGCCGAGGAACTCTTCGATGTGGTGCGCAAGGGCGCGGTCAGGATTGTGATCAACCAGCGCTACAAGCTGGAGGAGGCCGCCAAGGCGCACGACGACCTTGAAAGCCGCCGCACGTCGGGCACGACGATCCTCATTCCGTAACAACCGGTTCAGCCGCGCAAGGCAGCGGCGTCCGAACCCTTGCCAGGCTGCTGACACGCCGGTGTCAGCAGCCTTCTGCTATGGTGGCATGCCAATCTGGAGGTTTGACATGCTCAAGTTTTATCACGCTCCATGGTCGCGTTCGTTCTCGGTTCTCTGGCTGCTGGAGGAACTCGGCGTGCCCTATGAGATGGAGCTGGTCGACATCCGCAAGGGCGCTCCCGAGGAATACCGGCGCATCCAGCCGAGCAAGAAGGTTCCGGCCATCGTTCACGACGGCACCGTGGTGACGGAGCGGGCCGCGATAACTCTCTATCTGGGAGAGAACTTCAACGGAAAGGGCCTTGCGCCGAAGCCAGGCGACCCGGACCGTGCGACCTATCTCATGATGCTGGTCTACCACGACTCGGTGTTCGACCCGGTGATCTGCGCGAAAGTGCAGGGGCTCACGTATGCGAGCAACGACTATCCTTTCGGCACCTTCGACGACATGGTCGCCAACCTGGAGCGCATCCTCACGCAGCGCCCCTACATCGCTGGCGACCGCTTCACGCTGGCCGACATCATATGGGGTACGGGCATCGACTTTACCGCCAATGTGCTGAAGGCGCTGCCGCTCAAGCCCGTGTTTTCTGCGTATCTCGACCGGGTGACGTCGCGGCCGACCTATCAGGCGGTGAAGGAGAAGGACATGGAACTCGCCCGGCAGGACCGTTCGCTTCAGGAAATGCTTGCGAAAGCTTCATCGACAGGCGGCGGAAACGGGTGAACGAGCAAAAGGCTCCGACCCGCCGCCGCGTGGAAGCTGGTGCCACGCGGATCCCAGCCCCGAGGATCGTGCTGCTGACAGTGCTCCCTCAATCATGCTTTCGCGCTGGCGGCTTTTCTAGCGCCAGCCTTCCCGGATACGCCGCGCTTCGGCTGCTGTGTGGATTGCCTTTCGGCCGCCTCGGCGGCTTCACGGGCGAGACGGAGCTGTCTCAGACGTTCCGTCTTGCGCTCCCTGGCGGCATTTTCCTTGGCGACGATCGCGCGGTAAGCCTCTTCCGTTCTCTGCGCTTTCCGTTCCATGCGCGTTAGCGAGGCGGGAGCGAGCGGAGCTTGGGCGCGGTCAGGCATGCGGTCTCCCTTCGTTGTCGAGCGGCCAATGCCGATAGTGGCGTGGTGACCTTGCGGCTGGACCCAGCACTCCGGTTCTAACGCCTGGATGATTAACATGTTCCAAGAATAACGGTAAGCTGATGTAGGAATCACCGGGTATTGAGTACGTCCATATCGTTTGCCGTAAGTCGGGAGACTGTCGTGACGGGTAAATCGTGGATACTGGGCGCAGCGCTTTTCATGTCCGGCGCGTCCACTGTTTCCGGCGAGCCGCTGTGGGGCGGTGACTTTCTCAGACCCGGCATTCATTCCGGCTTCAACGAAGTCCGGATTGGAGTGATGGCCTATGACCGCGGCCCGTTCTCGACGGACGATTTCAACGGTGCTGTGATCAATGGTGAGTTTGTCTTCGCTTCGCCCGAATTTCTGAGCGCGATCGGCGCGCCACGCCCGTACCTTGGTTTCGACGCGGCAATTGCAGACGATCCGGTCCACTTCTTCTACGGCGGATTGAACTGGGACTTCCGCCTTACGGACCGGCTATATGTTGGCGCGAGCCTCGGCGGAGCCGTTACCACCGCCGATGATCTGAAGACGCCTGCCACCTACAAGGCGCTCGGCTGCCGTGTTCTGTTTCATCTGGGCGCGGCCATCGGCTACGACATTTCCGACCACTGGACCGTCCAGGGTTATCTGGACCATTTCTCTAACGCGGGCCTGTGCGATCCGAACAACGGGGCGGAGGCCACCGGCGTGAGGATTGGCTACCGCTTCTAGACCGCTTCAGGAAAATCCGGTCTTGGCCGGCGACCGAGAGGGCAGGCGGCCGGCGCTTCCGTGCAGCTTCGATAGCGCCCGAAGATCGGCAACGCACCGTAGGCGTGCCCAATCGATTGCCCTCGCGGGCGAGGGCAATCCGGGGCGCGCCAGCTTTACCAGGAGCGGTGGATCCGCTCGTGCGGCTGAAGGGGATAATGGTAGCGTCAGGGATGGTAACGCCAGTGTCGGTAGGGTCGGTCGTACATCCACCGGTCCAGCGCCTCCTCGCGGGCGCGGCGGTCCGCGCTCCGGTCAAGTTCGCGCCGCTGCACGCATTCGGCCATGGGGATCGACCTGTCGGGGAAACCGATCATGCGGCAATGGGCGCGATCCATTTCCAGCCGTTGGTGGGGGGTGATGGTGGAACATGCCGTCAGCGTTCCAAAGGCGGCGCAATAAAGGCATGGTAAAATAAATCTTTTGACTAGAGCACTCATCTGAACACTCAAATACTGAATTAATATAGACGTTCAGATTACTCATAAAAACTGGCAAAATATTGTCGAAATTCTCGATCTCTTTGACGACAGTATGTCTGGTGTCCGGTCGCAAAGGAAGGTGGCGGGCCTCCGCGCCATTCACTGCGGCCCGCGCGAGGATCTGTCCGGGCGCGCGGCGACCATCCGCCGTTGTCTAATTCCACTTCAGTACATATCTGGCTGGGGTAACGCCTGGACGGAGCACGCCATGATTCCATTGTCGATCCTCGATCTAGCCCGCATTCGTGAAGGTTCAACGGCCAGAGAGGCCCTCGACAATGCGCGGGACGTGGCCGTGCACGCGGAGCGCTGGGGCTACAAACGCATCTGGGTGGCCGAGCACCACAACATGCCGGGCATCGCCAGCGCTGCCACCTCCATCGTCATCACCCACATCGCCGAAGGAACGAAGACGATCCGCGTGGGGGCAGGGGGCATCATGCTGCCCAACCACTCGCCCTATATCATCGCCGAGCAGTTCGGCACGCTCGCCCATCTCTTCCCCGGCCGCATCGACCTGGGCCTTGGCAGGGCTCCCGGCACCGACCAGCTGACGCTGCGCGCGATCCGCCGCCCGCCCGAGGCGGCCGAGCGTTTCCCGCAGGACGTGCTCGAGCTCCAGGCCTATTTCCGCGAGGCGGAGGAGGGCCAGCGCATCCAGGCGGTGCCCGCTGCCGGTACCCATGTGCCGCTCTGGATCCTAGGATCCAGCAATTTCGGCGCCGTCCTCGCTGCCGAACTCGGTTTGCCCTATTCCTTCGCGTCCCATTTCGCGCCGGACTACCTGCTGCCTGCGCTTGCGCTCTATCGCAGCCGCTTCAAGCCGTCCGGGCAGCTCGACCGTCCCTACGCGATGGTTGGCGTGAACATTGTTGCAGCGGAGACGGACGCGGAGGCAAGACGTCTGTTCACCACCCAGCAGATGTCGTTCACCAACATCTTCCGCGGCGCGCGCGGCCTGAGCCAGCCGCCGATCGACGACATTGAGACCTACTGGACCGAGGTGGAGAAGGCGCAGGTCCAGCGGATGCTCGCGCGCTCCATCGTGGGCTCTCCCGCGACGGTGAAAGCTGGCATGCAGGCGCTTGTGGAGGAAACCGGCGCGGATGAGCTCATTATCGTCTCCGACGTCTTCGACCACCGGAAGCGGCTGCGCTCCTTCGAGCTCATCGCCGAGGCCTGGTTTGGCTGAGGCGGGGACTCCTCACTCCAGCGGCTTCAGTCCCGCCTCGATCTCCGACCGGCGGGGCTCGAGGAACGGCGGCAGCGCCAGGCGCTCGCCGAGCGACTCCAGCGGTTCGTCAGCCGTGAAGCCGGGCACATCGGTTGCGATCTCGAACAGGTTGCCGCCGGGTTCGCGGAAATAGAGCGAGCGGAAGTAGAACCGTTCGACCTCGCCCGAGCTCGGGACGCGGAACCCCGACACGCGCTCCGTCCATTCATGCAGCGTTTCCGGGGTCGGCGTGCGGAAGGCGACGTGATGCACGCCACCCGCGCCTTGCCGCGCGAAGGGCAGGCCAGGCTGGACGGCCATGTGCAGCTCCGCTCCCGGTCCGCCGTCGCCCATCCGGTAGACATGCACGGTGCCTGTGCCATCGGGCGAGGGGTACTCGCGGACCTCGGTCATGTTCATGAGTTCCGTCAGCACCCGCTCGGTCGGCCCCTTCTTGGGCACCGAAATGGTGATCGGGCCCAGACCGCGGATCTGGAACTCCGCCGGCACGGGGCTTTTCTCCCACGGATGGGATTCGCCCTGGCCTCCGTCATCGACCAGGCGGAAGCGCTGTCCCTCCGGATCCTCAAAGTCGAGGCTCGCCCGGCCGTCGAGCACGTGTATGTCGCCCACCGGCAGCCTGGCCTTGCGCAACCGCTCCGCCCAGTACTCGAGCGCCCGTTCGCCGGCGACCCGCAGACCCGTGCGGCAGATGGAATGGGTGCCGCGCCGCTCCGGCGGAATGGGCCAGTCAAAGAAGGTGAGGTCCGTGCCGGGCGTGGCCAGGCCGTCCGCATAGAACAGGTGGTAGGCGCTCACATCGTCCTGGTTGACGGTCTTCTTGACGAGCCTGAGCCCCAGCGTCTCCGTATAGAAGCGCTTGTTGGCCGGCGCATTGGCAGTGATCGCCGTGAGGTGGTGGATGCCGGTGAGCTGCATGGCCTGGTCCTCCTTCGGAGCAGTTGATCTGGAAGCTCGGCGCTGCTCCAGCTGTCTGCCGTGTCGCGGTTCCGGAGCGAAAACCGTTTCCGCCACCGACGGAATCGTTCGGCCAATATTGGAACCGTGCTCCGGACGGTAAAGCGTGCTGCTACTCTACACGCTGTTCGCGAAAAGCGAACGGAGTTTATTGCCCGTTGGCTGCCACACTTGAAGACCTGCGCTATCCCGCGGCGCGCGGGCCTGCGTGGCGGCAGGCTTTTCTGCGAGCAGCCCAACACGATGCCGCCCGGCGAACTCTGGCGGGTGACCGCCAGGCAGGATCGGCCCCGCGACGGGGCTGCGCAGGTTGGAGCGCTTTCCCGCGAACATCTTATTTCTGCATCACCTGCAAAGGCCGCATGCTGATCGTGTCATGAAAGCACGATCGAAGGAGGCGAACGCCCGGCTCGCGATGGCCCGGGGAAATTCAGGCAAAGAAAAGAAAAAGCCCGCCAGGGAGGAGGATGGCGGGCTTTTTTCTGAATGCAGCTTAGGAGGAGGAATTTACTGCATTTATGTCGTTGCCTGTTTGGGAGGAGGAGAAACAGTCAACACGGCTTAGATACTTCGTCCTCCGGCGTGAATCCATAGACATTTGTGCAACGCAGTCTTGCATTTTGTGCAATGCACAATGA
>Ga0207867_1000390_pt1 | contig 48269 bp, 35 predicted proteins | sample HigsolmetaAR206D_FD_184838 | JGI IMG/M metagenome (GOLD analysis project Ga0207867, IMG submission 184838) | Ionic liquid and high solid enriched microbial communities from the Joint BioEnergy Institute, USA - AR20-6-D (SPAdes) (version 2) ...
CCGCGAGCAGGACATCAAGCCATTGATTCTTAAGCTGTTAAAGACAACTTCGATCAACGAAATCAGGCCAATTCTGGTCCGGAAAGGCTAGGAATTACCCAAACAAAAAGCCCCCCGGAGCGGACTCCGGAGGGCTTTTCATTGGCTTCGGAAAGCCGGTGAGGCTTATTCGAACTCCATGATGACGGCGTCCACCGCCAGGCTGTCGCCCTTCTTGGCGTTGATGGCCTTCACCACCGCTGCCTTCTCGGCGCGCAGGATGTTTTCCATCTTCATCGCCTCGATGACGGCAAGCGGCTGGCCTGCTTCCACCTTCTGGCCGACTTCCACGTCGATGGAGACGACGAGGCCCGGCATCGGGCAGAGCAGGAAGCGGGACATGTCCGGTGCTTCCTTCTCGATCATGTAACCGGCCAGTTCAGCCGCGCGCGGCGTGTAGGCGATCACATGATGCGAGGAGCCCTGGTGGCCGAGCTGGTAGCCCAGCGAGCGGCGGTCCACTTCCACGGCGATCTTGGTGCCGTTGAGGGTGGCGCGGAACACGGTGTCAACCGGAGTCCAGTCGGTGTCGACGCGGATGGCCTTGTCGCCGATGTGAACGACATAGCCGTCGCCGGTTTCCTCAACGCGCACAGCCTGCTGCTGCTTGTCGACGGCGATGACCCAGTCCTCGCCGTAGTGCGCGCCGTGGCCGTTGAGCTGGCCGTCGATGAGGCCTTCGCGCTCCTTCTCGATCACGTTCATGATCGCAGCGGCAACGGTCAGACGCTCGCGCTTCTCGTCGGTGAGCGGCGCGCCGGCAAAGCCTTCCGGATATTCCTCGGCGATGAAGCCGGTGGTCAGGCGGCCTTCCTTGAAGCGCGGATGCTGCATCACCGACGACAGGAAGTGCATGTTATGGCCGATGCCGCGGATGTAGTACTCATCCAGGGCTTCCAGCTGGAGCTGGATGGCCTCGTCGCGGGTCTTGCCGTAGGTAATGAGCTTGGCGATCATCGGGTCGTAGAACATGGAGATCTCCGAACCCTCGACCACGCCGGTGTCAACGCGGATGCCCTCGCGCTCGGCCGGCTGCTTGTAGCGGACGAGACGACCGATGGACGGCAGGAAGCCGCGATACGGGTCTTCAGCGTACACGCGGGTCTCGATCGACCAGCCGTTCAGCTTCACGTCTTCCTGCCTGAACGGCAGCGGCTCGCCCGCGGCGGAACGGATCATCAGCTCGACAAGGTCAAGGCCGGTGATCTGCTCGGTGACCGGGTGTTCCACCTGCAGGCGGGTGTTCATTTCGAGGAAGTAGAAGCTGCGGTCCTTGCCGGCGATGAACTCGACGGTGCCGGCCGAGTTGTAGCCCACGGCCTTGGCGAGCCGGACTGCCTGTTCACCCATCGCCTTGCGCATTTCCGGCGTGACGAACGGCGACGGCGCTTCCTCAACCACCTTCTGGTGACGGCGCTGAATGGAGCACTCGCGCTCGCCCAGGTACACAACGTTACCGTGGTTGTCGCCGATCACCTGGATTTCGATGTGGCGCGGCTCCTCGACGAACTTTTCGATGAACACGCGGTCATCGCCGAACGACGACTTGGCCTCGTTGCGGGCCGACTGGAAGCCTTCGCGCACTTCCTGGGCGTTGTAGGCAATGCGCATGCCCTTGCCGCCGCCGCCAGCCGAGGCCTTGATCATGACCGGATAGCCGATCTCGTCCGCAATGCGCACGGCGTGGTCGGCGTCCTCGATCTCGCCGACGAAACCCGGCACCACGTTGACGCCTGCCTGCTTGGCCAGCTTCTTGGACTCGATCTTGTCGCCCATGGCGGCGATGGCGTTCGGGTTCGGTCCGATGAAGGTGATGCCCGCATCCGCCAGCGCCTTGGCGAACCATTCGCGCTCAGACAGGAAACCGTAGCCCGGGTGGACGGCTTCAGCGCCGGTCTGCTTGCAGATCTCGACGATCTTCTCGCCCAGCAGGTAGGACTGGGCCGCCGGCGGCGGGCCGAGGTGGTAGGCTTCGTCCGCCATCTCCACGTGCAGTGCGCCGGCGTCGGCGTCGGAGTAAACGGCAACCGTCTTGATGCCGAGGCGGCGCGCGGTCTTGATGACGCGGCAGGCGATCTCGCCACGGTTCGCAATCAGGATCTTCTTGAACATAGATGCACTCGCGTTTTGCCTGGTGCTTCAGAAAAGGCGGAGCGGCTCCGCAACAGAGCCGCTCCTGTTCGGTGGCGGCGTGGCTTAGCCTGCCTGTTCCTCGTCCAGCGGCGGCATGTTGTGACCCAGCAGGCGCAGGGTCTCGGCAGCCGAGTCCAGAATGTTGGTGCCGGGGCCGAAGATGGCCTGGACGCCCTTGTCGCGCAGGAAGTCGTAGTCCTGCGGCGGGATCACGCCGCCTGCGACCACCTTGATGTCCGGACGGCCGGCAGCCTTCAGTTCCTGGATGAGCTCCGGAATGAGGGTCTTGTGACCGGCGGCCAGCGAGGAGGCGCCCACCACGTCCACGTCCTTCTCGAGGGCGAGCTTGGCGGCTTCCTGCGGGGTCTGGAACAGCGGGCCGATGGTGACGTCGAAGCCGAGGTCGGCATAGGCCGAACCCACGACCTTCGCGCCGCGATCGTGGCCGTCCTGGCCCATCTTGGCGATGAGGATGCGCGGAGCGCGGCCCTTGCGGCGCGAGAAGGCCTCGATGCCTTCCCTCACACGGGCAAAGGCGCTGTCCTGACCGTAGGCCGAAGCGTAAACGCCGGAAACCGACTTCACTTCCGCAACGTGACGGCCGAACACGTCTTCCATCGCCGAGGAGATCTCGCCGAGCGTGCAGCGGGCGCGGGCAGCCTCAACAGCCAGCGCCAGCAGGTTGGCGTCGCTGGCAGCGCCCTTGCGCAGGGCTTCGAGCGCAGCCTGCGCCTTGGCTTCGTCGCGGGAAGCGCGCACCGCATTGATGCGGGCGATCTGGGCCTCGCGGACCTTGGTGTTGTCCACTTCGAGGATTTCGATCTTCTCTTCCTGCGCCAGCTTGTACTTGTTGACGCCGACAACCACTTCCTCGCCGCGGTCAATGCGGGCCTGGCGGGCAGCGGAGGCTTCCTCGATCTTCAGCTTGGGCAGACCGGCTTCCACGGCCTTGGTCATGCCGCCCATGGCTTCCACTTCCTGGATGAGGGCCCAGGCCTTCTCCTCCAGCTCGCGGGTGAGGGCTTCCACGTAGTAGGAGCCGCCGAGCGGGTCCACCACCTTGGTGATGCCGGTCTCTTCCTGAAGGATGAGCTGGGTGTTGCGGGCGATACGGGCCGAGAAGTCGGTCGGCAGCGCAATTGCCTCGTCCAGCGCGTTGGTGTGCAGCGACTGGGTGCCGCCCAGCGCCGCCGCCAGTGCTTCCAGCGTGGTGCGGATGACGTTGTTGTACGGATCCTTTTCCGTCAGCGACACGCCCGAGGTCTGGCAGTGGGTGCGCAGCATGAGCGAGGACGGCTTCTTCGCGCCGAAGTCCTTCATGATGCGGGCCCACAGCGTGCGGGCGGCGCGCAGCTTCGCCACTTCCATGAAGAAGTTCATGCCGATGGCGAAGAAGAACGACAGACGGCCGGCGAAGGCATCAACGTCCAGCCCCTTCTTGAGGGCAGCGCGCACATACTCCATGCCGTCGGCCAGGGTGAAGGCCAGCTCCTGCACCTGCGTCGCGCCGGCTTCCTGCATGTGGTAGCCGGAGATGGAGATGGAGTTGAACTTCGGCATGTTCTGCGAAGTGTAGGCGATGATGTCCGCAACGATCCGCATGGAAGGCTCCGGCGGATAGATGTAGGTGTTGCGGACCATGAACTCCTTCAGAATGTCGTTCTGAATGGTGCCCGAGAGCTTGTCCTGCGAAACGCCCTGTTCTTCCGCCGCCACGATGTAGAACGCAAGGCACGGAATGACCGCGCCGTTCATGGTCATGGAGACGGACATCTTGTCGAGCGGGATGCCGTCGAACAGGATCTTCATGTCCTCGACGGTATCGATTGCCACGCCCGCCTTGCCGACGTCGCCGACCACGCGCGGGTGATCGGAGTCGTAGCCGCGGTGGGTGGCCAGGTCGAACGCAACCGACAGGCCCATCTGGCCCGCAGCCAGGTTGCGCTTGTAGAAGGCGTTGGACTCTTCAGCCGTCGAGAAGCCCGCGTACTGACGCACCGTCCACGGCCGGTTGGCGTACATGGTGGCGCGCACGCCGCGGGTGAACGGGAACATGCCGGGGAGGGTTTCCTCGATGTTCGCCGTGTCTGCGCTGGTGTAGAGCGGCTTTACCGCAATGCCTTCCGGCGTGTGCCAGGTCAGGCTGTCCAGCGGGGTGTCCTTCAGTTCCTTCTGGGCCAGTTCTTCCCAGTCCTTCACCGTCTTCTCGGTCATCAGTGGGCTCCACCCTTGGGCGTTTCCATCAGTTCAACGAGCACGCCGCCCATGTTCTTGGGATGCACGAAAATCACCGGAGTACCGTGCGCGCCGATGCGCGGCGCGCCCAGCACCTTGGCGCCCTTGGCTTCCATGTCTGCCGCCGCCGCGTGGATGTCCTCCACCTCGAAGCAGATGTGGTGCTGGCCGCCCAGCGGATTCTTCTCAAGAAACTTCACGATCGGCGAATTCTCGCCGTAGGGCTCGATCAGCTCGATCTGGCTGTTGGGCGTGTCGACGAAGCACACCCACACGCCCTGCTCGGGCATGGCGAACTTCTCGTGAATTTTCGTCGCACCCAGAAGGTCGCGGTAGATCTTCACGCTCTCGTCGATCGAGGGCGTGGCGATGCCAACGTGGTTCAAACGACCAATCATCGCTTATCTCCTCTGCTTCGCCCCGCTTACAGCGGAATATTGTCGTGCTTCTTCCACGGATTTTCGAGCTGCTTGTTGCGCAGCTTGCGCAGGCCGATGGCGATGCGGCGACGCGTGGAGTGCGGCATGATGACTTCGTCGATGAAACCCTTGGAGGCAGCGACGAACGGATTGGCGAAGCGGGCTTCGTATTCCTTGGTGCGCTCGGCGATCTTCTCGGCGTCGCCGATGTCCTTGCGGAAGATGATCTCCACCGCGCCCTTCGCGCCCATCACGGCGATCTCGGCGGTCGGCCAGGCGTAGTTCAGGTCGCCGCGCAGGTGCTTGGAGGCCATCACGTCATACGCGCCGCCATAGGCCTTGCGGGTGATGACGGTGATCTTCGGCACGGTGGCCTCCGCGTAGGCGAACAGCAGCTTTGCGCCGTGCTTGATGATGCCGTTGTGCTCCTGCGCCACACCCGGCAGGAAGCCCGGGACGTCGACGAAGGTGACGATGGGAATGTTGAAGGCGTCGCAGAAGCGCACGAAGCGGGCGGCCTTCTTCGACGAGTTGATATCGAGGCACCCGGCCAGAACCATCGGCTGGTTGGCAACGAACCCCACGGTGCGGCCCTCGATGCGGCCGAAACCGATGACGATGTTGGCAGCGTGGTTCGGCTGAAGCTCGAAGAAATCGCCCTCGTCGCAGACCTTAACGATCAGCTCCTTGATGTCGTAGGGCTTGTTCGGGTTCGGCGGAACCAGGGTGTCGAGCGACATCTCGATGCGCTCGCCGTCGTCCGAAGTCGGACGGAACGGTGGTTCCTCGCGGTTGTTCAGCGGAAGGAAGTCGAAGAAGCGGCGGATCTGGTTGATCGCCTCGACGTCGTTCTCGAAAGCGAGGTCGGCCACACCCGACTTGACGGTGTGAGTGGAAGCGCCGCCCAGTTCCTCCTGCGTCACCACTTCGGCGGTGACGGTCTTCACCACGTCCGGGCCGGTGACGAACATGTAGGAGCTGTCCTTCACCATGAAGATGAAGTCGGTAATGGCCGGCGAATACACCGCGCCGCCCGCGCACGGGCCCATGATGACCGACAGCTGCGGAATGACGCCAGAGGCAAGCACGTTGCGCTGGAACACCTCGGCGTAACCGGCGAGCGAGGCCACGCCTTCCTGAATGCGGGCGCCGCCCGAGTCATTCAGGCCGATGACCGGTGCGCCGACTTTCATGGCCATGTCCATGATCTTGCAGATCTTCTGGGCGTGGCGTTCGGAGAGCGAACCGCCGAACACGGTGAAGTCCTGCGAGAACACATAGACCAAGCGGCCGTTGATGGTGCCCGAGCCGGTGACGACGCCGTCGCCCGGAATCTTCTGGTCGGCCATGCCGAAGTCGATGCAGTTGTGCTCGACGTACATATCGACTTCTTCGAAGCTGCCCGGATCGAGCAGCAGGTCGATGCGCTCGCGTGCCGTCAGACGGCCCTTGGCATGCTGGGCGTCAATGCGCTTCTGGCCGCCGCCAAGACGGGCTGCGGCACGGCGGCGTTCCAGTTCCTCGATAATCTGCATGGTGTAAATCCGGCCTCGTTGAGCGTTGAACGTCTTGTCCTCAAGGCGGGAATTGCCGTGCTGCACTTCCCGCATTGCGAACAACGGTACACAAATTGCGGGGTTCGATAGCGCCAGTTGGCAAGGCATGGCACGCAAAAACTGGCCAAGTTGCGAAACAGGGCCTATGCTAATTCGCAAAATGTGATTTTGCGAAGGTAGTCGAACGTGGTCCGGTCAGACAAGATTTTTGCGGGGAGCCGATTGCGCGCCGTCCGTGAACGGCAGGGGCTCAGCCAGAGCGCATTCGCCGCGCGGCTGGGGGTTTCGGTCAGCTATCTGAGCCAGATGGAAACCGATGTAAGGCCCATTACGGTGGCGGTTTTACTGGCGCTGGGGCGGGAATTCGCAGTGGACCTGTCCGAATTCGCCCAGGACGATGCTGCCCGCCTTGCCGCCGATCTGCGGGAGGCTCTGGCCGACCCGCTCTTCGCCGGTCAGGTGCCTGGTTTGCAGGAAATCAAACGAACGGTCGGTCAGTCTCCGGCGCTCGTCCGCAGTTTCACAATTTTGCATCAGGCCTACCGTCAGCTCAACGACCGGCTGCAAACGATGGACGAGGCGATCTCGGTCAACCAGACCGAAGGCTACCTGCTGCCGTGGGAGGAGGTGCGCGACTACTTCCACTACCGCGACAACTACATCGGCGAGCTGGACGAGGCGGCAGAGCGGCTGGTTGAACGGCTGAAGGCTCCCGCGGGGCCGCTGGGGCCGCAGCTGGAGCGGTTGCTGAAGGACCGGCACGGCATCACCGTGCGCCTGATGGCTGCAGGAGCGGATGACCCCTCCATGCGCCGGTTCGACCCCGACCGGCGGGAGGTCATCATCGACGCCTACCTGAGTCCGGAGAGTCGCAGTTTCCTCGTGGCGCACCAGCTGGCGCTGGTGGAGTTCGCGCCGCTCATCGAGGAGATCGCGGCAAGCGCCACCCTGCGCACGGAAGATGCCCGGCAGATTTTGCGGGTGGGCCTTGCCAACTATGCGGCAGGCGCGCTGCTCATGCCCTATGGCCGGTTCATTGAGGCTGCCCGCCAGCTGCGGCACGACGTGGAGCAGCTTCAGCAGCAGTTCGGCACCAGCTTCGAGCAGGTGTGCCATCGCCTCTCCAACCTGCAACGGCCGGGCATGCGCGGTGTGCCGTTTTTCTTCGTGCGTATGGACATGGCGGGCAACATCACCAAGCGTCACTCCGCCACGCGGCTCCAGTTCGCCCGTTACGGCGGTACCTGCCCGCTGTGGGTGGTGCATGAGGCCGTTGCCCTGCCGGGCGAAATCAAGGTGCAGCTGGCGGAAATGCCGGACGGCGTGCGCTACATCACCATGGCGCGGGGCATCATCAAACAGTCCGGCAGCTTCTTGAAGCCGACACGGCGCTACGTCGTCGCACTGGGATGCGAGATCTCCTACGCTTCCCAGTTCATCTATGCCGCACGGCTGGACCTGGGCGGGCAGGCAACGCCCATTGGAGCCAGCTGCCGCATCTGCCCGCGCCCCAACTGCGCCCAGCGGGCTTTCCCGCCCGCCGACCGCCGCATGATCATCGATCTCCACAACCGGGATGTGGTGCCCTACGGATTTGAGTGAGGGTGGGGACAGAAATCTATTGCAGGAGGGTATGATGTCACTGATTGAGCAACCCTCGCAATAAAACCAGAAAAATGACCACAACCGCAACAAAGCGAAAGGCCGCCCCGAAGGTGCGGCCTTCCCGACGCATCTGCAACAGACGCGACGTTTACCTCAGTAATGGATGCGGGCTTCCAGGCCCACCACGCGCGGCTTGAGCACGACGTGGTTGTAGTAACGCTTGGTGAACAGCCCTGAGGTGCCGATATCGCTGTAGTCGTTGCCGATGGAGACGACGGCGTACTTGTCGAACAGGTTGTCGGCAAAGAGCGAGACTTCCCAGCGATCGGTGAGAAAGGTGAGGGAGGTTTTGTGGGTGGTGTAGCCCGGAATCTTCTCGCCATAGCCGCGCAGGCCCGTCTTGGAATAGACGTTGCCCATATAGTTGATGCCATAGGAGAAGCGCACGTCCGTGCTGTCGTTGAGCGGTGTGGTGTAGGACGCGGTTATCGAGCCGCTGTGCTTGGGCGAGCCGGCCAGCCGGTCGCCGGAGAAGGCATCGTATTCGCCATCCACCAGAATGGGCACGTCTGCGGTCAGGTGGACGTCATTGTAGGAGTAGTTGCCGTTGATGGTCAGCTCCCGCGTCGGGCGGGCCTGGAAGGAGAATTCCACGCCCTTCGAGACGGCCTTGGCCGCGTTCGCGGTGATGCCGACCGCACCGTTAAGCGTCTGGCTGGCCACCTGTACGTCGTCCCAGTCGATATGGAATACGGCGAGGTTGGCAATCAGGCGGCCATTGTAGAGGTTGGCGCGGATACCCAGCTCCTTGTTGAGCGTCTTGTCGGGCCCGAAGAACAGCTCGTGCGGAAGGGCGCACACGTTCTGGCCCGGCGGCAACGGCAGCACACACGGCGCGACGCGGTTCACGCCGCCGATGCGGTAGCCCTTGCTGACAGTGATGTAGGTCATCCACTCGTCGCTGAACTTGTAGGATGTGTTCAGCTTGTAGATGAAGCCGTCGTCCTTGGTGGTGCCGCTGCGGCTGCGGAAATTGATCTCCGGGTACGGGTCGCTCAGCATCGGCGTTCTGGTACCGCCGGTGATGTCGGCCTTGTACTTGAAGTAGCGACCACCGGCTGTCACCTGCCAGGCATTGGTGATTTCGAACGTCGCCTCGCCGAATACGGCCTGCTCCTTGGTCTTGGACTGGATGTAGGATGCGTATTCGATGTTGTCCGGGCGGTAGATGCCCAGAAATTCCGGCATGCCCGGCAGGATTTCGAAGGAATCGTTGTCGCGCTCGAACGTGTTGTGGAACACGCCGAGCACCCAGCTCAGCGGACCGCCGTGGGTGGAGACCAGGCGCATTTCCTGGTTGAACTGCTTGTAGTCGTTGCGGGTGGTGGTGTAGCCCGCGAACGCAGGAAACAGCTCGTAGCCGTATTGCAGATCAAGCAGCAGGTCGGTTACGTCGCTGATACTGCGGTTCTTCTGCTTCGACCAGGCGCTGGCGGAGACGAACTGGGCGAAGTCGAACAGGTTGATGTTGAATTCGGCGCTCAGCAGGTGGGCCTTGCGGCGGGTCGGCTCCTCATAGCGCCAGGGGGCTTCATATTTGCCGGTGCCAAGCACGCCCGCACCGTTGGCCTGACGGCCGCTGGTCTTGGTCTGCTGATAGACGTGCGTGAAAATCGCCTCGATGTCGTCGTTGACATTCCACAGCAGGGTGTTGCGCGTGGAGATCGTTCTCTCGTCGTTGGCGTCCTTCTTCTTGCGCAGGTTGGCCTTGACGTCATCGGAATTGCTGAAGTCAGGCTCGGGATTGGACAGGCCAGGGAAGCGGACGATGTAGGGATAATCGATGAAGCCCGGATCGTTGTAGGTTGCCAGCACCGAGCGCAGGGCCAGCTTGTTCTCCACCAGCGGAATGTTGACGACCGCGTCCGCATTCCAGCCGTAGCCACTGCCATGGGCGACGTCGTATCCGCGCAGGTGCAGATCCAGGCTGAAGGCGGCCGTATCCGGCCGCTTGGGGATATAGCGCATGGCGCCCGCAAGAGTGCCCGCGCCATAGAGTGTACCCTGCGGTCCGAGCAATGCCTCGACGCGCTCGATGTCGATCAGCTTGAAGTCGAGGTAGAGCGGCACTTCGCCGAGATAGGTGGCGACGGCGTTGTTGGTGTCGGACCCGAAGGAGCCGGTGCTGTTGGCGCTGAGACCACGGATGATCACGTTGCCGACGCTGCGGGGCCCGGTGTCGAGCAGCGTTACGCCCGGCACCATGTCCACCAGATCACGCACGTCGTCAATGCGGGCTTCCTCAAGTGCGCTACCACCCACGGCCGTGATGTTCATCGGCGCATCCTGGAGCGTGGTGGCGCGCCGGGTGGCGGTGACGACAAGCTCGTCCAGCATGGTGGCGGAATCGTCGGTTGCAGATGTGTTGGCAAGCGCCGGGCCGGCAAGATAACCGGCAGCAAGCGCGGTTGCCGACAACAGGGCTCGGCGCATGTTGAGATTGAAAGTCATAAATCCCCCTTCATCACCTTGGGTGCCATTACAGGGCGAACCTCCCCCCTGAGGTGAGAGTCTTGGGCGGGCATCAGGCCTCGGCTGTGCGGGCCTTTCCGGCGCCGCGCCGCCCGGTGAGGCCCGGCTCGAACCCAGACCCGTCTGATGTCCTGCCGATGTCATTCCTCAGTGAGGAGACGCTAGGTCGAAGGCAGAAGCGTCTCCATGGGGCGTTTGACGTAGGGAAGAAAATTCGGTCTGAAGTTCCCGAAAAAACCGTGCGATAGTAAGGAAATAATTCCGGACCGATCGGGTACGAAATTTCTTGGGAATTACCAAAACTGATTCCGGCAAAAGCCGTCGCAGACCGGATCAGTGTTTAGAGGTGCTGTCCCATTTGGCAGTCAGAATACGCCGCTGGATGATTCCGTCTGTTCCCTTTGTCTCGCAGACCGCCAGGTGCTGAATGTCGGCGAGCGCCTCCAGGTGGTCGGCATTCTGCACAAGGCCGCGCGCCAGCAGAATGCCGTCGCTGCGAATGAAAATGGCATAGGGCACGGCATCAACCTGGAAAGCCTGCGCGATATCCGGACTGGTAACCAAGGGGCAGTCAGCCAGCCCCAGCCGGTGAATCAGGGAAACATGTTCGTCCGCATCACCCCTGCCGATGAACACCAGATCGAGCGCCTCGCGCCGGGCCAGCTGCCGGGCGAAGGGCATGATGTTGCGGCAGCTGGGGCAGGCGGCGGAAATGAACAGCAGCAGCGTCGGGCGCAGGCCCATGTGGCCGGGGCCGATATCGAGCGTCTGGCCATCATGGGCGGTCACGTGAAGATGGGGAATGCAATCGCCAACGCGGGGGCACGGCGCGCTTGATGCGACGCCGCCTGGTGCGATCCGCTCCGACAGCAGGCTGAGCCGCCGCGCCAGCGCGAAGGCCGTGATGACCAGCAGGATGACGGCTACCCAGAGGAAAAAATGCGAGACGATCAGCATGGACCGGCATTCTCCCATGTTTGCGGAGCCCATGACGGAGCGGGCATCCACGTGCTCTGCGCAAACACAACGCACACATTGGGCGGACCGTAATGGATGCCGCAGTGCCGGGGCATTGGCTGTTTGACGTATGGCGGGTGCGCGTCGGCGGGTACGTCAAACGCCTTATGCTCATTCCCGCACGGCGGACGGTAACCCTTGATGATCGGAAGTCCGTGGAAGGGAGTGGGGCATGAGTCTCAGGACAAAGATCATATCACTTGCACTTTTGGTCACCACCGGAATGACGGCAGCGGTTGTGGCAGCGCCCGAGGTGGAGCTGCCGAAGGAGCTGGCCGCCAAGATTGCGTCGCTGCCGAAGGAGAAGCAGGACTATCTGAAATCCGACAAGATTCGCCAGTTCGCACGTAACCGGGCGTCTTTCTACAATCTGCTTGCGCGAAAGACGCCGCAGGCGATCGAGGCCGCCATCGACGCCATGATGAGCGTTGAGGACCAGATGAAGTTCAAGGAAGGCCGCGACATGGCGGCCATTCCGCTGAATACGGACTCTCCCAGCTTCAACGGCTGGAAGGTCAAGCGTCCGCAGGAGCTGAACCCGGCGCGGGAACCGGGGCCGATCGTGCTGAACCGCTACATGCAGAACTGGGGCGGCATTCCCACCTTCTTCGGCGCGCCGGTCGCGCTGACACCGGAAGACCTGAAGGCGGGCAATGTCGACGTGGCCATTGTCGGTGCGCCGCTGGACATGGGCTCGGGCTTCCGTGGCGCGAGCCTGGGTCCGGTGGCCATCCGCACGGCTCGGATGGGCGCGGGGCTGGATATGTACACCATGACCTCGCCGGCGGAAGTTCTCAACATCGTGGACTATGGCGACATCGCCGTGGACAACATGAGCACGGAGCGCTCCATGGAGCACGTGCGTGAGATGGTGCGCGAGATTGCCTCGACCGGAGCCATTCCGTTCATCGTCGGCGGCGACCACTCGCTGATGTATTCGGACGCCGCAGGTCTTGCCGATGTGTACGGCAAGGGCAACGTCGGCGTGGTGCACTTCGACTCCCACTACGATGCAGGACGGGGCCGGGCGCACCTCATTACCCACGGCCAGCCGGTTTATCGTCTGATCTCCGAAGGCCATGTGCCGGGCAAGAACTTCATCCAGGTGGGCCTGCGCGCCCAAAGCCCGGACCTGGAGACCTTCAAGTGGATGCGCGAGCAGGGCTTCCGCTACCACACGATGCCGGAGGTCGAGAAGAAGGGCTGGGATGCCGTCATGGAGCAGGCCCTTGCCGAGGCGCGCGAAGGGGGCAAGAAGATCTTTATCTCCTTCGATATCGACGTGCTTGACCCCGTTTACATGGTCGGCACCGGCACGCCGGTCCCCTCCGGCCTGACCATGCGCGAGGCCGTGCCGATGATCCGCCGCCTCTGCGCTGAATCCGACGTGGTGGGCTTCGAACTGGTGGAGCTGGCGCCAGGTCTGGACCCGACATACCAGAGTGCGCTCAACAGCGCCTACATCATGCACGCCTGCCTTGCCGGTATTGCCGTGCGCAAGCAGGGCATTACGGAGGAGCACTATCTCCATCCGATCAGCACCGATCACGGCCAGCCACCGGTAGGCAAGGTCAAGGCACGCAAGTAGTACCCTCGATCATCAGCAGGGGATGTTTCGCAGGAGGGTTTATAGCCCTCCTGCGTCTTCCCTGTTTAAATTTGGGCAGCGCACCCGTTTTTCATACCCGCGGCCCGGTAAACGATGGGGACCGCGAGGGAAAGCCCATTGCATGAATTTTTCCACGCATAGCCGCGTAAATCAGCGGCCTTTGGGGGAAAGGTGAGTCTGGCCGAGATGATGGCGATGGTCGCAGGCGGACACGTGGTCGTCGCCGGGCTCCACCGCCAGCAGGTTGAGGCTGCCGAACCGCACACCGCGCTCAGCCCGCACCTGATCGGCAAAGACCTTCACGGCGACTGTAGGTCCTTTCAGCATCACGCTTTCGAAGCTGTGGTGATGGTCAAGTCGCACCAGCGTCGAGGCGGCCACAAGGTCGTGATGACTGTGCTGCATGTCTGACAGCCGCTGCGCCAGGGCCCTGACGCGCCGGTCATACACATAGGACAGGTTGGCAACGCAGTGGTCTCCGCTTCCGGTCTCCTCCCGCCAGCGCTCGATGGCATCGCGCACAATATCACGCACGGCCTCGGAGCGGCTCTGGTAGCCCCGGGCGCGGATCAAGGCATCGAACGTCAGGGCCAGATCGTCGTCCACGGATATGGTGATGCGTTGCACGGTCGTCTCCCTTCGGCGCGCAACAGAAAGCCATGACGCGCAGACAATGCCGCTACGTCAAACGACGTATTCGGCAAAAGGTCCCCATCGGTAGGAATTGCGGGACAGTTCTTCATAAAACCGGGGGATAGAAATATGGCGGGAGACAGCAGGAAGCATCGTCGGGAAACATCGCCCTTAACCGGCTGGATGAAGGGCGCTGGCCGCCTTGCCGTTCTGTCGTGCGCCGCGTTGTTTCCGTCTGTCGCGCGGGCGCATGACGTGTCCGAGCAGGCGCGCCAGAGCATGCTGGACGGCAACTGGGTGGATGCCATCCGGATTGGCGCCGAGCACATGCTGACCGGCTACGATCACCTGCTGTTCCTGCTGGGCGTGCTGTTTTTCCTGTCAGGCTTCTGGCAGATCGTGCGCTTCATCACCGCTTTCACGCTCGGTCACACGCTGACGCTGCTGTTCGCCACACTGAACGGCATTACTGCCAATGCCTACCTCATCGACGCCGTCATCGCGCTCACGGTCTGCTACAAGGCGTTCGAAAATCTGGGCGGCTTCCAGCGCCTGTTCGGAACGAAGGCCCCGAACCTTCTCTACATGGTGTTTGTGTTCGGCCTGATTCACGGCTTTGGCCTGTCAACCCGCCTGCAACAGCTTACGCTGATGGAAGACCCGGAACTGGTCAGCAAGATTCTCGGCTTCAACGCGGGCGTGGAGCTGGGGCAGGTGGCGGCGCTGGCCTTCATGATGGGCGTGGTGCATCTGTGGCGGGGCACGGAGGCCTGGGGCGGCGTCACCCGCACCGCCAATGTGGCGCTGCTGGCGGCGGGCCTTGTGCTGTTCGGCCTGCAAATCGGCGGGTTTCTGGAAGCAGGCGCGAGCGAACCGGCTCCTGCCATTGCCGACGTGTCTGCGCTGACCACCGCGAGCATGGCCTCATGAAGCGGGCGGGGGTGCACTCGGGACTCGTCGGCCTGATGCTCAGCCTGCCAAGTCTGGCACAGGCTGCGGCAATTGCCCTTGAGGAGGCAGAGATTCTGGTGAAGGGACAAACCGCGCTGGGGGCGGAGGAGACTTTTTCCGCCACGCGCATCGATCGGTTGGCCGTCCGTGACGCCAGGGTCAGCGATGTAACGGCGCTGTTCCGCGTCGTGCCGGGCATGGCTGTGCGCGAACTCGGGCTGCCGGGTGTTGCGGGAAACATCGTCATCCGGGGGTTCGGCGCGGGCGGTCATGGCGGCGATCTGGGCGCGGTGGTTGATGGCATTCCGCTCAACGAGGCGATGAGCCACGCAGACGGTTACGTGGACTTCAACGTCATCATCCCCCTCGAAGTGGAGACGATGACAGTGTTTCGCGGTCCCGTTTCGGCCCTTTACGGCAATTACAACCGCGGCGGTCTGGTGAACATCCAGACCCGGCGCTCGGGCGAGTACCGGAACGCGGAGGCCAGCGTTGGGGCGTTCGACACGGTCGATGTGCAGGCGGCGCTCGGCACCGCGCTCGGGGCATCCCAGCGGATAGACCTTGCGGCCCAGATCTATCGCAGCAACGGATTTCGTCCGCAGTCGATGTCGGATCGCCAGACCGTTTCCGCTCACTGGGCGGCGGATGTGTCGGCTGCGGTACAGGTGGCGCTCTTCACCCGCTTCCACCATGCGGATGCGGAAGGGGCCAGCTACATCACGGCGGCTCAGTTCGAGACCGATCCGTATGGACTTGACCCGCGTGTGCAGAATGACGGAGCACGCAAGACCTTCCGTACCCACCGGGCAGACGTGAATGTGGCGCTTGGCGCGTCTGCGACGCTGATGGGCTTTGCGTATGTGACGCAGCAGGATTTCACCCGCTGGTTTTCCCGTCCGCTCTCAGGCGTGTGGAAACAGCGTGAGGAAACCTATGACCGAGCCGTGTTCGGCGCAGGTGCGAGTCTGGTTGGCGATATTGCCCCGGGACCTCGGCCGCTGCGCTATACCGTGGGGCTTGAGCATTTCCGCGAGCGCACGGATTACCAGTATTACGACGATCTGAGCCGGCGCGTGCGCCTGACGGCGGCGCTGGCGGACCGGCGGACCCGGCTTAACAGTGTCTCCGCCTTTGCCGAGTTGGATGCGCCGCTGCACAGCCTGGTGGAGGCAACGCTCGGGTTGCGTCTGGACCGCTTTACGGGCGGCTGTTCCCGACGGGGACCGGAGACGGGAAGCGACCCGTGCGGTCCGCTGGCCGAAACCACCGAATTCAGCCCGAAAATCGGCCTGCGCTCGCAAGTGGCCCCCTGGCTCCAGCTGCGTGGCAGCTGGGCAGAAGGTTTCGCCCTGCCCAACAGCTTTGTGAAGTATGCCGTGGGTGGGCAGGATCTGAAGGCAAATATCTTCCGTCAGACCGAACTGGGTGTGAAACTGATCCCGGCGGAGACAGTCTCGCTGGATGTGGCAGCGTTCCGCCTGACCTCCGCCAACGAGGTGCGCACGGTTGCTCCTGGCCTTTACGAGAATTTCGGCAAAACCTTGCGCAAGGGTCTGGAAGCAAGCCTTGAGGCGCGCCCGTTGCGCGGCGTGTGGCTGCGGGGCGCTTACAGCCGCACCACGGCCAGGGTGCGCGAAAATGCCGATGCTGCGCTGGTGGGGCTTTCCGTTGCGGGTGTGCCGCGCCACACCGCCACCGTGGATGCCAGCTGGTCGCCGGTGAAGAACTGGACGCTTGAGGCGGGCTGGCGGCTGGTCGGCGGCTATGCGGTTGATGCGCTGAACCGGCTGCGGGCGGACAGCTACGACACGCTGGCACTGGGCCTGTCGTGGCAGAGCGGACCAGATGCGCGCTGGCGCGCCTATGTGCGGGCCGAAAATGTCACCGATGCAAAATACGCCACCACGGTTTCGGTCATTGGCGGTGAGACGCTGCTGGCCCCAGGCGCGCCGCGTGCGGTTCGCGGCGGTGTGCAAGTTACCTTCTGACAAGGAGTATGAGATGGCCTTTCGTGTAGCAATGCCTCTCGTTCTGGCGGCGATGCTGATGCCTGCCACGGTGAACGCCCACACCATCTGGCTGACTCCGGTCAGCGGCGGACCTGATGGCTGGCACGTTCAGTTCGGCGGCCATGCCGGGGCTGTGCTGCGCTATCCAGCGGAAAATCTGAAAGAGGTTTCCGCTGTCGATAGCGCAGGCAAGCCGGTTGCGCTGACGCGCAACATTTTGCCTGACGGTGTTCGTCTGAAGACAAAAGGGCAGCCCAGCGTAATCATTGCCCACTACGACAACGGCATTCACACCAAGCGGTCTGACGGGCCCTCCGTCCCCAAACCGTTGAACGAGGTACCAACCGGAATCAGCGCAACGAAGGCAATCAAATATCACAAGACCATCGTCAGCTGGACGCCCGCTGTAACCCGCGCGCTTGGGCAGCCGCTTGAAGTGGTGCCGCTGTCTGCGGCCCAGCCGGTGGCGGGCAGGCCGATGAAGGTGCGCGTTCTGAAGGATGGAAAGCCGATTGCGGGCATCAGTATCGCCCGGAATGAGGAAGGGCGGGACGCTGTGACCGATGCGCAGGGCATTGCCAGCTTTGTTCCGGTCAAGGGTTTCAACAGGCTCTGGGCGGGCTGGCGTGCGCCGGTGACGGGTGATCCGACCCACACGCTGGTCAGCATTGAATACTCGCTGGGGTTTGACGCGATATGAGAAAGTTTGCGCAAGGGGTTGCGCTTGTCTTGAGCCTGATATGCGCGGCCATTCCTGTCCATGCTCATGGCCTTCTGATGAAGCTGCGGGCCGAAGGCGCAAGGGTTGCGGGCGAAGTCTATTACTCGAACGGGACCAAGGCCTCGGGCGAATGGGTGGAGGTGAGAAGCCTGACCGACCCCGAGGCGGCGCCGCAAACGCTGCAAACCGATGCGGAGGGCCGCTTCAGCGCCCCGGGCACCCAGGGCCACCGCTATCTGGTGGTGGCCACGGGCGAGGAAGGGCACAGCATCGAGATGGAAATAATGCTGGCACCCGGCGCGCGCGGGAAGTTGCTGGAGAATGGCGTGCCGGTAGAGCCGGCAGGCGAGGAGTATCCGGCCTGGGCGATTATCGGCGGGTTGCTGCTGCTCTCGGCCTGGCCGGCGCTCTGGCTGCAAAGGCGGCGGGCGAGGAAGGAGGCTGCCCGCTGAGCAAATGTCCGGTTGCGTCTGCGCAGGATGACCCATTCGCATTACGGGCAATACGTCATTTTCCTGATACACGTTGGGGTGGGAACCGGCAGTCTTGCTGAAGACAAGGACGTGCTGCGGAGGAACAGGGAACGGGATGTTCGCCGGGGGGCTGGCAGTTTCGGGTTTTGACGCGGCGGCTTGCGCTGAAGCGACCATTCGCGCACCTGGGCTGCGGCACCAGAGGGCGGATGGACAGGCGCACATCGCCTTCCGGGCTGACTCTGCGGGCAAGACGGTTCTTGCCGACCTCTACCAGCGAGCGCCCTGTCGGTTCCTGTTCCCCGAGCCTGTTGCGGGCGAACCACTTGAAGCCGTGCTGCTCACCACCAGCGGCGGACTGACGGGCGGTGATCGTATTGCGGTCTCGGCAGAGGTGGGGGATGGCGCGGCCGTTATCCTTGCCACGCAGGCGGCGGAAAAACTGTACCGCTCCCTGTCGGACGATGCCGAGGCCCTCATCGACGTACGCCTGACGGTGGGAGACAATGCCCGGGCTGAATGGCTGGGACAGGAGGCCATTTTGTTCGATCAGGCCCGGGTGCGCCGCCGGTTCGAGGCGGAGGTCGCACCAGGCGGCCGGTTGCTGGCGCTGGAGAGCCTTGTGCTCGGGCGCATCGCGATGGGCGAGCGGTATTGTTCGGGCCTTGTTCATGACAGCTGGCGCATCCGCCGCGATGGCCGCCTTCTGTGGGCTGATGCGCTTCATCTTGATGGCAATGTGGCCGAACTCATGGCCCGCCCGTTCGGGTGCGGCGAGGCGCAGGCCTGCGCCTGCCTGGTGTATGCGGGGCCTGATGCTGAAACCCGCCTGGCTGCCGCCCGGGCCCTGATCGGGGAGGAGGCGGACGGAGACACCCGGCTGGGCGCCACCAGTTTCGATGGATTGCTGATCGTGCGCCTTCTGGGGCGGAATGCCGCCGTGCTGAGAAGCAAGCTCGTGCGTCTGGCAGGGAGCCTGCGGGCAGAAATATTCGGCGGGCCGCCGCGAATGCCAACGGTCTGGACCTGTTAGGAGAACAGTCATGCAGCTGACGCCCAGAGAAAAAGACAAGCTGCTGATCGCCATGGCGGCGATGGTCGCACGGAGACGGCTGGAGCGGGGCGTAAAGCTCAATCATCCGGAAGCGGTGGCGCTGATCACGGATTTCGTTGTCGAGGGGGCCCGGGACGGAAAGAGCGTGGCCCATCTGATGCAGGCAGGCGCGCATGTGCTGCGGCGCGATCAGGTCATGGAGGGGGTGGCCGAGATGATTCACGATATCCAGGTGGAGGCGACATTCCCCGATGGCACCAAGCTTGTCACCGTACACCAGCCAATCCGCTGACGGGAAATGTCGCATGATTCCCGGAGAAATCCTCACCCAACCCGGCGATATCACCCTGAATGCAGGTCGTGAGACGATCGTTCTCGAAGTCGCCAATACCGGCGACCGCCCGGTTCAGGTGGGCAGCCATTTCCATTTTGCCGAGGTGAATCCGGCGCTGCGGTTCGACCGCGCGGCCGCGCGTGGTTTCCGGCTGGACATTCCCGCAGGCACGGCCATTCGCTTCGAGCCGGGACAGGTGCGACAGGTGCAGCTGGTGGCATATGCCGGATCGCGTGTCGTAGTCGGGTTTCGGGGTGCGGTGATGGGCCGGCTCGACGGGCAGGAGGAATAACCATGGCTGCAACCCTTTCACGCCGCGCCTACGCCAGCATGTTCGGTCCGACAGTGGGAGATCGCATCCGCCTTGCCGACACCAGCCTGTTCATCCGCATCGAAAAGGACCTCACGGTTTATGGCGAGGAGGTGAAGTTCGGTGGCGGCAAGGTTATTCGCGACGGCATGGGCCAGAGCCAGCGCACCAATGCCGAAGGAGCGATGGACACGGTCATCACCAACGCCGTCATTCTTGACTACACCGGCATCTACAAGGCGGATATCGGCCTGCGCGGCGGGTATATCGCCGCCATCGGCAAGGCGGGCAATCCGGACGTGCAGCCAGGGGTGGATATCATCATCGGGCCGGGCACGGAAATCATCGCGGGCGAGGGGCGGATTGTCACTGCCGGCGCGATCGACGCCCACATCCATTTCATCTGCCCGCAGCAGGTGGAGGAGGCGCTGTGTTCGGGCGTCACCACCATGCTTGGCGGCGGCACCGGTCCGGCGCACGGCACGCTTGCCACGACCTGCACGCCTGGCCCCTGGCACATCGGGCGGATGCTGCAGGCGCTGGAAACGCTGCCGATGAATTTCGGCCTGTTCGGCAAGGGCAATGCGAGCCGTCCGGAAGCGCTGGAAGAAATGGTTCTGGCCGGTGCGTGCGGCCTCAAGCTGCATGAGGACTGGGGCACAACGCCTGCCGCCATCGATTGCTGCCTGAGCGTGGCGGATGCCTTTGACGTGCAGGTGACGCTGCACACCGACACGCTGAACGAAGCCGGCTTCGTGGAAAGCACGGTGGCGGCCTTTGCGGGGCGCACCATCCATGCCTTCCACACCGAAGGGGCGGGCGGCGGCCACGCGCCCGACATCATCAAGGTGGCGGGACTGCCGAACGTTTTGCCCTCCAGCACCAACCCGACGCGGCCCTATACGGTCAACACGCTGGAAGAGCATCTGGACATGCTCATGGTGTGCCACCACCTCGACCCGCGCATCGCCGAGGATGTGGCGTTCGCCGAAAGCCGCATTCGCAAGGAAACAATTGCGGCGGAGGATATTCTCCATGACCTTGGCGCATTTTCCATGATGTCGTCCGACAGTCAGGCGATGGGCCGGGTGGGCGAGACAATCATCCGATGCTGGCAGACGGCTGACAAGATGAAGCGCCAGCGCGGCCCCCTGGGGCCTGATGACAGCGAGGCCGACAATTTCCGCGTTCGCCGGTATATTGCCAAGTACACCATCAATCCGGCCATTGCGCATGGCATAAGCAGCCATGTGGGCTCGGTCGAGGTTGGCAAACTGGCAGACCTTGTGCTGTGGTCGCCCGCGTTCTTTGCAGTAAAGCCCGACATGGTGCTCAAGGGCGGCAGCATCGCAGTTGCCCCGATGGGCGATCCCAATGCCAGCATTCCGACGCCCCAGCCGGTGCACTTCCGCCCCATGTTCGGGCAAATGGGGCGGGCGGGGCTGGCTTCATCGCTGCTGTTCGTCAGCAAGGCGTCCATCGAGAACGATCTGGCTGGCCGCCTTGGCCTCACCCGTCCGCTGGCGGCAGTTGTCAATACGCGGGGCGGACTCTCCAAACGCTCCATGATCCTGAACGATGCAATGCCGACGATCGAGGTGGACCCGGAGACCTACGAGGTGCGGGCCGACGGCCAGTTGCTCACCTGCGAGCCTGCGGACGTGGTGCCGCTTGGTCAGCGTTATTTTATGTTCTGAGGGGGGAAATCATGACGGTGCGCCGCGCGATCGAGGTTCTGCCCGCTGGCCAGTGGGATGCATCCCACACCATCGACTGGGTGGAGCTGGATTATGAGGCGCGGTTCCGCCGCCGTGTCCGCTGCCAGGGAGAATGCGGCACGGTGTTCGTACTCGACCTGCCCCGCGTGACCCTGCTGAATGACGGCGATGGCCTGAAACTGGACGACAACACCGTGGTTGCCGTGCGTGCCGCGCCTGAATCGCTGGTGGAAGTGACTGCGCCCGACACCCACACGCTGATGCGGTTGGCCTGGCATATCGGCAACCGTCACCTGCCTGCCGAAATTCACGCCAACTTCATTCGCCTGCGCGACGATCACGTCATCAACGCCATGCTGGAAGGGCTGGGCGGCAGGCTGCGTCCCGTCATTGCGTCGTTCACGCCCGAAGGCGGGGCCTATGACGGCAACCGCACAGGGCACAGCCATTCCCATAGCCATCATCACGGACATCACCACCACCATGACCGTGAGGAGACCGCCGATGCTCGCGGATAGCGGCCTCTACAAGCTGCTGGCGTGGAGTTCGCCGTCCTATCCCATCGGCGCGTTCAGCTACAGTCACGGTCTTGAGTGGGCGGTCGAGAGCGGCGATGTGCGCGATGCAAACGGACTGGTGGATTATGTTGAGGCCGTTCTCGCCCGCGGCGGGGGCTGGGTGGATGCGGTGTGCTTCGCTGCCGCATGGCGCGCCGCGCATGATGATGCGAAGCTGGATGAAGTGGCGGAGCTTGCTGCGGCCTTTCGCGCCAGCAGCGAGACGGCGCTCGAAAGCCGCCAGCAGGGACAGGCGTTCCTTGCCGTTACCCGGCGGTCATGGCCGCATCCCCTGCTTGAGGCTTTCGCCTGCCGTCATGCCGGCCGCCCGGCTGCCCATGCGGTGGTGTTTGCGCTGGCCGCTGCCGCTCATGGCATTGCCCTGCCACCGGCGCTGCATGCCTTCCTGCATGGCACGGCCGCCAATCTGGTCTCGGCGGGCGTGCGGCTGGTGCCGCTGGGGCAGACGGACGGGCAGATCGCTACAGCCCGGCTTCAACCGGTCGTGGAGCGGGTTTGCCAGCAGGCGATGCTGGCCGATCTGGAGGACCTTGGCACCTCTGCCCTGTTGCTTGAGTTCTGTTCGCTTGCCCATGAAACCCAGTACACGAGGCTTTTTCGCTCATGACATCCGTTCACGGCCCCTTGCGTGTTGGAATTGGCGGTCCGGTTGGCTCGGGCAAGACCGCCCTGACCGAGCGCCTGCTGCGCGTGATGTGCGACCGCTATAACGTCGCCGCCATCACCAACGATATCTACACGAGGGAAGATGCGGAATTTCTCACCCGCTCGGGCGTTCTGCCGCCGGAGCGGATCATGGGGGTGGAAACCGGCGGCTGTCCGCACACCGCCATTCGCGAGGATGCCAGCATCAACCTTGCTGCCGTCGAGGAAATGGTGGCACGCTTCCCCGACCTTGAAGTGATCTTCATTGAAAGCGGCGGGGATAACCTTTCCGCCACGTTCAGCCCGGAGCTGGCGGATATTACCATTTACGTGATCGACGTGTCGGCAGGCGACAAGATTCCGCGAAAAGGGGGGCCGGGCATTACCCGCTCCGACCTTCTTGTCATCAACAAGATCGATCTGGCGCCGCTGGTTGGCGCCTCGCTTGAGGTGATGGACCGGGATGCCCGCAGGATGCGGGGCACGCGGCCGTTCATTTTCTCCAACCTCAAGATCATGCAGGGTGTAGAGGAGGTTATGCGCTTTATTGTGGAAGCGGGAGGCCTGCCGGAGCGGAGCGGGCTGAATTGAGACGGGGGAGCCGGGCATGAGTGCGCGGCAGCGCATTGTTCGGGAGCGGCGGCAGTACAACAAATGGGTCGCCAGCCAGACGCTTGAGGATTACGCGCTGCGTTTTACAGCTGCACGCGGCCGCCGCTGGACGGCATCGCGCATTGCCCAGGCCGCCATCGGGGCCAGTTCCTTCCTCGCGTGCGAGGCGCTGGGCGCGGCAATTACCCTGTCTTACGGTTTCGCCAACGCGGCGGCGGCCATTGCCGCCGCCATGGTGCTGATGTTCGTCATCGGCCTGCCCATCACCTACAGTGCGGCAAAACACGGCCTGGACATCGACCTGCTCTCGCGTGGGGCGGGCTTCGGCTATCTCGGTTCCACGTTTACTTCGCTTATCTACGCCAGCTTCACCTTTCTGCTGTTCGCCATTGAGGCGAGCATCATGTCGGAGGCGCTCTCGATGGTGCTGGGTCTGCCGATTGCGTTGGCCCACGTCATCAGCGCGCTCGTCGTCATTCCCATTGCCATTTACGGAATGAGCCGCATCAGCCGGTTTCAGGTCATCACCCAACCGGTATGGCTGCTGTTGCAGGGCGCACTGCTGGTCTTTGTGCTGCTGGAGATTCCAGAGCAACTGCCGGTGTGGCAGAAGCGGGCCGCCGCTCTCGGAGTGCCGTCGGGCGCGGTCGATCTGCTGCCGTTCGGCCTTGCGCTTTCCACCCTTCTGTCTCTTCTGCCGCAAATCGGCGAGCAGGCGGATTACCTGCGCTTTCTGCCAAGCGCCAGAGCTATCGGCCAGCGGCGCTGGTGGACGGCCATGCTGCTGGGCGGGCCGGGCTGGGTGCTGTTCGGCGGCATCAAGCTGCTGCTGGGGGCGGTGCTGGCGCTGTTCGCCATTGCGCACGGCATGTCCGCATTGGAAGCCGTAAGCCCCGGCGAGATGTTCCATCTGGCATTCACGAACATGACCGGCTCATCGGGCATCGGGCTGGCGCTGACGGGTATTCTGGTGGTCGTCTGCCAGATGAAGATCAATGTCACCAATGCCTACGCAGGCTCAATTGCGTGGTCCAACTTCTTCTCGCGCCTTACCCACAACCATCCCGGACGGGTGGTGTGGCTGGTGTTCAATGTGCTGCTGGCGCTGCTGCTCATGGAGATCGGCATCTTTGCCGTGATCGAGGGCATTCTGGTGGTGTTCGCCAATCTGGCGGCCGGGTGGATCGGGGCGCTGGCAGCCGACCTGACCATCAGCAAGCCGCTGGGCCTCAGCCCGCGCCACATCGAGTTCAGGCGTGCCCACCTCTACGACATCAATCCGGTGGGGGTAGGTGCCCTGGCACTGTCGGTTGTGGTCTCCACCCTGTCGCTCGTCGGCGCATTCGGAGCGCTGGCACAGGCGTTTGCGCCATTGCTGGGCCTGACCATCGCGTTCGTTGCTGCTCCTGCCATTGCGGTTGCGACCCACAGCCGGTTCTATCTTGCCCGACCCGAGACCGGTCTGCCCGAAGGCAAGGCGGACATCCGCTGCGCCATCTGCGAAAACCGTTTCGAGCGGGCAGACATGGCCTACTGTCCGGCCTACGGCGAGCCGATCTGCTCTCTGTGCTGCACGCTGGAGGCGCGATGCCATGACCTGTGCAAGAGCAGAAGCACGTTCGCGGAGCAGGTGACCGGCCTGCTCCAGAAGCTGCTGCCGGAGCGGCTGGCGCGTCTGGTGCACACCACCACCGGCCATTTTGTCGGTCTCGTGCTGCTGTTCAATCTTGCTATCGGCTGCATCCTGTACCTGATCTACGTGCAATACGGCCTGGTGGTGCCGGAAAGCCGGTCTGTCATCAGCACAACGCTCTGGATTGTCTATGGCAATTTCCTGCTTCTTTCCGGCGTTGCGGCCTGGCTGATGGTTTTGGCCCACGAAAGCCGCCGGGCTGCCGAGCAGGAATCCAAGCGCCAGACGGCCATGCTGATGGAAGAGGTGGCTGCGCACCGGAAAACCGATGCCGCCCTGCAGAAGGCCAAGGAAGCGGCCGAGGCCGCAAATGCTGCCAAGAGCCGCTATCTGGTGGGCGTGAGCCACGAAATCCGCTCGCCGCTCAACTCCATCTACGGTTATGCCCAGCTGCTGGAGCGCGGCGCGAGCATTACGCCGGAGGAGGCAGGGCGCGTTATCCGGCGCAGCGCGGAACACCTCACCAATCTGGTGGAGGGCCTGCTCGATATCTCGCGCATCGAGGCTGGCGTCATGCGTCTCAGCCGCGACAAGGTGCGCCTGCCTGAATTTCTCGAGCAGACCGTGGATATGTTCGAGATGCAGGCTCGAACCAAGGGGATCGAGTTCCGTTATGAAGTGGCCGGCCGGATTCCCGACTATGTCTTTACCGACCAGAAGCGGTTGCGGCAGGTGCTGGTCAATCTGCTTTCCAACGCGGTGAAATACACCAGAGAGGGCCATGCGGGGCTCCGCGTGAAATATCGCAGCCAGATCGCGACCTTCGAGGTGTTCGATACCGGCATCGGCATCAATGCCGAGGACGTGGAGCGGATTTTCGAGCCGTTCGAGCGCGGCAGCATGGATCAGGCCAAAGCCATGCCTGGCGTGGGGCTGGGGCTGGCGATCACCAAAATGCTCACCCAGATCATGGGTGGGGAAATCACCGTCATCAGCCAGCCGGGCAAGGGCAGCCGGTTCATTGTACGCCTGATGCTGCCCGAACCGCTGACTCCGCCCGAGGAAGCCGCACCCGCGCCACGTCGCACCGTAGGGTATGCGGGTGCGCGGCGCACGGTGCTGGTTGTGGATGACACACCAACCCATCTGGCGGTGCTGGAGAATCTGCTGCGCCCGCTGGGCTTTGTGGTGTTCACCGCGTCAAGCGGGCCGGAAGCGCTGGCGTTGTTCCCGCAGTGCAAGCCGGACCTCGTGATTCTCGATATTGCCATGCCGGGCATGACCGGGTGGGAGGTGGCGGCGCGCCTGCGCGAGATCGGCCCTGAGGGCCTGAAGATCGTCATGGTCTCCGCCAACGCTCACGAGCTGGAGGCGGGACAGGAGCGGGAGGATGGCGAACGGCTGCACGACGCCTTTGTGCTGAAGCCGTTCGAGGTTGGCGTACTGTTGCGCACGCTGGGCAATGTGCTGGGCCTCGCTTGGCAGCAGGAAGAGGCCGGCGCGGTACGCGACGCCGCGTCCGCAAGGGGGAGAGCTGTCACCGATATTCCCGAACAGGCCCGCGCGTTTGTGAACGACCTCTATCGGTTGGGCAGAATTGGCCACGTGCGCGGCATTGAGGCCAAGCTGTGTGAGATGGAAGCCGCACATCCCGCCAATGCGGCATTTGCCAGCCAATTGCGACAGTTGATCAAATCCTTCGATTTGAAATCCTACCTGAAACTGCTGGATGGTGTGAAACAGGATGGCTGACGGCATGATGAATCGCAGCACCGTTCTCGTGGTGGATGACACGCCGGAGTCCCTCAGCTTTCTGACGGATACGCTGGACAAGGCCGGCATGACCGTGCTGGTGGCGGTGGATGGCGAGAGCGCGCTTGAACTGCTGGAGCAGGTGACCCCCGATCTGGTGCTGATGGATGCCGTCATGCCGGTGCTGGACGGCTTCGAGACCTGCCGCCGCCTCAAGCAGGATGCACGTCTGTCGCATCTGCCGGTTATCTTCATGACCGGCCTTGCCGAAACCGAGCACGTGGTGCAGGGCCTTGCCGCAGGCGGTGTTGACTATGTGACCAAGCCGCTGGTGATCGACGAGTTGCTTGCCCGTATCCGCGTGCATCTTGCCAATGCGCGGGTCTCCCACGGCAGCCAGCTGGCGCTGGACACCTCGGGACGGTATCTGATCTCGGTGGACGGTCAGGGTCGCCTGCTGTGGTGCACCCCGAGGGCTGGTCACGTGCTGGCAGAGCGGTTCCCCGGCTGGCACATGGGCCAACCGGATCTGCCGCAACCTGTGGCGCAGAAACTGGAGCGCCTTCGGACCTCCAGGGGGGACGACATGGCCGTCGCCCGGCTGGACCTTGGCGACTGCTGCCTTGAGTTCACCCTCCTGAGCCGGGTGTCGGCGGACGAATATCTGTTCCGCATGAGCGAAAGCCGCACCGGCAGCGAGGCGCAGCGCCTGCAAGAGCACTGCCGCCTTACTGCCCGCGAGGCAGAAGTGCTGCTGTGGCTCAGCCGCGGCAAGGCCAACCGGGAAATCAGCGAAATTCTGAACATCTCCCCGCGCACGGTGAACAAGCACCTTGAGCAGGTGTTCGAGAAACTGGGCGTTGAAAATCGCGCCTCCGCCGCAGCGATTGCTGTCCGGATTCTGGCGCAGTGGGGATAGGTTTTGTTCCGCAGGGCAGGAGTCCATGACCACCCCGTTCATTTGAGCAGGACGTGTGCGGCATAAAAGGGTACGGCCCTGTTATTTGGCCAGCCTGATTGGCCGTGTGTCCGGAAGCCTCTGGACAAGGCGACCGGAAAAACGAATGGGAGCGCGAGGGGCGAAGCCACTGGCCGAGCGTCCCTCGCATTATTCCCTTCGAATAAAAATCAAATCTGCACCAGATGTGCAACGTCAGAAGCTGACTCGGCGCGGGTGTCGCCCTGGCGGATGATGCTGCCGCGCTGCATGACGCAGTAGGTGTCGGCGAAGCTCCAGGCGAAATCCAGATACTGCTCGACGATGATAATTGTAACGCCAAGGTTGCGGCGGATGGTGCGCAGCGTGTCTTCGATCTGCTGTACCACATTGGGCTGGATGCCCTCGGTTGGCTCGTCGAGCAGCAGCAGCCGCGGACGCCCGGCAAGGGCGCGGCCAATGGCAAGCTGCTGCTGCTCCCCCCCGCTCAGGAAGCCGCCCTTGCGGTGGCGGATTTGCGCGAGTTTGGGGAACAGGTCGAAAATATAGTCAGGAACGCCCTCGCTGATGGGGTGGCGCGTGCCCAGTGCGGACAGGCCAGTTGCGAGGTTTTCCTCAACCGTCAGGTGCGGGAAGATGTGCCGCCCCTGCGGGACAAAGCCGATACCGGCGCGGGCCCGCTCGTGAGAGGTCATGGCGGTCATGTCCTCACCTGCCAGAATGACGCGTCCGTTGGTCAGTTTCTGCACGCCCATGATGGTGCGCAGCAATGTGGTCTTGCCGACGCCGTTGCGGCCGATCAGTGCCACCGCTGCTCCCTCGGGAACATTGAGGCTGACATCCCAGAGCACCTGACTCTGGCCGTAGGCGGTGGAGACGTTCTCGAGCGCCAGAAGGGGAGTCATGCGCGGCTCCTTCCGAGATAGACGGCAGCCACCTGTTCGTCGGCGCGAATGGCCTCGACGCTGCCCTGTTTCAGGAACTGTCCCTGATGCATCACGGTGACCTTCGCGCCCAGTTGCTCAACAAAGCTCATGTCGTGATCGATCACCATCACGGCGCGCTCGCCCACAAGGCCGCGGATGAGCTCCGCCGTGCGGCTGGTCTCGGCAGGGCCCATGCCTGCGGTGGGCTCGTCCAGCAGCAGCAGTTCGGCGCCGGTGGCGATGACCATGCCGATCTCGAGCCACTGCTTTTCGCCGTGGGAAAGGGCGCTGGCTGTCTCGTGGCGGCGGGCGAGCAGGCCGACGGCCTCCAGCGCCTGTTCGATCTGCTCGCGCTCTTCCGGTCTGACCTTGAGCTGGAAGCTGCGCCACCAGTCGCGCTGCTTTCGGGCGGCGATGGCCATGTTCTCGAATACGCTGAGCGTCGGAATCAGGCCCGGCGCCTGAAACTTGCGGCAGATGCCGCGCCGGACGATGGCGTGTTCCGGCAGATGGGTGATGCATTCTCCCTTGAACAGAACCCGGCCCTGGGTGGCACGCACCCGGCCGATGATGGTGTCGCAGAGCGTGGATTTTCCCGCGCCGTTGGGGCCGATGAGCACGCGCAGCTCGCCCCTGTCGAGCGTCAGGCTGAAGCCGTTTATGGCCTTGAAGCCGTCGAATTCGACCGTAATGCCGTCGACGGCCAGAAGCGGGGTGAAAGGTGCAGCAGGCGTCATGTGCGATGCCCTTTCCTATACGGCTGCCGGTTTGCGGCGGAAGGCGGCGGCGGTTTCGCCAAGCCCGGCCAGTCCCTTGGGCAGCAGGGTGACGGCAAGGATGAACAGGCCGCCAAGGGTGTAGAGCCACAGGTCGGGAAAGGCGCTGCTGATGCCGTCGCGCGCAAAGTTGACCACCAGTGTTGCAACCAGCGCGCCGATGAGACTGGTCCTGCCGCCAACGGCGACCCAGATGATCATCTCGATGGAGGGAATGACCCCAACCATTGCCGGGGAAATAACGCCCGCATGCAGGGTGAACAGCGCGCCGCCAAGTCCCGTGAGCGCGGCCGCCAGCGCGAAGGCGATGACCTTGTAGGGTGTCGGGTTGTAGCCGAGGAACCGCACCCGGTTTTCGCCGTCGCGGGTGGCGCGCAGCAGTATGCCGAAGCGGGAGCGCAGCAGCAGGCTGGTGCCGATGACGGCGGCAGCCACTAGGGCGAGCGTGATCCAGTAAAGCAGGCGGGCGGTCCCGGGCGCGAGCAGGTCGAGGCCGAACAGGGTCTGGAAATCGGTGAGGCCGTTGAAGCCGCCGGTCGTCTCCTGCTGGCTGACGAGCAGCGTGGCAAAGGCAAGCGCCAGCGCCTGCGTGATGAGCGCGAAATAGGTACCGCTGATGCGCCGGTGGAACATGGCCCAGCCGAACAGGACGGCCAGCAGTGCCGGCAGCAGAACCACACCGAAAAGGGCAAACGCCGGATTTTCGAATGGCTGCCACCACCAGGGCAGGCTGTCGAGTCCGCTCCACATCATGAAGTCGGGAAGTTCGCCCTCACCAAGCGTGGCCAGCTTCATATGCATGGCCAGCGCATAGCCGCCAAGGCCGAAGAAAACGCCCTGACCGAGGCTGAGGATACCGCCGTGGCCCCATGTCAGCACAATGCCGAGCGCGGCAAGGGCGAAGGCCAGAAACCGGGCCAGCAGATTCAGCTCGTAGGAACCGAGAAGAAAGGGGGCGGCGACGCCGGCAAAAAGCATGAGGCATGCCAGCCACGCTGTCAGGGGCAGGGACAAGAGGGATTTCATGGGCGCAGCTCCCTCGCTCATTCGTCCAGCGCGCGCGACCGGGTGGCCACCACGCCCTGCGGACGGAACTGGATGAACAGGACGACGAACAGCAGAAGCAGAACCTGCGAGACGCTCACATCCACCTCGATCTGGACGAGGGCGGAGAACAGTCCGAGCAGGAGGGCGGCAATGGCCGTGCCGGTGATGCTGCCAAGCCCGCCAAGCACGACCACAAGGAACGCGGGCACGATGTAGCTCTGGCCGACCGTGGGCGTGACCGGGCCAAGCAGGGCGAGCATGACGCCCGCAAGGCCGGCTATGCCGGTGCCGAGGCAGAACACGACAAGGTCGATGCGTTTCACGTCGATGCCGGTTGCGCCTGCCATCATACGGTCCTGATTGACCGCGCGTACCAGAAGACCGATGCGTGTGCGGGCGAACAGCAGCGCCAGAGCGCCGAGAATGACGGCGGCAAAGCCGAGAATGAACAGGCGGGTGACGGGGACGGTGAGGCCGGCGAGCGGCCCGGTGGCAACGGTCAGGCTGTGGTCAAGCCAGGCTGGCGCGGCCACCTCCACGCCGATGGGGCCGAACAGGCTGCGCGCAGCCTGCTGGAGAATGAGGCTGACGCCCCACGTGGCCAGCAGGGTGTCGAGAGGCCGGGCCGAGAGGCGGTTGATGAGCCCGACCTGCAACACCCCGCCGACCAGCGCCGTGCCAAAGAAGGCGACCGGCAAGGCCACCAGCAGCGCCAGCGGCCCCGGGATCAGCGACATGGTGATCCAGGCAAGATAGCCGCCCAGCATCAGCATTTCGCCGTGGGCCATGTTGATGACGCGCATCAGCCCGAAGCTGAGGGCCAGTCCAAGGGCGGCAAGAAGGTACAGCGAGGCGACACTGAACCCGTTGAACAGTTGACCGACGACGAGAACAAGGTCGCCCATGTCGCTCCCCTTTTCCTGGAAGGTTGGTCTGTGGGTTGAAGGGTGGCCCGGTCAGCCGCCTCAGGCGGGCTTGCAGGTCTTGCCGGGGAAGGCCAGCGGATCGTACGGGTTGGGCTGGATGGCGGTTTCCGACTTCCAGACGATCTTGAACTGGCCGGTGGCGTCAAGCTGGCCCACATAGGCAGTTTGCACCAGGCTCTGGTTGGCGGCGAAGCTCACCTTGCCCAGCGGCGAGTCCTGCGGGGCCAGCGTCACTGCCGCCTTGCGCACCGCGTTCGGCTCGAAGCTCCTTGCCTTCTCAACCGCTGCCTTCCAAAGATAGACGTTCATGTAGCCGTGCACCATCGGGTCGGTGATGGCGGCATTGGCGCCGTATTTCTTCTTGTAGGACGCGACGAACCTGGCGTTGGCGGGGGTGCCGAGGCTCTGGAAATAGTTCCAGGCCGCATAGCTGCCGGCCACCAGCTTGGGGCCCATGGCCTGGGCTTCCTGCTCGCCGATGCTGAACGACATGACCGGCATTTTGGAGGGTGTGAGGCCCGCCGCCGCCATCTGCTTGAAGAATGCGACGTTGCTGTCGCCGTTCAGCGTGTTGAAAATGATATCGGGCCTGGCTGCCTGAATTTTCGCAACCACGGCGCTGAAGTCGGTGCCGCCGAGCGGAACGTATTCCTCGCCCGCCACAGACAGCTTGGCATTGGAGATGTGCTTCTTCAGGATGAGGTTGGCAGTGCGGGGGAATACATAGTCGGAGCCCACCAGGAAATATTTCTTGTAGCCTTTCGACCTGGCCCAGCTGAGTGCAGGCAGGATCTGCTGGTTGGGTTGCGCGCCGGTGTACATGATGTTGGGCGAGCATTCGTTGCCCTCGAACTGAACCGGATACCACAGCAGGTTCTGCGTGCGCTGGAACACGGGAAGCATGGCCTTGCGGCTGGCGGAGGTCCAGCCGCCGAACACGGTTGCAACCCTGTTGTTCTGAATCAGCTTGGCCGCCTTCTGGGCAAAGGTAGCGGGGTCTGACGCGCCGTCTTCCACAATGGGTTCGATCTTGCGGCCGAGCACGCCGCCTGATGCGTTGATTTCCTCAATGGCGAGCAGGGAGGCATTCTTTACCGTAACTTCGCTGATTGCCATGGTGCCGGTCAGCGATTGCAGAACGCCAACCTTTACGGTCTCGGCAGCCTGTGCGCCGCCTGCCAGAAGCGCACCGGCAAGACCGATGGCGGCCGTCATGGCCTGGCGGAAATTTCTCGGCCGGAACAGGGTCATCCTCTTCTCCTCAAACGGTCTGGCGCGGCCACGGCTGGGCCTTGTCGCGCGTGGGAGAAGCGTATGAGAGGCGTGTTGCCGCCCGGTATGGGGAGTTTGACGTAGAAATCGGGGGATGTGAATGCGGCCTACGTCAAATGCCCCATGCCGCTGCGCCGGGCCGCTTCATAGAGTTGCAGCATCCGGTTGGTATGACAGGGGGGTATGGATGCGGCAGGGATTGAAATATGTGGTGGCGGCGCTTGCGCTGGTGGGGGCCACCTCAAGCGCGGTGGTGGTGAGCGCAGGCGCGGAGGTTGAAGTGCCGGCGTGGCTTGCGCCGAAAATTGCGGGATTGCCGAAAGAGAAGCGCGACTTTCTTCTGTCTGACGCGATCAAGGGTTTTGCGGCCCGCCACGAGCTTCTGTTCAGGCGGTTCGAGAACAAGTCTCCCGCTGAAATCGAGGCCTACGTTGACGGCATGATGTCGGTTGTGGAGCAGTCGAAATTCCATCCCGGCGTTGATGAGCCGACCATCAGGCTGAATACGGAATCGAAGGGATTCAACGCGTGGAAGGTGCGCAAGCCGCAGGCGTTCGGCACGCCGCGCCAACCCGGGCCGATCGACATCAACCGCTATGCCTATGCCGGACCCAAGCAGGGCATTCCCACCTTCTTCAACCGGCCGGTTGCGTTGACTCCGGCGGACCTGAAGGCTGGCAAGGTGGACGTGGCGATTGTGGGCGCGGGGCTCGACATGGGCTCGGGCTATCGCGGCGCTGCCTACGGTCCGCGGGCCGTGCGCACCGGCGAGGTTTACAGCGGTACGGGGCAGGTCAACCCCGAACACATGCATGTGATGGTATCGCCGTTCGATGAGCTGAATGTGGTCGATTATGGTGACATCGCCATCGACCAGATGAGCACCGAGCGCAGCCTGCCACATATCCGGGAGGTGGTGCGGGAAATCGCTGAAACCGGCGCAATCCCGATGATCGTGGGCGGCGACCACTCGCTCATGTACACCAACGCGGCGGCGCTGGCCGATGTGTATGGCAAGGGCAACGTGGGCGTGGTGCATTTCGATGCGCATTACGACGCCGGTCGCGGCGGAGACCACCTGATCTCCCATGGCCAGCCGGTCTATCGGCTGATTTCCGAAGGCCATGTGCCGGGCAAGAATTTCATTCAGGTGGGCCTGCGCGGCTACTGGCCGGACAAGGAATCCTTCCAGTGGATGCGCGAGCAGGGCTTCCGCTATCACCCGATGGCCGAGGTGGAAAAGCACGGCTGGGATGCGGTGATGAAGCGCGCCGTGCAGGAAGCCAAGGAAGGTGGCAAGAAAATCTTCATCTCCTTTGATATCGATGTGCTCGACCCCGCCTTTGCGCCGGGCACCGGCACGCCGGAGCCGGGCGGTCTGACCATGCGGGAGGCCATGCCGATCGTGCGGCGGCTGTGCGCGGAAACGGATGTGGTCGGCTTCGAGATGGTGGAGGTGAACCCGCTGGTCGACCCCGGCTATACGACCGCGCTCAATGCCAACCGGCTGATGCGCGAGTGCCTGACCGGTATCGCCATGCGCAAGCTGGGGCTGACGCAGGAGCACTATCTGAGTCCGCTGACCACCGATCACGGGCAGCCGAACGGTGCAGCGAAGCCGAAAAAAGGGTGAGGACGGAAGCATGAACGTCAGGCAGTCCCTGTTTCGCCTCCTGCAGCGCGATCCGCTGGTGCCTTTCGCCCTGGCGGGCGGTGCGTGTTTCCTTCTCTACTGGGGACTGAATGGCAATCGAGAGCCGATCATGGTCACACAGTCCGTGCAGGCCAGTCTGGCGGAGGAGTACGAGATGCTGCACGGCGAGAAGCCGACGCCGGAGGAGCAGCAGGCGCTGATAGACCGCTTTGTCGGCGACGAGCTGCTGTTCCGCGAGGCGGTGGCGCAGGGACTGCATCTGGCGGACAAGGAGGTCAAGCGCCGCCTGATCGACCGCATGCGCTTTCTGGTGGCGGGAGCGCTGCCTGAACCGACGGAAGCGGACCTGATCGAATACTATGCGGAGAATACGGCAATTTACGTGGCCGAGCCGCGCACCAGCTTCTCCCATGTATTTTTCGAAAAGGCCCCGGCAGACGATCAGGCGGTTCTGGCTGCCCTGAACGCCGGGCGCGCGGTGAGCGGCGATGAGTTCTGGATGGGGCGCGATCTCAAGTCCCTGGGAGACAGCATGGTGCGCGTCATGTTCGGCCAGCCATTTCTTGAACGGCTGAAGACCCTGCCGGAAGGGCAATGGGCCGGTCCGGTGGCCTCGTCGCGCGGCGTGCATTTCGTCCGTGTCGATGGGCGGGAGGAGGGGCGCCGGATGCCATACGCCGAAGTGCGGGACCAGGTGCTGCGGGACTGGCGGGCCGACCGCACGAATGCGCTGCTGGCGTCTCATATCGGCAAACTGAAGGCAGACTATGATGTCGAGATTGAGCGTTAAGCGGCTTTTCGCCCTACTCGTCGGGGTCGTCCTGCTGCCGCTCAGCGCCGCGCAGGCGGATATCTTCAAGGTCGCCCAGTTCACATTCACGGCCGGGGAGGAAGCGGGGGCGTATCTGCTGTCGGTGCGGATGCCGGAGGCCACCTCCCTTGCCGACCCGTCGGCCATCGTGTGGCCGGAGGGCTGCGCAATCACATCGTCCGATCGCGTTGCCGGCGGCGGACAGGCGCACATCACCATCGAAATCGCCTGCACCCGGGAGCTGACCCCGGAGGATGTCGCCCGCGTGCCATGGGAAATGGACGGCGCGGTACTCTCGACATCAATTGCGGGCGAACCGGCCACCGTTGCGCTGCAAGCGACGGGCGAGGGCGTGCTGCTTCCGCTCGGCCGTACGGCGGTCGAGGCCCGCCCGCTGGCGCAGGTGGCCGGTGAGTATCTGCGGCAGGGCATTGTGCACATTCTGGCCGGATGGGATCACCTGGCCTTCGTGCTCTGCCTGTGCCTTCTGAGCCGGGGGCACACGCTCCTGTTGCTGATTACCACCTTTACCGTGGGCCACTCGATCTCGCTGGCGCTGGCCTTTTTCGAGGTGGTAAAAATCCCCGTGCCTCCGGTAGAGGCGGTGATTGCCCTTTCCATCGCCTTCATGGCGCGGGAGGCGCTGGTTGCTCCCGCTGCCGGGGAGGACACGGTGCGCGGGCGTTGGCGCAACATGGCCGTCGTGGCGGCGTTTGGTCTGCTGCATGGTCTGGGCTTTGCCAGCGTGCTTGGCGACCTTGGCGTGGTGCCGCAGGAGCGCGTGCCGGGGCTGATCTTCTTCAACATCGGCGTGGAAATTGGCCAGCTGCTTTTCGTGGCCGTTATCGTTGGCCTGATGGCGCTGGTGCGGATGGCGGGCCAACTGGCGACCATGCGTGCTGCTGCGTTGTACGGTGCCGGAGCGCTGGGGTGCTTCTGGGCGTTCGAGCGTATTGCAGGATTTGCCCCATGATCAGACTGCGGCAACGCAAACCCGCAACTGCTCGGCCGGTGCCGGAGCCGGAGGCATTGCGGCAGGCGCTTCGGCAGGGCCGCTTCGAGCAGGTGATCTACGGTGCTGCCGCACTGTTGAAGACCCGGCCAATGTTCGCGGAAGCGCATTTCCTGTTCGCGATGGGACTGGAAGGCGCGGGCCGTCTCTCGATGGCTGTGCATGCAGCCTCCCAGGCTGTGGCGCTTGAGCTTTCGGGCGAGTATCTGACACAGCTGGCTCGGCTGTTGCTGTTGACGAGACAGGAGCGCGCAGCCCGTGCGGTTGTGGAGCGGGCAATTGCCGCGGGGCTGAAGGATGCCCTGTCTCTGGATACGGCGGGGTGCGTGCTCGCCCATCTGGGTGATCACGCAGCGGCTGTTCCGTTGTTCGAGCGGGCGGTGGCCGGTGAGCCGCAGAACAGCGGATACCGATTCAATCTTGCAAGTGCCCTGGGTTTCCTCGGGCGTTATGAGGAGGCAAGACAACAGTACGAGGCCATTCTGGCCGCAAATCCTGCCGAGACGCGGGCGCATCTGGCGCTGTCCTCGGCGGTCACGGCCCGGCCTGACGCCAACAATCTTGCGCGGCTGCAAGGGCAACTGGCAAGTACGCAGGACCCGGTCGGGCGGCTGCATCTGCAGTATGCGCTGGCCAAGGAGTACGAGGACCTTGGCCAGCACGACCGGGCTTTTGCACATCTGCATGAGGCCAACAGCCGTCGCAAGGCGGAGCTGGGGTACAACATCGCCACTGACGAGGCGCTGTTCGAGCGGCTGATCGAACGTTTCTCTGCGCCTGGTTATTTCCAGGGTACAAGCGCCCTGGAGGACGCGCCCATTTTCGTGCTCGGTCTGCCGCGCACCGGAACGACATTGGTGGACCGGATTCTCTCTTCCCATCCGGACGTGTGGGCGGCGGGCGAATTGCAGGCCATGCCGCTGGCAGTAAAGCTGGCAGCAGGTACACAAACGCCATTCACACTCGACCCTGCAACCATCGACGCTGCTGCACATGTTTACCCGGAAGCCGTTGGACGCGATTACCTTGACCGCGCTGCCGTCTATCGGCGCGGGAATGCGCCTCGCTTTACGGACAAGCTGCCGCTGAATTTCCTCTATATCGGCTACATCGCCCGGGCCTTGCCGCAAGCAAAAATCATCTGCCTGCGCCGCAATCCGATGGACAGCGTGTGGAGCAACTACAAGAACCTGTTTGCCACCGGATTTTCCTATTACAATTACTCCTACGATCTTCTCGACACCGCCCGCTACTACGTTCTGTTCGACCGACTGATGGCGTTCTGGGATCGATTGTTCCCCGGGCGTGTTCTCCAGGTTCAGTATGAAGATCTTGTCGACGATCAGGAGGCCCAAACCCGTCGTCTTCTGGCGCATGCGGGCCTGTCCTGGCACGATGCCTGCCTGCGCTTCCATGAAAACCGCGCTGCCGTTTCTACTCCCAGCGCCACGCAGGTGCGCCGCCCCCTTTACCGCGATGCCGTGGGCCGCTGGCGCAGCTATGCCGAAGCAATGAAGCCGGTGGCGGAGTATTTCCGCTCTCAGGGAATCGTGGTTGACGAGGTCGAAACGTGATTTTTGCAGGGGGGATGCCGTGCGCGTCGCCACACAGACCGATGGTCTCCCCTTTGCAGCTTCTATTGGTCCGGGGTTGTAAATATTCCGAAAAAGGAAAAAGAAGGACCGCACCCTTCAGGCAGGATGCGGCCCTGGAGCGAAGGGGCGCGAGGGACTGGGTCCCTCGCATTAAACCACTTAGAAGTTGATCGACAGGCCGCCGGTGACAGCGTGCGAGGTCAGATCCTCGCGCACCTCAAGCCCGTATTGCACCCGCAGTTCGGTTGCGCCCCACCGGGCGGCAAGACCAAGTTCCGCGTGGCCGGCACTGCGTCCGGTGCTGGTGGCATGCACCCGGTAGGACCGGCCGCCGCCGATCATCCGGTTGGTGGCGCTCCAGCCGGACTGGTGCAGGTCATGGCTGAACGACAGGCTGGCGTAGGGGCGCAGCAGGGCCTTGCCTGTGGCGATGTTGGTCGCAACGTCCAGTCCCACCACCCCGGTCAGCGCCTCGAAGTCGCCGGGCTGCACATGAAGGCCGGCATCGCCCGCACCACGTTCGGTGAAGGCTTTCTGGTCCACCTTCACGTAGCCCAGCGAGACGTTCGGTTGCACCTCGAAGCCGCCGGTTTCCAGCCTGAAGCCGGCGGTTGCCGACCCGCGCAGCTCGTTGGCGTGGGTCTTGCCGCGCGCCTGCCGCGACGAGGCTGCCCCGGTGACGATCTGGCGCCGGGTGTCGATGTTATGGCGGGCATAGCTGGCCTGAAGGTCAAGGAACGCCGTGCCCAGATCGAGCATTGCATAGGCACCGGCATGGTAGCTGCCGATATCTGCGCTCGAGCCGGTTGCCTTGTGATCAAGGTCGGTGCTGGTGTAGCCGCCGGCAAGGCCGACACGGGCCTTCTCGCTTACAGCATGGTCGATGCCGGTTGCAAAGCCGGTGGTGTCAAACCGCGCGGATGACCGGCCGGTTGCGCCGTCGAGATCGGCGAAGTCGCCAATCGCCTGGAGCCAGAAGATTGTTCCGTTCCGGGCGGCCTGCTGCTTTTCGCCCTTGTGCCAGCCGGTTGAGAGGCGCTCGCTCGTCATTCGCTGGTCGACCAGGCGGGCGAACTGGGCGCCGGTGCGGGCAGCAATGCCGGACGTGGAAGCATGGATTTCACCGGTGAAGGAGTTGAGCGCGGCGGCAGCCTTCTCTGCGCCGATGAAGTTCAGATCGGCCCGGATGCCCGCAAGGTCCGACGTGAATGCGCCGTCTGACACGAAGGCGTCATATACACCCTTCTGGTTGCCGGTTAGGTTGTTCAGCACATCGAAAATGGACGGCGGCGGGGGGGGGAGGTGGCGGCGGCGTCTCGCCAGGTTCGCTGCCCGGCTCAGGGGAGTTGCCCGGCTCAGGTTGATTGCCGGGTTCTGATTCATTGCCCGGGTTGGCGGCCGTTCTGGTGACATTCACCGACACCTGATTGGGCTGGCTGTAGTCCACCGCATAGGTGAAGAACAGGCCCTCCTGCGCCGTCTGCTTGTCCGGATTGACAGTTGCGAACGTGCCATTCACGCCACCTGCGGCACGAAGGAAAGTATATTCACCCAGCACGCCTGCATCGATCGGGATGAACTGCACGGCACCGTCCAGCGTTGCGCTTCCGGCGACATCCAGAACGTCATTGGAGCCCGGCGCGCCCAGTTCGATGTCGAGGCGACCGGTGCTGTCTTGCACGTAGTCGCCCCACACGGTGAGCGTGCCGATCGAATTGCCCGGCGACACAACGCCGCTGTTGGCGAGGCTGGTCTTGATGGTATCGCCAAGGAGCGCCTGGCTGCCGATCTGGCCGGTGCCGGAGAGCATGCCTTCCGGTCCAATCACGGTGTCCGCCAGCTGCGAGCCGTTCAGGCGGTAGTTGCCGCCCAGCACGTTCATGCGGGCACTGATGCTCGCCCCTTCCGTCAAGTGCAGCGTGCCGCCCCGGATCGTCGCGCCTCCGGTGTAGCCGTCCCAGTGGCCGGTAAGGGTCACGGTGCCGCCGCCGCTTTTGTCGAGGGCCTCAAAGCCGGCCGCCTGCACGCTGTCCATGGTGTAGTCGGAGCCTGCGAACTCGAGACGATCAACTCCAGCACCGCCATCGACCACTGTGCCTTCCGTCAGCGGGCTGGTTCCCGCAGTGGCGGCGACATAGGTAATCGTGACAAGGTCGTTGCCGTCCCCCATGTCCGCTCCGCCGTTGAGCACTGCGCCGATGTCCAGTTCATCGTCGCCGTCGCCTAGGTCAGCAACGCCGGTCAGCGCACCGTCCAGCACCACAAGGTCGTTGCCTGCGCCCGTGCTGATCCAACCGGCAATGGTGCCATGTTCGGTATTGGTGATGATGTCGCGGCCAGCACCGCCGAAGATGCTGCCGTTGATCGTGCCGCGATTCAGAAGCTCGCCGTAACCGGAGCCCAGCCTGATGTCGCCGTTGATCGTCGCCGGGCCGTCCAGTGCGCCCTGCTCGTTATAGAGGCCGTTGGTGACATAAGCCTGCTCCGCGCCGGACAGGTCGATAGAGCCGTGAATGACACCGGCGTTGTTCACGTCAACCCGGCCGGAATTGGCCAGCGCCGCAATCACCCGGACCTCCGGGTTGGTCTCGGTGCCGATCACGCCGGTGGCCCGGTTCTCCACGGTGCTGCGTCCGCCTGACGGGCCGCCGATGTCGATCACGCTGAAGTCGAAGGGCATCTTCATGTTAAGGGAGGCAATCGTGCCTGCGTTGACGAGGCGGGCATTGTCACCGGCCATGATGACGCTGCCGCCAAAGCCGGTATTCACCACGCCTGCCCCTGTGGAAACCGTGATGACGGTGTCGTTGCCCGAAGTCGTGAGTAGGTGCGACCCCGTATCAAGCTCCAGCATTCCGTTGACCGCGATGGTCAGATTGCTGTCGCCGAAGTAATGCACGTCGGTGACCGGCGGCAGGCAGATGATGGTATTGCCCGAGCCTGTCGTGCAGCCCGTGTTCGGGCCGGGGGTTACAGGCGACTGCTCGCCGGGGTCGGGCTCTCCGGACTCCTGGCTCGTCCTGACCACGTTCACAAGGGCATGGTCATCCCTGTAATCGACCGCAAAGGTGAAGAAGAGGCCGGTTCCCGTCACCGTGTCGAATGCGCCGTTGCGGTTGCCATAGGTGAGGAAGGTATAGCTGCCGGTGTCGGCCAGATCGAGCGGGATGAAGTTGACGGTGCCCGCCAGAGTGGCGGTGCCGCCAACCTCCAGCAGGTCAGAGGTGCCCGGTGCGCCCAGTTCGATGTCGAGCCGGCCGGTTGCCGTCTGGGTATAGTCACTGACCAGGCTGAGGGTGCCGATGCCGTTATGGCCGGGAGAGACAATGCCTGCGCTCACCACATCGGCATCTTCGATGGCAACGTCGCTGATCCGGCCCGAGCCCGTCAGCATGCCACCTTCCTGAACGAAGACATTGCCCACATGCACGCCGTTGACGACATACGTGCCGGTATTGCCGATGGTGGTGGTGGTCGCGCCGATCCTGTGATCCTCGCCGCTGGCGACAATCAGGCTGCCGCCGCGAACCTCGATGGAGTCGAGGAAGTTCCAGCCGCTGGTCAGTGTGACCTCGCCACTGCCTGCCTTGTCAAACTTCTCGAAGCCTCCGAACTGTTCAGCATCCCATGTGCCGATATGATCGATGAAGATGAGGGTGTCGCCGTCACCGGCTTCCGCATCGATTTTGCTGCCGGCACCAAGGGTGAGGGAATCGCGTACAACCACCACGTCATTGTCGATGCCGGTGCGGATGATGCCGTTGATCGTGCCGCTGAGCGTTACATCGTCAGCGCCGCCGCCCATGTTCAACTCGCCGTTGAAGGTGCCTGCGTTGGAGAAGAAATCCTGACCATCGCCGAAGGTGACGGTGCCGGTAACGGTGCCGCCCGCCCGGTTCTCGAACCGGTTGCCGCCGCCGATGCCGGGAGATTCCGCGCCCGCGCCATAGACGATATCGCCGTTGATGTGACCCTCGGCCATATTGACCAGGCGGTTTTCGCCCTCGCCGAACAGGATGTTGCCGTTGATGCGGCCCCTGTTCTCGATCCGGTCGTTGCCTGCGCCAAACGTTACGTCGCCATTGATCGTGGCGGATGTGCTGCCGTCCCAGCCTGCCAGAACGATGCCGTTTCTGACGGCCGTGGCGCTGGAGGCGGCCGCATCGATACCGCCGGTAATGATGCCGCTGTTGTTGACCTCAAGGCCGCCGCCATTGCTTTTGATCGCGGTCTCGCCGGCGACGGCGTGGGTAATGGTGCCGGTTGTGCTGTTGCTGACTGTGACGGTCGCGGCTGCGTCTGCGGTAAGGTCGATGACCGCCTCTCCGGCCGCGCCTGACGTCATCTCGCCATGGTTGGTGATGGTGTTTGGACCGTTGCCTGATACGGCGTTTTGCGTGCCTTCGATCCTGCCGCCTGCCAGATTGATGAGCCGGGCAGTGCCTTCCACCGTAACGCCAATGGTGCCGCCGGAAATGGCGGCGCCGGTCTCGAGATAAGTGCCGGCAGGGGCGTTGACCGGCCCGGTGATCGTACCATCGCACACCGTGTAGCCGGAACGGGACGGATCAGGCGCGCAGGCGGCGAAGACCGCCTGACTGGTCAGAACGAGCGTGCCGCACAGGGCGGTTGCGGTGCAGAGTCTTGTACTGAACCTTATGTTTGCTTTCATGGTTGCATTGCCGGTAAGCCGGCCTCCTTCTTGGCTGGGTTGGGGTGGTCTTCCGCGGCATGAGCCGCGGATCGTGAGGCTGAAGGCGGCAGCCTTCCGGAGCGGCTGTCCGGTTGCGGATTTCGTTCGCGTCTGACGCCTCGGGCCGTTTCGATTTCGGATGAATTCAGCGCGCGGCGGGTTCAGGCAGGGGCGGCACGCGCATTTTCGGCAGACGGGGGCAGGCGGCGGGACGTCATCTGCGGGTCCGGCTGAAGGTCGGGGCGCAGGCGCTGTTCGATCAGGACCCGACGCACCAGCCCGGCCTGACGTTTCTCGCCGGTCTTGGCGAGAAGCCTGCGCATGTGGGTTTTGATGGTGGAGAGTCCGATGCCGCTGGCAGTCGCGTACTCCGCAGGGCGTGTGCCATTGATCATTGCCACGAGCAGCCGTCCTTCGGCCGGGGTGAGGCCGTAGGCCTGACGCAGTTGCGCCTCAAGCTCAGCCGGATCCTCGGGGGTAGAAAAGATCATCATGGCGTGCCGCTTCTCGCCGGATGAGGGCCCGGCAGGAGCGACAAGCACCGGCACCGGCTCTGCGCCTGCTCTCCCGGACCCTGCGCCGGTCAGATGGATCAGGGTTGCCCTGGCGGCATTGGGGCAGGTGGCCGCGGCCAGCGCCTGGCGGAGACGGAGGGTGGCGCTGAGGGTTGCAGCCTTCAGGCTGCCGTCCTTCCAGACGAGCAGGTTGCCGAAGGACTTCTCCGCCAGCCGGTTGGCGCAGCGAAATGCGCCTTCGGAGTCCACGACAACAAGAGCCATGCCCACCCGTTCGAGGGCCTGGCAGGCAAGGCCGAATGGTTCCCCCAGCGTGGCCTGCCCGGATGGCGTTGCCGGTGGCCGGACCGGATTTCTATCCCCTTGCGCGTACATTGAGCACTCCAGCAGACAGTGAGCGATGTGGTGGTGTTGGCGTGCCGCCACGGCGTCCTGTCTGGCGTCGTGCTGTTCTCCGGGGCGTGTCCCGAAGCGTGAAATCACCGTGAAATCGACGGGTTCACGGCTGGTTTGACGGCGCTTTCGTGAAAAACGGATGCTTTCCGCCGTTGGGAGGATGCGCGCCTTTGGGGCCTTGCCCTAGACTGGAGCCGGAAATGCACCCGAGCTGCCAGCGGCGCGGCTGTCCGAATCGGACATGACCGCGCGCGCTCCTCTTCGCCTGCCGGGGCCCTGTTCCTCGATTGACGCCCCGTTGCGTGTCCGGCACATGTATCGCAGCATTTCGCTAAAAAGACTTCTGGGGCGGGCAAGGGGCGCAGGCGTGAGCACGGGGGATGGGCAGGCGATTGTCGTGTCTGGCAGCGCAGATGCGGGGCCGGGCTGGCGATTGCGCATGTTCGGCGCATGCGACCTCATCGCCCCGGACGGCACGTCGGTCCAGCTTCCCCAACGCAAGGCGCTGGCGCTGCTGGTCTATGTCGAGCGGCAGCCGGAGCGGCGTGCCGTGCGCGAGCGGCTGGCGGCATTGCTCTGGGATCATGCGGACAGCGCGCAGGCTCGCCTCAACCTGCGCAAGGCGCTGTCTTCCATTCGGCAGGGCACGGCAGGGGAGCATCCGCTGACGATCCTGACCGCCGGCGATACGGTGGCGATCGATGCGTCCGGGCTGTCCAGCGACGTGTCGGAGTTTGAGGCCATCCTTCGGGACAGGCCGGTTCCGCTCGAGCGGCTGCGGGCTGCGGCCGCGCTGTACCGCGGCGAGTTTCTCAGCGACTTTGCCGTCCGCAACGCCTCCGAGTTTGATCACTGGATGCTCATCGAGCGGCAGCGGCTGCGGGAAATGGCCATCAATGTGCTCTGCCAGCTGATGGACCATGAGGACGAGCAGCCGGATGCGCGGGCCAGCGCCGCCCTGCGCCTGCTGGCGCTTGACCCCCTGCAGGAGGCTGCGCATCGCACCCTGATGCGGCAGCTGGTCAGGCAGGGGCGTCATTCGGCGGCGCTCAAGCAGTATCACGGGCTGGCTGATCTTCTGGCGCGGGAGTTGGGCTCGCAGCCCGAGCCCGCCACGCAGCAACTGTTCCGCGAGATTGCGCAAGGCCGGCAGAACCGCGCGGAGGCTCCGGTTGAGCAGACTGTTTCCGTCGAGACGACGCAGGAGCAGGAGAGTGCGCCCCTGGCGGTGGAAGAGGTCGCGCAGACTGCTGCCGCCGTTCCTGAGGTCCAGCCCGGAAGCGCACCTGGGGTTCTGCGTCCGCGGGGCCGGAAAGGGCCGGCGGTGATAGCGGGAGGAGTGGCTTTGGCCCTGGCCGGCGTACTGGCGGGGGCTTTCCTCCTGAACAGTGGGGCGGATGCGCCTCCGCGGAAGGCGGAGCAGGCCGGGCTGGTGAAGACGAGCGCAAGCATCGCGGTTCTGCCGTTCAGTACCTTTGGAGCGGGCGGCGAGATCGGCCACTTTGCAGACGGCCTGACCGAGGAAGTCATCAACAGTCTGGTGCAGGGCTCCAGCCTCCACGTGACCGGACGCACCTCGTCGTTTCACTTCAAGGACCAGAACCTCGACCTGCGGGAGATCGGCCGCCGCCTGGGCGTTGCATACATTGTCGAGGGCAGCGTGCGCCGGACAGGCAACCGGCTGAGGGTTACAGCCCAACTTGTCAACGTGGAGAACGGCTTTCACGTCTGGTCAGAGACCTACGACCGGACGCTGGACGATATCTTCGCCATTCAGGAGAGCATCGCCGAGGCTGTGGCCAACGAGCTTGAGGCCCGGCTTGCCGTTGTGCCGAGCCAGCAGCAGCTGCGTTTCTCACCCGAGAACTACCGAACCTATCTGCTGGCCCGGTCTTACCTGCGCAGCACCCGGCGGGACGATCTTGAGGCCGCGCGCACGCTGTTCGACCGTCTCCGCAGCGCCGAGCCGGACAATGCCTATGTCCATGCGGGCTATGTGATGGCTGCCATCAAGCCTGAGCTCTCATGGGGAAGTACGGGTTTCGACAGGACACTGGGTGAGATCGAGAAGTCGGCAAGACGTGCTCTCGAGATCGCCCCGCATCTGAGCGAAGCGCATCTCGCCCAGGGACTCCTGATGCAGTTTCAGGCCATGAGCGGCTGGCAGCAGGACAAGCTGGAAGCCTCGGAGGCTGCGCTTCGCCACGCTGTTCAACTGGGACCACGTAATGCATCGGCTTTGATGGCCTATGGTCACACCCTCCTCTATCTTGGCCGGCATGAAGAGGCGGCAGGCTATCTGAAGCGCGCGATCCAGCTCGATCCGCTGGCCGCTGAACCAAAGATGTATCTGGCCGAAGCCTTTGAAGGTCAGGGACAGGCGGATCTTGCAATTGACCAGTATCGGGAGCTGCTCAAGGACCATCCGGAACTGGCGGAGGCCAAGTTCGGCATTGGCCGCCTGAAAGTGCGATTGGGCAGGCTGGATGAAGCGGAGGCCTGGCTTCGCGCTGCTTTCGAGAAGAGCCAGGATCCCATTCACGGATACTGGCTGCTGGCCACATACACCAATCTGGGCCTGACCGAGGAGGCCACCCGGCAGCTCAACATATTGAAGACGGTCGATACCGGACGAAAATCGGCGCAGGCCGTAGAGTATATCAGGGCCAGGCGCTATCAGGCATTGCTGGCGCACAGTGAGGCAGAACTGGCGGCAACACACGACCCGACCTGGGCTTACATCAAGTTTTTTGCATTGGCATTGCCGGGGAATGTCGACAAGGCCCGCGCCTTTCTGGCCGAGATGTGGCCCGAGCTTCTGGGCGACAAGCCCACTGTCCATCCCGTTACCATTGACCATGCCGGGATTGCCGCTCATGTTCTTGGTGCAGCCGGAGAAACCGAGCAATCGCGCCGGGTGCTCAGGGCGGTTGTCGCCGCCACGGACCAGCCCGGTTCGGTGAAATCCGTTCAAAGGCTTATCTGGCGGGTCGGTGCCCTTGCGAAACTGGGCGAACATGACCGGGCCCTGAAGGAGCTGAGGCAGATTATCGACCAGGGTTTCAGGACGCCGGTTGATACTATCGTCTACCTGCATGTTGACGATAATCCCCTGTTTGACAGCCTGAGAGGCGACAGGGAATTCCAGTCGCTGATGGCGGAGGTGGATCGGGACCTGCGCCGGATGCGCGCTAACGTGACCAGGGACCTTGCGGCCCGGAAGACGAATGGAGTGCAGGGGCCCCGACCCCTGCAAAAATGTGAATCTATAGCGGCCACACGCGCGGCAGCATGAACAGGGCGACAAGGGCGGTGAGGATCGTCAGCGGCAGGCCAAGCCTGGCGTAATCGGTGAAGCGATAGCGGCCCGGTCCCATGATGATGGTGTTGTTCTGGTGGCCGATGGGCGTGAGGAAATCTGCCGATGCGCCCACCGCCACGGCCATCAGGAAGGCTTCGGGCTTGAGGCTTGCCGCCTCTGCCACGCTGAGGGCGATGGGGGCCATCAGGATGACGGTGGCCGGGTTGTTCAGCACCGGCGTGATCGCCATTGAGGTGAGCAGCACGCCCGCCAGCAGCGCATAGGGGCCCGCATTGCCCGCGAGGGACAGCAGGGTGTGGGCGATGATGTCTGCCGTGCCGGTGGTTTGCAGGGCAGTGCCGATGGGGATCATCGCGCCCAGCAGGATGATGACTGACCAGTCGATGCTGGCCAGCGCTTCGCTCGTGCGGATCATCCTGGTAAGGGCCAGTCCCAGCACGCACAGCACGAAGGCGATGGCAGTCGGCACCACGTCCGCGGCAGCGGCCAGAATGGCGGCGGCAAACAGCGCAATCGGAACGGTGCGGCGGCTGACGGACAGCTTCAGGCGGCGCATCGCCAGCGGCAGGCAGCCGAGGGAGCGGACAGCCTCGTGCATTGCCGCTGGTTCGCCCTGAAGCAGAAGCACGTCGCCCACGGCAAGGCGCTCTTCGGAGAGGCGCCCTTCAAAGCGGCGTCCCTGCCGCGCCGCGGCCAGCAGGCGAATGCCGAACCGCTCCGGCAGGGCAAGGGAGGCAGGCGTGCTGCCCGGCACAACCGAGGCAGGCGTGACCACCGCTTCCATCGTGGCGGTGCCGGAGACTTCGTCGCCGCTGGCGAGGGCGACCGCGCCGGATTGCAGCAGGTCTTCCAGCCTGCGCGTTTCGGCTTCCAGCAGCAGGATATCGCCGCTCATCAACCTTTGTTCGTGCAGCCGTCCGAACAGGCGCTTGCCGTCTCGCACCACGCCGTGGATGCGCACGCTCCAGGCGCGTTCGGCGGCATCTACCGTCTGGCCGTCAAGCAGGGAACGGGGCGCGATTTCCACCTCCGTGCCGTAGTCTTCAACGTCAAAGGCCTCGATGCTGCTGTCGGTCTCGTCATCGCGCACCCCGCGCGCCCGCAGCCACACGGCAGCCAGCAGATAGACCAGCCCTACGGCCGCGACAGCGAGCCCCACGGGCGCAAAATCGAACATGGAGAACCGCAGTCCGGTTTCCTGATAGCGGAAGTTGGAAATGAGCAGGTTGGGCGGTGTGCCGATCAGCGTGATCTTGCCGCCCAGCAGGGTGGCGAACGACAGGGGCATGAGAATAACCCCCGGCGGATATCTGAACCGGCGCGCAGCGGCCAGCGCCAGCGGCAGCATCAGTGTGAGCGCCGCGATGTTGTTCATGAATGCCGAGAGCACCAGCCCCAGCACGCACTGCATCGCCATGTGCAGATAGGGCCTGTCGGTAATGGCGGTGAGCTTGCGCCCGAGCAGGTCGATGGTTCCGGACTGGGAGATTGCTCCGCTGATGACCAGCACGGCTGCAACCGTGATGACGGCAGGGTCACCGAAACCGGAAAAGGCGTCCTGCGGAGAGACGAAGCCCAGCAGAACGCAGGCCATCAGGCTGACAATGGCGATCACGTCATAGCGCCATCGGTCAAAAGCCATGGCCAGCAGCGTACCGGCCAGAACGAGCAGCAGAAGTCCCTGGGCAGGTGTCATGCCGCTAAGAGCCCGTTTGAGAATGGTAATTCCTAGCCAAACCGGACCAAATCCGAGAGGATTTGGAGATGAAACGCTGTCCGGGTTGTGGCGGGTGTCGCCACTACAGGTTGAGCGATG
>Ga0207867_1000405_pt1 | contig 46579 bp, 41 predicted proteins | sample HigsolmetaAR206D_FD_184838 | JGI IMG/M metagenome (GOLD analysis project Ga0207867, IMG submission 184838) | Ionic liquid and high solid enriched microbial communities from the Joint BioEnergy Institute, USA - AR20-6-D (SPAdes) (version 2) ...
GGTCACCCAGGCCGCGACCAAGATCCAGGAGATGGACGCCAACTACGCGACGCAGCGGCAGACGTTCACCCTCGACGAGGACGCCTACCTGGAGTACCTCCCCGAGCCGGTGATCCCGTTCCGGCACAGCCGGTTCGTCTCCGACACCCGGGTACGGCTGCCGTCGAGCGCCACCATGCTCTACGCCGAGGTCCTCCAACCCGGCCGCAAGTACTACCGCGACGGGGAGCTCTTCGCCTACGACCTGTTCTCCACGACGCTGCGGGCGGAGCGGCCGGACGGGCGCCACCTGTTCGTGGAGAAGTTCGTCGTCACCCCCCACCGGTTCCCGGTCACTCGGATCGGGGTCATGGAACGCTTCCACGTCTACGGCAACGTCGTGCTGCTGACCAGCCCCGAGCGGGCGGCCCGGGTGTACCGGCGGACCGCCACCCCGGTCTGGGACGAGGCGACCCCGCTGGCCACCTCCGTCAGCCGGCTACCCAACGACGCCGGTCTCGTGTGCAAGGTCCTCGGTCAGGAGACGGAACCCGTCCGGGAGGCGGTGCGCGCCTTCTGCGTGGCCGCCCGGGAAGAGGTGACCGGCCACACCTTCCCGCCGGCCTTCGGTTGGCGCTGAGCGGAGGGAGTTGACGTGGTTGACGTGGTACGCGGCTGGCACGCCCTCGCCGACCGCAACCCGCTGGTGCGGTTCGTCGACGCCTGCCTGCGCGGGGTGGCGCAGGTCCTGCTCCAGAACAACCCGCTGACCGGCCTGCTCATCCTCGCCGCCATCGGCTGGGGCGCGTTCGAGAGCGGACACCCGCGGATTCTCGGCGGTGCCGTCGTCGGGGTGACCGTGGGCACCGCCACCGCGCTGGTGTTGCGGGTCGACGAGGCCTCCTGGCGGAAGGGGCTGTTCGGGTTCAGCCCGGTGCTGACCGGCATCGCGGTCCCGACCTTCCTGGACGACCGGCCGCTGATGTGGCTCTACCTGGTGCTCGGTGCGGCGGCGACCACCGTGGTCACGCTCGCGCTGAACGCCGTCTTCACGCACTGGGGACTGACCGCCTACACCTTCCCGTTCGTGCTCACCACCTGGATCCTGCTGATGGCCGCGTACCAGTTCGAGCGGTTCACCGTCATGACGCGGCTGCCGCCGGGGTTCCCCGGTGAGCACGCGCTGACCGGTGCCGCCGTGGACTGGGGTCTCGTGCCGGCGTTCCTGCGCGGCGTCTCGCAGGTCTTTTTGATCGACAGCTGGATCAGCGGCCTGATCATCGTCGTCGCGCTGCTCGTCAACTCGTGGCCGTCGGCCCTCTTCGCGGTTGTCGGCAGCGTCGGCGCGACCCTGCTGGCGCTCTGGTTCGGCGCCGACGGCGCGTCACTGGACAGGGGACTGTTCGGCTTCAACGCGGTTCTGACCGCGGTCGTGGTCGGGGCGGTGGCGCACCGACCCGGCGTGCTGGTGACCGCGTACACGCTGTTCGGCATCGCCCTGACGCTTCTCGTCCAGATGGCGATGACGACCGCGCTCACCCCGGTGGGCATCCCGGTGCTGACCGGGCCGTTCAACGTCGCCACCTGGCTGCTGCTGTTGCCGGACCGGCACTTCGCGTCCGTACCCCACCACGAACGGGTCACCGGGGCCGTCGGCTCCGCCGTGCGGCGACGCGCACCGCGACGCGGCGGGAAGGCAGACGCGAGGAGAAAGGGGTAGTTCGTGTCCGCTCCGAGCACGCCCGACGCGGGCGACACCGCATGGGTGCTGGCCTGCGCCGGTCTCGTCCTGTTCATGACCCCCGGCCTCGCCGCCTTCTACGGTGGCATGGTCCGCGTGCGCAACGTCCTCGCGATGCTGCAGCAGAACATGATCGCGCTGGGCGTGGTGAGCCTGACCTGGGTGCTGGTCGGGTACACGATCGCGTTTGGCGACGACGCCGGCAGTGGACTCTTCGGCAACCTGGAGCTGCTCGGGCTGGCCGGCCTGAAGGTGCCGCCCGCGCCCCACCGTCACGTGGTCGACGGCCGGATCACCATCCCGACGCTGGCCTTCGTCGCGTTCCAGATGATGTTCGCGGTGATCACGCCGGCACTGGTCACCGGCGCCACCGCCGGCCGGCTGCGGTTCTCCGGCTGGGTGCTGTTCCTCGCGATCTGGTCGATCGTGGTCTACGCACCGGTCGCCCACTGGCTGTGGCATCCCGGGGGCTGGTTGGCGACGTTGGGCACCCAGGACTGGGCCGGGGGCCTGGTGGTGCACGCCAACGCGGGGGCGGCGGTGCTGGCCGTGCTGCTGGTCGTCGGCCGCCGCCGGGACTGGCCGCACACCGGGGCGCCGCCCAACTCGATCCCGCTGACCATCCTCGGCGCCGGCATCCTGTGGTTCGGCTGGTTCGGGTTCAACGGCGGCGACGGGCTCCAGGCCAACGGGCTGGCCGCCCAGGCGGTGCTCAACACACACCTCGCCGCGGCGGCCGCCATGCTCGTCTGGCTGGCGCTGGAGCGGATCAGGGACGGGCACAGCACCGTGGTGGGGGGCGTGTCGGGCGCCGTGGCGGGCCTCGCGACGGTCACCCCGACCGCCGGCTACGTCACCGCGCTGTCCGCCGTCGCCATCGGCGCGCTGGCCGGACTGGTCTGTCACCTCGCGCTTCGCCTGAAGTACGCGCTGCGCCTCGACGACGCCCTCGACGTGCTCGCCGTGCACTTCGTCGGTGGTGTGCTCGGCACACTCCTGCTCGGCTTCCTCGGCGACCGCGGCGTCAACCCGCTCGGCAGGAACGGCCTGTTCCTCGGGGGCGGCGCAGGCCTGCTGTGGCGCCAGCTCGTCGGCGTGGTCAGCGTGGTGGCGTTCTCGTTCGTCCTGACCCTGGCGATCGCCGCCCTGGTGCAGGCGCTCGTCGGCCTGCGGGTCCCCCTGACGGACCAGGAGCGCCTGGACCGGGCGCAGCAGGGCACGGACGCGTACCACCTGGGGGCCGTGACGGGCGTGGCGGCGCCCGGTGCGCCGCGGCGCCCGCGCGCCTCCGACGGGGCGCGGCCCGCCGAGCCGGCACCGGCCCCGGCGACGCGAACACCGCGGGTCAGGCTGGTCAGCGCGCTGCTGGAACCGACCCGCGTGACGAACAGCGCGGAACTGCGGGACGCCCTGCTGCGCGCCGGCGCGATCTCGATCACGGTCGCCGACGCCGCGGTCGCCGCGGCCGCACCGGAACCCAGGGCACTCCCGCGCGGCTACTGGCAGGAGCAGTCCTTCCTGGCACGACTGCACGTCCACGTGCTGGTTCCCGACGACGCGGTGGGTCACGTCAGGGACGTACTCGATCGTTTCGGCGCCGCGGGCGCGGAGACCTTCGTGCAGGACGCGGAGCGGATCCCGGAGGAAACCGCGTAGCGCACGCACGGCGGTTTCCCCCCGGTCCCGGTGCCGGCGTGGCGAGGGGCCGGGCCGGGCGACCGAGAAAACTCCCTGGCGGCGGGTCGGAGAGGATGTGGGCCGAGACGGTGGCGGCCACCGACCGGCCGCAGATTCTCTTTCTCTGTCTCCACGACCTGTTCTCTTTCTCTGCCTCCACGACCTGCTGGAGGCGGTCGCGTCGAACCCGGTGACGTTCGACCGGGCGGTCGCCCGCGCCGTGGTGGACGGCCCGGCCGACGGCGTGATCAGCGGCTCCAGTCCTGCTTCGCGGCCCGGACCAGCTTGTCCTTCAGCTCCCGGGTGTGCCGGCGGCTGACCGGCAGTTCGGCGTCGTCGACCACCACGACGTAGCCGGAGTTGGTCAGTCGCAGCTCGGTGATGAGCCGGAGCTGCACCAGGTACGACCGGTGGATCCGGACGAACCCGGCGTCGGCCCACCGGTCGGCGAGGGTGGCCAGCGGCACCCGGACCAGGTGGGACCCGTCGGCGGTGTGCAGTCGGGCGTAGTCGCCCTGCGCCTCCACCCAGCGGACCGCGGAGCGGGGCAACATCCGGGTGGTTCCGGCCAGCTCGACCGGGATCGTGGGGTCCGGCTCGGTCCGGGCCAGCGCCGCCGGGTGGGCCGGCACCACCCGGGAGCCGACCACCCGGCGCAGTGACTCGGCGAGCCGTTCGGCCCGTACCGGCTTGCGGACGTAGTCGGTGGCGCCGAGGTCGAAGGCGTCGACGGCCCCGTCGTCGTACGCGGTGACGAAGACGATCGCCGGCGGCCGGGCGAACCGTCGCAGCACCCGGGCCAGTTCCATGCCGTCGAGACCGGGCATCCGGATGTCGAGGAACACCACGTCGACGTCGGCGTCCCGGAGCACCCGCAGCGCCTCGGTGGCGTCGGAGGCGGTGTGCAGCCGGGAGACCCGGGGATCGGCCCGCAGGTGGTACGCCAGCTCGTCGAGGGCCGGCGGTTCGTCGTCGACCGCCAGCACCCGCAGGAATCCACTCATCCGACCGGTCCTCTTTCCTGGTCAACTGCTCGCCGGGCGAGGCCCTGGGCTCGCCCGGACATGACGGTGGAACTTCGGCACCCGCATGCTCACCTTCGTGCCGGAACCGATGCCGGTCTCCACGACCAGGCCGAACTGGTCGCCGAAGACCGACCGCAGCCGCTCATCCACGTTGGACAGACCGACGTGCTGGCCGGAGTCCTCGCCCCCGTCGCCGGGGTCGCCGACCCCGGCGACGAGGACGGCCGGATCCATCCCCACGCCGTCGTCCTCGACCGTGATGTGGCACTCGGCTCCGGCGTCCCGCGCCTCGATGCTCAGCGTGCCGACGCCCGGCTTCCGGGACAGGCCGTGCCGTATCGCGTTCTCCACCAGCGGCTGCAGGCAGAGGAACGGCACGCTGACCGGGAGCACCTCGGGGGCGATCTGCAGCCGTACCTGGAGGCGGTCACCGAACCGGGCCCGCTCGATGGTGAGGTACCGGTCGATGGAGCGCAGCTCCTCGGCCAGGGTGGTGAACTCCCCGTGCGCCCGGAACGAGTACCGGGTGAACTCGGCGAACTCCAGGATCAGCTCGCGGGCCCGTTCCGGGTCGGTCCGGACGAACGAGCCGATCGCGGTCAGCGCGTTGTAGATGAAGTGCGGACTGATCTGCGCGCGCAGCGCGCGCACCTCGGCCCTGGCCAGGCGCTCCCGGGACGAGTCCAGCTCGGCCAGGGCGACCTGGGAGCCGGCCCAGTGCGCGGTCTCCAGGGCGGCCTGTACCAGCCCCGGCGCGGGCTGGTCGTCGGTGACCGCGATCAGCGCCCCGGCCGCCCGGCCGTCCGGCCCGGTCAGCGGCGCGACCACCGCACCCCGGACCGGGCAGTCCACCCGGTCGCAGCGGAGTTCGGCGTCGCCCAGCACCGTCGAGCGGCGGCTCTCGATCGTCTTGACGGCGGCGGAGCGCAACTGGTCGCCGTGGTGCCCACCCTGGCCGTCGAGGGCGAGGATCTGGTCCCGGTCGGCCAGCGCCAACCCCACGGAGCCGACCAGGGCGCGCAGGTGGCGTACCGCCTTGGCGGCGCTCGCCGGGCTCAGTCCCGTCCGTAGCGGTTCGGCGGCGAGCCCGGCGGTGTGCAGAACCTCGTAGGTGGCGCGCTGGGTGGCGGTCACGATGCCCTGTCGGGCCCGCAACCGGACGACGGCGAAGAGCGCGCCGCCCAACGCACTGATCATCACGACCACGGCGATCGCCGCGGACAGGTTCGGCCCCACGGGGTGATCCTTACCGCTACGGACCGGGTTCGCCAAGCCCTCGTCAGGTGCCGGGCGGCCGGCGGGCCGGTGACGACACGCACCGGCGTGCCCGCCCGTCGGCCGCGGCCGGCCGCGGCGTCAGTACGCGCCCTTGCGGGCCAGCACCACCCCGATGGTGCGCCAGAGGATGGCCAGGTCGTACGCCAGCGACCAGTTGTCGACGTAGTAGAGGTCGAGCCGGACCGCCTCGTCCCAGGAGAGGTCCGAACGGCCGGAGACCTGCCAGAGCCCGGTGATGCCGGGGCGGACCAGCAGCCGGCGCCGGACGTCGCCGAGGAAGTCGCCGTCGTCGGCGGGCAGCGGCCGGGGGCCGACCAGGGACATCTCGCCCTTGAGCACGTTGATGAGCTGCGGCAGCTCGTCCAGCGAACTGGCCCGGAGGAACCGCCCCGCGGGGAAGACCCGGGGATCGTTCTTGATCTTGAACAGCAGTCCGTCGGTCTCGTTCTGGTCGATGAGGCTGGCCAGCCGCTGCTCGGCGTCGACGTACATGGTCCGGAACTTCCAGACCTTGAACGTCCGTCCCTCGTGCCCGACCCGCGGCTGCCGGAAGAAGACCGGTCCGGGGTCCGAGATCCGGATCGTGATCGCGATCGCGATGAAGAGAGGGAAGAGCAGGACCAGTCCGACCGCGGCGACGAGCCGGTCGAGCAGGTTCTTCGCCAGCAGCGCCGGCCCGGACAGCGTCGGCTCCTCGACGTGCAGCAGCGGCAGGCCCTCGATCGGCCGGATGTGCACCCGAGGGCCGGCGATGTCGGTGAGCTGGGGCGCCACGATCAGGTCGACGCCGGAGCCCTCCAACTGCCAGGCGAGCCGGCGCAGCTCGCCCGGTTCCGCGCTGGCCGAGCCGCAGACCGCGATGGTGTCGGCGCCGACCTCCCGGACCAGCGACAGGAGGTCGCGCCCGGCGTACACCGGAATCGGGGTCTGGACGCCCCGGGCGGCGGCGTAGCCGTCGGTGAGGTGGATCGCCACCGGGACGAGCCCGGCCGCCGGGCTGCGGCTGACCGCCTTGTAGACCTGCAGCGCCTCGGGCAGCGTGCCGACCAACACCACCCGTTGGGTGGCCTGGCCGCCGTGCCGGCGCAGCATGTGCAGGACCTTCCGGGCCAGGTAGCGGGCGAGCAGGATCAGCAGCATCGCGCCGAGCAGCACGGTGCCGACGGTGAGCCGGGAAAGGGCCGTCTTGGTGGCGAAGGCGAGGAAGGAGACGCTGGCCGCGACCGCCACCGCGGCCCGGGTCACCCGCTTGAACTCGTCGGTGCCCAGCCCCAGGTAGCGCCGGTCGTACGCGCCGTTGGCCCACAGCACGACCAACCAACCCAGCGGGAGGAGCAGGTAGGCGACGGTGTTGAACCAGGTGGCGTCGTCGTCGGTGATGTGGAAGCCGGCCCGCGCCTGCTCGAACCGGGAGATCGAGATCCAGCTCGCCAGGACCGCCGCGCCGAAGTCGAGCAGCAGGAGCAGGGAGATGTACGGGCGGTGCCAGCGGGACGCCCGACGACCAGCCCGTGTCCAGGCAGAACGCGGGACACCGTTGGTCTTCGGCGGGCTCGGCGGCTGGACCTCGAAGCTGTCGACGTGGCGCAGTGAATCCGGTCGGCCCGCGTCGCGTACCGGGCGCTCGAGGCTCGTCGTCACCTCTGCCACGTCCTCCCGCATGACACGTGCCGCCCAATCGCCATGAGGGCTTGGGTCGCCCACCGTCACAGTCTCTCCCATGCAGGCCCCACGGGGACGCCGACCCGAGGGACAGTACGCCGCCCGCTCCGCCGGCAACAACTGCCGGCCGCCTCGGAGTCGCGGACCGGGCCACTATACCGATGAGGAGGAGCGACAGTAGAGCCCAGAGCCGGGCGGTTCATGACCTGCTGGGCGGATTTGCCCGCCAGCAGGCCGTGACTACTCACCGTACAGTCAGGATCGCACAACAACCAGGCGCGGTGCGCCACCACCGGCGGCGTGGTCGGCGCGACCGGCGGCGGTTCAGCGGACCAGCCGGGACAGCCGGCGGTCGGCCAGCGGCCTCCCCCCGGTCTGGCAGGTGGGGCAGTACTGCAGGCTGGAATCCGAGAACCAGACATCACGGATGGTGTCGCCACAGACCGGACAGGGCAGCCCGGTTCGGCCGTGCACCCGCAGCCCGGCGCGCTTCTCGCCCCTGAGCTCCGCCGCCCGCTGCCCCGTCGACCGCGCGACCGCGTCGCCGAGGACCTGCCGGGTCGCGGCGTGCAGCGCCGCCACCTGGTCGTCGGAGAGCCGGTTGGTCAGCGCGAACGGCGACAGCCTCGCCGCGTGCAGGATCTCGTCCGAGTACGCGTTGCCCACCCCGGCCAGCACCTCCTGGTCGGTCAACACCCCCTTGACCTGCCCGCGACGGCTGCGCAGCCGCTCGCGGAACGTCGCCAGGTCGGCGGCGAGCGCGTCCGGCCCGAGCCGGCCCACCCCGGGCACCAGCGCCGGATCGGTGACCAGGTACGCGGCGAGTCTCTTCTGCGTACCGGCCTCGGTCAGGTCGAAACCGGACCCGTCGTCGAGGCGTACCCGCAGCGCGACCGGGCCCCTCCCCGGTCGCAGCGGCGCCGCGGAGGCGAACGACTCGCGGTGGTGCAGCCATCCGGCCCGGGCCAGGTGCACCACCAGGTGCAGGGGCTCCCCGGCCGCGTCGTCGGGGCGGTCGAGGCGGACGTCGAGGAACTTGCCGTGCCGGCCGGTGTCGGCGACGATCCGGCCGGCCACCGCCGACACCGGCGGGTCGTAGGTCTTCAGGGCGCTGACCGCGGCGATCTCGACCCGGTCCACCCGGCGCCCGACCGCCCGCTCGCGCAGGTAGCCGGCGAGGGCCTCCACCTCCGGTAACTCGGGCACGAGACAAACGGTAGCGTTCCAACCCGCGGGCGCCGCCGACACGTGCCCCGGCGCAGCCGCGGTCAGGCCGCGAGAAAGGACGACCGGCGTGCGGGTGATCGTCGCGCACAACCGTTACCGACAGGCGCAGCCGTCCGGAGAGAACACCATCGTCGACCAGGAGATCGACCAGCTCCGGGCGGCCGGGGTGGAGGTCGCGCCCTTCCTGCGCTCCTCCGACGAGATCGCCCGGTTCTCCGCCGTGGAGAAGGCGCTGCTGCCGCTCTCCCCGATCTACGCACCCCGGGCGCAGCAGGAGCTGAACCGGTTGATCACCGAGTTCCGGCCGGACGTGCTGCACCTGCACAATCCGTACCCGCTGCTCTCCCCGTGGGTGATCCGCACCGCGCACCGGCACGGGGTGCCGGTGGTGCAGACCGTGCACAACTACCGCCAGGTCTGCTCCTCGGGCCTCTACTTCCGCCAGGGGCGGATCTGCCAGGACTGCCGGGGCCGGGTGCTCGGGGTGCCGGCGATCGTCCACCGCTGCTACCGCGGCTCCCGGGCACAGAGCGCGCTGATGGCCACGACGCTCGCCGTCCACCGCCCGACCTGGCGCTCGGTGGACCGCTACATCGCGCTCACCTCGGGAATCGCCAGCCACCTGCGGGACTACGGAATCCCGGCCGACCGGATCGTGGTCAAGCCGAACGCGATACCGGACCCGGGCCCGCCGCCGCCGCTCGGCGAGGGGTTCCTCTTCTTCGGCCGGCTCTCCCCCGAGAAGGGGGTCGGGCTGCTGCTGGACGCCTGGCGTCGGCACCCCGAGGGCACACTCGGCCCGCTGCGGATCGCCGGTGACGGCGAGCTGCGGCCGCTGGCCGAGGCGGCCGCAGCCGAGCGGGCCGACGTCGAGTTCCTCGGCCCGCTCGACCGGGCCGGGGTCGCCGCCGCGCTCCGGGCCACCGCGGTGGTGATCGCCGTGCCGACCTGGCACGACGTGCTGCCGACGGTGGTGATCGAGGCGCTCGCCGCCGGGCGACCGGTGCTCGGTACCGCGCTGGGGGGCATCCCGTACCTGATCGGCGCCGACGAACCCGCCGCGTCGTCACCCGCCGCCGGTTGGCTCGTCCCGCCGGACCCGGCCGCCCTGGCCGCGATGCTCCCGACCGCCCGGGACCGCGCCGCGGTCCTCGCCCCGCACGCCCGGGCCCGCTACGAGCGGACCTTCCACCCCGACGTGGTCACCGGCCAGCTTCTGGACATCTACGCCACGATGCGGGCATCGGCGCGGACGTAGGGCAGCCACGCCAGAGGTGACCAGGGGCCCGGCCGGCGTCCGCCGCCGCGCGAGGGCCCCTCGTCGGCGTACCCCCGACCCTCAGCGCAGCGAGGCGCGGGCGGAGAAACCGATGCTGGCCAGCAGGAAACCGCCGTTGACGAAGGTGAAGGCGGCGATCAGCCAGGTGGTCCAGGCCGGCACCACGGTCAGCACCAGCCCGGCCACGAAGATGACCGCGCCGTAGTCCCGGATCAGCTTGACCACGCGCACCGGCAGCGAGGTCGAGGTGACCATGCTGGCCGCGTTCGGTCCGGCCTGCATCACCGAGGTGACCAGGTTGACCATCCAGGTGCCGGCGAACACCGCGACCAGCCAGACCGGCGTCGACGGGCGCTGCGCCAGCGAGGTGGCCGACAGGGCGGTGACCAGCGCGATCTGGGCCGCCACGTCGCAGAGCACGTCGACCCGGGCCCCGGCGGGGCTGCCCTGGCCGGTCACCCGGGCGAGCTGCCCGTCCGCGCAGTCCAGCCCGTACGCCACCTGCCAGCCGACCAGCGCGACGAGTCCCACCGCCCACGCCGGTACGGAACCGGCCGCGACCCGGTCGGCCAGCACCACCACGGTCGCCGAGACCGCCAGCCCGAGCAGCAGGTTCGCGATGGTCAGCGCGGTCGGTGGCAGCCCGGCCCGGTGGGCGGCCAGGGCCAGGCCGGCGCCGAGCCGCTGGCTGAACGCCTCGCTGAAGAGCCCGCCGCCCCGGTTGACGCGGTAGAAGTCTGCGGCGGTGGGCCGGGGGGACCCGGATGCCTCAACCGAGGTGTTCACGGATTGCATCGACGTAGTCTGCCAGCCGTTCACGGATCGCGTCCGGGGTGAGGTCGAGGTGTTCGAGGATCGTGTACCGGTCCGGCCGGGTGGTCGGCGCGTGCCGGACCGCGGCGACGAACCTCTCGTCGTCGAGCCCGAGCTGGGCCGGGACGGTGGGGAGGCCGTGCCGGTGCAGGCAGGTGGCGAGCTGCGCGAACCGGCCCAGGTCACCCCGCAGGTAGGTGCAGAAGAGCGCGCCCAGCCCGACCTGCTCGCCGTGGGAGGCGGTGCCCGGGTAGAGCTGGTCGATGGCGTGGGAGATCTCGTGGCAGCCGCCGCTGACCGGGCGCGTCGACCCGCAGATCGAGCTGGCCAGGCCACCCAGGATCAGCGCCTCGGCGAGAGTGGTGAGAAAGTCGTCGTCGGTGATCTTCCCGGGGTGGTTGACCAGGGCCTCCGCCCCCGAGCGGGCCAGCGTCACCGCCAGCCCGTCGATCGGCTCGCCGCGTACCCGGTGGGCCAGCTCCCAGTCGGCGATCGCGCTGAGGTTGCTGAGCGCGTCACCGATGCCGGCCTGGGTCTGCCGGTCCGGGCCGTTCTCCACGAAGTCGAGGTCGACCACGACGGCGATCGGGATGTGCACGCCGTACGACCCCTTGCCACCCTCGTGGTCCAGCGAGGCGGTGGGGGAGGCGATGCCGTCGTGGGCCAGGCTGGTCGCCACGCTCACCATCGGGATGCCGTACCGGGAGGCGGCGTACTTCGTGGTGTCGATCGTCTTGCCGCCGCCGATGCCCACCACCGCGTCGTAGGAGCGGCGGCGCAGCTGCTCGCCGAGCTGCTGGGCCGCCTCGATCGTGCCGCCGCAGACGGTGAAGACGTCGGCCTTGCCGAGGCCGGGACGGATCAGCTCGGCGATCCGTTCACCCTGGCCCGGTCCGACCACCACGGCCACCTCGCCCCCCGCCGAGATGCGGCGGTCGGCCAGCAGCGGCCCGAGGTCCGCGATCGCCCCCCGGCGTACGTCGATGACCAGCGGGGTGTTGACGGTACGGGCTAGTAGCGGCATGCGATCTCCCGGGCCCGTGCGAGATCGTCGTGGTTGTCGACCTCGACCCAGGAGACGTCGCCGATCGGAGCCGCCCGCACCTCGCCACCCCGGTCGGCGAACTCCTGGTAGCCGTCCTCGTAGTAGAGGCCGGGGTCGCGCCGCCAGGTCGCCTCCAGCGCGTCGGCGAGGTCGGCGGCGACGTGCGGCTCGATCAGGGTCGCGCCGATGTACTCCCCGTACGCCTCGGCGGGGTCCATCTGCTTGGTGATCCGGGTGAGCTGGCCACGGTCGTCGAAGACCGTCTTCATCTCCTCGTCGGCCAACCTCTTGAGGGTGTCGACGGCGAGCAGGACACCGGGTCCACGCTGGGCCAGCAGGGTCTTCTCCACGCTGACCGGGTGCACGGTGTCGCCGTTGACCAGCAGCGCCCCCTCGGCGAAGTGGTCGCGGGCCAACCAGAGCGAGTACGCGTTGTTCCACTCCTCGGCCCGGTCGTTGTGCACCAGGGTCAGCGTCACCCCGTGCCGGTCCTCCAGGGCGGAGCGCCGGGCCCGGACCGCCTCGGCGGCGTACCCGACCACCACGGTGACGCGGGTGAGGCCGACCGCGGCGAGGTTGCGCAGCGCGATGTCGAGGATCGTCGTCTCGCCGTCGACCGGCACGAGCGCCTTGGGCAGGCTGTCCGTGTACGGCCGCAGCCGTCGTCCGGCGCCCGCGGCGAGCACCAAACCGATCATCCGTCGAGCCTCCTCACGACAGCCGCCACCGCAGGGAGGATAGCGCCGCGTCACGGGGGCGCGAATCCCGGACGAACGGCGGGCGGCGCCGGTGTCGACCCCGCACGCACCCGCGGCGGGCGCCGGCCGGGCGCGCTGACCGGTGTCGCCGGTCAGCCGGGCAGCGCGGCCAGGTCCGCGAGGAGCCGGAGCCGCTCCGGCGGGCTGAGCACGGCGTACGGGCGGGCGGCCCGGCGGTCGGTGTCCTGCTCGATGGCGAGCCGTTCCGGCCCGGAGGCCAGCGCGACGACACTGCGCGCGGTGTGCCCGGCCGCCTGCCAGGCCGCCGCGTGGGCGTCGGCCCGGTGGTACCGGAGCGTGCCGAGGCGGTTGAGCAGCAGCACCCCGCAGGGCGTGCCGTCCGGTTCGTACGGCGGTGCCATGGCCCGGAAGGCCCCGTCGCCGCAGGTCGGGTCGTCCAGGGCGGCGTCGAGGAGCCGGCCGAGGGTGCCGACCAGCCGTCGTACCCGCTCGTCGTGTCCGGCCCAGATCTCCGCGGTGACCCGGGCGTGCAGCTCGTACAGCTCGGCCAGGAAGCTCCGCCCCCGCTCGGTGGCGGAGATCCCGCCGTCGTCCCGCCGGTGGATCATGCCGTGTGCGACCTGTTTGTCCAGGACCCGCTGGCACTCCGTCTGGTCGGCGTACCGGGTCAGGGCGGCGAACTGCGCGGCGCTGACGGTGCCGCCCGGCGCGGCGAGCCGGGTCCGGAGGTCGACCAGGAAGCCGATCGCCGACGGACCGCCGTAGCGTTGCCGCAGGCTCGCGCCGGCCCGGCTGGCGGCGGCCATCGCCGCCAGGAAGACCCGGTCGACGGCCGGCCAGACGAGCGCGGCTGCCTGGTGCGGCGCGAGCCGGACGGTGTCGGGTTCCGGCTGGGGTGACCGGGGCGGGACGTCGTCGGGTCCCGGTCGGGACGGCGTCGTCGGGTGACCCGGCTGGTCGGGGATGACGTGTGCGTTCACCGGACGATCAGGGGAAGCGCGCGGATCCCGTCCGTGTCGCCGACGCGGACGGGCACGGTCGTCTCGACCCGGGCGGCGCCGTCGGCGCCGGTGTCGGCTGGCCTGCCGCCCGGGCCGGGTGCCGGTGGGACGCGCCGTCCGGTCACCTCGGCGGCCTCGCGGGTCGGCGCCTCCCCGACGGTGGTGTCCGGTCTCCGGTGGCCGCCGGCGGTGACCCCGGGGTGCGGGTGGGGTCTCCGGTGGGGCGGCCGTCGCCGACGATCGATCCGCCCGCCGTCGTCGACGGGCGCTCCGGCGCGGCGCAGGGGGTCGGAATCGGTGGGCACCAGTCGAGACTAGCCAGCGCCGGGCTGCTCAGGATTCGGACATCGCCCTGCCTGCGCCTGGGACCCGGAGAGCGCCCGTACGCTGGGTAGTCATGACTGTTGAGCAGCTGATCTCCTTCGCCCGTGGGGCGCCGTCGCTGGACATCGTCGACATCGACGGGCTCAAGGCTGCCGCCGGACGGGCCTTCGAGACCGACCCGGCCGGCATCACCGGGTACGGCACCTCCGTCGGATACCCGCCCCTGCGGAGGTGGATCGCTGAGAAGCACGGTGTCGAGGTCGACCAGGTCCTGGTCACCAACGGGTCGTTGCAGGCCGACGCCTTCCTGTTCCAGCACCTGCTGCAGCCCGGTGACGACGTGGTGGTGGAGCGGCCGACGTACGACCGGACGCTGCTGAACCTGCAGCGGATGGGGAGCAAGGTGCACGCGGTCACCGTCCAACCGGACGGGATCGACACCGACGAGCTCGCGGGCCTGCTCAGCTCCGGGCTGCGTCCGAAGCTGGCCCACATCATCCCGAACTTCCAGAACCCGGCCGGGGTGACCCTGTCGCTGGAGAAGCGGCGCAGGCTGATCGAGCTGGCCGCCGAGTACGGTTTCACGATCTTCGAGGACGACCCGTACGCGGACATCCGGTTCCGGGGCGAGCCCCTTCCCTCGATGCTGAGCCTGGACGACGGCGCCAACGTGGTCCACGCCTCCAGCTTCACCAAGACGGTCTGTCCGGGGGTACGGGTCGGCTACCTGGTGGGGCCGGCGGACCTGATCGCCGAGATCGCCAAGCAGGCGACGAACCTCTACATCTCGCCCGGCATGGTGGCCCAGGCGATCGTGTACCAGTTCTGCGTCTCCGGTGACATCGACCGCTCGATCCGCACCGTCAGCACCGCGCTCGGTGAGCGGGCCGCCGCGTTGGCCGCCGCGCTCCGCACGCACATTCCCGGGGCGCGGTTCACCGAGCCGAACGGCGGCTACTTCCTGTGGGTCGAGCTGCCGGAGGACGTGGACGTGGAGCGGCTGGTGCCGGCGGCCGCCGAGCGTGGGGTGGCCGTGGTGAAGGGGAGCGACTTCGTGCCCGAGGGGGGTCACCACTCGCTGCGGCTGGCGTACTCGGCGGTGACGGTCGACCAGATCGACGAGGGCGTCCGTCGGCTGGCCGAGGCGATCGAGGCGGTACGCGGCTAGGTGGAGCCACCGGACGCCGACCCCCGGACAACAGTTTGTGTCGGATATCCGACAAAACTGTCCAGTAGCCGTTCCGGGGTTCCCTCGGAGCCGGTAAGCGGCCCACAATGCTGCGAGCACCACTCGCGTCAAGGTCGAGGGCGTTCGGGCGACGGATCCGCCCCGGCCCGTCGATTGGCCGCGACGAGTGCCCACAGACAGAACCCCCGCCCCCAAGGGTGCCGGGTGGGCCGTCCGCACCTCACCCCCCGACGTGGACGGTCCACCCGGCGCCGACCTCGCCGTCCGGCACGGCCCGGCTGACGACGCGTCACCGACGGCGGACGACCCGACGACGAGCCGGCCGACGGCCGTGGGATGAGACCGGGCCTCCCTGCTCCGCACCCCGGCCCGGTGTCCGGGCCGTTCACGGAGTGTCGACGGTTCGCCGCGTCGGCGTACGCTGCAACGCGCAGGGATGTGCGGTCGGAAGGGGGGCGGTGACCATGCCGGACCGGGTCCGTCACGACCACGTGCCAGCCAGCGGGCGCGGCCGGACGAAACCGCGCGCCTGGACCGCACCGGTCCGGGCGGTGAGCCGGATCCTCAGCACCGAGGCGACCCAGCCGCAGCCCCCGGACGTCCGCCGCCCGGGCCACGTCGGCCTGGTCGACTGCGCCCTGTACGTCGACGGCGTGCGGCAGCCCGGAGAGTGGCACCACGCCGAGGCACTGAAGGCCGCCCGGGAGCAGGACGGCGCCTTCGTCTGGGTCGTGCTGCACGAGCCGAGCCTGACCGAGATGGCCACCGTGGCCGAGACGTACGGGCTGCACGAGCTGGCCGTCGAGGACGCGGTCAAGGCGGGACAGCGCCCCAAGCTCGAACAGTTCGGCGACGTCAGCGCCCTGGCGCTGCGCACGGTCCGCTACGTCCGCAACGGCGAGCTGACCGAGAACACCGACGTCATCGAAACCGGTCAGGTGATGCTCTTCATCGGGCCGGACTTCGTGGTGAGCGTGCGGCAGGGGGACGCGTGCGGGCTCGCGGCGGTCCGAGCGGACCTCGAGTCACGCAAGGAACTCCTGTGCCACGGCCCGTGGGCGGTGGCGTACGCGGTCATGGACCGCATCGTCGACATCTACCTGGAGGTGACCGACCGGGTCGGCGACGACCTGGAGGTGCTGGAGGGCGAGGTCTTCGCCCGCCAGGCGCAGGGCCGGATCCAGCGGATCTACCAGATGAAGCGGGAACTCGTCGAGTTCAAGCGGGCCGTCGTCCCGCTGCAGCGTCCGCTGATGACCCTCACCGGGCAGGTGAACCGCGGCGAGGTGCCCACCGAGATGCGACGGTACTTCCGGGACGTCCAGGACCACCTCACCCGGACGGTCGAGCAGCTCAACTCCTACGACGACCTGCTGAACTCCATCCTGCAGGCGCGGCTGGCGCAGGTGACGGTCGACCAGAACAACGACATGCGCAAGATCGCCGCCTGGGCCGCGATCGCCGCGGTCTGGACCGCGATCGCCGGGATCTACGGGATGAACTTCGAGTTCATGCCGGAGACCGGTTGGAAGTACGGCTATCCCGTGGTGCTCGCCCTGATGTTGGCGATCTCCCTCGGTCTCTACCGCTGGTTCCGGCGTAACCGCTGGCTGTGAGACCGTGGCGTGGGGCGTGTGCGTCACCCCACGCCACGACCGTCCCGCGCCGCCGGGGCCGCACTCCCGCGACGGGTGCTCCGCCGGATGCGCGCCGCCGGGTGCCACCGCCCACCCGGTGCGTGCTCCCTCGGTGCCCCGCCGACCGCCGAGGTGGAACCCGGCGACGGCGTGGGTCGGGCGACCGGCCCGTCCGAACGTGGCGGCATCCGCGACTAACTTCCGCCGGCCGGCGCCGCGGCGGTGCCGAGCAGACCGTCCGCCTTCTGTCCGCCCCTGGCGGCGGCCTTCTGGGCGCCGCCGGTCACCGCCGTGCCGTGGGCGGCCCTCTCGCCGCTCGCGCCGCGGTCGGCCGTCTTCTCCATCGGCGGCGACTTCGGGGCGGTCGTCTCACGCGAGCCGCCGGTGGAGTCGCCCACGATCGCGGCGGCGTCCCCGCGTACGGCGTCGAGCGTCGCCGCCGGGTCGTACTCCTCCCACGGGTGCTGGTTGCGCCGGCGCATGGCCACGGCCCCCGCCGCCCCGGCCACCGCCCCGGCGACCAGCAGTCCGGTCAGCATCGGCCAACGCCGACGCATCATCGACTTCTTCTTCCGCATCGTCTTCACTCTCTTCGACCTCGCCTTACGGGCGACCGAGCCGGCTTGGCGGGCGCCCTCCGCGGCGGCCACGGCCAACGGGGCGAGCCTGGTCACCGCCGACTCCCAGCCCGCCGACGCCGTGCGCCGGACCCTGGTCGCCGCGGGCGAGAGGTAGTCCCGGGCGGCGTACGCCCGTGGCCCGACCGCCGCTCCCACCCCCGACGCGACGTGGGTGGCCGCCCGCGCCAGGTGGTCGAGGCTCTCGCCCAGCTCGTTGCGGACGAGCTGTCTGTGCAAGGTGCGCCCCCCGAATCCAAACACCGGTCCCCACCTCCTTGGGTGTTGTTCCCCCGTCATCCTGCACCCTCGGATGCGCCCGCAGTGGCAGAACGGGCACATGGGAGGATCCGCAAGGAACCACCAACCCGGTGCCGGCCCGCACCGCGGGTGCGGCGGCGACGTCCGGCCGGCCGACCGGCCGGTGGGGCGGACACGTCGAACGGATCGACCAAGGAGTATTCGTGGCCCAGGCCATCTACGCGACCCTGCACACCAACGCCGGCCCGATCCGGCTGGAACTGTTCCCGAACCACGCGCCCAAGACCGTCCGCAACTTCGTGGAGCTCGCCGAGGGCACGAAGCCGTACATCGATCCCCGGACCGGCAAGCCCGGCAGCGGGCCGTACTACGACGGCACCATCTCGCACCGCGTCATCAGCGGGTTCATGATCCAGATGGGTGACCCGACCGGGACCGGCCGGGGCGGCCCGGGGTACACCTTCGCCGACGAGTTCCACCCCGACCTGCGCTTCGACCGGCCGTACCTGCTGGCGATGGCGAACGCCGGCCCCGGCACCAACGGGTCGCAGTTCTTCATCACCGTCGCCCCGACGCCGCACCTGAACTTCCGGCACACCATCTTCGGGCAGGTCGCCGACGAGGCGTCCGCGAAGGTGGTCGAGGCGATCTCCAAGACCCCGACCGATTCGCGGGACCGGCCGCTGCAGGACGTCGTCATCGAGCGCGTCGAAATCGAGCGTACGGACGCCTGACGCCGAGCCGGGTACCTTTGCCGGCATGAACGAGCGCAGCGAGCGGATCGGCCGGCACGGGTTCCCGGCCCACGGCGGCACGAGGGCCAGCGGAGCGTCGGCATGAGCGAGTCACCGCCGACGACACCGGCCTGCTACCGCCACCCCTCCCGGGAGACCTACGTCCGGTGCACCCGGTGCGAACGGCCGATCTGCCCGGACTGCATGCGTGAGGCCGCCGTCGGCCACCAGTGCCCGGAGTGTGTGGCGGAAGGACGCCGCACGTCACGACCGGCGCGCACCGCCTTCGGCGGCGGTGCCGCCGGTCCGCGGGGCCTCGTCACCAAGACGCTGATCGGGCTCAACCTGGCGCTGATGCTGGTGTCCATCATCTCCGCCCGGAACGCCGACTCGATAGCCGGGGCCGGCCTGGGCGGGCTGCTCGGCGGGTCCACCCCCGTGACGAACTGGGGTGCGGTGCTCGGCCTCTGGGCGCCGTTCGGCCCGTTCGGGCCGCAGGAGGGCATCGCGGCCGGTGAGTACCACCGGCTCGTCACCGCGATGTTCCTCCACTACGGGGTCCTGCACCTCGCGATGAACATGTGGGTTCTCTGGGTGCTGGGCCGGAACCTGGAGGCGCTCCTCGGGCCGCTGCGGTTCCTGGCGCTCTACCTGATCGCCGGGGTGGGAGGCAACGTCGCGGCGTACCTGTTCAGCAGCCCGGTGGTCGAGACCGCCGGTGCCTCCACCGCGATCTTCGGGCTCTTCGCCGCGCTCTTCGTGATCACACGTCGGCTCGGGCGGGACGTCTCGGCGGTGATCCCGGTCCTGGTGGTCAGTCTGGTCTTCACCTTCGCCGTTCCGGGCATCTCCATCGCCGGCCACCTGGGCGGGATGGTCGTCGGTGGCGCGATGTCCCTGGTGTTGGCCTACGCCCCCCGGGACCACCGCACGCTCGTCCAGGTCGGCGGTGGCGTGCTGATCGCGCTGGTGCTGGTCGGGTTGACGGTGCTGCGGACGGCCACCCTGCTGGCCTGACCCGTTCGCCCGGCCGGACCCGCCCGGCGGAGCGCGTCCGACCGTCCCGGCGGGCCCGGCGTTCGTGGCCGGAGGCGGGTCAGCGGGCGGGACCGTCGGGCGCGTACGCCGCCTGCAGCCGCCGGAGCACGCCGGCCACCTCCGTGGGCGGGGCGCCGAGGTCGTACTGGCCGAACAGGTGCAGCGACTCTCCGGTGTCGACCTCCAGGGTCTCCGTACGCAGCCCGAGCCGGGGTCGGGTGTCGACGGCGATCCGCTCGACCGCTCCCCACGGCAGGTGCCGCCGGCCGGCGTACCCGCTGATCACCGTGATCCCGGTGGGGTCGGCGGCGAGCCGGACCGGCGCCACGACGTCCCGGACGCCCCACACCAGCAGACCCAGCGCGGCGAGGCTGGCCGTGCCGATCCGGACCCGGTCGCCGTCGGCGAGGAACAGGCCGAGCGCGACGAGCAGGAGCGCCCCTGCCACCTTGAGGACCGGTAGCGCCGGCGGGACCCGCCAGCGTGCGTCGGTTCCGTGCATGTCGGCTTTCTGCTCGTTGCGCTGCCCAGGCACGGTCCCAGCATGCCAGGACCGGGTCCGGGGCAGACCGGGCGGCCGTCGACGGCGTACGATCGGAGAAAAGTTACCGGAGAGTAGGGGCACATGGCGGACGCGGTCATCGTCGGTGCGGTACGGACCCCGATCGGACGGCGCGGGGGAGCGCTGGCCGGAGTCCACCCGGTCGATCTGTCGGCGTGGGTCCTGCGGGCCCTCGCCGAACGCGGCGGACTGGACCCGGCCGACGTGGACGACGTGGTCTGGGGGTGCGTCTCCCAGGTCGGCGAGCAGTCCTGGAACGTCGCGCGCAACGCCGTCCTCGCGGCGGGCTGGCCGGAGTCGGTGCCGGGCACCACACTGGACCGGCAGTGCGGATCGAGCCAGCAGGCCCTGCACTTCGCCGCCGCGGCGGTGCTGTCCGGCCAGGCGGACCTGGTGGTCGCCGGCGGCGTGGAGTCGATGAGCCGGGTGCCGATGGGCAGCAGCAGCGGGCCCTCGGCGGCCGGGCCGGCCGCCGCCGGGCTGCCCTACGGCGACCGGGTGCGCGACCGCTACCGTGGCCGGGAGGGCTTCGCCGCCGACGCGACGGTGCCGTTCAACCAGGGCGTCGCGGCCGAGCTCATCGCACGCCGGTGGGGGCAGACCCGGCGCCAGCTCGACGAGTACGCCCTGGCCAGTCACGAGAAGGCCGCGGCCGCCCAGGACGCGGGCGCGTTCGAGCCGGAGATCGTGCCGGTCGACGTGCCGGACGGAACCACGGTCACCGCCGACGAGGGAATCCGCCGCGACACCTCGCTGGCCCGGCTCGCCGAGCTGCCGACCCCGTTCCGGCCCGACGGGATGGTCACCGCCGGCTCCGCCTCGCAGATCTCCGACGGCGCCGCCGCGCTCGCGGTGACCACGTCGGAGTGGGCGCGCCGGCACGGCCTGCGTCCGCTCGCCCGGATCCACACCGCCGTGGTCGCCGCCGACGACCCCGTGCTGATGCTCACCGCCCCGATCCCGGCCACCGCGAAGGCCCTTCGCCGCGCCGGGCTGCGGCTCAAGGAGATCGGGGTGTACGAGGTCAACGAGGCGTTCGCCCCGGTCCCGCTCGCCTGGCTGGCCGAGACGGGGGCCGATCCGGCGCGGCTCAACCCCCGGGGCGGGGCCATCGCCCTCGGTCATCCGCTCGGCGGCTCCGGCGCACGGATCATGACGACGATGCTGCACCACATGCGGGAGCACGGCATCCGGTACGGCCTGCAGACCATGTGCGAGGGCGGCGGGATGGCGAACGCCACCATCGTGGAACTTCTATAAAGTTATTCTCATCCATGTCCGGCCGCGTCATCCTTCGTGGCGTGTCGTTGGAACGGGCATGGATGAGTTCGTCCGTACGCTCCTGCCGGCCGCTGCCAAGACCGGGCTGACGGGTCCGACCGTGAGTCGGCACCTGCCGATCCTGCGCAACTGTGTGCAGGCCGCAGACGTGACCGTCCTGGTGGCCCGATGTACCCGCCCCGAGCGGTCGGCGGACAACCACCTCCTGCTGCTCACCACCCGACGGCTGGTCGTGACCCGGCAGAGCCGGGTGCTCCAGCGGCTGCGCCTGCACCTCAACACCGAGCTCCGGCACCTCAGCAACGTCACCTGGACGCCCGATCCCCGCGCCTGCGTCCTCGAACTGGCCGTCACCGCGGTCGACGGAGTCCGGGAACGGTTCCTGATCCGGGTCGAGCGGCCCAGCCAGGTGTGGCAGCTCGACGCGCTGTTCAACCAGGTGTTCCGGCTGCGGGCGGCGACGCCGTCCCCGGCCCGGGTCACGCCGGCCGCCGTACCGGTCGGGGCCGTGTCGACCCGCGGCGGTCACGTCGTGCCTCCGGTCCGGACGCTTCCCGGCACCGCGGTACGGTCCGCCCGGACGTCGACCCTCACTCCCGCCGCGGTCTGACGCCCCGTGTCGTGGGCCCCACCGTGACCGTCTGCCCGACCCCCGCACGCCGGCCCGGTCCATCCGTTTTTGCCAGTCCGTCCATGTCGTCGCGGCTAGCCCGCGTTGTCCCGACACATACCGACTTGACCCGAACGTGCGCGGACGGAGTGCGACGTCGGCACGGGGGTTCCTCCCCGTGGTCGTGCGTTACGCCAGCGTCGTGGAGGGCGCCGGCCAGGCTAGGCTAGGGCCGATTCGTCGTCAGTACCGTGGAGAACCCCGTGAAGCTCTCGATCCTCATGCCCGTCTACAACGAGGAAGAACGCATCGCGGACGCCCTCAAGCAGGCTCTCGCGGTCGATTACCCGTGCGAGATCGAACTCGTCGTGGTTGACGACGGCAGCCGTGATGGTACCGCAGAGATCCTCGGCCGGGTCGACGACTCCCGGCTGCGGGTGATAACCCATCCGCGCAACGCGGGCAAGGGCGCGGCGATCCGGACCGCGGTCGAGCACGCCGAGGGTGAGTACATGGTCATCCTCGACGCCGACCTGGAGTACGACCCGCAGGACATCCCCAAGCTGCTGGCCCCGGTCCTGGACGGGCGGGCGACCGTGGTCTACGGGAATCGGACATTCGGCAGCCACAGCGCCTACAGCTTCTGGTACGTGATGGGCAACAAGGCGGTCACCACCGTCGCCAACGTCCTGTTCAACTCCTACATCGGCGACCTGGAGACCTGCTTCAAGCTGATGCCGATCGCGCTCTACCGCTCCCTGGACATCCGTTCCCGGGGCTTCGGGATGGAGGCGGAGGTGACCGGCAAGCTGCTCCGCCGCCGGATCCGCCCCTACGAGGTGCCGATCAGCTACCGCGCCCGGAGCCGCGAGGAGGGCAAGAAGATCACCTGGAGGGACGGCGTCGAGGCGCTCTGGATCCTGGGCCGGGAGCGCACCCGCCGGCGGGAGACCCCCGGCCGGCGCTGAGCGCCCCCGGTCCCGGCACGTCGCGGCGCCGCGGCCGTCCCCGCGAGGGCCGCGCGGCGCCCCGACCGGACCCGCGTCAGGCGTCCTCGGCGAGGAAGGCGGCGATCGACCGGCGTAGCCCGGCGGGATCCAGGCCGTGCCACCGGGCGTGGTCGTCCGGGCTGCCGTAGCGGCGCAGGTCGGTGCGGCCGACACCGAGCGCCAGCAGGCGGTGCGGTACGTCGGTCAGCGCCGCGCCGACCACCGCGGCCGAGGTGCCCGCGAGATACGGCTCGACCAGCACCACCGCCGGGGCGACGAGGCCGGACGCCCCGTGCGGCAGCAGTTCCCGCAGGCCGACGACGTCGAACGGGCGGGGCGTGTGGGTGTACGCCACCGTCACGTCCAGCCCGGCGGTGGCCTGCAGCACCGGGCGCAGCATCGGCCCGACCGCCACGACGACGGGCGCGACGGAGCTGCCCCGGCGCACCACGTCCAGCCGGTCGGCGCCGGGCCGGGGCAGGTCGTTGACCTGGGTGGACAGCCGCAGGTAGACCGATTCGTCGTGCCTGGCGGCGGCCCGGAGCAGCCCGGGTACCTCGCCCGGATGCCCCGGCACGTGCACGGTCCACCCGGTGAGCGTGTCGAGCAGCGCCACGTCACCGGGGGACATGTGGGTCCGGCCCATCCGCGCCCCGTCGTACGAGGCGCCGACGCTGACCACGACGGCTCCCACACCCTGGTGGTCCAGGTCGAGCTTGAGCTGCTCGTACGCCCGGTCCACGGCGAAGGCGGCGTACGAGTGCACGATCGGGCGCAGCCCGGTCAGGGCGAGCCCGCCGGCGACCCCGACCATGAGCTGTTCGCGGATCCCGACGTTGAGCACCCGGTCGGGGTGCCGTCGGGCCGCCGGGGCGAAGCTGTCCGCCGAGATGTCGGCGAGGACGAGCGCGGTCCGGGGATCCTCCGCCAGCAGTTCGGTGGCGGCGGTGACGAAGGTTTCCCGCATTCCGGTCACCTCCACTTCGGCTCGACGACGGCGACGACGGCGTGTGGCCGCCCCGGGCGGTGTGCGGTCAGCGCCCGCTCCAGTGCGGCGTGGTCCCGGCCGTCCACCTCGGCGGTGGTCCAGCCGTTGACGGCGAACCGGCTGGCGATCCCGCCCGGCCAGCCGTGGGTGGCGGACTGGTTGTCGACCACGATCGCGGTGAGCGAGTCGAGGCCGGTCGCCCCGGCGTACGCGATCGCCTCGTGGTTCGACCCCTCGTCGAGTTCGGCGTCGCCGAGCAGGACGTACACCCGCGGCGTGGTCAGGCCCTGGGCCCGCAGCCCGAGCGCGGTGCCGACGCCGAGCCCGAGGCCGTGGCCGAGCGAGCCGCTGCCGATCTCGACCCCGGGAACCAACAGCCGGTCGGGGTGATGTCCGAGCCGGCTCTCCGGGCCGGCGAGGTTGTCGAGCCAGTGGTCGGGGATGAAGCCCTTGGCCGCGAGGACCGCGTAGTAGGCGGCCGGCCCGTGCCCCTTGGAGAGCAGGAAGCGGTCTCGCTCCGGGTCGTCGACCGTCTCGGGCGAGACGCGCAGGATCCGGTCGTAGAGCACCCAGAGCACGTCGAGGGTGGAGTGGGCGCTCGGGGCGTGCTTCTCGTCACCGGTCAGCCGGTGCAGCAGCGGCCCGAGCAGATCGCGCGGTGAGGTGGCGGCAAGCGTCATGCGCCTACCCTGCAAGTTGAAGCGCACTTCAACTCAAGTCGCGCGGACCAGGGATCTCACGCTGGTGGAGGTGCTCTGGTGGAGGTGGAGACGACATGCGTTCCGAGATGTTGACCATCGGCGAGCTGGCGGCCCGGTCCGGGGTGGCGCCCTCGGCGCTGCGCTACTACGAGCGGCTCGGGCTGATCCGGGCCGCGCGGACCGGCGGCAACCAGCGCCGGTTCGACCGGGCCGAGCTGCGCCGGGTGTCGTTCATCCGGATCGCCCAGCAGCTCGGCATCTCGCTTCACGAGATCCGGGCGGCGCTGGAGACGCTGCCGGAGTCCCGCACCCCGACCAAGGCCGACTGGGCGCGGCTGTCCCGGCAGTGGCGGCACCGGCTGGACGAGCAGATCGAGCTGCTCACCCGGCTACGGGACCGACTGACCGACTGCATCGGCTGTGGCTGTCTGTCGCTGCGCGGCTGTGCCATCTACAACCCCGGGGACGAGTTGGCGGCCGAGGGGCCGGGGCCGCGACGCCTGCTTCCCCGGCGGGGGCCGGACCGTGGGTCGCGCGATGCCGACGGCCGGTCCCCGGCGGTCAGTCGAGGGTGAGCAGGACCTTGCCGACGTGGCTCGACTCCATGATCCGGTGGGCCTCCGCGGCCTGCGCCATCGGCAGCCGGCGGTACACGACCGGCCGGATGCTGCCCGACTCGATCAGCGGCCAGATCTCCTCGCGGACGCCCCGCACGATCGCGGCCTTCTCCGCCGCCGGTCGGGAGCGCAACGCGGTCGCGGAGACCGAAGCCTGTTTGGACAGCAGTTCGGCGATGTTGAGTTCGCCCTTGCGGCCCCCCTGGAGTCCGATCACCACGAGCCGACCACCCCTGGCCAGTGCCGAGACGTTGCGGCCCAGGTACGACCCGCCCACGATGTCGAGGATCACGTCGGCGCCCCGGCCGCCGGTGAGCCGCCTCGTCGCCTCGACGAAGTCCTCGGCCGTGTAGTCGATGGCGTGCGCGGCGCCCAGGTCGCGCAGCTGGTCGTGCTTGTCGGCGCGGGCGGTGACCAGCACGGTCGCCCCGAGCGCGGCGCCGAGCTGGACCGCGAACGTGCCGATCCCGCTGCCGCCACCGTGCACCAGCAGCGTCTCGCCGATGCCGAGCCGGGCCAGTTGCACGACGTTCGACCACACCGTGCAGGCGACCTCGGGCAACGCCGCCGCGTCGGTCAGGTCGACGCCCTTCGGCACCGGGAGCACCTGCCCGGCCGGTACGGCCACCCGTTCGGCGTAGCCCCCGCCGCCGAGCAGCGCGCAGACCGGTTGGCCCACCTCCCAGCCGGTCACGTCCGCGCCGAGCGCGCTGATCACCCCGGCGCACTCCAGCCCCGGGTACGGCGGTGCGCCGGCCGGCGGGGGATAGTGGCCCTGCCGCTGGAGCACGTCGGCCCGGTTGACGCCGGCGGCCCGCACGTCGACCACCACCTCGCCCGGTCCGGGGGTCGGGTCGGGGACGTCCGCCCACACCAGCGCGTCGGGTCCACCGGGTTCGGGGATGGTGATCGCCTTCATCCGTCCAGTCTTACCGGATCGGGCCGGCACGCGGGCGCGACCCCGACGACTACGGCCCGCGGGGTTCGACCCGGTGCTCGTGGCCCCGGTACCACCCGAACCGGCACCACCGCTCGTGCCCGGCGCCGTGCGGCCTTCCCGTGGGGGTTGCGGGCCGCGCCCGGTCCGGCGCCACCCGTGGCCACCGGCCCCGATCGACACGCGCCCGGGCTTGTCCGGCCGGCCCGCCCGCGTGGCAGACTAGACACGGCCCCGACCGCCGTTTCTCGGCGATTGGGTGGTCCGGGAGGGCTCGCCTAGTGGCCGATGGCGCTGGTCTTGAAAACCGGTAGGGCGGCAACGTCCTCGTGGGTTCGAATCCCACGCCCTCCGCTTTCGCTGATCTCCCACCGTGCGGCTCGGGCTCGGCCCGGGCCGCACGACGATCGGCGGCGGGTGACCCGCGAGCGCCGTCGCGACGCGCCGCGCGTCCCGCCGAAGGATCGTGTCGTACCTGGTTGACGCCGCCGCGGCGCTACCCCGCGCGGGTGAGCCGGCGAGGCCCACCGGGCACCGGTGCGCGCAGGGGGTAAAAAGAGGCACGGCACCGTCGCCCGGACGGAGCCACCCGTTGCGCGGAAAGGACCTCATTCGATGACCCTCGACCGACCGACGCCACCCGATCCGTACGATGTCCTGCCACCCGTACCCGGGTTCACACTGACGAGCACGGACGTCCAGGACGGCGTGCAGATGCCGGTGGAGTTCGCGCACCCGGCCGTGGGCGGGCAGAACCTTTCCCCCCAGCTCGCCTGGTCCGGATTCCCGGCCGAGACCCGCAGCTTCGCGGTGACCTGCTACGACCCCGACGCCCCCACCGGTAGCGGGTTCTGGCACTGGGTCCTGGTCAACGTGCCGGCCAGCGTGACCGAGCTGCCCCGGGGCGCGGGCAGCACGTCGTCGGCGGGTCTCCCGGGCGCGTTCAGCGTCCGCAACGACTACGGCGAGTCGACGTACGGGGGGTCGGCACCGCCGGCCGGGGACCGTCCACACCGGTACGTCTTCGCCGTGCACGCCCTCGACGTGGAGAAGCTCGACGTCACGCCGGACACGAGCGCGGCGGCCGTCGGGTTCAACCTGACCTTCCACACCCTGGCACGTGCGGTGATCCGCCCGACGTACCAGGTGCAGGGCTGACCTGGGCCTGGGCCGGCGTCCTGTCCGGTGTCACCGGTGCGGATGCCGGCCCGGACCCCCGGGCGGTCAGGCGGGGACCCGGGCGACGGCGAACACCGACTGGCCGAACGGCGGACGGAACAGGCGCTCGGCGGCCTTGGTGACCGGCAGGACGAGGGTGTCGTACAGCTTGACCATCGGGCCTTCCTTCGGCATGAGCCGGAAGACCTTGGTCGCCATGAAGTAGCCGATCAGGCCGAGCGCGTTGGCGTAGTGCAGGATCTCGACCTCCAGGCCCGCCTCCTCGAGCGCGGCCCGCAGGGTCTTCTTGGTGTAGCGCCGGACGTGTCCGGTGGCGATGTCGGCCGGGCCCATCGCGAACTGGAAGGCCGGCACGATCAGCACGATCGCGCCACCGGGCCGGACCAGGTTGCGCATGCTGCGCAGCGCCCCGACGTGGTCCTCGATGTGCTCCAGCACGTTGTAGGAGACGGCCGCGCTGTAGTCACCGTGCTCGGTGGTCGGCAGCAGCATCTCCCGTACCTCGATGTTCGGGTCACCGGAGAACCGCTCCTTGAGCGCGATCAGTCGGTCCGGGTCGGCCTCGGTCGCGGTGAAGCGCTGCAGGTGGGGCGCCCACTCGACGGCGTAGTCACCCAGGCCGCTGCCGATCTCGATCGGGTTGTCACCGAGGTACGGCAGGGCCAGCTCGACGAACCAGCGCCGGTGGTTGACGGCGGTGGCGAGGCCCTCGAGGACCTCTTCCTGAACCCGCTGATCTCCGGTTATTTGTGCCATGCGTCGATTCCTCACGCTCTGACTCGACCTGCACTGGACCGACAGAGTGAACCATCTACGGCGACCGTAGGGAAATTGGGGCACTCGTGCGAGCCGAACTCATGACTTGCACTTCGGTCGTGACCAGTTCGGGGGCGTTTTGTTACCAGACCACGTCTGACGATATCTCGGGTGCGGGTGCGGGTCGTGTCGACCCGATTACGACCCGGTGTCGGTTACGTCCCCGGCGGGTCGTGTCCGTCGTCCGGTTCCCCGGCCGCTGGTCGAAACGGCAGGTGGGCTGGGCCGCCGACCGGTCCGGCGGCGTCGCCGCGGTCCGTTCGTCGCGGTGAGCCGCGGTCAGGCGGTCCGGAGGCAGCACCCCGCGCAGACCTTGGGCTGCGGCAGGGTGAAGGCGAGACAACACGTCTTGCGTTGCACGGTCAACTCGCCGGTGGGACCGGGCACGAGGTCGACCAGATCCGCCACCCCGAGCGCCTCCAGCAGCGTACCGATCGTCTCCGCCGAGCTGCCGGGGAGGGCGTCGGCGGCGCGCAGCACGCCGTGTGCCACCCCGGAGGCCACCGAGCCGAGCAGCGTACGGGTGCCGAGCCGTACCTGGGTGTGCAACGCCTCGATCATCGGGGTGAGGTGCGCGTCGAGCAGCGAGGAACGCAGGGCGTCGAGGAGTTCCGCCTCGCCGGCCACGACCCGGACCTCGGGAGGGCCGGCCAGGGCCAGCGGGTCCGACGGCAGCACAGCGACCGGCGTGGTACGGCGCAGGCCGAGCGTGAGCAGGGGGGCCTGCTCCCTGATCCGGACCAGGACGTCCTCCGGGCGCAGCAGCGGTACCCGGCGGGCGGAGGCCCAGCCCAGCACGACCGGCAGGCACAGCCAGTAGGCGTATCCCTTCCAGGTCAGCGCCGCCGCGGCGTGCGGGGTGGCGCCCCACACGCGTCGGGCCGCGGCGAGGATCCCGGGCAGGCGTGTCCCGTCGACGAGTTCCGTGGCGGGAACCCAGCCCGGCTCGTCGGAGACGTGCAGGCTGCCGGCCAGCCCGGGCAGGTCGTCGGTGCCGAAGGCCGCCCGCAGCGTGGCGGTTATCGGGGCGAGCGGCGCTGCGGTGTGGTCGTCAAGGACGATAGTCACGCGGAGTAGCCGTTCTGTCGTGCCAGGGTGTCTGGACGGGTGCCGGGGCGATCGGCTGTCGCCGGCTTGACCTGCGCTGATGCCAGCAGCACTGCCACGAGATCCCCACCCCCGCTTGACGAACCGAACGTCACCCTAGCCTACTAAGGCAAGGCTAACCAGACCTCGGGTGGTGGCGTGTGTCATCCGGGAATTCCGCCGGCTGTCGAGCGGCGGGTTCCCCGGCACGCCGCGTCGGGTCGCGCGGCCCACCCTCCGAGCGGCGGTTCCGGCCGGTGCGCGGGGGTGCGGGGCCGCCGCGGGCGCCGGTGGCCGGGTGGGCGGGCGCGAAGCATGACCACACCGACCGGTATGTCAAGTCAATGTCGCGAACGCGCCAGTTCTGGCAGACTGGCCGCTCCGGCCGGCAGACTGAGATTCCCGGCCAGAGGAAAGTGATGTCTACCTCGCCTATCGAACGGGCTGCCGACTCGTTCGCGGCCGAGCTGTCCCGCCGACGGGTTGAGCGGGGCATGACCAAGAAACAGCTCGCGGCCCGGATGGGTTTCGACCCGTCGTACGTCAGCCATGTCGAGGGCCGACGCCACCGCCCGACGGAGGACTTCGCCCGCCGGGCGGAGGCCGTGCTCGGAGCGTCCGGTGCGATCTGGCAGCGCTTCCAGGAGTACGACGAACTTCGTCAGGCTCGCGCCGCCGGTGCGGCCCACCGCAGTCCACCCGTACCCGAGCAGTGGATGCCGCCGGGCACCGGACTGATCGTGGAGCAGGAGACCGCCACCCTCTCCTTCCACGACGGCGCGTACCGGTGCGTGATCCGGCGCTCCCTCTACAACGCCGGCACCGAACCGGTCACCCGCTACCTGATCCGGATCGCCGTCGACCGGTACCCCAACGATCCGGCGCGCTCCAACCGGCACCACCGGGAGCACCCGCTCACCTTCGCCGAGCTGGATCTGCAGGCGTTCTGCGACCACCAGGGCAACCGTGAGCCGATGGCCTGGCGCAAGAAGCACGACCGCGACGCGTTCAAGGAGGTGTGGCTGCTCTTCGAGAACCCCGAGGGGCGCTTCCCGCTCTACCCGGGCGAGCGGGTCACCACGGAGTACTCCTACCAGGTCAGCCAGGACAAGTGGGGCCAGTGGTTCCAGCGGGCCGTACGCGTGCCGACCCGGCGGCTCGAGCTCCGGCTCGACCTGCCGACGGAACTGGACCCCCAGGTGTGGGGTGTGGAGGTCTCGCTGTCGGCCGAGGAGGGACCGCTGCGTACCCCGGTCGTTCGGAAGGACTCCGACGGCCGGTCGGTCTTCGAGTGGTCGACGGACGACCCGCCGCTGAACGCCCGCTACCGCCTCGAATGGCGGTTCCGGGCCCAGCCGCCCACGCCCCCACCGACCCCGGCGGAGCCACCGCCCCGGGCCAGCGACCGGATGCGCGCCGCCGGGATCGTCCAACTCGGCGCGGAACTGCTGCGGCAGCCGGCCCGGCAGTTCGACCTGCCCCGGGACGAGGCGAACGCCCGCGACGTCATCACCCGGCTGCGCGCCACCCTGGAGCGACTCACCGAACTGCACCCGTTCAGCAAGGGCGTCGGACTGGCCGCACCACAGATCGGACTGCCCTGGGCCGCCGCCCTGGTCCGGCCCCCCGACCGGGACGCCGAGCCGGTCGTCCTGCTCAACCCGCGGGTGGTCGAGACGTCGCTGGAGACCGACGAGCAGTACGAGGGCTGCCTCTCGCTGTTCGACCTCCGCGGCCTGGTCTCCCGGCCGCTGCGCCTGGACGTCGAGCACGCCCGGTTGGACGGTACCCGGGTGATCACCTCGTTCGAGCTCGCCATGGCACGGCTCGTCGCACACGAGGTCGATCACCTGGAGGGCAGACTCTACGTCGACCGGATGGACCCCGACGTCCCGCTGGTGCCGGTCGAGGAGTACCGCGACAGCGGCAAGCCGTGGCGGTACTGACCGCGTTCCGACCGAGCGCTGCCCGGCGGGGACGCCACCGCGTGGGCGCGCCCCTGAACGGAGGGGAAGCCGGGTCTCGTGCCCTACCGGCAGGGCACGAGACCCGGCTTGGGGGGAGAGGGGAGGCCTGGACACCTTTCCGGTCGGGACACTGGCGCGGCCGGAACCCGGGGCGTGGGCACCGGCGGAACCAAGGATGACCACACACCGTCGATGGTGGTCGCACAGAGAGTGCGATCCGGGTCAGGTACGGCGGCACGCGACGGCGTACGACCGCGCCCGTGCCGGGCCGGTCCGCCGGACGGGGATCGCGACATGTGGCCGGCCGGAACCCCGGTGGTCGTCGCGATCGGGCACAGTTGTCAGGTGACGGTTGATCTCGCCCGACCCCGCACCCGCCGGCTCCTCGGCGCGGAGGTGCTCCTGGTCCTCGGGGTGTCGCTGGGACAGTCCGCGGTCTACTCGACGGTGACGATCGTCGCCCGGCTCACCGCCGACCGTCCACTCGCCCAGCAGACCGCGACCCTGAACGCCTCCCAGTCGCCCCGGCCCTGGCTCGACCTCACCTACCAACTGCTGGGGATCCTCTTCGCGTTGGTGCCGGTGCTGCTGGCCGTACACCTCATGAACCGGGACCGGACCGGACTCCTCGCCCCGGACCGCGCCGTCGCCCCGGTGGGCGCGCTCGACCGGGCCGCCGGCACGGGTGGGACCGGCTCGGCCGGCGGCGTCGGAGCCGAGCCCGCCGACGGTGCCCGGGCGTGGCTCGGGCTGGACGCCCGCCGCCCCGGCCACGACCTCGGCTGGGGGGCGGTGCTGGCGGCCGTGATCGGACTGCCCGGCCTCGGCCTGTTCTGGGTGGCTGCCCAGCTCGGCATCAACGCGACGGTCGTGCCGGCGAACCTGCCGCAGATCTGGTGGGCGGTCCCGGTGCTGGTCCTGTCCGCCGCGCAGAACGCGATCCTGGAGGAGATCGTCGTGGTCGGCTACCTGGTGACCCGGCTGCGGCAGCTCGGATGGCGGCTCGGGGCGGTGGTCGCGGCCAGCGCCGTGCTGCGCGGCTCGTACCACCTCTACCAGGGTTTCGGCGCCTTCGTCGGCAACGCGGTGATGGGCGTGGTGTTCGCGCTCTTCTTCCTGCGCACCCGGCGGGTGCTACCGCTGGTGGTCGCGCACACGCTGCTGGACGTGGTTGCCTTCGTTGGCTACACGCTGCTGCCGAAGAGCTGGTTCGACTGGCTGTGACCCGCCCGGTGACCGGTAGTAGGCGGTGGCGCGGGCGGCGAAGCGTTCGACGGTCGCCGCGCCCGCCAGCCCGCTGACCAGGATCGCCAGGCCGGGAAGCCGACGGGCGAGCAGCCGTGTCAGCAGCCATCCCGCGCCGCCGGTGAGCGTCGCCCGGTCGAGCCGCCAGCCGGCGGCGGCGCCGGTGGTGCCCGCGCCGTCCGCACCGGCAACCGCCTGCTCGGCGGCGGCGAGGGCGGCCTGGGCGCTCGACCGGTCGGGGTGGACCCGAGCCAACACCAGGAGGTCGACGGCCCGGTCCCGCACGGTGGGGTCGTGGCCGTACGCGGCGGCCAGCCGGAGCGCCAACTGGGCCTCGGCCCAGGTGATGGACGCCAGCTCGGCAACGGGCGCGAGCAGCCCGGTCCTGACGGACAGTGCGGCACCGATGCCCGCGAGACGGGTGTACCGCCGGGTGGCCAGCCGGGCGAGACCCGCGGGCGGGGCGGTGGGATAGCGCGTCCGGAGTCGGTCCGCCCAGTCCCGGGCCCCCGGCCCCAGCGTCCGCACCGTGGCCAGGGCGAGCAGTTCGAGGGCGTGGTGGGGGTGGTGGAGGATCTCATGTACCGCCGAAGGACGCGGTTCGGGCCACGAGGGGTGCCCCGAGGCCGGTTGCGCGTCCGTCGTCCCGTCCGGCGGGCCGTCGGGTTTCGTCCCCGCGGCGCTCACGTGCGTGACCGCCCCGGTCGTCGGCGACCCGGTGGCCGTGGCGGGCTGTGGGTCGGCGGCCTTCTTCGCGGCCGCCTTCCGCACCGTGGTCTTCCGGGCAGCGGATTTCGTGGCGGTGGTCTCCGTGGCGGTGGTCTTCCTGGTGGTGGCCCTCACCGGCGGTGTCGGTGGCTCAGCCGGCTGTGGCTGGTCGGCACCGTCGTGCCAATCTGCGGGAGCGGGTCCTGCCGTGGACGTCCTCGGGCGCGCGGCGGTGGCTTTCCGGGCGGGTTTCGGGGCAGCCTTCGGCGTGCCCTCGCCGGCCGGGGGACCGGCGACCGGAGCTCGGTCGTCCGGACGGACGGCGGCGTCCGGGGAGGCGGCATCCCGGGGCGACGCGGCCGCGCCCGTCTCGTCGCCGTCCTGTTGGCGGCGATCCGGCGGGCTGGTGGCCGCAGCCGGGGCGGTCGGCGTGGGTTCGACGGGCGGCTGGAAGTGGAGGGCGGGCACCGCGGGGCGGCGGCGCGACCGTGGCACGGGCGGGACGGTGTCGGACGTCACATCCTCGTCCGGCGTCGGGGGCGGGGTGAAGGCCGCCCTGGCCGGGCCCGGGCGGCGTGATCTCGACGGCGGCCGGCGACCTGGAGAGCTGGCTGGTGGTTGCTCCTCCTCCATGCGGTGTGAGCCTAGTCGCGTTTCGGGCCCTGGAGCTCGTGGGAACATCATCGACGGCGCACGGCAGACCAGGTCCCGGCGTCGCTGTCCGGCCGCTCACGCCCTGTCCGGAAAGCCGCTTTGCCCGGGTGGGGGCCGGGACTGTATCCTCGACGAACGTGGTACACCAACCACAGGGAGACTTCGCCTAGTCTGGTCTATGGCGCCGCACTGCTAATGCGGTTGGGGTGTTAAAGCCCCTCCCGGGTTCGAATCCCGGAGTCTCCGCGCTGAGACGGGTGTGTAGACTTGCTCGGCACCCGCGCCCGTAGCTCAACGGATAGAGCATCTGACTACGGATCAGAAGGTTAGGGGTTCGAATCCCTTCGGGCGCGCACAGTTGAACAGCGGAAACGCGCAGGGCCGGTCGGAAGCGACCGGCCCTGACAGCATCGGGTGACCGCAACGTCACTCCTCGGGCTCTTCGGCGACGGGCCGTACGGCTGGTCGACCGCGGCCCGCTCGTCGCCCGGGCCCACACGCCCGTGGGCCGTCATGTCGTCCCGCACGTGCCGCGCCCGCACCCTCGCCCGCCGACGGCGGGGTCGAGACCACCGGTGCCGAACGTTGGCGTACCCGTCGGTCTGCCCTCCACCGGTGCCCGCCGGACCCTGACGCGACCGGAACCAACCGACATCGGTTGACGACCATCTATCAGGACCGTCGTGTCGGAGCTGATACCACGATGAGGAGCAGCCGATGGATCGTCGGGACGTCCTTCGGGCCACGGTCGCCGCCGGAGCGGTTGCGGGCGGTGCGGTACTGATGCCAGAGAGCGCCTCCGCCGGCCCGGCCTTCACGACCGCCCGGCCGCTGCGGGTGCAGATCGTCGTGTTCGACGGGGTCGAGGAGATGGACTTCATCGCCCCGATCGAGGTCTTCGGAATGGCGAAGCGGCTGGGCGGGGCGATCACCACCAGCATGGTGACGGTGGACGGTGACAGCCCGGTCGACGCCCTCCACGGCAGCCAGGTCGGGCCGGTGGGGCGGTGGGCGCCGCGTGAGGCGGACCTGTTGCTCGTGCCCGGTGGTGGTTACCGGCGTGCCGACAGCCCGGGCGTGTTGTACGAGATCCAGCGGGGTGTGGTGCCGGCCGCGATCGCCGCCGCCGCCCGGCGACGCGGGCTGACCATCGCCGCCGTCTGCACCGGCACCATGCTGCTCTCCGCGGCCGGTCTGACCGCCGGCCGGCCGTGCACCACCCACCACGGGGCAGTCGAGGACCTACGGGCCCAGGGCGGTGTCGTCGTGCCGGCGCGGGTCGTCGACGACGGGGACCTGGTCACCGCCGGTGGTATCACCTCCGGGCTCGACCTGGCGCTGTGGCTCGTCGAACGGTTCCTCGGCGCCGATCTCGCCGTCCAGGTCGAGCAGGTCCTGGAGTACGAGCGCCGCGGCACCGTCTGGCGCCGCTGATGCCACTGCCACCGACGGCGGACCGAGCCACCACGGACGCGTTGTCGCGGGCGAGGTCGTCCTCCTTCCCGACGGCCCGGGTCGGCGGCTCGGTCGAACCGGGCCTGCTCACTCCGGTCGGCGCGGACCCTGCCGGACGAGACCGTCGGACAGGCAAACGCGGGTGATCGCCAGGAGCCGGCCGAGCAGCGTGACCGGGATCGCTAGCGACGGACACGTCGACGTCGATTCGCCCGAGGGCCGCCCGGCAGCTCGTCGGTCGCGGCCACCGCGGCGTCGGCGACCGCGGACCGGGGCGCGGCGAACCTGACGGGGGCGTCGAAGGCTGCCCGGCGGGCGGCGCGGCGCAGCGCGGTGAGCACTGCCGGACCGGCGAGGACGATCGCCAGGGCGGTGGTGACGGCCCGTCCGGTGTCCCAGCCGAAGGTGGAGGTCACCGCGGTGAAGACGGCGAGGCGGTGCAGGTTCTCCAGCAGCGGTGCGCCGGCGACGTACGACAGCTGGGTGTCCGTGCCGGTGCTGAACGGCCAGAACCACAGGTTCATCAGCAGCCCGTAGCCGTAGGCCGCGAGTGCGCCGTACGCGGCCAGCGCGGCGACCTCCGCCCGGCCCCTCAGCCGTCGCGGAAGCAGGCCGGCACCGAGACCGACCCACGAGGCGGCCAGCATCTGGAACGGCAGCCATGGTCCGACCCCGGCGGTGAGCAGCGCGGAGGCGAACAGCGACGTCGAGCCGAGCAGGAACCCGAACCCCGGGCCGAAGACCCGCCCGGCGAGGACGAGAAGGAAGAACACGGTCTCGACGCCGGCGGTACCCGCCCCGAGCGGGCGCAGCGCGGCGTTGACGGCCGCGAGCACGCCGAGCATCGCCAGGGCCTTGCTGTCGATCCCACCGGAGGTGAGCTCGGCCAGGGCGAGCGCGACCAGCACCGGCAACATGACGACGAAGACCAACGGTGCCTCGGCGGCGCGGGCCGCGCCGTCCGGGCGCGCGGGGATGAACAACGGCCAGGTGAAGGGGGCCAGCGCGGCGGCCGACGCGAGAACCAGCACCACCGCGGTGCGCGGCGCGACCCGCAGGACACTCATGCCGGCTCCCGGGCCGCCCGCAGCGCGGCGGCGACCTGCTCGACGGTCAGCCACGGTGCCGGCGCGAGCACCTTGGCCACCTGCGGAGCGAACGCGGGTGAGGCGAGCATGACCTCCGCCGTGGCTCCGTCGGCCACGATCTCGCCCTCGGCCATCACGATCACCCGGTCCGCCAGCGCCGCGACGAGTTCGACGTCGTGCGTCGCGACCACCACGCTGCGCCCGGCGGCAGCCAGCCCGCGTACCAGGGAGGCGAACCGCCGCTTGGCGTCGTAGTCCAGACCCCGGGTCGGCTCGTCCAGCAGCACGACCGGCGGGGCCGCGGTGAGTTGGACGGCGAGCGCGAGCGCCAGCCGCTGCCCCTCGGACAGATCCCGCGGGTGCCGGTCACCGGGCAGGCCGGGGGCGAGCTGGTCCAGCAGGGCACGGCAGGTGCCGGCCGGCACCCCGGTCTCCCGGTCGGCCTGGTGGCACTCGGCGTCCACCGTCTCCAGGTAGAGGAGGTCCCCCGGGGTCTGCGGGACCAGTCCGACGTGCCGACGGGCCTGGTGAGCCGGCAGCCTCCTCGGGTCGACGGCGCCCGTGGGACCGAATACGGTCACGGCACCGCCCTGGCGTGGGCCGCTGCCCTGCACGGCCCACAGCAGGCTGGACTTGCCGGAGCCGTTGCGGCCCATCAACGCGACGATCTGGCCGGTGTGCAGGTCGAGATCGACGCCGGCCACGGCGACCGTACCGGGATGTCGCACGACGATCCTCCGTGCACTCAGCGCCGTCGCCGGCTCCGTGGCCGGCGGCGGCCAGGATGGTGTGGCACGGGCGAGCCGTTGGCGCAGTTCGGTGGCCTGCCGCCGGGCGTCGCGTACCGACAGTGGCAGCGGTGTCCAGCCGGCCAGGCGGCCCAGCTCGACCAGCGGCGGTACGAGATTCACGTCGGCCAGCACCTCCGCCGGCGGACCGTCGACCACACGGCCGTCACCGGGCAGGTAGAGCAGCCGGTCGGCGTACTGCACGACGCGTTCGAGCCGGTGTTCGGCCAGCACGACGGTGACGCCGAGGTCGTGCACCAGGCGGGTGATCGTGGCGAGGACATCCTCGGCGGCGGTGGGGTCCAGGGCGGAGGTGGGTTCGTCGAGCACCAGCACCCGGGGGTGGGTGGTGAGCACGGCACCGATGGCGACCCGTTGCTGCTGACCGCCGGACAGGGTCCGCAGTGGTCGGTTGCGCAGGTCGGCGATGCCGAGCAGGTCCAGCGTCTCCTCCACCCGCTTGCGCATCACGGTCGGCGGCAGGGCGAGCTGTTCCATGCCGTACGCCAGCTCCTCCTCGACGGTGTCGGTGACGAACCCGGACAGCGGGTCCTGGCCGACCACGCCGACGACGTCGGCGAGGTCACGCGGCGGGTGGGTGCGGGTGTCCCGGCCGTCGACGGTGACGGTGCCGTGCAGGGTGCCGCCGGTGAAGTGCGGGACCAGCCCGTTGATCGCCCGCAGCAGGGTCGACTTTCCGGCCCCGGTGCGGCCGGCGACCAGGCACAGCTCGCCCTCCTCGACGCGAAGTGTCACGTCCCGCAGCGGTGCCGGGCCGTTGTCGGGGTAGCGGACGGTGACCCGATCGAATCGGATCATGCGCGACCTCCCGGGACGCGTGTGGGCGGCACGGCCGCGCGCACGGCCTCGGCGGCCGTCACTCCCGTCGGTGCCGAGGGCGGGCGGGCGGTCCGCGTCAGGGGCGGTGGAGGCGCCAGCCACGCCGGGAGCGCCGCGGCAGCGACGGCGAGCAGCACCAGCGGGGTCAGTTCTGGCCAGGTGAGCGGGCTGACCGGAGGGTAGAGCGGTTCCGGGTCGACCGCGCCGGCCAGCATGGTCAGCGCCGCGGCGGTCACGCCGCAGCCGGCGACGAGCAGTTCGGCCGGTCGCCAGCGGTCCGGCCGGTAGCGGCTGCGGCGGATCCGACGACCGGCCAGCAACATGCCGGCCACGGCGGCGGCCAGTCCGGCCAGGAGCATCGGCAGCCCCAGACGGTCGGGTCCGGTGGCGTCGAGCAGTCCGTACGTGCCGGCACAGACGCCGACCAGGCCGCCGAGCACCAGCGCACCGGTGACAGCCCGCTGCCCGGCCGGCACCGCCGCGGTCCGGCCGTAACCGCGGGAGTCCATGGATGCCGCGAGGGCCAGGGATCGGTCCAACGCGTCGGCCAACACCGGAAGGGCGATCGCTCGCAGTGCCCGCATCCCCCGGCCGGGCGCACCGCGCAGCCGCCGCGCCCGGCGGACCCGCAACACGCTCTCCACCACCTGGGGGGCGACGGACAACGCCACCACCACCGCCGTGCCCACCGCGTACAACGCGCCGGGTACGGCCTTGAGCAGCCGTTTCGGGTTAGCCAGGGCGTTCGCGGCCCCGAGGCATATCAGCATCGTCGCCAGCCGTAGCCCGTCGTAGAGGCCACCGAGGACCTGCTCGGCGGCGACCGGCCCGAACAGGCGGATGCCGGCCGCCCACTCCGGTAGCGGGATCTCCGGCAACCGGAGCAGCACGTGCTCACCCTGCCCGCCGCCGAACACGACCCGGAACACCACCCGCATCGCCACGATCACCGCGCCGAGCCAGACGTACATGCGGAACGCCAGCGCCCACGGCGCGTCGCCGCGCCGGCGGACGACCACCAGCGCGGCGACCGCGACGAGCAGGGCCAGCGGCAGCGGGTTGGTGGTGTGGCTGGCAGCCGTGGCCAGGCCGAGCGCCCACAACCACCACGCCCCCGGGTGCAGCGCCCGCGGCAGTCGCACCATCCCCCGGCCGGCCCCGGTGGTCGGTCCGCGGTCCACCGTGACCTCAGCCATCCGGGTCGGCGGCACGACGCCGTCGTCGGGCCGCGGCCACGCCACCACCGACGAGTACGGCCAGCAGCAGCACACCGGCCATCGTGCCCAGTGGGGGACCACCGTCGCCGCGGGATGCCGCGACCTCGGTCACCGGGGCCTGGCCGGAGGAGCCCGTCGGTGCCGGCCCGGACGTGGCGCTCGGCGTCACGTCCGCCGGTACGCCGGGGTCGGTGGCCGCCGGGGAAAGGCTGGCGGGGGTCGGCTGGTCAAAGGCGCGGCCCGGCTGACCGGACTCGCCCGGTCGGCCGCGGGCGACCGGCGGCGGTGCCACGTTTCCGCTCGATGGCGGTGTCACCGGATCGTCGCCTGTGGACGGCCGTGACGGGGTGGGCGGTGCCGGTGGCGGTGATGACACCGGCGCCGGTGCGGGGCGCTTTGGCGCGATCCTGGGGCGGGGGGCGTCGTTGGCGCCGCGGTTGAGGGAGAACGACCAGCCCTCGAAGCTGCCCGCTGGCGGTTTGCGGTGCAGCGCGCCCATGTCGCTGTATGTCCAGCTCCCACCGTTCGGGGCGTGCCAGTACGACCAGTAGGCGCTGGCTGGCGGCGTGTCGACGCACTTCTCCATCGCGGCCGACGGCCTGCCGTCGATTCGGCAGACGAACCCCTCGCCCCAGCGCAGGGTGCCGGTGACCTGGAAGCCCGCGTTCTTGAGCGCCGCGAGGCCGGTGGCCTGGTCGCCATGCGCGCAGCGCACGACCGTCCCGCCGCCGAGCTCGTTGAAGTCGACCACGATGGTCACGCCGGAGGCGTCCGGGCAGAAGCCCGCCGAACCGGCCGCCGCCACCGGGCTTTCCGGCCCGACCACCGTGCCGGAGGCGACCAGGGTGACGACCACCGCACCGCGGACGGCCCGGATGCTCATGTCGCCCGCCGGCGGCCGAGCACGAGCAGCGCCACACCACCACCGAGCAGCAGCAGCGCGATCAGTACGTAGCTGGCGATCGCCGTGCCGGTGGTCGGCAGCCCGTCCAGCCCGGAAGTGGCCGGTGGCGTCGTGCCCGGAGCGGCGGTGCCCGGCGGTGTGGCGGCGGGTGAGGGTGTCTGCGACGGGCTGGTCACGGTGGCGCTCGGCGTCGGGCTGGTCGTGGCCGTGCCGGTCGGCGTCGGTGATCCGCTGGGGGCCGCGGTGGGCGAGGCGGTGCCGGTGGGGGTGGGTCCCGGGTACGTGGGCGGCGGGTCGAGGCCGATGCGGCCCAGCGGCACCTGGGCGAGCCCGAGCAGGGCCTGGGTGGTGGCACGGCGCCACTGGTCCCGGTCGGTGTCCGCGATCCCGGCCGCGACGGCGGCCGCGAGCCCGTCGGCGTTGTAGGCGATGGCGCCCGCGTCGGCGGCGGCAGCGCCAACCTTGGCCGCGGTGAGCTGAAGTGCGGCCACCGCCGCCGCCGCCTGGGCGGCCTCGGCGTCGCGGCCGACGGCGGCGAGGGCCTGCCCGGCCAGACCGGTGCTGTTGGAGTTCGCGCCGGCGGTCGGGCCCGAGCCGCCGAAGGACCCGTCAGGGTGCTGCCGGGTCGCCAGCCAGTCGGCGCCCCTGCGCGCGGCGTCGGCGGCCCCGGCGGCACCGACGTCGGCGGCGGCCAGCAGTGCCTGTACGGCCAGCGCGGTCGAGTCGACGTCGAGGACGGCACCGGGCTGCTCGTCGCAGGATGGCGACGGTCCCTCCGGGGTGTCGGGGTAGAGCCGGAAGCCGCCCGCCGCGCACTGTTGCCGGATCAGGAAGTCCACGGCATCCTGCGGCACGCCTCCGCTGCGGGCCAGGCCCAGCACCGCGAAGGACTGGTCGAACGTGTTGCTGGGGTCCGGTCCGCTCTCTGCGGTGGTGCGGCTGGTGATTCGTCCTCGCTGGTGACCGGCGTCCGCTCCGGCGATCAGCGACAGGGTCTCCGCCCGCAGGTCGTAGCCGCCGAAGTCGGTGGGGTCGGCACCGGCGGCGGAGGCGACGTAGAGCAGTTTCGCGGTGGCCCCGCCGTCGGTGAAGCCCGCGATGCCCCAGTCGTCGTAGCTGTTGTACGACCGCACGTGCGCGGCGACCTGGGTGGTCGCCCTCAGCCTGGTCGGGGTGTCCACGCCGGTGGCGGACAGGGCGATGATGCCGTCGATGGTCAGGCCCCAGTCCGGGCCGCCGAACGGGCCAGGCAGCGAGCCGTCGGTGAACTCGCCGGCCAGCCAGGACGCCGCGTCACGTGCGGCCGCGGTGTGGGCGGGTGCGGGCACCGCCAGTACGGTCACGGGCGCGGCGGCGATCACGACAAGAGTCGTCGCCGCGGCCGTGCCGAGGCTGGCGACCAGACGCCGTGACAATGCCATGGTGTTGCCCTCCGGGGAAGCGATCGGTGGAAGCTCGGAAGGCACCCCGCCGAAACGAACTCCCACGCTGCGTGCAGGGCGGGGTGGGGGTGGCTGCACCCCGGTGCTCCGAACTCCACCCGGTGAATCTCGACGGGGGAATCGGCTCGCGGTTGGTTGTCTGCCGGCGCGCACCCGGGTGCCGAGCGGTACCGCCCCGGGCGTGAACGACGCCAGGGCGGAGGCCGGCACCCGGCACGCCGCCGACCACGTCGGTGGTGTCGCGGCTCAGGGCGCGGCGATGCCGGGCGGCGTGCCGGCACCGAACGCCCAACCCTCGACGCTGCCCGGGGCCGGGTCGTGACTGGCCGCGCCCGACGTGCTGTAGGACCAGGCACCGCCGCTCGGGGCGTGCCAGTACGACCAGTACGCGGTCGCCGGTGGGGTGTTGACGCACGGCTCGGTCGCCGGGGTGGGCAGGCCGTTGATCCGGCAGACGAACGTCAGGCCCCACCGGGCGGTGCCGGTCACGGTGAAGCCGGCGCCCTGCAGGGCGGCCAACCCGGTGGCCGGGGCGCCCGGGGCGCAGGCCACCTGCACGCCGCCGCCGAGCGCGGTGAAATCGACCACCACGGTGACTCCCGAGGTACCGACGCAGGCGGCGGCGTGTGCCGCCCGGGGCGCCGGTTCGACGGTGGTCAGCGCGACGGCGGTCACGGCGGCGGCCACCACACCGGCCAGGCGCGCACGGACGACGGATCGATGACGGAACACGTTCCCTCCAGTTGTCGCGTGAGCGGCCGAACGGGTCACCGGCAGACGAGGACCGGGGCGCCGGCGGTGGCGTCGGCGGCGGAGAGCCCGGCGTACCCGGTGCCGGTCAGGCCGAGGACGGCCTGGGCGGTGGCCCGGGGCGCGGTGGCCGGGTCGAACGTGCCGCCGTCGAAGTCGATCGCGCCGCGGGCAGCCGGCTCCCCGGCGCAGCCGACCTGGAGCCTGGCCAGGAACGTCTGGGCTCGCGTCCAGGCCAGGAGCTGGTGGCCGTCGCGCAGCGCCTGCGCGGCGAGCCCGGTGCTGTTGGCGTTCGGCGTACCGTCCGCGTTGGCGAAACCACCGTCCGCGCGCTGCACGGACACCAGCCAGCGCAGCCCCGCGTGAGCGTCGGCGTGCCGGCCGGCGGCCCGCAGCGCCTGCACCGCCATCGCGGTGGCATCCACATCGGACGTACAGACCGGCTGCGCCGGCACCACCGGGTAACCGCCGTCGGCGCACCTGGTCCCGGCCAGCCAGGATGCCGCCACCGCCGGCGCGTCCTGCGCCGCGCGGCCCAGGGCGAGGATGGCGAGGGACTGGCTGAACACGTTGCTGAAGTCACCGAACGCCGACCGGTCGGTGAACCGCCCGGTGGGTGACTGGAGGGAACGCAGGCGGGCGATCAGGTCCACCCCGCCGACGTTGGTCGGGTCACCGCCGCGTACCTGCACGGCGAGGGCGAGTTTGGCGGTCGCGCCCGCGTAGGCCTCCGTGACGCCGTCGCCGATGTAGCCGTCACGGATGTCCGGCCGGGTGACCCAGGCCAGCGCGTTGGCGCCGAAGTCGTCGGCGACACCGGCGGCGGCGAAGGCGAACACCGCGTCGAGGGTCAGTCCCTGGTCGGGGTAGGCGACGCCGTCGAAGACCACCTCGAAGCGTTCGCCGTCGACGAGTTGCCGAGCGAGCCAGCCGGCAGCGGCCTCCGGCCGGGAAACCCAGGCCCGCCTGGGGGCGGCGACCGCCGGTGTGACGAGGGTGAGGGCGGCGAAGACGAGTACGCCACAGAGCAGGGTGAGCAGGCGGTGCCGGCTCAGGCGATCGACCATCGGAAGCGCCTTTCCGGCCCGGCGGTTGTCGAAACCCAACCGACCACGGAAACGCGGGGTCGACCAGGACTCCGACCCGTGGGCCACGACGGGTAGGGAGTGGACCTACGCGTACGACGGGTATTCGGGCTTGCCGCCGAGGTGCGTCTCGACGGCCCACCGTTGCGGGCCAGCGCCGGACTTCGACCGGACTTCCCCCGCACGTACGCGGGTTGGTTCAGTTGTAGCCACAGTCTGGTCCGACGCGAGCATCGATGTCAACCAGCGATGAGACGGATGGTGGCGTGACGATCGCCGGTGTCGAGTGCGCCGGACCCATCCTGGACGGGCCCACCGCGACCTGGCCGGAGTGATGCTGGACGCGGGGCCGGCCAGGGCGGTGCCGACCTGGTTCACGCTTCTGGTAGAAGCGTCCCGATGCTTGACACCAATCGAAGAGCATCGTATGAGTGGCAGGGGCCGCGCCCATGCCTGACCTTGATCGGCTCCGTCAGGTCCCGGATGGGTGGGAGCCCTCGGATGAGCGGTGAGAACCGGGTAGGAGCGTTGAGGCGAACCTTCCGACAAGAAGGCTGTCGTCCGACTACCCTGGTCCCGGGGTTCTCGCGCTTCTCGGGCGCTTCGTCGCAGAACACTCCCGGTTCACGCTCTGGTTCCCCAAGGAGGGGAAGACCTCGCGGTACGGACCTAGGGAAGCACCCACCCCGGCCGGCCTACCCCTTGAGCAGACCCGGGTCGTATACGAGGCATGGGGGGCACCTCGACGAAATCTCGGCTTTGCGGAGGGAAGACCGACATCAGGAGGACGGTGAAAGGCCGCCAGGGCGGAGCTTTCAGCGGCGCTGTAGGCGGGTATGGCGGCCCTTTCGCGGGCAAGAAGGGTGGATTCAGAACAAGGGACAATCCAGAACAAGGGTTTTCGGTGAGCCTCGTCGGGCCCTGACCCGGCCCTGCCGGCACCCGCCTCCACGGCACGGGTCCGCCTTCCCGGGACGGTCCTCGTCGCGCACCACTCGTCGGCGGCAACGCCGGTGGCGATCCCGCCGAGCGGCCCACGCCCGGGCAGGCAGACCTCCTGGCCGATCACCGTGCGCCCACCCGAGACGCCGCCCAGGGGTGAATCCAGTTGCATTCTTGAGTTTGTTCCCGGTCGCTCGAAAGCGGTGGATGATGGTGGGGCGGTTTGATTCTACCTGCTACCTCGACCTGCTTGGGGAGCGGTTTCCGGAAGACGCTGAACCTGCTGAGGTCACCGGATTTCTCCGGGACCAAGGTCTGTCGATCAGACAGTCCACCATCGTCTTTGCGCGTCGGTGAGGACTGTCAATGTCCGGTGCGAAGGCAGTCGTGGTTGAGAGCGGCATATGGAATGACATGATGGTAGGTCACTCCGGCTTTCATGATGCGTTGCAGCGTGGTGTCGAGTCCGATTGCGGTGCTGGGTGATTGTTTGAGAAGGGCCTCCATGTGGACAGGTGGGTGCGCCAGGTGTGGAAGCCCGTCGGGACGCAGGAATCGGATTCGGCCCGAGCTGGTAGCCATCGCCGCCGGACATCCTGGCCACGGGGGACTCTGGCGATCCTCGCCCGTACCCTTCTCGCCGCCGCGAGCACCTGCGACAGCCGTCCCGAGCAGATAGCCCGGGAGGGTCGGCGGGCGTCTCGGGTGAGGCGACAGCTGCCCTCTTGGAAGCCCAACGGCGTGTCGGGCGGAGCCGGTCGGGGTTCATGATCCGCCGGGCGCACCGGACCGTGCCGAGAGTGCCGCACGTGTGCCGGCCCGGTCGATCGTCGTCGGCAACCCTGGCAAAGGAGAAGTTCATCTATAGTTGTCGATGTGTTTGCGCGCGCGTCCCATCCCACCCACCGAGTCAGGACAGAGTCATGACACGCAACTTGCTGAGAGCAGCCGTGCCCGCCGGGCTCGCGATCGCGCTGGTCGCCGGTCCACTGCGGGCACCGGCCACCGCACAGGCGCCCGTCCCGATCACACTCACCGGCGCCAGTGCCACCAGCCCCAGCGCCGACGTCACCATCGCCGGGCGGGCCGTGACCATCACCGCCCCGGGCACCTACGAGATCAGCGGCACCCTCGACGACGGCTACGTCAACGTCGACACCTCCGCCTCGGGCACCGTCAACCTGATCCTCAACGGCGCCACCATCACCAACTCCAGCAACGCGCCGCTACAGATCTCCGACGCCGACGAGGTCGTGATCACACTCGCCGCCGGCACCACCAGTCGGCTCACCGACGCCACCCGGTACGTCTATCCCGACCCGAGCACCGACGAGCCGAACGCCGCCCTGTTCAGCAAGAGCGACCTGCGTATCACGGGAACCGGGGCGTTGGTCGTGCGCGGTAACGCGTACGACGGCATCACCAGCAAGGACGGCCTGGTCATCGAGTCCGGCACGATCACGGTGAACGCGGTCGACGACGGCATCCGGGGCAAGGACTACCTCGAGATCAACGGGGGGACCATCGACGTCACCGCCGGCGGCGACGGCATCAGGTCCGACAACACCAAGGAGGGTCGGGGCCGGCTCTCCATCACGAACGGCACCGTGCGGGTGAACGCGGGTGACGACGCCATCAAGGCCGAGAACACCCTCAGCATCTCCGGCGGCACCGTCACCGTCACCAACTCCTACGAGGCGATCGAGAGCCGGCAGATCACCATCAGCGGCGGCACGGTCACCGTCACCGCCCGCGACGACGCGATCAACGCCGTCGAGGACGGGTACGGCGACTTCGACGTGGCGCCGAACGCGTTCGTGCGGTTCACCGGCGGGACCACCGTGATCGACTCCGCCGTCGACGGCATCGACTCCAACGGCTCGGTGACCTTCGCCGGCGGCACGGTGGTGGTCGGCGGCCCGACCACCGGCAGCCCCGGCGAGGGCGCGATCGACTCCAACGGCCCGGTCTACTTCAACGGCGGCACCGTGTTCGGGGCGGGCTCGACCTCGATGGCGGTGCTGAGCCTGCCGCCGACCTCGGGCCAGGGCTGGGTCGCACCCCAACTGTCCAGCAGCCAGCCGGCCGGTACGCTCCTCCACCTGGTCTCCGGGGGTCAGGTGCTCGTCTCCTACCGCGCGCCCAAGGCCTTCCGGGAGGTGGTCTTCTCCTCCAACCGGATCCAGAACGGACAGACCTACGAGGTCTACGTGGGTGGCAGCCTCTCCGGTCCGACGATCGGTGGCATGGCCACCACCGGGGGCAGCATCGCGGGGGCCACCCGACTGACGACCGCCACCGCCGGGCAGTACAGCGGCGGCCTGATCGGTGGCCCCGGTTGGCCCGGCTGGCCCGGTTGGCCGGGCTGGCCTGGTTGGCCCGGCTGGCCAACGCCGACCACCCCACCGACCACCCCACCGACCACCCCGCCGACGACCCCGCCGACCACCCCGCCCGGGAACCCGACGACCCCGCCGCCGGG
>Ga0207867_1000423_pt1 | contig 44786 bp, 64 predicted proteins | sample HigsolmetaAR206D_FD_184838 | JGI IMG/M metagenome (GOLD analysis project Ga0207867, IMG submission 184838) | Ionic liquid and high solid enriched microbial communities from the Joint BioEnergy Institute, USA - AR20-6-D (SPAdes) (version 2) ...
AGGTTTTTAGGCCACTTTGATATATTTTAAATGCATCAGATATGTTTAGAACACAAGTTCATCCGTGGGAACGCGAACAATATATGCAAATGTATTAATTGATATATCAACATTTTCTATGTGGCCATATTGGTGGTCGTTGATGTCCTCAGCATCAATGGCCACAATTTGGCCACATTTTTTCTTTTTTATTCCTTTGCAAGGTTCTCATATAAGCTCTCCATGTGGTTTTCGAATTTTTGTAAAGAATCTTGTTCCATTTTCTTTGATATGTGTGAATACACATCGGCAGTAATCTGCATACTACCGTGTCCAAGTCGTTCTTGCACATATTTCAACGACGCTCCGGATTCTAATAGTAACACTGCGTGGGTATGTCGAAGAGAATGGATGGGTAATTTCGGTAATCCCGCGCGTTTTAAGATTCGCTCAAACGCATTGAACAAAGAAGACTTTGGCATATAATTGCCATCATTACGACAAAGAACTAAATTAAGGTCATGGCGATATAATTCGTTTAATGCTAGTTTATTTTGGTTTTGATACTTTTTATGAAAATGTAGATCATTGGCTAATGATTGGCTAATGGTAATAATTCTTTTGGAATTATAAGTTTTTGTATCACCAAACAATTCATCTTCACTTTTTGCTTGGAAGTCTAATGATTTATTGATATTAATAGTTCTTTCTTTCAAATTTATATCTGTCCATTGCAGAGCTGCAGCTTCTCCTTTTCTCATTCCTGTTTCAATTAACACTTTAAAAAAGATCCAGTAAATATAGCCGTATTTATACGCTTCTTGGAGGAAAGCGGGGATATCTTTAGATTCGATGAATTGAATATCTTTCTTTTTACTTTGTCCTTTTATTGTCGCACCCACACAAGGATTCTTTTCTATTTTATTTAACGTTACTGCTTTTTCTAAAGCGCTATGCATCGTGCCATGGACGATCTCAACAGTGCGTTTACTATATCCTTTACTGGCCAATTCGTTTAAAAAAGTTTGATACATAATAGGTTTAACGTCTTTTAATAAGATATTTCTAAAGTAGGGTACGATATGTTTTTCCACATTTCTTTTATGAAGATTGAAAGTATTTTTCCTCACAGATCCTTTTTTATATTCACTCAGCCACGTGTAAAGAAAATTTTTTAATGAAATGTCTGTTTGTTCGTATCCCTCTAGTAGTTTTTTCTCATCCTCTGCAGCTGCTAATTGTGCTTCTTTTTTGGTCTTAAATCCTCCTTTTGCTTTCTCTCTATACTCTTGTGTGAAAGGATCTTTATATCGGATTCTATAAAACCATGTGCTTCCTTTTTTACGAAAGCTTGCCATTCTAATCACTCCTTATTTTTGTCGTGGCAGGGGAGATCGAACGTTTACATCACCTCCTTTAAAGGAACGTATGTTCTGTTTTAGGGTTAAAATTTTTTAGGTGAATAAGTTCCTTCGGAATGCTATGTATTTCTGCGATGTCATAAATAGTTATGTCTGTATTTTGGTATTGGTAAATCATTTCGTCTTGGAGCAATAATTCAACAGCAAATGTATTTGCTTCAATCTCCAGCCTTTCAACGGAGAGCAATGTGTTGGCCCTTAAAAAAGGGGTGTTGGATTTCGGGTGCAACACAGCATGACCAAGCTCGTGAGCACACACAAACCTTTGCTGCACTTCGTTCAGCCGATTGTTAATATGGATAAATTTTGACCTCTTATAAGAGCTGTAAAATCCAAGAGTATCGCCGAGCTCAGCGAATAAGACGATAATTTGTTTTTCAAATGCTATTTGAAATGGATCATTAGATTGATGCTTTTTTACGATTTTTTTCACTATCTGCTTAATTTCTCCCATTCCTTGTCACCCCATTATTTTCTGTATTTTTTGGGAGTGAATTTTTTCTTGGCTATTTTTTTGGCCAGCCTCATTGAGTTTTCTAAAGAAATTTTGATGAGCTCTTTAGTCTCCTCGTCCATTGGCTCGCCGTCATACATAAGACCTTCTCGGTTTTCGAGACTATCCATGATTTTTTGCAGATCTTTGGCAATATCAAGCTCATCTTTCTCAGTTAGTTCAGGAAGTTGTTGATCCTGTTTTAATTTTTCATCATCTTCATCGATCAAGCTAGTTACAGGCACATTTAAAGCGGCTGCCAACGCTTTTATAGTGTCAATGCTCGGATTATATCGGTCTCTTTCAACGTCCGCCAGATAAGACCTAGAAATGTTAGCTTTTTGAGCCAATTCCATTTGAGTGAGCTTAGCATTTTTTCTATGTATTCTAATATTTTCACCTAAAGTCATTTTTGGCACTCCTTTTATGTCGGTTATTCCGACATCGTTAGTTTGATTATAGTATGACTATGTCGGATATACAATATTCGGAATGACGGAAATACAAGTAAATTTAAGAAAATAGACGGAAATACAAGTAAATATTGGCATTTTGCTTTAAAATGCTCGAATTTAAGCCAAAATGCGCTTTTACAAAAAGACGGAAATACAATACATTTATATCAACGGAGGTGAGAAAATATGCTAGATAAAAAAACTCTTGGGAAAATCATCAAGAGCAAAAGAAATGAAATTGGGATGACGCAAGATCAGCTATCTTCTGCAACCAGATTATCCAGAAACTATATATCGGATATTGAAAACGGTAGATATATGCCGAGTATCAATTCTCTTTCCAAAATAGCTGTCTGCCTGAATATGGATTTAAATTTGTTAAAAATGACGGAAATACAAGTAAATAGCGATGGTAAGGATGGGGAAGTGTCGGCATCATGATCCAAGTCCAAATCGATGAACAAGAAGTTCGTAAGTTGTATCTGCAAAAGCTTGAAGAAAAGCTGAAAGAGATTGATAGAGAGCTAGTTTTTTGGGACACAGCTGAACTCAAACGTCGTACATGTTTAAGTTGGAACACCATCCAGAAAGAGTTTTTCTTCGACTCTCGTTTCCCCAAGTACAAGGTTGGTGGCAAGTGGATATTTCCAGCTAAGGAATGCCAAGAATTCTTGCTTACTTGGCTGAAAGAGCAGCCAAAGAGCTGAAGGGAGGTTTTATATGCGAAATAAATATCCTGGCATTTGTTATCGCTGCGGCGAATTGGTCAAAAAGGGCGAAGGACATTTCGAGCGACATCAAGGCAGATGGCGCGTACAACACGCCGAATGTGCCATTATTTACCGCGAAATAGGTCGTCATCATAAGAAGGAGGCGACAAACATTGAAAATCGTGCCTAACGATTATCGCAATGAGTGTCAGAGGGATACAGCCTTGATCATCACCGGCATGGATGAAGATAGTGTTTTTGCAAAGTGTCCGTATTGCGGTGCAAAGTTTGATTTGATTCGTGAAGGTTGCCGTATCAAGGAATTGATGGGAGGTGAAACAAGTCGATGAAAAACGGAAAGCGGCCAACCAGACGGGAAAAGGAAGTCATCAAGAAATACAATCTCGATCCCAGAAATTGGTTGGTGTCAAAGCGAAATGATGGAATGCTGTTGTTGGTTCATAGATTTACGAATTCCGTAAGACAGATTCCAAATGAAGGGAGGTGAGCTGATGGGATATATCGCTTTCGCTTTGATCTTTTTCCCTAGCATCATCATTGGGAGGGCCCTAATCGAAAAGTGGTAACTGAAAGGAGGTGAAACTCATGCTGCAAAAACTGCATAAAACCATCACGGTTAACGACCATGAGTACCATCTATCTGCTAAGCGAGTATACGGAGATATCCTAGTAGAAATTCGCGATGCTGATACTGTGTATGATCGTAAATTAATCGCAGACAACGCTAACTTTTTATCAAATCTCAATTCGTTTATTCGTTCCGTTGAACGGAGAAGAAGAGCTAAACAGATTGATAATTTACAAGCTTTAGCGGATCTTCCCTGTATTGATCTTCGATTCGAATAAAAAAGCTGACCATAACAGTCAGCAAGAAAAATATAAACCCATTTTCATTATATCAGGAGGAATTAGAAAAATGAATATTGTGATCGAGATTAAAGCAACAGAAGTGGCTCAAGCCATTCAAGCGCTAGCCCGTGCTATTTCAGGAAATTTAGAAACTATCCATAACCGAATCGAAAATGCGGTCGAATCGGGTTCGCAAATCCAATTGGCTCAAGAAACACAAGTTCAACAGTCGCAACCAGCTTCCGTAACGACAGCACCGCAATCTCAACCACAAGCCGTGCCGACAGCAGTTCCAACAGCGCCGCAACCACTGGAAACACAACCAGCGCCACAGCCGCAAGTCGTGCCAACATCTGCGCCAAGCTATACGATGGATCAGCTTGCAGTAGCAGCAACGCAACTCATGGACGCCGGAAAACGGGAAGAATTGGTTCAGCTGCTTGCTTCATTCGGTGTACAGGCTTTGACGGCGCTGCCTAAAGAGCAATACGGCGCATTTGCGACAAAGTTGCGTGAACTGGGGGCGAAACTGTGAGTGGAAAGATTGCACACGCTGAACGCTCTCACGCACTACTCTCAGCCAGTGCTTCCCATCGTTGGTTGGTTTGTACACCAAGCGTAAGGTTAGAGGAACAGTTTCCGGATACCACAAGTGAATACGCAAAGGAAGGTACACTGGCCCATGAGATCGCCGAGCTGAAACTACGAAAATATTTTACCGAACCGATGAGTCAGCGGACCTTTAATACCCGTTTGAACAAATTCAAAAAACATGAATTGTTCCAGGAAGAAATGCTAAAACACACGGACACATATCTTGATTATTTGAAAGGCATTACGCTTAGTCTTCCGTCTCAACCATATGTGGCCATAGAGAAAAGAGTCGATTACAGCGCTTATGCTCCGGAAGGATTCGGCACGGTAGACTGCGCCATTATCGGTGGGGATACACTTTATATCAACGACTTTAAATACGGAAAAGGCGTTCCAGTTAGTGCGGTAGACAACCCACAGATGAAGCTTTATGCGCTCGGGGCTTATCTTGAATACAGTTTCTTGTATCCGATTAAAAATGTTCATCTGGCCATCATACAGCCTAGGATTGATAACATATCGGAGTTTCAGTTGACCATTGATGAATTGCTAGCATGGGGTGAAGAGATCAAGCCGATCGCTCAAAAAGCTTATGACGGTGAAGGGGATTTTGTTCCGGGCGAACATTGCAAGTTCTGCCGAGCAAAAGCACAATGCCGGGCAAGGGCAGATCAATATACAGCTTTAGAAGATTTCAAGCAAATGAAGCCTCCTTTAATCAGCAATGATGAAGTCGGCACTATCCTGGAAAAAGCGTTGCATATCGAAGCTTGGGTGAAGGACCTCAAAGAGTATGCTCTTGCTGAAAGTTTGAAAGGAAATGAGATTCCAGGTTGGAAAGCAGTTGAAGGTAGGAGCACACGTCAATTTGCTGATTTGGATAAAGCATTTGATTATCTTAAACAAAATGGTGTTGACGAAGCAATGCTTTATGAGCGTGTACCTTTGACAGTATCCGAGCTTGAAAAGCAATTAGGGAAAAAAGAGTTTCGCAGTTTAGTAGAAGAAGCCGGGCTCATTGAGAAAACACCAGGAAAACCAACACTCGTTCCGATTTCGGACAAGCGTCAAGCCATCACAGCTACACCTAGTGCGGAGAGTGATTTTCAATGATCACACCATTCTTCCAGCAACGGTTAAAGACGATTTCTACTGAAGGTTTGTATTTGATTTACCAAGATGCAGTAAATCGCATTGGTTCCCACTACATCGGGGGCGGTCCTGATGTCAACTATATAAAAAAGCAAGAAGCCATTATTTCAACCATTCAAGAAGAATTAAATTCTAGAAAAATGTTAAAGGAGAAGTGATAGTATGACAAACCAAAATTCAACTCGTGTAGTAACTGGGGAAGTTCGTTTCAGCTATGTGAATCTATTAAAACCACGTGAAAGCCAATATGGCGGTGAACCGAAATACAGTGTGACTATCCTTGTTCCAAAGTCAGACGTAGCAACAAAACAACGCATTGATGCAGCTATCGAAGCAGCTAAACAAAAAGGAAAAGCGGAAAAGTGGAATGGAGTTATTCCTCCAATGGTGGCCATTCCTATCCACGATGGCGACGGTGTCCGTCCATCCGATGGAATGCCGTTCGGTGAGGAGTGCAAAGGACATTGGGTATTTACGGCATCTTCCAGTGTTGATCATCCTCCAAAAATTGTGGATATCAATCTCAATCCAATTATTGATCCAACAGAAGTTTACAGCGGAATGTATGGAAGAATCGCGATAAATTTCGCCCCATATAGCAATGCAGGTAAAAAAGGCATTGGGGCGTATATCAGCACAAACGTTCAGAAGACTCGTGACGGCGAACCTCTTGGAGCCGCCGCACCTGCTGCAGCAGATGACTTTGGTGCTCCCGCGCAGCCAAACGTTCAATCTCAAATGCCATATGGCATGCAACAACCAGCGCAACAGCAAGTTCCGCCAAGTTATGTACCAAGGCAACAACAGCCACAGCAGCCGCAACAACAATTTGATCCGATTACAGGTGCACCAGTCAACGGCGGCGTGTATGGGATATGATTCGCACTTTAAACATCGATCTTGAAACCTATTCATCTGTAGATATCAAAAAAGCAGGGCTCTACAAATATGTTCAGAGCCCTGACTTTGAAATTTTGCTCTTTGCTTATTCGGTCAATGGTGAGCCGACACAAATCGTGGACCTGGCACAGGGGGAACAAATACCTCAACAAATTATCCAAGCTTTAAGTGACCCGAGTGTCACAAAACATGCTTATAACGCAGCTTTTGAATGGTATGCCTTAAACAAATTTTTTAACTCTCCTATCAGCCAATGGCGATGCACCATGTTCCATGGATTGTATTGCGGCTTTACAGCCGGCCTGGACGTCACCGGCAAGGTATTGGGATTGCCAAGTGATAAACAGAAAATGAGCGTTGGTAAAGCTTTGATTAAGTTGTTTTGTACTCCTACTAAACCAAATAAAAAGAATGGTGGTCGTACGCGGACACTTCCGCATCATGAGCCGGAAAAGTGGGAACTGTTTAAACAATATTGCATCCAAGACGTTGAATCAGAAAAAGAGATTGAAAGACGCTTATCTTCTTTTCCTGTTCCAATACAAGAACAAAGACTGTGGGAACTTGATCAGCTGATTAACGCCTATGGCGTAACGGTGGACAGAAAACTCATCGATGGAGCTCTCTACATAAATAATGTCGTCACCGCACAGCTGACCAATGAAGCTATGAAGATCACCGGGTTAGGCAACCCGAATAGCGTAACACAGCTAGGAAATTGGCTCAAAGAAAAAGGGTTAGAAGTTGACAATCTAAAAAACGAAACGGTCGAAGATCTCATAAAGACAACCGAAGGTGATATTAAACGGGCTCTTGAGATAAGACAAGAACTTTCCAAAACAAGTGTGAAGAAATATCAAGCGATGGAAGCCGCAGTTTGTGAGGATGGAAGAGTAAGAGGATTGTTGCAGTTCTATGGTGCCAATAGGACCGGGCGATGGGCAGGAAGATTGGTACAAGTGCAAAACCTCCCGCGAAATTACCTTGAGACACTCGGCCATGCTCGGGAACTCGTAAGAGAAAAGAAAGTGGAAGCTTTAAAACTAATTTACGGAAACGTGCCGGACACTCTTTCACAGCTTATTCGAACCGCATTCATCCCAAGTGAAGGCCATCTGATCGTAGTAGCCGATTTTAGCGCCATTGAAGCGAGAGTGATTGCCTGGCTAGCCGAGGAGCAATGGCGATTAGAGGTCTTTCAGACACATGGAAAAATCTATGAAGCTTCTGCATCTCAAATGTTCGGTGTTCCAATCGAATTAATCAAAAAAGGGAATCCGGAATATGCTCTTAGGCAAAAAGGGAAGGTTGCTGAATTGGCTTTAGGTTACCAGGGAGGAAAAGGTGCGCTGATTCAAATGGGTGCTTTGAATATGGGTCTGACGGAAGAAGAGCTGCCCGACATTGTGAGACGTTGGCGGTCATCAAATAAGCGGATCGTGGACCTTTGGTACTCCATTGAGAATGCAGCCCTTTCCGTTATGAAAACAGGTCAGCCGGTAGGGGTGAGAGGATTAATTCTTGCTCGGGAAAGCGATATCCAAAACGGACTTGATTTTCTTACGATCACACTTCCAAGTGGAAGAAAGCTATTTTACGTGAAACCTTTTCTATCGGAGAACGATTTTGGGAAAGAAGCTCTGCACTATTACGGACTAGACCAAACCACTAAAAAGTGGACAAAACTATCAACTTACGGCGGAAAACTTGTGGAAAATATTGTACAAGCCATTGCTCGTGATTGTTTAGCAGAAACATTGAAACGATTATCGGCTGCTGGCTATCAGGTAGTCATGCACATTCACGACGAAGTTGTGCTGGACGTTCCGAAGGAATACGCGGACTTAGATAAAGTCGTCGAAATAATGAGACAGCCGATCAGCTGGGCTCCGGGACTTCCACTAAACGCGGATGGTTTTGTATCTGAATATTACAAAAAAGACTAGGAGGCTGAATATTAATGGGTATTCTGCACGAAAAGGTAGTGCTGACACAGGAACTAAAGCGCCAACATATGATCCAACAATTGTTGGGCATGGGGATTACAGAAGATAACGGAAAGTCAGTTCAGGATCTGGACTATTACACGGTGCGGCATTTGTTAGCGACAGCCAAAATTAGAAATGAATGAAAGGAGGACAGTTCCATGGTCCAAGTAGGGGATTGGGTGAAGGTGAAGCTGTTTGGATACTACTTGGTCGGATTTGTTGAATACGTGTGGGATGAAACAGTGCAAATTACGAAAGTTTTGAGAATAGCGGATGGGGAAGTCCAGAGGATTAGTCAACGGTCTGGCATTTATGATGTTAGTCAAATGGAACCACTCCCAAGTGACATTCATCCAGAAGATTTATCCGTGTTGATTGATATGGCGTTAGATCATTATGACCGGCAATGGTTCGAGGAACTAACGAGGATCCAAGCAGAACCCCAGGTGTTGAACAGTCACGCGCAAATAGAGGGCAAAGGGTGATATCATGGGCGGCCTTTTACGGAAAATAGAGCGCAGCAAAACAAACAGTGAAGCCAGGAAGATGGTTCGCTCGTTGATTCAAAACGAATGGATGGCTGGCTATCGGAAAGGGCTTGAGGATGGGGCACTGGAACAGTGGAAGCAGGATAATGAATTGCTTGTGAAAAAGCTGCAAGGCCTAACACATTTAAAAGGCATCGGAGAAAAAACAGCAGGAAGGATCATTGAGTATTTTCTGGAAGGATTTGATGATTCGAAATGATCTTAGATTATAAAACGTTTATGAGACATGCAGAAAAAGTGACCAAAACTGCGAATGAAAGAAAACCGGATAAGCCCGAAATACATGGTGTATATCACCATCCCGATGGCTCTTTAATTGTCACAGATGCCATTCGTTTATATAAAGTGTTCGGGATTAATCACGACAATAAGTCTGACTCAATCTACACACCAAAAGGAAAAAAGATTGATGCCGCATACCCAAATGTAGACCGACTGATACCTACTCAAGTTCCTTTACAGGAATTAACTATAGAAGTAGGTGAATTGCTACAAGCCATGGATATTTTATATAGCGCAGGATCGCTGGTAACGGATCCGGTGATTGTCGACTTTAAAGATGATGAAGTCCGATTTACATCTATGGAGATGAAAGGTTTTTACATCCTGCCTGTAAAATTCGAAAAACCCATTTCGTTGAACGCTCTTTATCTATTAGAAGCTTTAAAACTTTTTAAGGCAGCAAAATGTAAACTAGTTCGAGTTCAATATTTTGGTAGATTGAGACCTTTGGTTTTGAAAGATGAATCGGGAGATTTAACGGCGCTCATTCTTCCCGTCCGAAAATATTAAGGGGGTATTCGCCTTGTTGAGAATAGTGAATGGCAGCTTTGAACAACTCAAAGCCGAAATGAAGCATAACCAGGAAATTGTGAAAAGACAGATCAAAGAACTTGAGAAAGAACGTAAGCAGAAAAAATATTTGACAGAATCTGAACAAAAAAGATTGCAAGAATTGGAGAAATTATTTCGGCTTTATACGCCGTCAAAGGTGTTGCCAGTTCGAATTGAAAGTACGGATTTGATTATTGACTCGAAAATCTATCAATCTTTCATGAAAAAGATCAAAGGATTTTCCTTTGAGATAACAGTGATAGCTGATAGCCTGCGGATTCGATATAAATCAGCTTTTCAGTCGCAAGGGTACATCGAATTTTACGATTTATCCCCTCATTTCGCTGATTTTCAAAATATTCCTGTCGCGGAGATTAAAGAAGATGGCTCGGAAGCGTAAACGCCAAAGAAAATGGGTGTTGTTGAAGCGCCTGGAAGAAGGACAAGCTATATACCTTTATGAGCCTTTGAGGAAATGCGATCTCAATCGCAGGCTACGAGATGGATGGAGGCAGGTGAAATAATTTGTCAGATACCAAGATCATCAGAGGGGTCCTCACAACTCGTGATCAAGCGGTCCTGGGGAACATGGGGCTTGTTCGGATGGTGGCCCAAAAATACAAAAGAAAAGCTAAAAAAGCAGGATTAGATTTTGAGGACTTGGAAAGCATCGGCGCTATTGGTTTAATGAAAGCTTTTGACGGTTTTGATGATAGTAAAGGTTTTCAGTTTTCTTCTTACGCAATTCCAAAAATAAGGGGTGCTATAAATCAAGCCATTCTATATAGCGCTGATAGTGCAGTTCGGTATCCAAAAAATGTTAAAGAGTGTGCGAGGATGATTTCAGAATCAGGATTGGAAAATGAACCGATCGAGAGGATCGCTACCAAACTTGAAACGTCTACGAACCAGGTAAAACTAGCTTTAGATTATCTTCATAATAGCGACTTACGATTGGACGACGCGGCTGTAAATACCAGAAAGTATGAGGAAGGCAGTTCATATCATGAACTGATTGGATTTTCCCAAGACTTTTCAAGCATATTCGTCAATGACTTTTTAGACACACTTAAAGCAAAAGAGCGGGAAATAGCTGAGCTAGCATTAGCTGGTTACGGCACCACTGAAATAGGGAAACGGTTAGGTTTTTCTAAAAGCTATGTACGTACTTACATGCCGAGAATCAAGAATAAGTTAGAAAAATACATGGCCGGTGAAAAATTACGGAGAAAGAGGGTGCGCACTGTGAATCAAGAAAAGAAATCCTCAGCTTCCCTTTCTTCTTCCGTTCCAAAAGAATTGACGGAAGAAATCTACAATGAACTTCGACAAAAAGGTTTATCTAACAAACAGATTGCAGAGAAACTAGGTATTAAACTCTATCAAATCTATAAACACAAGAAACAGTGGTCGGGTAATCCTAAACCTACATCACCAAAGAAAGAAGGCGAATCAACAACTAAACCTGTCGATGATCTTATCTATAAACCGACTCATTATCATCAAGGTGGGATCGATGTAATTGCTTATATGGAAATGAAATTTCCTAAAGAGCAATTGATTGGGTTTCATCGCGGGAACGTTTTGAAATATCTCATTCGATACCGGGATAAAGGCGGTATAGAAGATTTAAAGAAAGCTAGGTTTTATTTGGACAAGCTGATTGAGGTTGAGTCACTTGAATAATGGTTGGGAGGTCGTTTCATAAATGCATTATCTTTATGATCCTAGAACCAATATTTTATCTGAAACTTCGATTCCGTATCTAATGGAGTTAACGGGTAGGTCTAAAAGTAATTTATATGCGCATAAAAAGCAAAAGCGAAAAATCAAGGACATCAATTGCTACTTAACAGATGAAAATGTTTCCCTAGAACAGCGCAGAATTTGGTATGAATCGGAAACCTACGAAGACGAAGCATGGAAGGTTGTTCATGGATCTGACGGAAAGTTTTTAATATCCAATTACGGACGCTTTAAACGCGTCCGTAAAGAGAAAACGTATTTCCTGATGCCTTTTTTCCACAAAAGAACTGGAAAACTCATGATAAAAGTGCAATTTAACGGTCGGTACGGACAATATCCCATTGCTAACCTTGTCGCCTATCATTATATCGGTTTACCGAAGCCTGGGGAAGTGCTGCACCACAAAAATCTAATCAAAACAGACAACTTTGCAGGCAATCTTGAGTACATCTCGAGACAGAAATTGGGCAAGAAAACTGGAGGAATGGCCAAAAGCAAGCCTGTTGTCCAATTGGATATGGAAACTTTAGAAGTCATTAACGAATTCCGTTCAGCGCGTGAAGCTGGCCGTCAATGTTATCTATCCTATCAAGCTGTTTTGGATAATTGCAATCACAGAAGTAGGTCAAGTGGTGGATACATTTTCATGTTTGCAGAGGAGTATGAAAAACGGATATTGAACTATTAGCTTCTTGAAATTTTGAGGTGGAGGATGATTCAAATGAGTATACAAGAAGGGGCTACTACTGTTGATGATTTAATTCAAATAATAGCCAAGTTGGCAAAAGAGATGAAGGAGTTCTCGAGTTGTAATAACGCTATTAGGAAAATAGAAATCAGAATTGATGAAGATGACAACAGCTTTATTATTACAAGCGTTTTTTAAGAGGATAGTTTTTCCATCGGATTTCACTCTGAAAGTTAAACACCCTAAAAAACTCTACTCAAGGGAGCGTGATCTTGTTGGCTAAAAATAATTTACCGTTGCGTGTACTTGCTGACGTGGCAGACGAACGTCTTCGTCAAAACCAAAAATGGGGATTACAACGGCACTCTTATGGGGATTGGCTAAAGATTCTCATAGAAGAAGTCGGAGAAGTCGCTCAAGCCATGCAAGTGGGCGAAAACTGGGCAAAAGAATCAGATGCAAGCAACCTTTATGAGGAATTAATCCAAACGGCTGCGGTCGCTGTGGCTATCGCTGAACAAGTGATGGAAGTGGAATCATCGTGATAAACCGTCATGCGGAGAAATTTACTTATTACCTTCGCAATAGTCTCCGAAAGATTAGGTGATCTTATATGCAATATGACAGAAAAATAACCATCTCCGCAGCTGGAAGCCGTAAGGCAACCTTATGGCCAGCGCAGACTCTTTACTGGTCTGAAATGGTGGAAAAGTTGAGAACGGCGGTCCGGGGAACCGAAACACTAGCTGAATATTTGAAACTACCTAAACGAGAACAAGACGAACTGAAAGACGTTGGCGGCTTTGTAGGCGGAACGCTCGCTGGAAATCGGCGCAAAGCGTCTAACGTAACCGGCAGGGACCTAATCACACTAGACATGGATAACATTCCTGCTGGCGGAACAGCTGACGTATTACGCCGTCTTGAAGGACTTGGATGCGCCTACGCCGTTTATAGCACCCGCAAACATGAGGAAGCTAGGCCCCGTTTGCGGGTGATCGTTCCTTTAAACCGAACGGCTACTGCCGATGAATACGAGCCATTAGCTAGAAAATTAGCATCCATCATCGGTATCTCGTTCATGGATCCTACCACGTTTCAGGTTCACAGGCTCATGTATTGGCCGTCTTGTTGTGCAGATAGCCAATATGTTTTTCGGTATTCGGACAAGCCTTTTTTAGACGCCGATGGTTTGCTCTCTTTATACAGCGATTGGAGGAATATACAAGAGTGGCCAGAGGTCCCAGGTGCTCAATCACACAAAAGACTGGCAGCAAAACAAGGGAATCCTCTTGAAAAGAATGGAGTTGTGGGTGCTTTTTGCCGACAATATAACATATTCCGAGCCATTGAAACATTTTTACCAGGTGTCTACGAGCCGACCGATACCGATCCGAATCGTTTAACGTTTGTAGAAGGATCCACGGTAGGCGGGGCCATTGTGTATGAAGATGGTTTGTTCCTTTATTCCCACCATGCTACGGATCCGTGCAGCGGAAAGCTTGTGAATGCATTTGACCTGGTCCGTTTGCATAAATTTGGTGATTTGGATGATGAAGCAAAGCCTGATACACCTGTGAATCGCCTTCCGTCTTTCGCGGAAATGAGCGCCTTTGCCTTAAACGACGCAGGTGTTGCGGCCATTTTGAACGAGGAACGGTATAAAAAAGCGCTCGAAGATTTCGGAGAAGTTGAAACGCCAGCGACAGAAGAAGATCATAACTGGATCAGAAAGTTACAAATCAATCCGAACACGGGGCGGCCTTTACGGACCATCGAAAATGCTTTAATTGCGCTTGAACACGAACCTCATTTAAGAGGGCGCATTAAAATGGATGCTTTCTCGGATGCCATTATTGGAGAAGCACCTTTACCGTGGGCGCCAAGGGATAATGAGGAAGGGCCCTTCCGTTGGACGGACTCCGACGACGCTGGATTACGAAACTATTTAGAGAAGATAATTGGCTTTCGCGTTAAAGATATTGTCAGTGATGCCCTTGTCTTATGCGCTGCCAAGAATCGGTTTAACCCAGTAACTGATTATCTCAATAGCCTGAAATGGGATGGCGTGAGGCGGTTGGATACGCTTTTTATTGATTACCTGGGCGCTGAAGATACCCCTTATGTAAGGGCTGTTACACGCAAGTCTTTTACTGCAGCTGTTGCGAGAGCCATGGAACCAGGAGTGAAATATGACACAATGCCGGTTTTAACCGGAGCACAAGGATTGGGGAAAACCACGCTTATTCAGAAGATGGGCAAGGATTGGTTTTCTAACAGTTTAGAGTCCTTTGATGGGAAAGAAGCAGCCGAGTTACTACAAGGTGTCTGGATCGTGGAAATTGGGGAAATGAGCGCCTATAACAAGTCGGATTTGAACACGATTAAAGGTTTCTTGAGCCGTACGGAGGATCAATATCGGGCGGCTTATGCCAGAAAAGCAGAAAAGCATCCAAGACGATGTGTGTTCTTTGGTACTTCCAACAGAAGTGATTACTTAAGGGATCCGACAGGAGGCAGACGTTTTTTACCGATTGATGTCGGCATTCAGCAACCGACTAAAAGCGTCTTTCGCGATTTGGATGGCGAAATTGATCAGTTATGGGCGGAGGCCGTGATGAATTGGCGGCTGGGCGAGTCGTTGTTTCTCACTGGAGAACTTTTGGAGGAAGCGAAAAGGCAACAGGAAGGGCATTCAGAACAAGATCCACGAGAAAGCCTGATTCGTGAATTTGTGGAAAGAAAAGTACCCGTGGACTGGCAAAAGAAAGATATTGCTTCCAGAAAGCTTTATTGGTCCGGAGAATTTGGGCGAGAAGATTCGATGGCAGCAACCGTTGAAAGAGATCGAATCTGCGCAGCCGAAATATGGGTGGAATGTTTTGGCGGTGAAATTCGAAACATGAAACGTTCTGATACGATGGCCATTAATGACGTATTGGAGAAAATGGAAGGCTGGATAAAGCATAAAAAACCTTTTCGATACGGCCCATACGGATTAGTAAAAGGTGGCTATGTCAGAGAAAAATAAGAACATATGAGCGTATACCTTTCACGTATACTTTCTGTTAATTTTGTATACCTTGTAAAATTTGGAAATGTATACTTTGTATACTTTAAAAAAACATCAAAGTATACACGAAGGTATACGCCAAAATCCTTGATATATCTATATTTATTATTATTTGTATACTTTGTATACCTTTAATAGAAGAAAAATAATAAATAGGTAATATAGAGAGATTAGGCACTTATATGTATTACCTAAACGCCTAATTTTCATATATACGCGCGCGCGATGATTTGATAATTGAACGAGCGAGGGTTGGTGAATTGAATTGATTGATAAAGTTTCGAATGTGGCAATCATGGCTGAGTTGAAGTTGCTTTTGCAAGATGGTCCGTTGCCGCGAAAATTCTTAAAAAGACAATTTAAAGAAAAGGGTTTAACTGAGCGAGATCTCCAAACAGGAGAGGAGCTAATGGGATTGGTTGAAGAAAAATGGAACGGTGTTCTTTTCGTAAGGCTTCCTGGTGCAAATGAACAGACAGGATGGTGATTCGAGATGAGAGAACGAGATATAGAAATTTACTTAAGAGATCGGGTTAAAAAAGCAGGCGGGAAAGCTTATAAGTTCGAATCGCCAGGAAATGACGGCGTGCCTGATCGTTTAGTGATCTTTCCAGGAAATCGAGTTTACTTTGTTGAGTTGAAAGCACCAGGCAAAAAGCCAAGACCTTTGCAAGTGAAACAAATGAAAGTCATTGCTTCTTTCGGGTGTGATGTGCGAGTGATAGACAGCAAACAAGGTGTAGATGAATTTATTGAAAAAGTGGTTGGTCATAAATGAAATTTGAGCCGCATGCTTACCAGAAATATTGCATCAATCGTTTAATCACTACACCGGCACTTGGGTTGTTCCTGGACATGGGACTTGGAAAAACTGTCATCACCTTAACTGCCATAAACGATTTGAAATATAACCGATTTGCGATAAACAAGGTTTTGGTCATTGCACCTAAGAAAGTTGCAGAAAGCACCTGGGTGAGAGAGGCAAAAAAGTGGGATCATTTGAAATTGTTGCGGTTTTCAACGGTGTTAGGGTCTCAAGCAAGAAGAATCAGAGCATTAAACACACCTGCCGATATCTACGTGATCAATCGTGAAAATATTCCTTGGCTGGTCGATTATTATCGAAATGCTTGGCCGTTTGACATGGTGGTCATTGACGAGTTTAGCAGTTTTAAAAACCATCAGGCGAAACGATTTAAAGCGTTAAAGTGGGTTCGCCCGCATATCAAACGAATCGTCGGTTTGACCGGAACGCCGGCACCAAACGGACTTCTTGATCTTTGGGCACAGGTGTACTTATTGGACGGTGGCGAGAGACTCGGAAAGAAAATCACCGGTTTCCGGGAAAGATACTTTGAGCCGGATCAACGAAATCGAGAACGAGTTTTCACATACGCGCCGAAAGTCGGTGCAGACCAAGTCATTCAAAATTTAATTGGAGATATATGCGTCAGCATGAAGGCAGAAGATTATTTGGAGCTGCCGGATATCATGTATAACACGATTCCAGTGGTATTAGATAGCAAAGCCCAAAAAGCATATAAAAAACTGGAAACCGAAATGTTACTGCAAGTAGATGGTTCCACCATCGATGCGGGATCCGCAGCCGTTCTTACAAACAAATTGCTGCAACTTTGCAACGGTGCTGTCTACGATGAGGATCGGAACATCGTCAATATTCACGACTGTAAAATTGAGGCGTTTATGGAATTGATCGAAGGATTGAACGGAAAACCAGCCTTAGTTTTTTACAGCTTCCAACATGATAAAGATCGATTATTAAAAGCATTACAGAAAACAAAATTAAGAGTGCGAGAGTTGAAAACTCCACAGGATGAAACCGACTGGAATAATCGACAGATTGATATTTTATTGGCCCACCCAGCCAGCACGGCATACGGTTTGAACTTGCAGCAAGGTGGAAATCACATCATTTGGTTTGGGTTGACATGGAGCCAGGAATTATACGCACAAGCAAACAAGCGTCTTCATCGTCAAGGTCAAACTGAAAAAGTCATTATTCACCATTTGACGGTCGAGGGTGGTGTCGATGAAGATGTGATGGCCGCCTTGCAAGAAAAAACTGATACACAAGAACGTCTTTTGCAGGCGTTGAAAGCAAGAATTGATCGGGTGCAGGAAGGGAGAGTATAAACGTGTTGATCATGAAAAACTATGCGGATCTGGAACGCATGATTCATATATTGGAAACGCAGATCGAAATGTTAGAAGTGGATCTTGACTTTTGGTTTGGAAAAGGGGAATACGTACCTTTCGAAAGTAAGGGAGCAAAGTACGGAATCCATGTTGCTGCGGAAAATACGGATCGAATCTTAGAAAAGTTAAATCAGCTAACTAAGATGCTGGATTACTACAAAGAATTGAAGAAAGATATGGACGACTATATTAACTCACTGGAAGGGTTGGAATATAAGATTGCCTATAAACGATACGTTGAAAATAAAACGTATCAAGAAATTGCCAAAGAACTTGGTTATTCATATGGTTATGTTCGGAACGTCATGTCGAAGGCTGGTAAAAATCATTTTCCTGATGAGCCAAAAGACATGACAATGATGTGACACAATACTTGATTTTTCTGTAGTATGATTAAAATAGAAGTTTGAATATAGGTAAGCCGTTGACGAATCCCCTCTTTGTTTAAGCGTCACCTTCGGGTGGCGTTTTTTGTTGCGATATTTTCATACAAAAGTTGCAGGAAAATAGTCTCCTTTTGTCGAAAGAATTGGTATTACAGAGAAAGGGGACTATTTATGAAATGGACACATAAAGATTGGATATGGCTGATGATATTGATTTTTTCATTTTCAATAAGTTTTTACATAACTAAACCAAGTTTTGAAGAGATTTTATCGTATATTACATCCTTTACATCGATTGTACTCTCTATATTAGCCATTTATATTTCTGTCAGGGAACTTACTAAAGCTGATACTGTTAAAGGTGAAATCCATACATTGGTAGGAGAATTAAACGAAAAAGTAAGGCAGATTGATCAGAAAATAAATAAGATTGATTTGGCTTATACTCAGAATACCGTGGATAAATCTACATCGGCAGATTTGGGTAAATTTATAGCGCGAGAAATGAGAAAGCACATGGGTTCTAGGGAAGAGAGGAGAATGAAAAGTGGCGTTTGATCCAAAAAGAGTATTAATTCAATCAATTATTTTAGGAAAAGACTTGGTCAATGGGATAAATAAAGAGAATTTAGATGAAGAAGGATATGTTACTTATTTAACCTCAAATGGTTGGATAGTCGGTAAAACAATGGAAATAAACCCGTTTGATATATCTGATGAGGAAAATGTAGCCAACGAGATCATTCAAAGATTAGAGGAAGGAAAAACCATAGATGCGTTTACAATTGCACAATCTATGTATAATGGACTTATTGAAAATTATAAAGAAAAATCTGATGATAAAGTAAAAGAATCCCATAATGCCATTTATCTATCTGATGTAAAAATAAAAACTGTTAATGGCAGAACTATAAACGCAAACTCTTTTGTATTGTTTGCTGATCAAATAATAGGTATACTTCCTGGAAAAGTAGACATTGAACCCCTTTAATATAAGCATCCTTCGGGGTGCTTTTCTTTTTGTGAAGAGGAAACGGAATACTGAAATGGAGTTGATAAAATGATTGCTACAATTGACGGAATTACTGTAATGGGTAGTCCAGAAGAAATACAGCGATTCAGAGAAATAACAGCTAAAAAGAAAAAAGGTAACGGATTTTTTAAAGTACCTGAAAGTGATGTTCCTGAACATGTGAAACGATATGGTTCTACTACATTTGTTTCAGATAAAGATTCAAAAATAAACGCTTGGTATTAAGCATTCTGCAGGGTGCTTTTTATCCACAAAACACAAACGTTTGTTTGGGGGTCTCATTAATATTGTCAGTAAATTTTACTTATTATAAAGTTTCATTTTTGGTAACACCTTTTAAAACGCTGAATCCCTTGTGTATCAATGGTTCAAAGGCTATTGTTACTTATCTAAGTAACGCGAAAGTAACAGTAAAGTAACAGTGACTGGATATAAACAATAAAGATAAAGAAAGATAAGAAATATATATACTTGCAAATGTCTTTGCAAGGGAAAATCTTTAAGCATCTGTTCGAGTAACAGGTGCTTTTTATTTTGCAATCGGAAGGTGATCTTATGAAAATATTTGATCTGTTATCCAAAGAACAATTAATGAAGCTTAAGCAAATAAATGCGCCTAGGAAAAAGAAGCGACGAGAAAAACCTCCAAAGGAAAAGTTAAGCCGTAAAGATTGGGAAGAGATCATGGGAACGAATCGGGATATTTATAAAAGAGTGCGTGGGGCAATTAGGAGGAAGTGATTCATGCGTCTTTATTTGGATCCTGTGGAACGAAAAGGAATAATACCTCGTATATAGAATAAATAATTAGTACATTTATTCTAGGAGGATATTATCATGAGTAAATACTGGGAGCCGTGTCCAAGGTGTGGATCCAATAAAGTACAAACCAATAGTAAACTTGTAATCTTTTTCGGTCTAGGTACTGGTATTGGTTGTCTGTCATTGTTATTTTTTCCGTTAGTGTTTCTAATATTTCCATTGTTACTAGTCATTCCTTTTCTACCAAAAACAAACACATGCCAGGAATGTAAACATTCTTGGAAAGTAGATAAGAAAAACAAGGAAGCCTCTGCATAAGCAGGGGTTTTTTATTTGGAGGCGATATACATGGCAAGATTCCCAGAAGGAAGACAACGTTTAGCATTTGGCTGCTACTACACGATGGAGCCTGGCAAGAAGTTTTCGGATATAAACGTGAAGTGGAATATCAAATGGTATGGCTTGCCTGTTTTGATGTGGAAGGTAGCACATCTAGATCACATCATTAAGTGGTATCAGTATCCTTGGCTAGTGTACTTGATTGGCAAACATACGATTAGGAATTGGTTAGGAAAATGAACAGCCATCAATACTACGACAAATACAAACGTGATCAGGATGCAAGATTCTTCTACAAAAGCAAGGCATGGGAGAAGTGCCGGCAATATGTTTTGATCCGGGACAATCATCTATGCCAGTACTGTTTGAAGATGGGAAAGCTGACACCTGCCGATATGGTCCATCATATTGAGGAGCTCAAGGACAATCCGGAAAGGGCATTGGATCCTGATAACTTGGTTAGTCTTTGTAATTCTTGCCATAACAAAGAGCATCCGGAGAAGGGAAAGAAAAAAGAAAAGCCAATCAGTAAAAAGATTAAAGTGGTAAAGGGTTGATGAGATGAATGTCCATTGTGATAAATGCCAAGAAGAGTTTGAGATCTCTATGCAGAAAACAAAGATCGAAGCAGACGTAGAGCGAAATTATTTTTCTTGTCCGCATTGTTCAGCAGAATATACCTCGTTTTACACAAACAAAAGTATCCGAAACAAGCAAGTTAAAATTAGAAATCTATGGTCAAGGATTCGTAAGATGAAAAATGTGAAAAAGATAGATAACATTCAAGGACAAATCGATGAGTTGAAAAAACAATTAGCTGCGGAATTGCATGAATTGAAAACAAAATACGAATAGCCCCCCTCCCCAAAATTTTGAATCCTTTTCAGCTGGGGACCGGCGGCGGCCCTTCGTTTTCCACGCGGATCAATTTTTCATGAAAGGGGGGTAAGGATGTGTCCGTACCAACTGCACAAAAAATTCGTGACTATTTGGGGGAAGATTACCAGGAGTCAGATGAAGAATTGATAAAGCTTTATGTGGAAACGCACCAGTTTTACAGAAGGCTAAAAAATGAAATTAAGAAAACGGATTTGATGTATGAATATACGAATAAAGCAGGGGCGACTAATCTGGTCAAAAACCCCCTTTCCATCGAACTTACAAAGACGGTACAGACCTTAAATAACTTGCTAAAATCTTTAGGTTTGACACCTGCTCAGCGTAAGAAGGTTGTGAACGAAGATGACGACGACTTCAAAGATTTCTAGCGGTATCATTAATGTTCTCAACAAACCATCTCCAAAACTTCTCGCTACATGGTACGCTGAACAGGTAGTTAAAGGAAATATTATTGCTAGTAAAAACGTAAAATTGGCGTGTCAACGTCATTTAAACGATCTAAAAAGAGCCGGAACGGACGATTTTCCTTATGTTTTTGATGAAGATTTGGGGCATAGGCCGATCCGTTTCATAGAAAAGTTTTGTAAGCCATCTAAAGGGAATTTCAAACAGCTTATTCTTCAACCATGGCAGCATTTTGTCATTGGCAGCCTTTTTGGTTGGGTTCATAAAGAGACAAAACTCAGGCGCTTTAAAGAGGGCCTTATTTTTGTTGGTCGAAAAAACGGGAAAACAACCCTTATTTCCGGTTTATCTCTCTATGGAGTCAGTAAAGACGGTGAAAATGGGGCGGATATTCCTTTGCTTGCGAATTCCATGAAACAAGCAAGGCTTCTGTTCGATGAGGCGAAAGCGATGGTCAAAGCTTCGCCAAAGCTAAGGAAATATTTCAGACCTTTACGAGATGCCATTCATTACGACGAGACATTTTCGAAAATCGAGCCACAAGCTTCCGATTCGGAAAAACTGGATGGGTTAAACACTCACATCGGTGTTTTTGATGAAATCCATGAATACAAGGACTACAAACTGATTAATGTTATCAAAAACTCTCGAGGAGCTCGTGAACAGCCGTTACTCATTTACATCACAACAGCTGGTTATCAACTAGATGGTCCGTTGGTGGATTATTACGAATTGGGAACGGATGTTTTAAGCGGTGCCGTGACAGACGAAAGAACCTTTTATTTTCTGGCTGAATTAGATGATCCGAGTGAATTCGATCGGCCGGAGATGTGGGTGAAGGCAAATCCTAATCTTGGTGTTTCAATAAAGCTGGAAGATATGGTTGAAGAATGGGAAAAGGCAAAAAGGATTCCAGCGGAACGAAACGACTTCATCACTAAACGTTTTAATGTTTTTGTTCAGTCGGACGAACAATCTTTTATGGATTTTGAAACAATAAAACGAAATGATAAGGTCCTAGATTTGAAGGGATTGGAAGGAAAAACTTGTATGGCGGGATTCGATTTATCCCAGACAGAGGATTTTACAAGTGCATGTCTTGAATTTCCGTTGGATACGGGAGAAGTTTTTGTATTGTCTCATTCTTGGATTCCGGAGAAAAAAGTAATGAATGACAATGAAAAAATACCATATCGTGAGTGGGAAAAAGAAGGACTGCTAACAATTTGTAAGGGCGAATATGTTGACTATCAATTGATTTATGATTGGTTCGTTGAACAATCCAACAAATACAATATCGAATTGGTCACATATGACCCTGCTAATGCTTATCGCCTTGTGGAAGATTTAAAGTCTTATGGGTTCAATACTTTAGCTGTAAGACAAGGATATATTACATTAAGCCCTGCTTTAAAAGACGTAAAAGAGTTGTTTTTAGACGGAAAAGTGATCTTTAATCAAAATAAATTGTTCAAATGGTACCTAAATAACGTCAAATTGGTTGAAGATCGTAACGGAAACTGGCTACCAACAAAACAAGGTCGTTACCGTAAAATTGACGGGTTTGCGGCCTTTTTAAATGCACATACAGAAGTGATGAAGAAAATGGTTAAGCCTGCGGGAAATGGTAGTGTGGATGTTATATCGGTGAAGGACTTGTTGAAGTAGGGAGGTGAGAACTTGAGATGGTGGGATAGATTAAAAAACAGCGTAAAAATGGCTGTAGCCGGATGGAAAGGACAAGGTTTTGACTTTACCAACTGGTTTGGTCGAACTTTTTGGGGCACAGATAATTCACAGCTTGCAACAAACGAAACCATTTTTAGCGTGGTTTCTCGGCTGTCCAATAGCTTGGCTTCACTCCCATTGAAGCTATATCAAAATTTTGATTTGGTCACAAATGCGGCTTCTGATGTGCTTATTAACTCACCGAATCCTAATATGACGTCTTTTGATTTGATCAGAAACTTAGAGACCGCACGGAATGAAACGGGAAATTCCTATGCGATCATTGAGCGAGACATTCGCGGTCAAGTATCCAGGATCACTCCCCTGATACCGACATACGTTGAACCTGTATTGGAAAGGGAAAGTCAAGAGCTTTGGTATCAGGTTATCGGAGAAAACGGGACATATTACTTTCACAACATGGATGTTTTGCATTTTAAGCATATTGTCGGCTCCGGTGGGCTGAAAGGGATCAATCCAATAAAGGTCCTGACGAATACGAATGATTTTGACAAAGCTGTCCGCGAGTTTAGCTTGAAAGAGATGCAAGGTGCTCCCAACTCTTTTATTTTGAAATACTCTGCGAACGTTGATACTGACAAACGGGAACGAATCATTAACGATTTTAAGCGTTTTTACCAGGATAATGGCGGGATTTTGTTCCAAGAACCGGGCGTAGAAATCGATCCGATTGAAAGAAAGTTTATCGCAGCGGATATTTTTACGTCAGAGCGGATCACTCGTTCCCGGGTGGCGAATGTCTTTAATATCCCAGTAACCATGCTAAATGATACCGAGGGTCAAAGTTATTCCAGCAATGAACAATTGATGAGAATGTTTGTGCAGCTCACCTTAATGCCGATTGTGCGTCAATATGAGCAAGAATTTAATAGAAAACTCCTCACAACAGCCGAAAGAAGGGCTGGTTTTTACTTTAAATTCAACGTAAATGCTTTGTTACGAGGCGATACAGCTGCACAATCTGATTATTACACGAAAGCAATTCGCACTGGTTGGATGAAGCCAAATGAGGTACGGCAACTGGAAGATTTACCACCAGAACCGGAAGGAAACAAATTGTGGATTAGCGGTGATTTATATCCTATGGATATGGATCCTGCCCAACGAAAGGGGGTGAGCACGGGTGAAAACTCGACAAAAAACTAAGTTTTGGGAGATGAAAATGTCTTCTGATGGCTCAAATGCGGCCGATATTTTTATTTATGGCGATATTGTTTCTTATAGGTGGGATGAGTCAGACACATCAGCATCCAGTTTCAAAGAAGATCTCGATAATTTGGGAGATGTTTCAACGATCAATTTATATATCAACTCACCTGGTGGGAGCGTATTCGAAGGAATTGCCATTCATAACATACTAAAACGTCATAAAGCAAAAGTAAATGTCTATGTAGATGCTTTGGCAGCATCGATCGCAAGTGTCATCGCAATGGCTGGTGACACTATTTATATGCCCAAAAATTCCATGCTTATGATTCATAATCCATGGACCTTTACCTATGGAAATGCGGCAGAATTGCGAAAAATGGCTGACGATTTAGACCGAATTGGTAATTCCAGTAAACAAACCTATTTGCAAAAAGCCGGCGATAAGCTGACAGAAGAAAAATTGCAGGAAATGCTAGATGCCGAAACTTGGCTTTCAGCTGATGAAGCGTTTGAATATGGCCTTTGTGATGTGGTTCAGGAAGCAAACCAAATGGCTGCATCTATCAACTTTGATTTGCTTCAAAAATACAAAAATGTTCCAGAAAATCTATTAAATGTGGCTCAAAATCAGCCAAAAAGCGCTGTTTCAGACGATGAAATGGCGAAGAGGAAGCGAATTGCAGAGGAAGCAAAAGCCAATTTAGCTTATTTAGATACTATTTTAGGAGGTTTGGTTAAATGAAAAAGAAAAAAATGTTAGTTCCTTTAAATCTTCAATACTTTGCAGAAGGTCAAACTTTATTTGAGTTGAAACAAAACATGGCCACTATTGGTCAACAGTTGCAAAAAGTAGAAGGTGAACTTGCTCAAAAAGCAGTGGATCCAAACGCAACAATGGACGAAATTCAAGCATTGCAACAGTCGAAAGAGGATTTAAAGACACGTTTTAATGTGATTAAAGAGCAACATGACGCACTAGAAGCGGAACAAAAAGCGAAATTCCAGCAAAATAAAGGAATTCAAGCAATTGAGGATCCAAAGCAAAAAGTAATTGAAGCGAAAGCTGAAATGATTCGTGCAACTATGACGGGTAAACCATTATCCGAAGATGTACGCCAAGCATTAGGAGATAATACCAATCCAGCAACAGGAGGAGAAAAACTTCTTCCTAAGACGGTATCGACTGAATTGTTACACGAACCTTTTGTTAAAAATCCATTGCGTGATATTTCAACTTTCACCCAAGAAACAAACCTGGAAATTCCCAAAATCGCTTTCCAATTAGATGATGATTCGTTTATTGGTGACACTGAAACGGCAAAAGAAATTGCGGCTACCGGTGACACGGTTGTTTTTGGACGCCACAAATTTAAAGTTTTTGTACCAATTTCCGAAACTGTTTTAAACGGTACCAGCACAAATCTTGTGCAGACTGTTGAAGCAGCACTTGAATCCGGTTTAGCTGCAAAAGAAAAGAAAGTGGCATTTGCGACATCACCTGCTACAGGAGAAGAACATATGTCATTTTATCGCACCCAGGATGCAATCAAAGTGGTACAAGCCGAAAATAAATATAAGGCTATTAAAGCTGCCATTGCGGATTTACATGAGGATTTTCGGGAAAATGCAAAAGTTGTAATGACTTATGCGGATTACATGGACATTATTGAAACTCTGGCTAATGGGAATGCGACTTTGTATCAAGCACAACCGGAACAAGTTTTAGGAAAGCCGGCAGTTTTTGTTGATGCAGCCATTGATCCCGTTGTGGGAGACTTTAGCTATTCTCATTTCAACTATGATTTAACGATGCTCCGCGATCGTGATAAAGATGTTAAAACTGGTATTGAGCTATTCGTTTTAACGGCATGGCTGGACCACCAAATTAAGTTAAAATCAGCTTTCCGCATTGCAAAAGTGGCTCCTCAAGCTTAATAGGGGTATGAAAAAATGCTGAATCTCACCTTAGATGAGTTGAAAAATTATCTGCGGATTGATGGGAGTGAGGATGATTCTATCCTCACTTTTCTTATGGATGGAGCAAAAGAATATTTGAAAAATGCGGGAGTCCTTGAATCCGACAGTTCGCTTTACAAGTTGGCTGTCATGTTGTATGTGGCACTTCATTATGAAAATCGTGATCCGAGTACAAAAATAGACAAGTTGAATTTTGCTTTTGATAGTATTGTGCTGCAATTGAAGGATTATGGAGGTGATACATCATCATGAAGCAGTTTCCTGTTTTAAATAACTTTATCGATCGGCATACAAAAGAGTATTACCCCGAAGGATCCATGTATTTCACGAATGACGCGGAGCGCGCTAAAGAACTTTTTGACCTTGGTTTTGTTGGGGAAGAAGTAAAGCCTAAAAGAAAAAATACGAAACAAGCTGATAAAAGCGGTGAAACAAATGAATCCGAGTAGATTACGACACCGCATTACCTTTCAACGATATGACGAGAATGCTACAAATGAAAACGGCTTTCCACTTGAAGAGGATCAGCGATGGCAAGATGTTAAAACCGTATGGGCAATGGTCAAGACGTTACAAGGCCGTGAATATTATGCAGCGGCCACCGTACAAGCGGAAAATACAACTCGTTTTGTTGTGAGATATACAAAAGATGTCGATTCCAGTATGCGAATTGTTTATAAAGGTCGCATTTTTGAGATTGTTGCTCCACCCATTAATGATGATGAGCTGAACAAAACCCTCACCATCATCGCAAAGGAGGTGGTTTGATTGGGAATTCAGCTTGAAGGCATGCAGGAACTGTTAAGTCGACTTGGACGCATTGGAGCAGAAGCAGAACAGGCCAAAAAAGACGCTTTGCAAGCTGGGGCTGAAATCATTCAGCAGACGGCTTCGGAGAAAGCGCCAAAGCGTACAGGGGCATTAGCCGAAAACATTGTGATTTCCGATATCACGGAAGATGGAACCGTGGATATTGGCCCTGATCGTGACCGTTTCTACGGTTTTTTTCTTGAGTTTGGGACATCAAAAATGGCAGCGCGTCCGTTTTTACAGCCAGCTTTTGAAGAAAACAAAGAGCAAGTACAACAGAAAATGGCTGATGTGATACGCAGGGAGATGGGGCTATGAGTCTGAACAAACTGATTATCGATACATTGAAGCCCATCGGCGTTCCTGTTGCTTTCCAAACGTACAGCGGCACAGCGACAACATATATTACGTTTTTTGAATACAATCAATTCGGTGCTTTACATGCCGATGATGAAGAACAAGAAACAGCACTTTTTTATCAAGTCGATGTGTGGTCCAAAGGTGACTATATATCAATAGTTGATCAAGTCAAACAACAAATGAAGCAAGCTGGCTTTCGACGAACAACAGAAACCGATCTATTCGAACCGGACACCAAAATCTATCACAAGGTGCTCCGGTTTTCTTATGTAGAAGAAAGGGAGGAATGAAGTTGAAAGCACAAAATTTAAACAAATATGTTGTGGTCAGCGATGAGGCAAAACAGGCATTTGTAGATGTATCTTCCGAAGTATTTGTAAAGTTAAATGAAGCCTTAGATAACATGAAGGAAGCAGGAGTTGTACCTTCTGACTCAAAGGAAGTATTTGAATATGGATTGCGAGTAGGTCAATATATGACTCTCATTGAAATTTCAACAGGTCTACAGCTAGATGCCAAGGAAGATGGGGAAGGGATAGTGAATAAAGTGCCAATTGAAGTTGTTAAAGAACAGGTTGAACAAAAGTTTGAATGTCCAGATTCTAAATCAAAAGAATAAAGTATTTCCAATAAAAGGAGGAATAGAAAATGGCAGGAGTTCAAGTGGGTTTAAGAGATTTGCATTTCGCCGTTATGAAGGATGATGAAACGTATGAAACGCCGGAAAAAATAGTAGGTGCCATTACAGCAAAAATTTCGCCTTCATCCAATACTGAAACACTTTATGCGGATGATGGGCCGTCTGAAACGGTTACTAGCTTAGGGGAAATTAAAGTGGAATTTGAAGTGAAAGACATTCCACTGGATATTCAGGCGAAGTTGCTCGGGCATACTGTCAACGCTGATGGTGTTTTGATAAAACAAGTAAGTGATGCAGCTCCGTATGTAGCCATCGGTTTTAAATCTAAAAAGAGCAACGGCAAATATCGCTTCGTTTGGCTTTACAAAGGAAAGTTTGAATTACCAGAACAAGAATATCAAACAATGGAGGATAAGCCTGCCTTCCAAACTCCAAAGCTTTCAGGAACTTTTGTGAAACGTGATAAAGATGGTTTATGGCAAGCTATTGCAGATGAAGATTCGACAAACTTTACACCTGAAAAAGCGGCATCTTGGTTCACATCTGTTTACGAACCACCTGCTGCTTAATGAGCGAGAGAGGATATTCCTCTCTCTTTTTTATGCAATAAAAGATAGGAGGAAAAAGCATGTCAAAAAGCCTTGATGCGAAAGTAAAGAAAATTCCTGTTCAGTTGGATAAAGAACGTCATCTTGTTTTTGATTTAAATGCTTTTTGTGAGATTGAGGATAAATTTGGAAGTATAACAGAAGCCTTTAAAGCTGTCGAAAATGTCTCGATGAAAGCGATTCGTGCTTTGTTATGGGCTGGTTTGTTACATGAAGATGAGAGTCTGACAGAAAAAGAAGTCGGAAAAATGATTGATATTGCGAACATTTCCGAGCTTGCAAATGCGATCACAGAGGCGATGAACACGGCCCTTCCTGATCCAAAAAACTAGAGGCCAATCCTGATCTTGAAAACGAAAACCAAGGTTGGGATTGGCCTCTGTTGTTGTATGCCGGGACAGTGATTTTAGGGATGGACGAAAAGGATTTTTGGCGCTGTACTCCAAGGAAATTTTTTGCGCTTTGCGACATCCATAAAAAGGTGAATCGAATCGAAGGGGATCAAGAAGAGGCGCAAGCGGGATATATCGACCAAGTTCTTTTTTAGCAAGGAGGTGAGAGCATGGCAGATGTTGGCGTGTTGCGTGTTTCGCTTGGATTGGATAGTGCGAATTTTACGCGTAGCCTTGCAGAAATAAACCGGAAACTGAAAGCTGTTGAAAGTGAATTTAAAGCGGCTGGCGGTTCCGTTAAGGGTTTTGAAAATACCTTTGAAGGTTTGCAGGCCAAGTCAGATATGTTGACTAAAAAAATAGCCTTGCAAAGCGCTAGAGTGCAAGAGTTGAAGCGTAGATACGATGAATCGGCGGCAACTAAAGGAAAAGAAGCAGCAGAAACGGAAAAATTACTGACTCAGTACAACAAAGCGGTTGGTGATCTCAAAAAATTCGAGAATGAGCTTCAGCAAACTAGCGCCAAGCTTGATAAATTGTCCCAAGACGTCAACAAAAATGTTACAGTCTGGGATAAAATGCATGCAAAATTTAGCGAAGTTGGCCAACGAATGCAAGACTTAGGGAGCCGCATGCAATCAGCTGGTCAAGGTATCGCCACGTCATTTGGATCAGTATCAACAGCAATCGGCGGCGCGCTTGGGTTTGCCGTCAAAAAATCTATGGATTTTGAAGCACAAATCGATCGTGTTGGTGCCATTGCTGGGGCCACCCCGGCTGAACTGAATAAGTTAAAACAATCAGCCCTTGATCTTGGAGCATCAACGTCTAAATCGGCAACAGAAGTAGCCCAGGCACAGGAAATCATGGCGGCAATGGGTTATAAGACAAATGAAATTATTGCAGCTTTGCCGGGGGTTATCTCTGCGGCCGAGGCTAGTGGTGAGGACATGGCGCTTGTAGCCGATACAGTATCAGCAGCGCTTAATTCCTTTGGATTAAAGGCGAGTGAAGCAAGCCGGGTAGCGGATATACTGGCACAATCGGCGAATGATTCTGCGGCTGGTATCGAGGACATGCAGTACACGTTCAAATATGCAGCGCCGGTTGCACATCAATTGGGGATGTCGTTGGAACAGTTGGCAGCCGCAACAGAGATCATGAGTAATAGTGGAATTAAAGGCGAACAAGCTGGAACTACATTACGAGCTGCATTGTTGCGCTTGGCTTCTCCACCTAAAGCCGCGGCAAATGAACTGGAACATTTAGGCGTGTCCATCACGGATTCGCACGGAAAGATGCTTCCGTTTAGCAATATCATCGGTCAATTGCGGGAAAAAACAGAGGGCATGAGCAATGCCCAAAAGACAGCGGCGTTGTCGACTATTTTTGGAACCGAAGCAGTCAGTGGTATGTTGGCAATCGTTGAAGCTGGTCCACAAAAACTTGATCAGCTTACAAAATCACTCCAAAATTCCGGCGGTGCCTCACAAGAAGCAGCAAAGAAGATGAAAGACAACCTCAAAGGTGCACTCGAAAATTTAAGTGGTGCCTTTGAAACAGCGCAAATTACGATCGGAAATGCGTTGGCTCCGGCTATCGAGAAAGTAGCAAATGCGTTGCAAGGATTGATCAATTGGTTTAATAACCTATCACCATCTATGCAAAAATTCATTGCGATTGGTGCTGCTGTAACTGCTGTATTTACGGGAATAGTTGCGGCAATTGGTGTTGTATTAGCGATCATTGGCGGGGCGGCAAATGGAATTGGAGCTTTAACATTAGCATTCGGAACGATATCAGGTGCTGTTGCGGAAGCAGGAGGCGCTTTTGCATTATTAACCGGACCGATAGGAATTGCAGTGTTGGCCATAGGTGGTTTGATCGCTGCAGGGGTTGCGCTTTACACGCATTGGGACCAGATTAAGGCGTTTTTGAGCAATACCTGGAATGCGATTGCTCAAACAGCTGTTACTGTATGGAATGGTATTAAATCTTTCTTCGCCCAATGGGGTGCAACACTATTAACTTCACTTGCTGGACCGATCGGTTTTGTGGTTTTACAGATTTCAAACCGTTGGAATGAAATCAAAAATACGACATTAACCATCTGGAACGGCATTATTACTAGTCTATTAAATTTGTGGAACAGTTTAAAAACTAGTGCATCGAATGCTTGGAATGGTATTAAAAGCGTTGCATCATCTGTGTGGAACGGGATTAAATCCGCGGTCACAAGTATTGTGAGTGCCTTGGTATCATCTGTACAAAATTATTACAACAACATGAAAAGTGGCATTACAAGCATTATGAATGGAATCAAATCCATCTTATCAGGTGTTTGGAATGCCATTAAAAACGTTGTATTAGGTGCCGTCTTATTAATACTTGATTTAGTCACGGGAAATTTCCAAAAGCTAAAATCTGACTCTCAGGCTATTATGAATAACCTGAGAAGTGCTATACAAAGCATTTGGAATGGGATTAAGTCCGTTATTTCAGGAACCGTCAATGCGATAAAAGGCTTTGTAACCACCGCCTGGAACAACATTAGAACCAATACATCTAATGCTTGGAATTCAGTAAAATCTATTTCCTCAAGTGTCTGGAATGGAATAAAAACACTGGTTTCTTCCGTGGCAAACGGGATTAAGTCGGTTGTATCTTCTGCATGGAATGGGATTAAATCCATCACTTCAAGTGTTTGGAATGGAGTCAAATCAACTACTTCAAGCGTTTGGAATGGGATAAAATCTGCTATTTCTAGTTCGGTTAATGCTGCTAAATCAGCCGTAAGCAGTGGGTTTTCCGGAATGAAAAGCGCTGTTTCATCGGCCATGAGCAGCATTCGGTCTACGATCACAAGCATGTGGAATAGCGCCGTGAGCTTTTTGAGAGGGATTGATCTTTATTCTATTGGTCAAAACATCATTCAGGGGCTTGCTAATGGGATATCATCAATGGCCTCAGCTGTTGTAGACAGAGCGAGAAGTATTGCCAATTCTGTCACGAGCACGATCCGGAAGGCGTTGGATATCCATTCTCCATCACGCGAAACAGAAAAGTTAGGTAAATATACAACGGAAGGTTTTGCAAAAGGGATTGCGTCTAGCAATACAGCGGTCATAGCGGCGGCGAAAAAGACGGCAGAAGCTGCAAAAAAAGCGTTTAAGGAAGCGATGGATAAAGCTGAATATAAGTTTAAAATGGGGCAAATCAATGCATCCCAATATATTGCCGAACTTCGGAAAATTCGTAGCGCCTATGCCACAACTGCCGATGAAGTTAGAAAGGTTAATCTTGAGATAAAATCCATACAGGATAAGCAGGCAAAAGAAATTCAAGCACTACAACAAAAGACATTCGCTAATGCTCTCAAAACGATCAAGGATAAAGCGGCAGCCGGAAAAATTTCAACCGAACAGGAATTAAAACAGTTGCAAGCTCTGGCAAACCAATACAAAAAGAACTCACAACAGCAACTTCAAATTGAAGTGGAAATAAAAAAGGTCAAAGATAAGCTTTTAAAAGAGCAGGAAGAAAAACTAAAAGCCCAATTCGAAAGTGAAAAGAACTACATTCAAAAGAGAAAAGATTTTAATCAGCTGTCTCTGAATGAAGAACTTGCGCTGTATGAACAATACATCAAAAAATACAAAAAGGGCTCTGAACAACAACAGTATTATGAAAAACAAATCTATGATGTTAAAAAGGAAATCTATGATAAATTAAAGGCTTTAAATGATGATTACACTAAAAAAATACAAGAAACCAACCAAAAATTGTTGGATGATGAGCTAAAAGCACAGCAGGAATACAACGATAAGATAAAGTCCATTCAAGATCAACTAAACAAAGATTTACTCGATGCACAAAATGATTATGCTGCGCAAGTTAAAAGTATCAACGATAAACTTGCCGAAGATGAGCAAAGCTTAACGGATGCTTATCTCAAAGCGGTTGATGACAGAGCGAAAGCTCTTTATAGCTTCGCTGGTATTTTCGATCAGGTTAGCAGGAAAGATGTAAGCGGCCAGTCTTTAATTGACAATTTAAGCGAACAAGTATCTGCTTTAGAAGATTATCAATCTAATATGGACGCATTGGCTGCTAAAGGTGTTGACCAAGGGCTGTTACAAGAATTACAAGATGCGGGCCCGAAGGCTGTAGATGAAATCAAAGCCTTAAATTCTTTATCAGCAGATCAATTGCAACAATACGTGGAGTTATGGAGACAAAAAAGTAATTTAGCCCGTCAGCAGGCTGTTAAAGAACAGGAAGGTTTGCGACTTGATACTGAATTGAAAATCCAACAACTTAGAACAGATGCGAATATTCAGCTTGAGCAACTGCGTTCCGATTATGTTGCGAAAATTACGGAGCTGAGAACACAGGCTCAAGCTCAAATGGATCAAGCAAAAACAGATTGGGTGAATACGGTAGCCCAGTTAAGACAAGAAGCGAACGCTCAAATGGAGCAATACCAAAAAGAGCTGCAACAACAAATCGCGGACGTAACAAAGGGCACAAAAGAACAATTCGACGTCATGTCAGCCAGCATGGAGGAGATCGGAAAAAATACCATGCAAGGATTAATGGATGGGCTATCCTCGATGACAGGACCGTTGTTGGAGCAAGCAAAGGCTATTGCTAATGCAGTGTCATCTACAATAAAAAAGGCCTTGGATATCCACTCTCCTTCCAGAGTCATGAGAGATGAGATCGGTAAATTTATTCCTTTAGGAATTGCGGAAGGGATCAAACGGAATATAGGGGCTGTCATAAGTGCAACCAATATGATGGCGAGAGCGGCGATTCCGTCAGTTCCTAAACTGAACGGTGGAGTAGCAGTGGCTTCAGAGTATGGAGGTACTCAAACAGGCAATATCACTAAATATGGAAATGTCAATATAAACGTCACAATCCCAGTGAGCGACCTTGAACAAATTCGAACGGTGAATGACTTTTTCAATCGTCTTGGAATGAAAGTCAGACAGGCATAAGGGAGGTGCGATTATGCCAACTCAAAATTTTAAAGTCGGTGAAATGCTCAACAAACGTACCCCAAACTCAAAGACATGGATTAACTTCGACGGATCATACACAACTGAAGTATATAATGCGCCGGTTCATTTTGAGGACGAGAACGGAAATCTTCAAAATATCAATACCGATTTATTCGATGAAGCAGATTTTGATAGCTGGGATGTACCTGTTGCAAAACATGGTAAGGATTTGTTCGAAGAAGCAAAAGAAAGGGCAACACAAGAAAAAAAGATAAACAAACTAGATCGGGACTTGTATGATTATCAAGGTCTGCAGGTCCCTTTTGATTGCAAAATTCCTCGTAATTTTAGAAGAGGGTACACAATCGGGAAAGGACAAAACAAATTAAAGTTCATGCCTGTTCAATCATCCCCTTCTAAAGGGTATGTCGATGAAAATCAGCGTAACAAAATCATCTATCAAGACGCTTGGAATGATACAGATGTAACATTAGAAGTATCCCCAAACGGATTAAAGGAAACGATCATTCTCAAAACGGACCGTGCGCCGTCTTCTTTTTCGTTTGAGGTGGAAGGCTCGTTAGAAGATGATTTGACTGCAGGGAAAGTGTTGATACAACCCGCATGGCTACAGGATGCCAACGGAGAAAAGAGAGATGTTGTCCAAACAATAAGACGTGAAGGAGATAAGACGTTTATTGATTTGACAGCGGATGTAACGGGGATGACGTATCCGATCGAGATTGACCCGACTGTGACAATTCAACCGGATGCAAGTACAGGCATTGATACATTTGTTCATTCAGAGAATCCTACAGCTAATTATGGAACGGATGTCGGTTTATTCGCTGGTGTTTATCAAGGATCGGCTCTTTTTGAAACCTTTATTAAATTTAATATTTCATCAATACCTGTAAATGCAGATGTAATAAATGCTTCGGTCATTCTGCATGTAATTGGTGTTGATGATTCCAATCCTTATGGTTTCACTGCTCATGAAGTTACAGCTGATTGGACTGAAAGTATAACCTGGAACACAAAGCCAAGTTATAACGCATCTGCATTATGCACAGTAAGTATCGCCAACCCTCCAAGTGCGCAAAACGTAATTTTTGATGTAACAACTGCGGCAAAAAAATGGGTGAATGGTACAAGTCCAAATTATGGTGTCTGCATCCGATCGAATTTTGTTAATTCCAGAAAAACATTTGCATCATCGGACCATGCAACGAGCAGTCTAAGACCATCGTTTAGTTTGACCTATAACATGCCACCGACCGCACCAATCGTCATAAGTCCAAACGGCGGGGAAACGTGGAATGCACAGCATACGATTACGTGGAATCCAGCTACAGATCAGTCATCCCTAGAAATGATCCAAACAACAATGGGTGAAGGTGCGGTTGTTTCGACTGCGGTAGAGGCAGGTCAAATTTTTACCATTCCAAAAAACGGATATTTAAAAGCTGTATCTGTTTTGTGCTATGGCGGTAGTGGTACAGAAACAGCGATCTTTTCTCTAAAAGGCGTTAACGGAAATATGCCAGATAGCAATATTTATGCTCAACAATTAGTTGACATCCCTATGTCTAAAAGTTGGGTTGGTTTAAGTGGGTTAAATATTCCAGTTACCGCAGGACAAAAGTTTGCTATTGAAAAAACAAGTGGCTCAACACAACCGTTATACGGTGATAATTCAAATACTTATGCAGGTGGGAACGCTTATTGGGCAGGTTCGTATAAAAGCGCAGACTTAAACGTAAAATTTTATATAGATGAAGCTGTACCGCAAAATCAATTACAATACCAAATCCAACTTTCACCCGACAACGGACAAACTTGGAAAGACATCGTTCCATTAACTTCACCGGGCGCAACATCATACGATTACGACTTTATCAACGAACAGGAAACGTCACTTGCGAAAATCCGTATCCGAGCATTTGACGGCACATCCTATGGACCATGGGATGAATCGGACGGTGTCTTCACAATACAGCACAACCAAGCGCCGACTGTACCTACGAATCTTTCTCCAAGTGGAGGAACACCAAAAGACCGTGGTTCCGTGATTCGTCTATCTTGGCAACACAACGATGCAAACGGTGATCCGCAAGCACAATTCGATTTACAATGGCGGAAACAAGGAGATACAACGTGGAATACTATTAGTCAAGCAACGCCCGATCAGTATTGGGATGCGCCAGCGAATACGTTTCCGAAAGGCGAAATTGAATGGCAAGTGAGGACATATGACCAAGCGGGGCTTTCTTCACCATTTAGCAATATTCAAACATTCTTTGCAGGGGATAAGCCAGCGAATCCGACGATCACCAATATCACGGATGGTTCGATTGTTCCTGTTGCAACTCCAGTAGTTCAATGGAGTTCTGTTGGCCAAACTGCCTATCATGTGAAAGTGCTGGAAAGCAACGATGATTTATTATGGGAACTTCAAGCGAACAGTGCCAATAAAGCACAAACGATTCTTTACGCACTTCAAAATAACACAGATTACAAGATTCAACTTGCGATTAAAAATGCTGATGGAATTTTGTCTGATTTTGTATCAGTCAACATTCATGTTTCTTACACGCCGCCAGCTTTTCCGATTGTTACAACTACAAAAGGTGAGGGGATTATCACGATCTCGATTGATAATCCAACTCCATCCGGTACGCAACCGAATGTGTCTTACAACGACTTATATCGCCGAAAACAAGACGAATCAAGTTGGACACGAATTGCAACGAATATATCAGCTGATGCTTCTTTTGTGGATTACACGCCCGCATCCGGGCAAGTTTATGAATATTACGTTCGTGCATGGGGAGACAACGGAACATATTCCGATAGTTTGATAGTCAGTGAATCTATTTCTTTTACAGGAGTATTGCTTCACGAAGCAGACAACCCTTTAGAAACACTTCGTCAATTCAAATTCGTGAGTGATCGAAGTGAAAGCTGGCAACCGACTGCGGCAATGATGCAATTCGCAGGGCGGAGATTGTCGGTTGCTGAATATGACGAAACCGAGCAACGTTCTGTCAGTGTAAAGCTAAACTTGCTTAAAAACAGCGGTGATCGAGAAGCTCTTGAAAAATTGATTCGTTCGAAAAATACACTTTGCTATCGCGATGCGAGAGGAAGAAAAATGTTTTGTCATGTGTTCCGGTTACCAGTCGATGACGAGGTTTACGGCAATACTGTCAGTCTTACATTTGAAGAAGTTTCGTACACGGAGGAAGTATAGCCATGCTTTCGCTAGTCAATTATCCTTATTCACGGCAAGAAATCATTGACGCACTCCACGGGAAGTATGGCCAACGTCATTTTAAATTTCGTTATGATTTACTTGATAAGAACGACAAGAAAATAGGTGAATTAGATTCAGTTGTAGATGGGGAAGTCAGTATGGCTTCCCTTGATTCTATTAAGCGGACAGCGAGGTTTCGTTTAAAAGATCGTGGGGAAATCAATTGGTTGAGCGACCGTATTCAACCTTTTGCCCTTTTAAGGATGAGAGACGGGAAATATATCGAGTTTCCACTCGGTATTTTTCTTTTGTCGAGTCCAACGAGGAAGGACGAAAACAAATCGGTGTATCGTGATGTAGAAGCATACGACGGTCTACTGATTTTGCGAGATGACAAGTTTGACACTCGTTATACCGTTACGGCAGGTACGAATTATCGGCAAGCAGTCATTGATATTTTGACTTCTGCCGGCATAACAAAGCACAACATCGAGCAAACAGACAAGGTGTTGCCTGTCGATATGGAATTTGAGCCGGGAAAGGAAAAGTTGGAAGCAGTCAACGCACTCTTGCAAGCGATCAACTATACGCCGTTGTATGTCGATGTGTACGGATATTTTACGAGCATGACGTACAGGAGTCCTTCCATCTGTGCGGCAGAATACACATATAAAGATGATGAATTGTCCATCATTTATCCCGGTATAGAAGAAGAACTGGATCTTTTCAGTGTGCCGAACAAGTGGATAGTCGTGTCATCACAAGCCGAGCGCAATCCTCTTACATCAATGTATATCAATAGCAATCCCGATAGTCCTACTTCTACGGTCAATCGAGGTCGAACCATCGTTGACTACAGGGAAGTGACGGACATTGCCGATCAGCAGTCTTTGGATGCTTATGTCCAGCGAATTGCTTTCGAGGCTTCACAAGTCTATGGGAAGTTGACGTTTGATACGGCATTGAATCCACTCCATGACTATATGGACGTATTACAAATTCAATATTCTGCGCTTGGTATCAACGATAAGTATTCAGAAACAGGTTGGACAATGCCACTCAAAGCGGGGGCTCGAATGAAGCATGAAGTCCGAAAGGTGGTGTCCATATGATAGACCACGAGTTTTTTCTCTCCAACTTCATGAACAAGAAAAAAGAAAAAATCATTCAATTCGCGAGGGTGGACCCGAATTACAGCAGTGGTCGCCCTCGTTTGATTTTTGACGGAGAAACGACTGTAAGTGGCAAAGCATACCCGTATTTAGCGAGTTATGCACCTGCTGCAAACGATCGGGTGATGCTTGTAAAAGGAGTTATTGTAGGGAAAATTGTTTAGAAAGGCGGAGATAAAATGGAAAGATTAGATGTTGCATTCAAAACCGGCGCAGCCATTGTTGGTGGTCTTGCCGGTTTGATTTTTGGCGAATCAATTGGATTGCTTGTTGCGTTATTTTGGATGTCGGTTATCGATTACGGAACTGGAATGGCTGCCGGTTACACAGAAAAAACGTTATCTAGCAAGGTTGGGTTTAAAGGCATTACTAAAAAAATGATGATCTTTGTAATGGTTGCCCTTGCTCACCAAGTCGATAGCGCACTCGGGACAAAAAATATGTTACGAGATGCGACTATCGTTTTTTATATGGCCAACGAGCTGCTAAGCATTTTTGAAAATGCAGGACGAATGGGAGTACCAGTGCCGGAACGACTTACACAGGCGGTAGAAGTGTTGAAAGGAAAAAGTGGGAAAGGAGAGGATAGAAAATGACAGGGAAAATCGTTGACTTGTCGCATCATCAACCTTCAAATAAAATAAATTGGTCTTTGGCAGCTAAAGATATTGATCTTGTTATTATTCGTGTTCAATACGGATCTAAAACAGAAGATAGAGAGCATAAAAATCATGTAGCAAATGCTAAAAAATACGGTATTCCATTCGGTCACTATGCTTACGGATGCTTTGTTAATGTAAATGACGCTATAACAGAAGCAAATGACTTCCTTAAACGTGCAGATAAAGACGCTAAATTTCTTGTACTAGATGTTGAAGATGATACTGTTAAGGCATGCGGAACTAAAAACCTTGCACAAGCAAGTCAAGCATTCATAGATACATGTAAAAAAGCTGGTTATAAGTTGGGCTTTTATACATCTCATGAATTATATAAGCAATATGGGTTAGATAAGGTGAAAGCTGACTTTTTATGGCTACCTAGATATGGTTCTGATAACGGTACACCACAAACAAAACCTGCTTATCCTTGTGATCTTTGGCAATATAGCCAAAAATGCAAAGTAGCATGGTATGACGGTTTTGTTGACTTGAATTTGTTGAACGGTTCTAAGCCTTTAGATTGGTTCACAGGCAAACAAGCACAGGTTGCTGCTGAAAATAAACCGAACAAAGAGGAGGAGATTGAATTGTATCAACCATCTAATCAAGCTATCGTAAACAGTACAGCTGTTGTATTATCCAGACTCGAAAAGAAAGATCTCGGGGCCATTAGTCCGGAGTGGCGGGAGAAGCTTCAAAAAGGTGAACTGATAGTTAGTGATGCAATCGGTTTAATTTACGTTGCTTTAGAAAGGGAACTTATTCAAGGCAGCAATAAATAAGAAAAAGGCCCCTCTCCTAAAAGGAGAGGGGCAAAATTTTTTTATAATATCTATTGACCTAAGGCAACAGATATTATATAATAAAGACATAGAAAGGAGGTGACAAAAAGGGGATGGTGAACAAAATCCAACAGATTTTAGACATCATAGAAAAAATAACAAACATTTTAGGTTTCATCTTAACAGTAATCGCACTTCGAAAGGTGAAACATAAAAAGAAAAAGCGACGCTCCTCAAAAAAGAAACGTCGCAAGTGAAAAATCTAATAGGAAGCCCTCTCGAAAGGGGGGCTTCTATAAAGAATCATATCATCCCCTGAATAACAATGTCAAAATTATTATGGATCACAAATATTGTTCTTGCGATAAACGCAATAACATTCTTTGCTACAACAGATTTTCATCATCTAGGTTTATTGGACACAATTTTATTGGGATCAATCATTTTGTGGGTTGTAACACTAATATTTTTCTTTTATTCCACTAGAAAATAAAGGAGGTGGAAACATTGAAATTCCAGTTTGATTCGAGGGAGGAATTAGAGGATTTTATAAGAAATGAAGTCCTAACCACTTCCGAAGTGAAAGAAATACTCAATGTTACAAAACAGCGATTACATGCGCTGGTTTCATCTGGCAGGATCACACCGATCAAGAAAACGAAAAATGATAGCCTGTTTTTTCGAGATGATGTAATGAAGTTAAAACCGGAGTTAGAAGAACTCCGGAAAAAATATCGGCCTTATGAAGAATAAAATTTGGTGGATAAGGAAAAACGAAAATAATTCCACCTAAAACTGTCCTTTCTTGCTTTCCGGAAGCCCTTTTCCGTATTGGAGAGAGGGCTTATTTTTTTGTCTTGAATAAGAACGTATGTTTGTTATATAATAAGAACAAACGTTCTTGTTAAGGTGGTTCGAATGAAAGGGATGTTGTTGAATGCGAAAGAGTATAAAACTCCTTTGCTGATGGTCTATATGAATGATCAGGGAGTCATTACTGAACGCTTTATAACCATTAAGGACTTTAATGACGACTACATTAAGGCTTATTGCCACTGGAAAAAGCAGTACCGTACATTTAAGCGCAGCAACATCCTTTCCATCGGACCAGTTCGTCATCGAAGAGTGGGGGCTTAATCATGGATACAAGATATCTTCATTACGATCGAGGGAACAAGAAATGGACATCTCTTATGCTGCCAGAACATGTTGAGATGCTACGACAATTTGCTAATGAGGATTATTACAAGACTCCAAAGCCTTTATTAGATCCATATCAGGTGCAGGAAATTGAAGAGAAGATCCATTATGCAATGGAGTATCATTATCCGGTCAAATTTGATGTCTGGTATGATGGATTCGTGGAAAGAGTGAGCGGCCACATTCATTATTTGGACCCAATTCAAAAGGAAATCCGTCTCAAAAACGATAAGGGGAATATTGAGCGAATAAAATTTGCAAATATCATCGATGTAATTGTTGAAGATACATAATATATGTGGTGCAGACCACTTTAAAATGATTTATAATAAAATTATCCTTTTCCGTAGCCATTTTTGGAGCGCGCACCGATCGGGTGAGCGCTTTTTTATTTGTGCAGGTAAGAAAAAGGCCCCTCAATGAGAGGGGCTTCATTTTAATATTGGAGATGCATGATAGCTGTCTGCAACTTGTTCCAAATTGGTATACGAGAAGTTATCCCAGTCAATTTTTTGAGCGGATTTCTTTGACATTTGAATTTTATCAACAGTCTCAACAGAGTCTCCGGAGTTACTCTCGACCGTAGCTTCCCAAAAGTAAGTAATCTCGTTTACTTTATCAATCTTAAAGACCTTTTTTAAGGCGTTGGTTGTATTATAATCCACGGTTCTTTTGGTCAACCCGTCTTGCTTAACGTGGACGAGCACGATTTTTCCTCCGTCATTTTTACCGAGATCATCGTTAATTTCTATCTTAGTTACTTTTCCAAAATGAGGATCAGCGGCCTTTTTAATTTCATCAGTTAAATTATCTTTTGATGGTTTTGCTTGGCCATCATCTCCTTTATTACCAAGAGACCCGAAAACCCCAAATACTACAATTACGACTAAAACCCAAAACCACCATTTCTTATAAAATGGTTTCTTCCTTTTTTCACTCATATCTCTAATTCCCCCAATTCGTCTACTTTGATTCCTAATGCGCGGGCCAATATAAACGCTTGCTTTAGATCTGGTTGTGTCTTGTTATTTACCCAACGGGAAAGAGTCTGATTAGAAACTCCGCATTTTTTGGCCAAATAACTATATTTAATTCCTTTTTGTTCGGCCCAATAAGCGATCTTATTTTGAAACATACGCCATCACCCACTCCACTATTACCGATTCTATACATTTTCGTTAATTCCTTTTAATAAATTCGTGAAAAAAATTAAACAAAAATGTTTAAGGACATGCAAAAATCTGTTCATTCGCCCATACAATGTACTATTCAAAGACAAAAAGGGGAGAGTGGGCAGCATGGATATTTTCACGTTCGGAATAGTCGCTACAGGGTTATTTGGTGGGGCGTTGGTTTTCGTGACTTTATTGGAAAATGCGGGTTTGGTCATCAACCATGCATTGCTCAGATTGGTGTTGGAGTTTGCCAAATACGGATCTATTCTTTACCTCCTTAAAGAACTAACTAAATTTTTGTGAAATATTTATATTTGTTCCTCGGAAAGTGACATCGAAATAGCTTATCCAACGAGCAAGAAAACAAGATAGGAAATATTCAGTGAAGGATTCATAGTGGGACACATTCAGTGAATGGGGGAAAGACACAGTGATTGAATGGATTTTACCAGTTATGGTAGTAGTAGCAGCGCTTGTTCCTGTGAAAAGCAAGAGTGACAAGCAGATCATACGAGAAGTATTTGAACGAACAAGTATCAGCATTAAAAAAGGGGAATCCGTTCTTAATCCTAAATTGGTGGACAGTAGAGAAGGAAAGTATGTTTATTCGCTCCCTATTGGGCTATCCAGCGAATTCATGGAAAATATCGAATTGGCTATGAAAGAAGCATTAAATAAAGAAATAGAATGGGAGTTTAAAAACGGTTTTCTTCATCTCAACGTGTTTGACGACAAGCTGCCAAGCAAGTGGGATTTTACTACTGATCTAAAAACAGACACTTGGGAAGTCCCAGTGGGAAAAAATCATCATGGCGTACTTTACCATGACTTTGACAAATACCCTCATATGCTCGTTGGCGGAACAACTCGATTCGGGAAAACGGTCTTTCTAAAAGTGCTCCTGGCTTCACTTTTATTGAATAAAAAAGAACATGTCAGTTTTCACTTCCTGGATCTTAAAGGCGGACTGGAATTTAACCGATACCAACACCTTAACCAAGTAAAACCTGTGGCAAGTGACCTTCTGGAAGCGTGTAGGACACTTGATGGAATCGTCGAGGATCTGAAAGAGCGAGAGCAATTTTTCAAGGAAAAAGGGATCTCAAACATTGTCGATACCAACATCCAAAAACGAACTTTCATTATTGTGGATGAAGCTGCCGAATTATCGCCAAAGCTAGTTTCCAAAGAACATAAGAAATATGCTGAATACTGTATGAATTGTCTTGGACAGATCGCAAGGATCGGCGGGGCCCTAGGTTATCGACTCATTTACGCTACTCAGTACCCGACCCGTGAGGCAGTCCCTGGGCAAATAAAGATGAACATGGTGGCGCGACTTGCCTTTAAAATGCCTGAAAGCATGGGGAGTCGTGTGATTTTAGATGAGACCGGAGCAGAAGAATTAGAAGCTATACCAGGGCGGGCCCTGTATAAGGTGGAGAATAAAAGAGAAGTCCAGGTCCCATATATTAGTGATAAAACATTGGAGGGGATAATAAATGGCCTTGGCAGTAAAGAAACAGGAACGGACAGAAATGTTATTAAAAACGATTGATCAGCTTGGGGTCATGACAGTTCGTCAGTTGCAGCGGATCCACGATCTCGGCAGCTATCGAAATGCTTGTCGGATTGTATCTCAATTGGAGCCATATCTACACGTTGCGCGGGGAAGGGAAAAAGTTTTTTACCTTAATAAAGAGGGGAGGGAACTAATTGGCAGCGATAAAGAGGTCAAAAAATCTATGCAGATTGAACACAAGTTATTGTTGAACGAGGTATGCATTTATTTTGGATGCCCGTCCGATTGGCGGACTGAATACAGGATTGAACATGAAGAAGAGATCACGGATATTATTGTGAGGATTGGCAGTGGAAAAAGTGTGTTGAAGAAAAGAGTAGTGGCAGATGCTTATTTCGCGGGGAATTTTGTTGAGATAGACAACACTCGACACATGAAGGATAATTTGAAGAAGATCGCTAATTATAAAGAGATTTTCAAACTAAAAAAGATCAATCCAAAATTACACTTTTTCACGACGACGATTCATCGAAAACAAAAATTAGAAAAGTGGCTAAACGGATTGGATTATCAGTTGCTAACCTTTGATGAAATAAAATAAGACAAGGAAAAGAAAAAAAAGAGGTGGGGCAAGCCCACCTTTTGGCCACAATGATGGCCACAAAATGGCCACAAAAATTATAAAAGTTTTGATCAGCTTTGAAAAGATGAAAAAACAAAATGTGATTAAATCAAGGTTTTTAGGCCACTTTGATATATTTTAAATGCATCAGATATGTTTAGAACACAAGTTCATCCGTGGGAACGCGAACAATATATGCAAATGTATTAAT
>Ga0207867_1000427_pt1 | contig 44570 bp, 34 predicted proteins | sample HigsolmetaAR206D_FD_184838 | JGI IMG/M metagenome (GOLD analysis project Ga0207867, IMG submission 184838) | Ionic liquid and high solid enriched microbial communities from the Joint BioEnergy Institute, USA - AR20-6-D (SPAdes) (version 2) ...
TGGGGTAGCGGGTGGGCCCCCTCCGGGCGTAGGCCGTCGAAGATGATGGCGAGGTAGCGCTGCCACAGGTCGGGTGGGGCGTCCGGTACGTAGCTGCTGACGTGACCCGGGGCGCACATCAGCAGGACCACGTCGGCACCCGTGACGTCGGCCCGCACGGCGCCGTGCTCACGTGCCCGGTCCACCAGACGGTGCACGGTCTGGAACATCCGGGTACGGGCCGCGGTGACCTCCGCGGGAAGTTCGCTGGCCCCCTGGAGGAACGACAGGTCGCGTTGTTGCCGCTGGCGCGCGGCAACGGTGAGGAACTCCAGCAGCGCCGCGCCCGGGTCCGCGGCGTCGAGGAGTTGCTCGCCGACGGCGGTGAGCGCGTCGATCCGGTCGACGACGACCGCGGCGAGCAGGTCGTCCTTGGTGGGAAAGTGCCGGAAGACGGTGCCCTTCCCCACGCCGGCCCGCCGGGCGATGTCGGCGATCGACGCGTCGAGTCCTCGCTCCGCGAACTCGTCGGCGGCCGCGGCCAGCAGTGCCCGGCGGTTGCGGGCGGCGTCGGCGCGGAGATGACGAGGTGCGGTCACCGCGCCACCCTAACAAGTTGACCGCTCGGTCCGCTTATTGCTAGCCTGCTCCCGATCTAAGGTGACCCAGTGGTCCGTTTTTGGGGAGGCGAGACATGAAGGCGATCGTGGCGACCGACTACGGGCCGCCCGAGACGTACACGGTGGCCGAGCTACCCGCGCCCCGGCCCGGTCCCGGGCAGATCCAGGTCCGCATCGCCGCCGCCTCGATCAACCCGCTGGACGTCAGACTGCCCGGCGGCGAGTTCCGCGACGTCGTGTCGCTGGACTTCCCACACGTGCCGGGCAACGACTTCAGCGGCACGGTCAGCGAGGTCGGGCCGGGCGTGACCGCCTACCGGGTGGGCGACGAGGTGTTCGGACAGGCCGTGCCACGTGTCATGCGTACGGTGGTCGGTTCGACCCGGCCGTCGCTCGGCACCGGCGCGCTGGCCGAGTACGCCGTCTTCGAGGCCGACACCCCCTTCCTGGCGCACCGGCCCGCCGGGCTCGACGTCGAACAGGCCGCCGCGCTGCCCACCGTCGGGCTGACCGCCCGCGCGCTGCTGGCCACCGCCCAGGTGCGGCCCGGTGAGACCGTCCTGGTCGTCGGCGCCACCGGTGGGGTCGGCACCACCGTGACACCGCTGCTCGCCGCGGCGGGGGCCCGGGTGATCGCCACCTCGACCCCCGCCGACGCCGACCTGCTGCGCTCCCTCGGGGCCGCCGAGACCATCGGGTACGCGGAATCCGAGTACCCGTCCGGCGTCGACGTCGCGGTGAACGTGGCCCTGCCCAGCGACCGGCTCGCCGGAGTCGCCCGCGCCGTCCGCCCCGGTGGGCGCCTCCTCACCATCACCCTCCCGGTACCGAGGCAGGAGTGGATCGGTCGCGACGACGTCACCCTGCACTTCGTGCTCGACGTGAACGGCACCTTCGGCGACATGCGCGAGGTCGGCGAGCTGGCGGCACGCGGCGAGCTGGCGGCCACCATCGGCCGGCGCTACTCCCTCGACGAGGGCGTACGGGCCTGTGTGGACTTCGCCCGCCGGCACAACACCGGCAAGCTGGTCGTCACGGTGTGACCGGCCGTCCCGTGCACCGGGCCCCAGGCGGCCCGGTGCCCACCCGGGTACGCCTACTCCATGACCTCCCGCGAGACACCGTCGACGGTCTCGCGGGGGCGTGGCGGCTGACGTGGCGGGTCGACCGCGGAGAACCGGGTCGAGCCGGCGGACAGGTCCGGATGCTCCACCTCCAGGGCGATCGCCGCCGCCTCCTCCAGGGTCAGCTCGGCGCCGGCGGCGTACGCGGCGTCGAAGGCGGCGTCGCCGAGGGACGCCCGCAGCGCGGCCTGTTCCTGCATCCAGTACGCGCCGAACGTGCCGGGCGCGAAGTGCATCGCCGAGCGGGTGAGCTGGGCCGCGCCGAAGAGCCGGGCCGCCGTCCTCGGGTCGCCGCCCCGGGCGCAGCGCACCGCGATCGCGTTCACCGTGTCGCAGGCGCGGGCGAGGTAGCCGTAACTCATCCGGGAGCGCAACGCCGCCACCAGGTGGTCGTGCGCGGCGACCAGGTCGCCGCGGGCCAGGGCCACCATGCCCAGCAACATGTCGACCCGGCGTTTCCCCCGCTCGGCGGGCTGCGCCGCCTCCAGCGGCCGGGTCGCCGCGAGCAGCTCGGCGGCCTCGTCCAGCGCCCGCCGCCGCCACAACAGTTCGGCGAGGCTGTAGTTGGCCAGCAGCGCGTCCCCGGGAACCCCCTCGGCCTCGGCCCGTGCGATCACCTCCCGGCAGACCCGCTCCGCCTCGGCGAGCTGGCCCATGTCCATCAGCGGGGCCGCGCGTCCGGCCAGCACCCGGACCAGCAGACCGACGTCGCCGGCCTGCCGGGCGGCGGACTCGGCCTGCTGGGAGAAGCGCAGTTCCTCGGCGAACTCGCCGTCCGCCCCGGCATGCCGGGAGTGCATCAGGTACGCCGCCGCCAGCTCGGCGTCGGGGACCTGCTCACCGGTCTCGGCGATCCGGCTGTAGAGCCGGAACAGCCAGAGTCGCCCCTCCCGGGCAAGCCCGCGCTCGCGCCACCACTCGTCGATCCCGCTGGCCAGTTGCAACCCCTGCCGGGCGCTGCCGCCGGTGACCGTCCAGCGCAGCGCGGCACGCAGCTCGTCGGCGAGCGGATCGAGGGCGTACAGCGACAGCGTCACGGGCCGCCCGTCCGGCCCCAGGTGGGCCCGCCGCACCGCGTGCAACGACCAGGCCACGTGCCGGTCCCGGGCGGCCTGCTCCTCGCCCGCGTCGACGAGCCGGCGGGCCGCGTAGGCCCGGATCGGGTCCAGCATGCGGTAGGTGCTGCCGGAGACGTTCGGCTCGGCCTGGATCATCGACTTGTCGACCAGCACCGAGAGCGGATCGAGCGCGTCGTCGTCGATGAACCACTCCACGGTGGGCAGGTCGACCGGGCCGGAGAAGACCGCCAGCCAGCGCAGCAGCCGCGCGGCCCGGGGGCCGAGGGTCCGGTACGACCAGGTCACCGTCGCCTGCATGGTGACGTGGCGCTGGGTCGCCGTACGCCGGGCGGCCCGAGCCTCCGCCGAGGGCGCGGTGCCCTGTGCCGCCGCCGCCAGGTCCACGGTGTCGTCCTGGTTGGCGACCCAGCGTCCGTTCGGCGCCGGGGCCGACTCCTCTTCCTCCTCGTGCCCGGCGTCCAACGCTCCGAGTACGTCGTCCAGGCGCTCGGCGAGCTGGCTGGCGCTCAGCACCCGCAGCCGTGCGGCGGCGAGTTCGATCGCCAGCGGCAGCCCGTCGAGCCGGGTGACCACCCGTTGCAGGTCGGCCGACTCGGCGGGGCTGGCGCGCCGGCCGCCCCGGGCGGCGGCCGTGCGGTCGAGCAGCAGGGTCACCGCCTCACTCGGCCCGCCGCCGGGGGCCGGGTCGACGGAGAGTGGCGGGATCCGCCAGACCACCTCGCCGGGCAGGCCGAGTGACTCACGGCTGGTGGCGAGGATGCGTACCCCGCTGCCTCCGGCGAGCAGCCGGGAGACCACCTCGGCGCAGGCGCCGGGCTGGGCGTCGCAGGTGTCGAGCAGGATCAGCATCCGTCGGGACGCGGTGAACTCGACCAGGGTCTCCAGCATCGGCCGGCCCGGTTCGGGCCGCAGTCCGAGCACCGCGGCGACCGCGAACGCCACCAGCCCGGGATCGGTGACGGGGGCGATGTCGACGAACCACACCCCGTCCGGATAGGACTCGACCCGGTCACCGGCCAGTTCGACGGCGAGCCGGGTCTTGCCGGCACCCCCGGCCCCGACCACCGTGACCAGCCGGTGCTCACGGATCAGTCGGTCCAGTTCGGCCCGCTCCGCGTTCCGGCCGACGAACGAGGTGACCTGGGTCGGCAGGTTGTGCGGAACCGCGTCGGCGGTACGCGGACGCGGAAACTGGCGCTCCAGCCCGGGAGCGACCAGCTGGAAGAGGCGTTCCCGGTCGTCGAAGCCGCGCAGCCGGTGCAGACCGAGATCGAGCAGGGAGGCACCGGGTGGCAGTGGCGCCGCGTGCCGGGCGGTCGCTGCGGAGCAGAGCACCTGCCCCCCGTGCGCGGCGGCGGCGATCCGGGCCGCCCGGTGGACCTCCGCGCTGGCGTACTCGCCGGCGTGCGGTTCGGCATGACCGGTGTGCAACCCCATCCGGACCTTGGGTTTGGCCTCCGGGGTGGGCCACTCGTGGCTGTTCAGCGCCCGCTGCGCGGCCAGCGAGGCGTCGAGCGCGGCCGAGGCGTCGGCGAAGGCGACGAAGAACGAGTCACCCTCGGTGAACAGCTCGGTCCCGTCGCTGGCGGCGAGCGTGGCGCGGAGCAGGCGCCGGTGTTCGCTGAGCACCGGACGGTAGCCGGGGCCGAGCATCTGGGCCAGTCTCGTGGAGCCCTCGATGTCGGTGAACATGAACGTCACCAGCCCGCTCGGCAGGTGGATCCGTGCTGACATGCCTGGAACCTCCCGCCCCCTGGAAGTCACGTTCATGCTGTCGCATGTTCATGTCCCCGCCCATCGTAGGACCGTACGGGCGAGTCCGTACCAAGGTGCCAACCGTCGCGTGCGCCACGAAAACCGGCATCCCGGTCGCGAGTGATTCTCACGGGTCCGGTGAAGAGGGGGCCCGTCCCGGAGAATCGACGGCCGGCCGGGTCAGCAGCCGCAGGCGCCGCCGCAGCACCCGCCGCCCGACGCCACCGGGGCGGCACCCGACCCGCCGCGGCCGGTCACCGCGACTGTCGACAGTAGCTTGACCGTGTCGTCGTGACCCTGAGGACACAACGCCGGCGCCGAGGACTCGTCCATCGGCCGGTTCAACTCGAACGTGTCGCCGCAGGCTCGGCATCGGAACTCGTATCGGGGCATGCCACCAGGGTACGACCAGAACTGACGTTCGTCGGTCGATGGGTGATACTCGACAGGTGGCGGATCCTGCGGAGACCTCGACCACCCCACCCCTGCGTCCCGCCGCACCCGCGCTGGCCGGACCGTTGGCGAGTTCGGGTGCCGCCCCGGACTGGGCGACCGCACCGGAACCGGTCACGGTACCCCGCCCCCGCACCGGGGGACCGGACGGCGACACGGAGGCGGCGCCGGGCGCCGGCGCCCCGGACGCGGGCACTCCGACCGCGGCCACCACCGGTGAAGCCGGCACGAGCGCGGACAGCGGGTCCGGCGACACCGCCGACGCCAGCGCACACGCCACGAAATCCGACGAGTCAGGCGAGTCGCACGATTCCTCGCCGTCGGCGGCCCCGGGCGACCCCGGCGCGGCCCCCGGCGGACGGCGCCGGCGGTTCCGGTCCCGCTTCGCGCACGCCGCGCGCCGCTGGCCCTCACCGCGCAGGCTGGCCGGCAACGGCGTCCGGGCCGTCCGGGACTGGTCCCGGCGCCCGAGCGGTCGGCTCACCCTCCCCGCGCTGCTGCTCTTCGGCCTGGTCGCGGGAACAGGCACCACGGGAGCCGTACTGGTGCCGATGGCGGGGCGCACCCCGCCGGCGCGCCCGTCGGCGCCGCCCGCGCAGGCCGCCCTCCCCACCACGGCACCGGACGCCCTGCCGGCCACGCCCACCCCCGGCGGCACGAGCGTGCCGACGTCGCCCCCGGCGGGTGACCGGTCGACCCACATCCTGGCCGGCTGGGCCGCCCAGCTCGGCCCCCGGCTGGGCATCCCGCAGGTCGCGCTGCAGGCGTACGGCTACGCCGAGCTCCGGCTGGGTGAGACGAACCCCGGCTGCCAACTGCGCTGGACCACGCTGGCCGCGATCGGGTTCGTCGAGTCCGCGCACGGGAGCGTACGGGGATCCCGGCTCAACGAGAACGGGGTGGCCGAACCACCGATCTACGGGCCCGCGCTGGACGGCAACGACGGCCGAAAGCGGATCATGGACACCGACGGCGGCCGGCTCGACGACGACACGACGTACGACCGGGCGGTCGGTCCGATGCAGTTCATACCGACCACATGGGCGACCCACGGGGTGGACGCCGACCAGGACGGGGTGAAGAACCCCCAAGACATCGACGACGCGGCCCTGGCAGCCGGCAACTACCTGTGTCAGGGTGGCCGCAACCTGTCCGTCGGCTCGGACTGGTGGAACGCCATCCTCTCCTACAACAACGTGCAGTCCTACGCCCGGTCGGTCTTCGACAAGGCCAACCAGTACGGGCTGGACAGCAGGACCTAGCGTGACGGTACCCGCACATTTCAGTACCGGGCACTTTCGCACGGGGGCGGTTGACGGCAAGCTAGACGCGTGATGGTGCGCGAGTGGGACCCTCGGACCGCGCCGGACGCCGAGATCGAGTCGTTCCTGGACCTGATCAACGCGGTCTTCGCGGCCGACCTGCCAGACGACCCGCTGTGGGAGAACGGCATGATCCGGGAGTACCTCAGCGAGGTGATGCCCGGCGAACGCCGCATCGCCTGGGTCATCCAGGACGAGCCGTCCACCAGCGGGCAGCCCGGCCGCATCATCGGGCACGTCCACGTCCTGCTGCTCGGTGACATCGGCGTGGTGGAGGTGCTGGTGCACCCGAGCGTCCGCCGACGCGGCCTGGGACGCAGGCTGATCGCCACGGCGGCCCGCCGGACGTACCAGGAGGGATTCCGGTCGATCGGGGTCGAGGTGGTCGGTGACACCCCGGCGGTCGGCTTCTTCGAGGCGCTCGGTTTCACCAGGGAGTACGTCGAGATCCGCAGCGTGCTCCGGCTGTCCACCGTGGACTGGGACGCGCTGGCCGAGATGTCCCGGGGCATCGCGCCCGGGTACCGCCTGGAGTTCTTCCCGGGTGGACCGCCGGAGGACCTGCTGGAGGCGTACGCGATGACGAAGGCCGAGGCCCGGGTCGACGACGGAGACCTGGATCTGCGGCCGAGCTCGTGCGACCCGCAGCGGCTGCGGGACAGCCTGAACTGCCTGCACCGACGCGGCATGAAGCCGTACATCGTGACGGCGATCGACGAGGCGACCGGCGCGGTGGCCGGGCTCACCGAGGTCGTCGTGCCGGCTCAGCACCCGACCCGGGCCGACCAGTACGACACCATCGTCGGCCAGGCCCACCAGGGCCGCGGCATCGACCGGGCGATGAAGGCCCGGATGCTCTTCGAGCTGCGGTCGGCGGAACCGAAGCTCGCCGAGGTGCAGACCTGGAACGCCCAGTCCAACGAGGCCATGCGGGCCGTCAACGCCGACCTGGGGTTCCAGGCCGACCGGCAGTGGTTCGAGTACGGCGTCGACGTCGCGGAGCTGGTCCACCGCCTCGACGCGGCCAACCAGGCGAGCAGGGCGGCGGCGAGCCGCTGAGCCGCGGCGGGTTCACCCGCCTCCCCGTCGTCCGGCTACCGTTCGCGCAGCATCCGGGCGGCCTCGACCGCCCAGTAGGTGAGGATGACCTGGGCACCGGCCCGGCGGATCGAGGTCAGGGTCTCCAACACGGCCCGCTCCCGGTCGATCCAGCCGTTCGCGGCGGCCGCCTCGACCATCGTGTACTCGCCGGAGATCTGGTACGCCGCGACCGGCACGTCGACCTCGGCCCGGACCGCCGCGACCACGTCGAGGTACGGCAGGGCCGGCTTGACCATCACCAGGTCGGCCCCCTCGGCGACGTCGAGGCGAACCTCCCGCAGCGACTCCCGCAGATTCGCCGGATCCTGCTGGTAGGTGCGCCGGTCGCCCTGCAACGACGACTCGACCGCGTCCCGGAACGGGCCGTAGAACGACGAGGCGTACTTCACCGCGTACGCCAGGATCCCGGTGTCGGTGTGCCCGGCGGCGTCCAACGCCCGCCGGATCGCCCCGACCTGGCCGTCCATCATCCCGGACGGGCCGAGCAGGTGCGCCCCGGCCTCCGCCTGGGCGACCGCCATCTCGGCGTACGCGGTCAGGGTGGCGTCGTTGTCGACGCTGCCGTCCGGGGCGAGCAGTCCGCAGTGTCCGTGCGAGGTGAACTCGTCGAGGCAGACGTCGCTCATCACCACGGTGGCGTCGCCGACCTCGGCGACCACGTCGCGGATCGCCACGTTGAGGATGCCGTCCGGGTCGACCGCGCCGGAACCGGTCTCGTCCTTGTGCTCCGGCACGCCGAACAGCATGATCCCGCCGACGCCGGCCTGCACCGCCTCGGCGGCCGCCTTGCGCAGCGACTCCCGGGAGTGCTGCACCACACCGGGCATCGAGGCGATCGGCCGGGGTTCGGTCAGGCCCTCCCTGACGAACATCGGCAACACCAGCTCGGACGGGGTGAGCCGGGTCTCCTCGACGAGTCGGCGGATCGCCGCGGTGCGCCGCAGCCGACGCGGGCGGACGGCCGGGTAGGACATGGGCTTCCTCCGTGTGGGCCTGTCTGACGGTGACGCCGGTCGTGGGACGCCGGTCGCCGGCTACCGGTCGGCCGCGGGCGCGTCCGGCTACCGGAACCGCAGTGCCGTCGGACCCTGCACCTTCGCGCCCCGCCGCTGCTTCGCCGGCATCGTGGCCAGCTTCTCCCGCAACTCCACAGCGTACGCCGCCAGCGCCTCGACCAGCTCCGGTACCGAGGCGTGCGCCGGCTGGGCGTCCACCCGCAGACCGAACTCGGTCGCGGTCTCGGCGGTCTTCGGGCCGATGACCGCCACCACCGTCCGGGCGTGCGGCTTGCCGGCGATGCCGACCAGGTTGCGCACGGTCGACGAGGAGGTGAACAGCACGGCGTCGAAGCCTCCGGACTTGATCGCGTCTCGGATCTCGGCCGGCGGCGGCGCGGCCCGCACCGTCCGGTAGGCGGTGACGTCGTCGACCTCCCAGCCCCGCTCGACGAGCCCGGCGGCCAGCGTCTCGGTGGCGATGTCGGCCCGCGGCAGCAGCACCCGGCCGACCGGGTCGAGCACCTCGTCGTGGGGCGAGAACTCGGCGAGCAGGCCCTCCGAGGTCTGCTCCCCGGACGGCACCAGCTCCGGCTGGATGCCGAAGGCACGGACCGCGTCCGCGGTCGCCTCGCCGATACAGGCGATCTTGACACCGCCGAAGTGTCGGGCGTCCAGGCCGTGCTCGGAGAACTTCTCCCAGACCGCCCGCACGGCGTTCACCGAGGTGAAGACGACCCAGGCGTAGCGGCCGTCGACCAGGCCCTTCACCGCCCGCTCCATCTGGGCCGGGGTGCGCGGTGGCTCGACCGCGATGGTCGGCACCTCGCACGGGATGGCGCCGTACTCGCGCAGCCGGGCGCTCATCACCCCGGCCTGCTCCTTGGTGCGCGGGACCAGCACCTTCCAGCCGTACAGCGGCCGGTTCTCCCACCACCCCAACTGCTCCCGTTGGGAGACGCCGGCGCCGAGGGTGAGGACCACCCGGCCGGTGAAGCCGAGCGCGGCGGCGACGAAGTTGTCGACCGTCGAGGTGGTGGTGTGCTGGGTTTCGCCGGTGCCGTCGCCGGTCACCCCGACCGGGGTGGCGCCGTCGACGCCGGCGGCGAGCAGCCCGTCCCGGACCGCGGCGAGGTCGCCGGCGTCGACCGAGAGGGCCAGCGAACCCCGGTTGACCGCCGCGGCGAGTGCGTCGAAGTCGAGCGTGGTGACGTCGTCGACGTCGGCGACGGTGCGGATCCCGAACAGCGGGACACCGGCGTACGTGGCGACCCCCTCGGCCTGCCCGACGCCCGGCACCACCTCGAACGGTACGGCGGTACGCGCGACCGCCTGCACCTCGGTGACCACCGCCTCGTGGCCGAACGGGTCACCGGCGACCAGACGTACCGCGCTCAGCCCCGAGCGGGCTGCCGAGAGCAGGACCTTCGCCACGTCACCCGGGGCTCCCTCCGCCGGGCTGAACTGGGCGTCCTGCTTCGCGTCCGCCCTGACGGCGGCGAGCAGTGCCTCCGGGATGCTGCGGTCGTATATCACCTGGTCGGCGTGGACCAGAGCGTCGTGCGCCCGCCGGGTCAGCAGACCCGGGTCGCCGGGTCCGGCCCCGACGAACGCGATGTGGCCTGCGGGCTTACGGGTGCCGATCATGTCTGTGCTCCAAAATGCTGGGTCCCCGGCCCGACGTGGACAGGCGTGCCGAGGATCGAGTCGGCGCCGAGGTCGAGAAGGTCGGCGGCGAGCGCCTTGCCGATCTCCGCCGCCTCGGCGGACGTTCCGGTGCGGGACAGCCGGAGGTCACGGGTGCCGTCCGGGCTGACAACCGCCCCGCGCAGGTGGATCTCGTCGCCGCCGCCGGCACCGGAGGCGTCCGGTTCGCCCTCGGCGACGACCGCGAGCGCGGCGACCGGGGCGCTGCACCCGGCCTCCAGGGTGGCGAGCATCGCCCGCTCCGCGGTGACCGCGGCTCGGGTCGGGGGATGGTCGAGTACGGACAGCAGCTCGACCAACTCCGTGTCGTCGACCCGGCACTCCACCGCCAGCGCGCCCTGGGCGGGCGCGGGCAGCATCAGCATCGGGTCGAGCGTCTCGGTGATCTCCTCGGCGCGGCCGAGCCGAACCAGCCCGGCCCGGGCCAGCACCACGGCGTCGAGGTCCGCCTCGGGTCCGCGCACCCGCGCCAGCCGGGTGTCGACGTTGCCCCGGATCGGCACCACCGTCAGGTGCTGGCCGAGCGCGTGCAGCTGCGCGATCCGGCGTAGCGCCCCGGTGCCGACGGTGGCCCCGGGCGGCAGTTCGGCGAGGGTACGGCCGTCCCGGGTGACCAGGGCGTCCCGAGGGTCCTCCCGGGGCGGTACGGCGGCGACGTGCAACCCGTCCTGGCCGGCGGTGGGGAGGTCCTTGTACGAGTGGACCGCGAAGTCGATCTCCCTCGCGACCAGCGCGTCCCGCAACGCCGAGACGAAGACCCCGACGCCCAGGCGGTGCACGGGCGCACTGGACCGGTCGCCAGCCGTCACCACCTCGACCAGCTCGACCGGGCGACCGGTGGCGGCGGTCAACGCGTCGGCGACCCTCCGGGACTGGGCGAGCGCCAGGGCGCTGCCGCGGGTGCCGAGTCGCAACGCCCTCCCGCTCATCGCTCCCCTCCGCGGTTCTGTCGGGGCACGGCGGGCCGGGCGGCCGGACGGGCGGTGCCCACCGCGGGGGTGGCCTCCACCGCCCCGGGGACCGGGCGGCCCGGAGCCCCGGCCAGCTCGGCCGCGGTCAGGGCGGAGGCGGTGTCCGCCCGCGAGGTCACCGGTACCTCCAGGTCGAAGAGTTCCCGCAGCATCGCGGCGTACTGGTCGCCACCGGGTTCGGCGGCGAGCTGACGTACCCGTACCGTCGGCGGGTGCAGCAGTCGCTGCACGACCCGGTGCACGGTGTGGCTCACCTCGGCCCGCTGTTCGTCGGTCAGCTCGGGCCGGCGCTGGGCGAGCCGGCGCAGCTCGGCGGTGACCACCTCCTCGGCACGGGCCCGCAGGGCGGCGACGGTCGGCGCCACGTCCGCGCCGCGCAGCCAGGTGAGGAAGTTCTCCACCTCGGAGGTGACGATCTGGGTGACGGCGGCGGTGTCGGCGGCGGCCGGCCCGATCGGCCGGGCCGCGGCCAGGCCGTCGATGTCGATCACCACGGCGCCGGGTAGCTCGGCGACCTCCGGCTCGACGTCCCGGGGCACCGCGAGGTCGAGCAGGACCAGCGGGCCGCTGCGGTGAGCGGCGCGTTCGGCCAGGGCCCGGGCGACCGTCTCCCGGGTGAGGACCGGTTCGGTCGAGGCGGTGGCGGCGACTACTATGTCCACTGTGGAGAGTGCGGTGGCGAGTTCGCCGATCGGCACGGCCGTGGCGCCGTACGCCTCGGCGAGCCGGCGGGCCCGGTCGGCCCCCCGGTTGCTGACGGCCACCGGGCCGGCACCGCGGCGGGCGAGGGTGGCGACCGCCAGCGCGCCCATCGATCCCGCACCGACCACCAGTGTCGGCCGTCCCTTGATCCCGTCCGCCAGGTGCTCCGCGGCCAGGTCGAGCGCGGCGGTGACCACACTCTGGCCGGCCCGGTCGATCCCGGTCTCGGCGTGTGCCCGCTTCCCCACCCGCAGGGCCTGCTGCATCAGTTCGTGCAGCAGGCGTCCGGGTGCGTCGGCCTGGCGCGCCACGTGGTAGGCGTCACGGAGTTGGCCGAGGATCTGGCTCTCGCCGACCACCATCGAGTCGAGTCCGACGGCCACCCGGAAGGCGTGCTCGACGGCGGCGCCGTCGTAGTGGACGTACAAATGGTTGGCGAGTTCGGCCGGGGTGGAGCCGGCGTGCTCGGCGAGCACCGCGCAGATGTCACCCAGCCCGCCGTGGAAACCGGACACGGCGGCGTAGACCTCGACCCGGTTGCAGGTCGAGACGACGACCGCCTCACCGACATACGGCTGGAGGAGCAGGCGTCTGAGGATCTCCGGCAGATCCCCGCCGGAGACGGCCAGCCGCTCCAGGATCGCGACCGGTGCGGTGCGGTACGAGGCACCGACGACGAGCAGGTTCATGATCCGATCGCCTCCGCGTTCGTGGCCCGCCGCGGCCCGGTGGGCGTTGCCGTCGGGTTCGCTGTGGAGCGGGCGGTGGGTGTGGCCTCGGTGGTCCCGGTCGCCGCGAGCCCGCCGGGCAGCGCGGTCAACCCGGGGGCCGGCGCCGTTCCCGAGGCCGGCGCGGACGGCTCCGCCGTGGCCGGCAGCCCGGTCAGTGCCGCCTTGCGGTGCTCGTGGAAGGAGAGGATCTGCAACTCGATGGCGAGGTCGACCTTGCGCACGTCGACGCCGTCGGGCACCGACAGCACACAGGGTGCGAAGTTCAGGATGCTGGTCACCCCGGCGGCGACGAGCCGGTCGGCGACGCTCTGCGCGGCGGACGCGGGGGTGGTGATCACCCCGATCGCGATACCCTCCTCGGCGACCACCTGGGGCAGATCGTCGATGTGCCGGACCACGAGTCCGTTGATCTCCTCGCCGATGCGGGCCGGGTCCGCGTCGAAGAGCGCGGCGATCCGGAAGCCACGGCTGGCGAAGCCCGCGTACCCGGCCAGGGCGTGACCGAGATTACCCACCCCGACCAGCGCGACCGCTCGGCGCTGGGTCAGCCCGAGTACGAACTCGATCTGGTCGATCAGCAGGGCGACGTCGTAGCCGACGCCCCGGGTGCCGTAGGAGCCGAGCTGGGAGAGGTCCTTGCGGAGCTTGGCGGAGTTGACCCCGGCCGCGGCGGCCAGTTCCTCGCTGGAAACGGTGTCGTTACCGTTTTCGGCCAGGATGTGCAGAGCACGGAGGTATTCGGGGAGCCGAGCGACCGTCGCCTCGGGGAGATCCGGAAGCGCCGGCACGGCGTCGGCCCGGCCGGGCGTGTCTGCAGGACGGTGCTGACTCATACGACTCCGTGCCATGCGATCCTCGACCGACCGTAGCGGTCGGTCGTACCGGGGCACCCGCCGCCGACCGCTGTGACCGGTTGTGCTAGCAGGGCTCGTCGGAGTAACAGAGTAGGCGCTTGTGAAGACACGCACAAATCGCGATCTTGACTGACCGCGACACCGCCTCACCCGGGCCTCCACAAGCATGATCAGGTCCGCAACCCTCGTCGAGCCGTCCGGCGATTATTGCCCAAGTCCGACTTGTCTGCCCAACTCGCCCCGACATCCGACCGGACGGCGGACCCGGTCGCCGCCCGTGTCGGCGTCACTCTCCGTGTACCCGGGGCCGTCGGGCCCCTGCCGGACGCCGCCCGGCACCCGCCCCCCGACCCACGCCGCCACCCGGGTTCCCGTCGTGGAGCGCCAAGGGTCCCACCGCGGAGCGCGGAAGCGCGAGGAGCCCTTGCCGGGCCGGTGCGCCACGGCGATCACCCGGCCATTCCGGTGGGCCTGCGGCGGCCGGCGGGCGCCCGCCGGCCCACCCCTCAGTCCAGCTCGGCCGCCAGCGCGACCGCCTCGCTCAGTGAGTCCGCCACCGGGGCGCCGGAGGCACGAAGCCGCTCCGGGTCGGTGATGCCACCGGTGTAGAGCACGCAGCGGGCGCCGACGTACTCGGCCGCCTCGGCGTCGTCGAGCGAGTCGCCGATGAGCACCGCCGACCGCCCGTGGATGCCGGCGGCCGCCAGGTGCCGGGCCAGGTACCGGGCCTTCCGGTCCCCGCCGACGTCGGCACGCAGCCCGTCGATCCGCTGGAAGTGTGTGGTCAGCCCGTACCGTTCCACGGCCGGAACAAGCTCGTCGTGGAACCACATCGACAGCAGGGACTGGGTTCCGGGCCAGGCCCGCAGCGCGGCGAGGGCGTCCGCCGCCAACGCACACTCCGCCAGCCCGACCCGGTACGTCTCGTGGAAGAGCTTGTCGAGCTGGGCGTACTCCTGGTCGTCCAGCGCCCGCCCGAGAAGCGCGGCGTAGTAGTCCGTGATCGGGCGACGGTACCGCGTCCGGTGCTCGTCGACCGTCACGGTCGGTCCGCCGACGGTGGCCAGTACGGTGTTCGTCGCGGAGACGACCAGGTGCAGGTCGTCGAGGAGTGTGCCGTTCCAGTCCCAGACCAGGTGGTTGCGTCCGCGGGGCATTCGAGCACGATACGCCGCAAGGAGGGCAGCCGGGGATCGCCCGACCCGGTCATGCGGCGCCGGGCGCCGGCGCGGCCGGGCCGTCAGTCGCGGGACGCGGTGAGGTCCCGGATCAACCGCTCCTCCTCGACCCGCCAGTAGCCGTGCTCCCGTCCGTCGAGCAGGACCACCGGCACCCGGTCGCCGTAGTCGCGCTCCAGTTCCAGGTCGCCGGTGACGTCGACCTCGACCCACCGGTCACCGGTGACCGCCACCACTCGCTCCATCGCCTCCCGGGCGACCTCGCACAGGTGACAGCCGGGCCGGGTGATCAGGGTCAGTCGCGGCTCGTCCGTCCCCACTGTCCGCTACCTCCCGAGATGTCGGCCCGTCGTCCCCGCCCGGTCGCGGGCCGGGACGCGACGAACTCTATCCCGCCCGACGGCGGGCGGCCGGTATCGGATCAGAGGCAACGGTCGGGGGTCCCCGCCGGTGCCGGCGCGCCCGGTTGCGTCGCCGACCCCGGAACGCCACTCTTCGTCGGTTTCATACCGATCCTTCCGATCCGGGACGGTCCGTCACTCCAATGTGGAGTGGACTCGCGAGTGCGCCGCGAGGCCCCCGGGGGCGCGGGCCGGTCGGTGCCGCGCCGGGCGACGGGACGGGGAGGCCGCGTCCACAGGCGACACCGCGTCGCGCCGTCTCCGGCTCCGGCGACCGACGCCGCCGGTTGACCAAGAAATGCGAATGTGATTTCGGATTCGCCACGAGAGGGCGCCGCCGATGATCCGACGATGCCCGTCGGTCCGATCAGGACATCCGAGTGGGATTCGGCAATTGCCGCGCGACGCCGGGAAGTTGCTCGACATTGGCGTCGGAACGCGGTACGGTCCACAAGACCGTAATCAGATTCGCGATTTCGTCCGTCCGGCCCGCGCTTTACGGGCACCCGAGACGACTCCTGTTAGCACATACCGCAGCGGCACGCCAAGCGCGTGCCGCCGGTTGGCGTTTCTTGATGTTTTCCCTGCTCAGAGCAGCCCTGGCCCTGCTGTCCGGCATCCGACAACGCACAACTGGTGCGGCCCGAACGGGTGGCTTTCGGAAATACTTTGGCCCTGTGTAACGGACTTGCCACACATGGGTGACGTTGGCCCTATCATCACTCGGGTCGGCTCACCCCTTTTGCCGTGAGTCGACACCCCTCAGCCCGAGGAGGCCGCCGTGCCTGTGAGAGCACAGCACCAGCAGCTGTGGGGCGTGTGCCGTGGTACGGCGCACCCCGGATCTGCCGTGCCGGATCGCGCCATCCGTGGCGCACGTACGGCCACCACCGCGGCCGGGCCCGGGCGACCGGTCCCGTGCCCGCGGGCGGCCGGGGAGGTCCAGTGAGCACCTACGGATTCGTCAGCGAGGAGCCTGTCGGTCAGAGGTGGACGGTCGGGCGCGCCCTCGCCGAAGGTCTGACGCGGCTCCGCGTGTCCATGGACGACATGCTGAGTCTCGCCGTGCGGGGTGACGGGGGACCGAAGCGGATCAGAAGCCGACCGCACCAACCGAACGACACGCCGACCCGGCACGGGGGCCCGGGCGGCAACGGTCGGCATGCGGGGGGACGGGTGGTCAGCCCGACCCGCCCTCCGATGCCGAGCCAACCCGGCGTGGGGCAATCACCCGGCGGTGACGACCGCGACCCGGACGACGGGCGTCCCCGTCCGGACGAGGCCCTCCCCACCCCGGACAACCCGAACAGCGAGACGGCGGTCCTGCCCGTGGTCGCCGACACCGCGGCGTCGACCCGGTTCGGCGACACCACGACGCCGACCCGGTTCGGCGACACGTCCGGCGGCCCCGGCAGCACGACGGGTCATCCCGACCGGCCGAGTCCGTCCGACCCGGCGCGGGAGGTCTGGGCCCTGGTGGAACGCGCGCAGGCCGGCGAACCGGAGGCGTTCGGCCAGATCTACGACCGGTACGTCGACACGGTCTTCCGGTTCGTGTACTTCCGGGTCGGCAACCGGCAGCTCGCCGAGGATCTCACCTCCGACACCTTCCTCCGCGCGCTGAAGCGGATCGGCAGCTTCACCTGGCAGGGGCGGGATCTCGGCGCGTGGCTGGTGACGATCGCCCGCAACCTCGTGGCGGACCACTTCAAGTCCGGCCGCTACCGTCTGGAGGTCACCACGGGCGACGTGCTGGACGCCGATCGCGAGGATCGCGGGCCGGAGGGAAGCCCCGAGGCGGCCGTGGTCGAGCACATCACCAACGTCGCGCTGCTGACCGCCGTCAAGAAACTCAACCCCGAACAGCAGGAGTGCATCGTGCTCCGGTTCCTCCAGGGCTTCTCGGTGGCCGAGACCGCGCAGGCGATGGGCAAGAACGAGGGCGCGATCAAGGCACTCCAGTACCGGGCCGTCCGGGCGCTGGCCCGGCTGTTACCCGACGGGTTCCAGCCGTGAAGCGCTCCCACGACACACGACGGCAGGACGTGACTCCCTTCACTCATCGTGATTTCTCGCACCGGCCGGCCGTAACCGGCTCGCCCTGCCGAACGTTTGTCCCGGTGCGACCGGTGGTTGCCCGGGCCTGACTCGGACCAGCCGGTCGGACACCTGCTCCGACCGCCGTAGTCTGGCTCTGGAGGCGCCGCCGTCGCACCGGGACGGCGACGACGCCGACCGAAGCGTCGCGACCTGCGAAGGGAGGTGTCGGCCGTGAGTTGGAACGTCTTCCACCGTCAGCGGGCAGAGCGCTTCGCGCAACTGCTCGAGGAAGCCAACGGTGGCCGTCGCCACCACGTCCGGTCCCGCGTCGACAGCGACCTCGCCCAACCGCTGGCGATCGGGCAACGGCTCCGGGACCTCCAGCCCACGGTCGAGGTTGACCCCGACTTCCGCGCCAGCCTGCGCGCGATGCTGGTCGCCACGGCCGAACGGGAGGGAATCGGCGCCACCGCCCGCGACGAGACGCTCGGTGACGAGGACATCACGCCCGCCGTTCCGGCCCGGGACATCCGGACCAGCCGGCCGCCGGCGTCCCAGACCCGAATCCGGCCGCGCGGCGTCATCGTCGTCAGCGTCGCCGTCGGTGCGATCGCGGTCTCCGGAATGGCCGCGGCCAGCGAGAACGCCGTTCCCGGAGACGCGCTGTACGGCATGAAGCGGCACACGGAACGCGCCCAGCTCGCCCTGGCCAGCTCCGATCTCAGTCGGGGGCAGCTCTTCCTGGACTTCGCCCGTACCCGGCTCGCCGAGGCGACCGCGCTGGGCAGCCGAAGCGTCGGGTTCACAGCCGTCCTCGACGACATGGACGCCGACACCCGACAGGGCATCCGGCTGCTGACGACCGCCGCGGCACAGCGTCGGGACACGGCGGCGCTGGACGCCGTCGACGCCTTCCTCGCCGAGCAGCGGCCGCGTCTGGCCGCCCTGCGGGTGGGCGCCGGTCGGGCCGCACAGGACCGGACCGAGAGGTCGCTCACCCTGCTCGAGGTCGTCCAACGCCGGACGGACGCGCTCCGCGCCGCCCTGGCCTGCGGGATCGGGACCGCCGGCCGGGCCGACTCCATCGGCCCGGTGCCGCGGACCTGCCCGACCGGCCGTGGTCCGGACACCACGACTCCGGCGAACCCGTCGGTCTCCGGAGGCACCGGCACCCGTCCCCCGGGGGAACCACCGCGCACGCCGGAGCGCACCGCTCCGGCCGGCGACCCCGCGCCGGCCCCCGGCACCGACCAACCGCCGGTCCGCGAGAAGCCGACGACCAGCCCACCCGCGGCACACCGCAGCCGCGACTGATCCCCTCCACCGCCGGCACCCGGAATCGCTCGAATCGACCACCGGTACGGTGACGCCGCGCTTCGCTACCCTCGCTGGTGTACGTGCGAGCGAGGAGGTCCCCGCGTGGCCCGCACCCGTAAGGCGACGGTCGGCACCGCCAAGGACGGACACGCCACGGGCTGGGAAACCGCCGGACCGGGGGACACTCCGCCCACCCCGGCCGATCCCCGGGCCGCCGCCTTCTTCGACGTCGACAACACCATGATGCAGGGAGCCTCGATCTACTGGCTCGCCCGCGGGCTGGCGGCGCGCAACTACTTCACGACCAGGGATCTCGCCCGGTTCGCCTGGCAGCAGCTGCGGTTCCGGGTGTTCGCCACCGAGCACGCCGGGAGCATGTCGCGGGCGAAGGAGATCGCGCTGGCCTTCGTCGCCGGCTGGCGGGTCGAGGACGTCGAGCGGCTCACCGAGGAGATCTTCGACGAGCTGATGGCACCGCGGATCTGGCGAGGCACCCGCGCCCTGGCCGAACAGCACGTGGCCGATGGTCAGCGGGTCTGGCTGGTCACCGCCGCACCGGTCGAGATCGGCCGGGTCATCGCCGACCGGCTGGGGCTGACCGGCGCGATCGGCACGGTCGCGGAGATCCGCGACGGGGCGTACACCGGCCGGCTGGTCGGCGACCTGATGCACGGTGCCGCCAAGGCCGAGGCGGTGATCCGGCTCGCCGCCGTGGAAGGGCTCGACCTCACCCGCTGCGCCGCGTACAGCGACTCCAGCAACGACCTGCCGATGCTGTCCGCGGTCGGCCGGGCCGTGGCGATCAACCCGGACAGCGCCCTGCGCCGCACCGCCCGGGAGCGGGGCTGGCCCGTCTACGACTTCCGGACCGGTCGGAAGGCAGCGCGGATCGCCGTACCGTCCACCGCCGCGGCCGGACTGCTCGCCGGCGCCGTCACCGCGGTCCTGGCGGCGCGCCGTCGCCGGGGGATCGGCTGAGTCGAACACCCGTCGCGCGGTCAGGGGCCGAACGGGTCGGGTCGCCGCTCCAACAGCTGGTGCAGCGTCTGCTGGATCGTCTCCCGCACCTGGTCGGCGAGGTTGAACACCACCAGCGGGTCGTCGGCGGCATCCGCCAGGTGCGCGGTCGGGATCGGCGGGCAGAACTCGATCAGCCACTTGCTGGGCAGCGGCACCAGCCCGAGCGGGCCGAGCCAGGGAAACGTCGGCGTCACCGGAAAGTACGGCAGCTTCAGCAGCCGGGCCAGCGGCGTGATGTCGGCGAGCATCGGATATATCTCCTCGGCGCCCACGATCGCCACCGGAATGATCGGCGCGCCGGTGCGGAGTGCGGCGGAGACGAAGCCACCCCGCCCGAACCGCTGCAGCTTGTAGCGCTCCGAGTAACGTTTGCCGACTCCCTTGAACCCCTCCGGGAAGACACCGACCAGCTCGCCCCGGCCGAGCAGCCGTTCCGCGTCCGGGTTGCAGGCCATGGTGCCGCCGGTCTTGCGGGCCAGCTGGGAGATGAACGGCATCCGGAAGACCAGGTCGGCGCCGAGCAGCCGCAGGTGACGGTGCCGGGGGTGGACGTCGTGCAGCACCGCGGCCAGGACCAGGGCGTCCAGCGCCACCGTGCCGGAGTGGTTGCCGACCACCAGGCCGGCGCCCTCGACCGGCAGGTGCTCGGCCCCGGTCACCTCGGTGCGGAACCAGTCCCGGTAGAGCACCCGCAACACCGGCTGGACGACGTACTCGGTCAGTTCCGGGTCGAAGCCGAACTCGTCGATCTCGTACCGGCCCGAGAGCCGCCGCCGCAGGAACGCCAGCCCGGCGGCGACCCGCCGGTCCCAGACATCGTGCGGGTCGTCGGCGACGGCCGGACCGACCGGGCCTGGTGCGTGTCCGTTGCGCCGCGCCGGTCGGGCCAGGTCCGCTGCGTCCGGGGAGGGCGCCGGGCCCCACCGCCGGGGCGAACCCGGGTGGCCGGACGTCTCCCGCGCCCCGGTCGGCTCGTCAGCCATCGGTCCGTCCACCCCGCGTCGCACCCTGCTGGCCGACCCGCTCCCGGATCGCGGCCCGGGTCTGCCGGATGCCCTCGAGAATCGCCTGCTCCGCGCGGTGCAGGCGCTCCGGCCCGAGCGGTGCGGGCCCACGGTGGCCCCGCAGGAAGTCGTCGAAGGCGTCGGCGGTGGAGCGTGGCGTGAAGCCGTACTCACGGGTCAACCTGGTGGTGTCGACGACCCGGCCGTGTACGAAGAGGTCGAGCTGGTCGAGGCCGTACCTGCCGAAGCCGAGCAGCCTGGCGAGCCCGGCGGCCCCGGAAAGACCCGGCTCCAGCACGGGTACGGCGATCCGTCCGGCCCGGCGGATCGCCTGCGAGAGCGTGAGTGCGCCCGGGCCGGCGACGTTGTACGTCCCGGGGTGGTCCTCCACGACCGAGCGGCGCAGGATCTCCAGCGCGTCGTCGACGTGCACGAACTGCAGCCGCGGGTCGCGCCCGAGCACGGTCGGCACGACCGGCTGGGAGAGGTAACGGGTCAGCGTCGTGTCCGCCCGCGCACCGATGAACGGCGCGAACCGCAGTACCGTCGCGACGACGTCCGGCCGGCGCCGACGGAAGCCGCGGACGTACCCCTCGATGTCGAGGATGTCCCGGGCGAAACCGCCGCGTGGTACCGCGCGCGGTTCGGTGTCCTCGGTGAAGACCGCCGGGTCCCGGAACGACGCACCGTAGGCGGCGGTCGAGGAGCGCACGACCAGTTTGCGCAGCCGGCGCGCCCGCTGGCAGGCGGCGAGGAGCTGCATGGTGCCGATGACGTTCTGCTCCTTCATCGCCGCTCGGCCGCCCTGCTGCGGATCCGGCGCGGTGATCAGGGCGAGGTGCACGACGGCGTCGGCGCCGAGGTCCTCGACGATCGTGCCCACGGTTCCCGCGTCGGCGCGGACCCGTTCCACCCCGGCGACCAACGGAGCGAGTTCGGGAGCCGGATCGTGCAGGTCGAGTCCGATCACCCGGTCGATCCGGTCGTCCGCGACAAGCGCGGCCGCGACGTGGGCGCCGAGGAAACGGCTGATCCCGGTCACCACGACGATCCCCGGCACGCCTGGGGTGCTTCCGGGAGTCACCGAGGGGCCCCGTCCGGGCAGAGCCGAACCGGCCCGGACCGCCGCGACGTCGTCACGTGGGGCCTCCTCCAGGTCGACAGCCGACCGGCGTCACCGAGGACCGGGCCGTGGCCCGGCCACGGTCACTTGCCGAGACGGCGGCGCTGGACGCGGGTCTTGCGCAGCAGCTTGCGGTGCTTCTTCTTGGCCATGCGCTTGCGGCGCTTCTTGACAACCGAGCCCATACGACAGCCCTTCTGATGCATCTGCGGGTCGGCCGGAGTCACCCGCGCGGGTGCAGCCGGTGCCCGAGCTGGACAACGGACCGGGCTGGCACGGTCTGGCGCTGCCCACACCGGCACACGGCCACGGTCGTGATCCAGCGTAGTCCTCGGCTGTCGACCGGCGTCACGCGCCCCCGGGGTCACGCCTCCGGTACGTCGGACCCCGGTCCGCCTCCTCCGGCCGCCCGCCCCGTCGCCGGATCGGGTCCGGCCGGCCCTGTCGGCTCGGGCCGTCAGGCGGTCTCCTGGAAGGCGCCCCGCAGGTACTCGTGGACGGCGTGCTCGGGCACCCGGAACGACCGCCCGACCCGTACCGCGGTCAGCTCGCCGGAGTGCACGAGTCGGTAGACGGTCATCTTCGACACCCGCATCAGCGTCGCCACCTCGGCGACGGTCAGGAACCTGACCTCCGGCAACCGGCCGTCGGACTGTGGTGATCCTGCCATGGCTCACCAACCCATCCCATTCCCCGGCGCGCGCCGTCCGGTCGGAGGCTTCCGCGCCGCGGCGGCTACGCGCGTGTTGTCAGTACGGTAACGGGACGGTTGTTACCGGCGCGATCCCTTCGAACATTTGATCATTCCTGCTGCCTTGCCGGCAGGCGGAAAACATCGCCGGAAGGTTCATCGGGAACGATTGTCCCCATTCAGCGCCGACCGGGCCGAAGGCCCCGGTCGGGCCGCTTCCGGACGCATTGTCTCGGCCCTGCCCGGACCCGCACGACGCGTCGGCGGAGTCCGACGCGCAGAACCTCCGTCACGGAACTCCGATGCGCACGACGTGACCTGACAGGCCGTCCGAGGTCCGGCCGCCGGTGGCCCGGACGCGGCGTCCGGTGGTTCCGGTGGCGCCACCGGAACCACCGGACCGGTGCCCCGTTCGCTTCCGGACGCAAGCGCGGGGCTCCCCGCTGGGAGCGGATCCACTGTCGCAGGCCCACGCCCGACCGCCGGTGCGGCCCTCCGGGAGGCGACGCTCAGGAGGCGGCCTTGCGGACGTACCGGACGCACTCGTCGTGCAGGGTCGACCAGTCCGCCCCGAACGCCTCCCGCGCCGCCTCCTCCTCCGCCCTGCCGTCGTGTACGACGAGCTTGAAGAAGCGAAGCACGTCGGCCTCCCCGTACCGCTCGGTGAGATGGCGCACCGCGAGGAAGCCGACCCCGTAGCTGGCCGAGACACGCCAGTCGGGAGCGTCGGCGCCCGGGGTGACGTCACCGAGCTCGCCGCTCCACCCGCCGTCGACCAGACGCCTGACGTCGTCCAGCGCCACGTGCCGGCTGACCGGCCCCCCGGCTGCCGCCGCGTTCTCGGCCAGCCCTTCCACCAGCCACCACACGTCGTCGCGGGTACGGGACGTCCCGGACAGCGAGGCGGTGTGGGTCAGCTCGTGGCGGAGCAGCTCCCCGTAGCCGCCGTCGCGCAGGCTGGTGGAGTTGAGGACCACGTCGTACTGACCGGAGCCGATCGAGACGGCGTAGCCGGCCGTCCACTCCTCCCGGTTGCCGCCGTACCACCGTTTCCACTCGTTCGGGCCGGCGTAGAAGATCCGGTAGTGGTCGGGCGGAGAGCCGTCCGCGGCGTACCGATCCGCGACCCGGGCGGCCCGATCCCCCTCGCGCAGCAGCTCGGGCAGCCGGTTCCGGAGGGCCCGCGGGGCCACGACCAACACCCTCTCCCCGACCGAGGCGACCAGTTCGTCGACCTCCCAGGGCCTGGGCCGGTCCCCCTCACCCTCCGGCTCGTCGACACCGATCAGCCGCATCCGCCCGGCCACGTTCCGCCAGCGCAACCCGATCGAGATCTCGAGCGGCTCGCACTCGGGCAGCACGAAGCAGTGGTGAACGCGAAGATCGGACCGCCACTCGTCGGGCTCGGGCAACCGGACCAGCTTGCCACGCATCTCCGGCTCCCAGCGGGTGACCCTCATGGCGCGCAGGGTTCGGAACTGACGGCGCAGGTCCCGCGCCATCGGTGAGTTCGGCTCGGCGACCGCGAGGTAGGCGTCCTCGTCACCGGCGAGCAGCGCCGCCGCCTGCCTGGCGAGGAGTTCGGTCACCCGCTCACCGAGCCAGTCCCGCTCCACGCTCGGCGGGTCGCCCGGTTTGGGGCTCGGCGCCCCGGAGCCGACCTCGGCCGTACCCGCCCCGTCGACGAACCGGTCGAGGGCCACGACTCCGCCGACGACGGGCACCCCGCAGCAGAGCAGCGCCAGGACCATCCCGAGGCCCGTCCACCGCCACAGCCGGGGACGCCGTCGAGAACGCGGTCCGGCCTCGGGCGGCGTCGCTCCCGGCGAGGGCGGGACGTACGGCGCCGCCGGAGCCCCGACGGGCACCGGGCGGTGGCCCTCGGCCGCCGGCGGGTTGTAACCGCCGGGCAGCGGATAGCCCGAGATGGGTATGGCGGTCACCACCGCCGGCTGGTCGGTGGCGTTCTTTCGGTCCTGTCCGGTGTCACCACCGGCTGCCACCGGGCCGGTGCCCTCCGGTGCGGAGGTGCCCGGTGCCGGGCTGTCCTCCGCGTCACCAGGTCCCCACCGGGACTGTTCCGCAGCAGTGTCGTCCTGGCGGCCGGAGGGCAGGTGGCCGTGGCCCCGCGCCTCCGGCCGTCCCGCAGCGCGCGGGTATCCGCCGGTTGCGTCGTCACCGCCGGCTGGGCGGGAGCCGGTGTCCCCGTCTGTCACGGCCGGGAGCGTACGGCCTCGGATCCAGCCGCGCTAATCGCCGAGGAGCCGCACGGGAAACCGAGATCAGAATGTCATCGTCACCGCGTGGTGCCGTCGTCACCGCGCGCGAGGCGCGGGCGACGCCTCGGTCGACGACTCCGTCGGTCCACGACGGACGAGTAGGTCGGCGGAGGCGGCCGTGAGCCAACTGCGCCGGGCCGCGACGAGCACGGCGGCGGACGGCAGCGCCGCACCTGCCACGCCGGCGGCGGTCACGGCCGGCCCGGCCGACGGGGGTAGCACGGCCAGCAGCACGCCACACCCCGACGTGACGGTGACGACCACCGCCACCAGCAGGGCGGTCGTCCGCACCGTGGCGGGTCGGATCCGGGCGTACCGCAGGCCGCGGCGGAGCAGGACGAGCGGAACCACCGCGGCGAGAATCGCCAGCGCGCCGACGACGTCGGTGGCACGGGCCAGCCACAGGTAGCCGGCACCCGGCTCGCCGCCCGCCCAGAACGCCCGCCACCCGCCAAGCCACCCGAGCAGGGCCGCCGTGGTGTACTGCGTCCCGAGGACGACCAGGAGCAGCGCGGCGGTACGCCAGCCGTGGGCGAGGGCCAGCACCTCCTGCAGGCCGGCGGCGACCCGGCGGGCCGAGCCGAACTCCCGCACGGCCGCCCTGCGTGCCTCGGCCGCGGCGAGCCCGCCCCGCTGGTGGCTCTCCGCGGCGTCGAGCAGGGCGGCCCGGATCTCCGCCAGCATGTCCGCCCGGACCCGGGCCGGGCCGCACAGCGCAGACCCCACGGCCGAGACGTAGTCCTCGATGACATCCGGCACCCCACCAGTCTTCGCAGACGGGGGTCGGCGCGCCATCGGGATGATCCCTGACCGGGGTACGGGCGTCCGACACCGAACATCACGAGAAGTACCCGATGTACGAATCGTGCATGAATACGACTGTCTGCTCGATAACGAGTACTACATACGTAAACAGGATATTTGAATTGTGATGACCAGACTGTCGGTGATTATTCCTGACTGACACAGATTCCCATGGCGCCCTTCACGCACCTACCGGGTGATTCACGCTAAATCGTGGGCTTTCTTCACATAGGCCCGCGATGACACGGAAGGTCGCCGTACGGTGGCCTTCAGTGGCGGCAAACCCATTTGTTGCCATCCGCGCCCCTGTTGGTGCGGGCGTGTCTGTATCCGAAAGGCAGGGAGCTCATGTCCGAACTCCATGGGAACCACGTGGATCCCGGTCAGCCCAGAACGCGCTCAACAAGGCGACGGTCCCGGTGGTTCTTAGCCGGTGGCATCGTCGCGGGGAGTCTCGTTGCCGGCGCGGCCGGCATCACGGGCGTGGCCAGCATGGCTGGCAACCCGGGCCTGACGCATCTGGACCTTGGGAAGCTGTCGTTCGTCGCCTCGGACAGCGGCAGGGACGGCAAGAGCGCGGACTCGGGCAAGGCCGAGGAGGGCAAAGCCGACTCGGGTAACACCGACGAGCGCGGGTCCGAGGCCGGCAACAAGGACGACGAGACGAAGAACCACCACCGGCAGGAGCAGTGCGCTCCCGGGTCGAACAGCTCCGGGTCGAACGGCTCGGGGTCCAACGGCTCCGGCTGGCAGAGCGAGAAGGCCGGCTCCAACAGCTCCGGGTCGAACGGCTCGGGGTCCAACGGCTCCGGCTGGAGCAGCGGGACCACGGGCCGGAGTTCGGGCCAGGGCGGTTCGGGTGGACAGCCGACCCCGAAGCCGAGCGAGTCGAAGACCGCGACGCCGAAGCCGAGCGAGTCGAAGACCGCGAAGCCCGAGAAGCCCGGGGAGGGCGGGAACCCGGGGTCGAGCAACTCCGCCTCCAACGGCTCGGGGTGGCAGAGCGAGAAGCCCGGCTCGGAGGGCTCAGGCTCGCAGGGCACCGAGTGCCGCTCGGAGGAGCCGCAGAACTCCGGCGAGTCCGGCGAGCGGCCCGGCGGGCCCGGTGGAAGGCCGGGTGAGCACGGCGAGAAGTCCGTGCCGTGCGACCCCGACAAGCTCATCGCCGCGTTGGTGCACGCCAACGCCGAGGGTGGTGGATACCTGCGGCTCGCTCCGAAGTGCACCTACGTCCTCACCATTTCCGGCGATGGGTACAAGCACGACAAGAAGGACATAAAGCATGTCGTGCTCAACAACCCCTCGGGCGTGCTCAGCCAGCGTGTCGCACCGGTCGGCAACACGTTGCGCCTCGGCTCCGAAACCCACGGGGACGAATCGGGCCTGCCGGCGATCACGGCTCCGATCACCATCGAGGGTGAGGGTGCCACGATCACCCGGGCCGCCAACGCCAGGGATTTCCGGATCCTGACCGTCGCCGACGGCGGTGAGCTGACCCTGAGCAACGTGACCATCGAGAACGGCCGGGGCAAGGGCGGTGGCGGTCTCCTCGTGGAGGACGGCGGCATCGCCAGGCTGAAGGACACCACGTTCGTCCGGAACTCGGCGATCAACGGCGGTGACGGCGGCGCGATCCTCAACAAGGGTGCCACCGAGATCTCCTACAGCCAGATCAACGACAACAACACCGACGACAAGGGTTCCGGCGGCGGCATCGCCAACACGGGTGAACTGACCCTCGACCGGGTCCAGGTCGCCAACAACAACACCCACGCCTTCGGCGGCGGCATCGCGAACACCCACGGCGTCGCCCGGATCAGCAAGACCGAGATCCACGGCAACCATGCGGCAGTCGGTGGCGGCATCGCCAGCCTCTTCGGCCGGACCACGGTCGACGGGAGCAGGGTCACCTTCAACACCGCCAGGGTGGGTGGTGGCGTCGCCACCACGAAGAGCACGGTGCACGTGAGCGATTCCGAGGTCAGCCGGAACAGCTCGAACCTGGACGGCGGCGGCTTCTTCGCCCAGGACGGTTCGCTCGTCGTCGAGGGAAGCAAGGTCGAAGCCAACACCGCGCGGGGCGACGGCGGCGGGATCCTCGCCAAGAACTCGGACACCACGATCCGGGAGAGCGAGGTCACCTACAACGACGCCATCGGCAACAACTCGCGGGGCGGCGGCATCTTCACCAAGGAGGGCAAGCTCTCCCTGGTGGAGAGCAGGGTGGTCGAGAACAACTCCACCAACAGGCCCGGTGGCATCTTCGCCGAGGCCACCAAGGTGGACGTGGATGACGAAACCACCATCATCGGGAACCGGCCCAGCAACTGCGCCGGCAGCCCGGAGCACATCGAGAACTGCTTCGGCTGATCGGCCGAGGCCCAGGCCGGCACGGGTCGGCAGCCGGTGACGACGAGCCGACAGGCGGCCACGCGGGGCGCATCCGGCCCCCTACGGAAGACGGTCCACCAACCCGGGCTTCCGAGGGGCGGATGCGCCCCACCGCTGTCCGCGGACGGTCGACGGGCCGTACACGACGGCGCGTCCGACGGTTCGAACCGACCACGGCACCCCGGATCGACGCCTTCTCGCCGAGGGCCTACCTGCGGCTGGCCAGGGCCCGGAGGAAGAACGCCACGTTCGCCGGGCGTTCGGCGAGCCGACGCATCAGGTAGCCGTACCAGTCCGTGCCGTAGGGCAGGTAGACCCGCACGGTGTATCCCGCCGCGGCCAGCCGGGCCTGCTCCTCGGGGCGTACGCCGTAGAGCATCTGGAACTCGAACTCGTCGGGACCACGGTCGAACCACCGGGCCCGGTCCTCGGCGATGGCGATCAGCCGGGGATCGTGCGTGGCGACCATCGGATAGCCGGGGCCGGACAGCAGGATGTTGAGGCACCGGACGTACGATCTGTCCACCTCCCGCGCGGACTGGAACGCCACCGACTCCGGTTCCTTGTACGCCCCCTTGCACAGCCGCACGCGGGAGCCGGGGGTGGCCAGGTCACGGCAGTCCGCCTCGGTTCGCCGCAGGTACGCCTGCAGCACCGCGCCGGTGCGGGGGAAGTCCTTACGCAGCTCGGCCAGGATGTCGAGCGTCGAATCGGTGGTGGTGTGGTCCTCCATGTCCAGGGTGACCGTGGTCCCGGCCGCCTCGGCCGCGGAGCAGATCGCCCGTGCGTGGTCCACGGCCATCCGCTCGTCGAACCGCTGCCCGAGCGCCGAGAGCTTCACGCTGACCTCGGCCCGCGACGTCAGCCCGGCCTCGGCGAGGCTGTCGAGCAGGTGCAGGTACTCGTCCCGTACGGCGGTGGCCTGCTCCCCGGTGAGCGTGTCCTCTCCCAGGTAGTCGATGGTGACGGCCAGGCCGTCGTCGACAAGCTGCCGGGTGACGCGCAGTGCGTCGTCGGTGGTGGTACCGGCGACGAAACGCCGCACGACGTCCCGGGTGAACGGGGCTGTCTCGACGAGCCGCTCGATCCGGGATGACCGGGAGGCGGCGAGAATCACCGAACGGAGCATGTGCCGAGCGTAACGCCAGCCGCTGCCCGACAGGTCGGGACGGAGGGCCCCGGGACCACCGGGCAGCGGCCACCGGGGCGACGCCCGGTGGCGGGGATCGGTTACAAACGATCTCGTGAACACGTCGCCGCGTCGCCGTCTTCGGTCCGCGAGCGTGCATCTGGGCGCGCTCACCGCTCTCGCGCTCACCCTCACCGGTTGTAACCAGGTGGGTGACGATGACGACTGCGACTCGCGGTCGTCCACGCGTACCGGCTCCCTCGCCACCGCCGCTCCCGTTCCCACCGTGCGGGCACGGTTCAACCAGCCGGGTCCGGAGCCGACCGCCGCGGTGCCCAGCAGGGGTGGCTTCGGCACCCACCTGGCCTCCTGCGGTGGCTGACGGATGCGGCGGGAGCTTTCCACCCCACGGCCCGACTGGCGGGCCACGGTCCAGCGTCAGGGCCTGATCTACGCCGAGACCGAGCTGCCGGACGGCGGCCTCATGTCGTACTGGGACGAGACCGCCTGCTACGCCTTCGACCTGTCCGAGGTGCTGCGGCTGGAGGAGGCGACCGAGGAGCTGCACCGAATGTCGGTGGCCGCGGCCGAGTACGTGGTGGCGAAGAACCGGTTCGCCGACTTCGGCATCCCGGCCTGGGCCGCCGAGGCGGTGCGTCGGTCGCTGCGGGAACAGCCGCCGACGCTGTACGGCCGTTTCGATCTCTGGTACGACGGCTCGTGGCCCCCCAAGTTGTTGGAATACAACGCGGACACCCCGACCTCGCTGGTCGAGGCGTCGGTGGTCCAGTGGTACTGGCTGGAGGACACCCGGCCCACCCTCGACCAGTGGAACAGCCTGCACGAGCGGCTGGTCGAGGCGTGGCGGAGGATCGGCGCCAACCTGCACCACCGGCGGGTGCACGTGGCCTGGTCGGACGAGGAGGACACCGGCGAGGACCAGATGACCGCCGGCTATCTGGCCGAGACCGCCCGACAGGCGGGGCTGGAGGTCGAGCTTCTGCCGATGCTCGCGATCGGCTGGGACGGCCGGCGGTTCGTGGCGCCGGGGACCGACGGCGAGGCGGACGTTCCGATCGTGACCTGCTTCAAGCTCTATCCCTGGGAGTGGATGCTCGCCGAGCCGTACGGGCGGCTGGCGCTGGATCCGGGCACCCCGACGACCTGGATCGAACCGGCCTGGAAGCTGCTGCTGTCCAACAAGGCCCTGTTGGCCATCCTCTGGGAGCTCTATCCCGATCACCCGTATCTGCTGCCGGCGTACCTCGACTCACCCCGCGGGATGCCGGAATACGTGGCGAAGCCGCTGCTGGGCCGGGAGGGCGGGTCGGTGCGAATCGTCACCGGCGCCGGAGAGATCAACAATCCCGGTATCTACGGCGCCGAGGGTTGGTGCTACCAGGAATTCCGCCCCCTTCCGTCGTTCGACGGCAATCGGATGGTGTTGGGCAGCTGGATCGTGGCCGGGGAGGCCGCGGGAGCCGGGATCCGGGAGAGCACGAGCCTGATCACCGATGGCTACGCCCGGTTCCTTCCGCACTACGTGGACGCGCCACGGGAGCCCTGAGTCGTCTACGGTTGTCGGGTGAACTTCGACGCGTACGCCCGGACCGGGGTTGATCTCGTCAACGCGCGACTCGACAACCTCGACGACCTGCGGGCCGTATTTTCCGACGAGCACGGCTGGATGCGCGATGAGGTGACCGAACGGGATCTCGCTGCCTTCCGCAGAGCCCAGCGACGGCTGCGGGACGTCTTCGAATTCGGCGCCGCCGGTCGGGACGCCGACGCGGTGAACGAGCTGAATTCGCTGTTGGAGAGCTATCCGATCCAGCCGCGCATTTCCGGACACGACGCCAGTGACTGGCACATGCACGTGACCAGCCGGGGTTCGTCGGTCAGCGCCGAGTTCCTGGCCGGCGCGGTCTGGGGCCTGGCGGTCTGGCTCTGCGAGTACGGCAGTTCCCGGTTCGGGATCTGCGCCGACGACCGGTGTGGCAACGTCTACCTCGACACCTCGTCCAACTGCTGCCGGCGGTTCTGTTCGGAGCGCTGCGCGACCCGCTCGCACGTCGCCGCGCACCGGGCCCGCAAACGAGCGGCCCTCGAGGCGAGGTCCACGGTGGACACAGCCGTCGTACCGGACAGGGCGCCGGCGCCGGTCGGCTGACCAGACCGGTCCGCCGGGCCGCCCCACGTGACGAACCCGGACGCCGGCAGGACGGCACCGGGGTCGGACACGTCGACCGACGGACACCCACGGCCGGGTGGGCCTGGCGGGCCACGCCGCCGGGCCCCGGTCGCGGCCGGTCCCCATCCCGGTTGCGCGCGCTTCCGTGCCCACGGCCCGTGCGGCCGGTCAGGTGTGGGCCGGGGGCGCGGTGCTGTCGCGTACCACCAGCGTGGTCGCCAGCTCGACCCGGTGCTGGACCGGCTTCTCCCCCCGTGCGAGTTGCAGGACCATGGTGGCGGCGGTGGCGCCCATCTCGGCCAGCGGCTGCCGCACCGTGGTCATCGGCGGGCAGCACCAGCGGGTGTACTCGATGTCGTCGAAGCCGACCACGCTGAGGTCCTCGGGAATCCGCAGGCCGAGTTCCCAGGCCGCCGCGTAGACGCCGAGTGCCTGCAGATCGTTGCCGCAGATCACGGCGGTGGGCCGGTCCGGCAGGCTCAACAGCTCGCGGCCGACGTCACGGCCCACCTCGACGTAGAACCGCCCGCTGCGCACCAGCCGCTCGTCCAGTGGAACCCCGGCGACGTCGAGCGCCGCGCGACAGCCCTCAAGGCGAGCCCGGGCCGCCAGGTACTCCAGCGGGCCGCTGAGCACCGCGATGCGGCGGTGGCCGAGGTCGAGCAGGTGTCGGGTGGCGGTGATCCCGCCGTTCCAGTTGGTCGCCCCGACCGACGGTGTGCTGTGCAGCGGTTCCCCGGTCGGGTCCAGGGCGACCACGGGGATTCTCCCGGTGGCGAGCTGGGCGTGCTGCTCCGGGGTGAGCGTGGCGAAGACGGCGATCACGCCGACCGGTCGTCGGGAGAGGAGCTGCTCCGTCCAGGACCGGCCCGGCGACATGCGCCCGTCGACCTCGGTGAAGCCGACCGCCAGTTCGTGCTGGCGGGCCACCTGCTCGACACCGCGCATGATCTCGATGGCCAGGTGGCTCTCCAGCTTGTAGAAGACCACCTCGACGCTGGCCGTGGTCGGGGCCGGGTCCGGACGTCGGTAACCGTGCTCGCGTAGCAGCGCCTCCACCCGGCGGCGGGTCTCCAGCGCCACCCCGGACCGGCCGTTCAACACCTTCGACACGGTCGGCTTCGACACGCCGGCCAGCTCGGCGATGGTCGCGACGGTCGGTTCACCGCGCCGTCGCCCGCGCCGCGGACCGCCCGAAGCCTTCCCCGTCACGGCCGCAGTGTACGCACACGGGCGGCAACCGATCTACACCTGTCAGTACCGGCGCCACCAGGTCGATCGACCCCGAGCGGGTCGGCGACGATCATGACATCGAAACAAATCGTTGAAATTCACGACTCGTCCAGTAGGATGTCGTGACACGAGCACGGACGTGTCGCCCGACGTGTCGCCACCTCGGCCCATGTCGTGACGCGAGCTTCGGACACCTGGTTGAGCGGTCCAGGCGCACCGGGCCGGTGGTGCGGGTGCCCGCTGTGAGGTTCGACGACGGGCACCCGCACCGCTGCCCACGCCCCCGGGCCCGCGCCCGCCGGACCTGCCTCACGCCCGGAGCCACCGCCCGGTCAGCCGGTGACGTCCGCCTCGGCCAGGGCCTCCTCGACCCGCCGCCGGCGCCCCGCCTCGTTGGCGTGACGGTCAAGGACGAACCACGCACGGCGCCACTCGACGTACCCCTCACCCGTCCCGCCGTGGATCCTGCGCAGCGCCGCCACCGAGCGCACGAAGCTCGGCTTGGTGGCGGAGCCGATGACGTTGGCGTCGCCGCGCCGGTTTCCCTCCGCGTCGGATTCGGCGAGCCAGCTCGACATCGCCGTCACCGCCTCGTCGGTCAGCGGATTGATCCCGACGCACGGGTCGAAGACCAGTTCGGCGGGAAAGTCGTGCCCGGGTACCGCCAGCGCCAGGTGCAGGCGTAGCTGCACCATCGAGCGCTGGTTCTCCGGCAGCAACGGCCAGGGTTGGCCGTCCCCGCGCAGCACCGGGCGCTCGATGTGCCGGTAGCACTCCTCGAACCGCGCGACGAGGCCCCTGCGGGCCTCCGCCCAGTTGTCGAAGCCGTCGGGCAGGCGCCCCAGATCCTCCATCTCCGGGCACATCGAGAGCATGAGCAGGTTGGCCCGGGCAGTCATGATCGCCGGCAGGCGATGGCTCGTCGGGAGAGCCAGCCGTTCCTCGGTCACCCGGTCGGTGAAGCCCCACCGCCGCGCGATCCCGGCCGTCACGTCCAGGGCCCGCATCCCGGTCTCCACCCCGTCGGCGAGCTGCCGGAACATCCGCTGGGTCCACCGCGCGCTGTCCTGCTCGCCCCAGGTCCCCGCCTCCTTCTCCTCGGCCCACCGGCTCAGCACCCGCTCGGCGGTACGGCACGCCGTACCCGTCTCGGCGAGGGCCAGCTGCAGCAGGATCTCGCCGAGGTCCCGGACATACCGCTCCCGGGACGGGTCCGACCCGTGGCTGTCCAGATAGCTCGCGTGCTTCTCGGCCGCCTCCTGGTGCAGGATCCACGCGTCGTCGTAGCCGCTCTCGGTGTCCCGTTTCGACGCCGCCAACGCCTGGGCGCGGATCGCCCCCAGGGCACGCGGCGCGAACTCCGGCCAGGGCAGCGCCCGGGCGGCGTCGGCCGCCCGGTCGATCAGCGCCGCGGCGGCCTCGCTCCGCGCCCGCCGGCGGCTGTCGAGGCTCTCGTAGCCCGCCTCCACCAGCCACAGCTGCGCCAGCGACGCCTCCAGCAGCAGCCAACCCATCAGCGGCAGCAGCTCCGCGAGTTCGGGCGGCGGAAGCTGCGGTCGTGGCTCACGCAGGTATTCCCGGTAGGCGGCTACGTCATTCTCGATCACGGTCAGCAACCGGTCGTCGGCGACCATCGTCTTGTCCCGGATGCCCCGTGCGTAGCTGCGCAGTTCGTCGGCGCTCAGCATGCGGGTTCACCCTCTCCCGGGGATCGCGCGGACCACGTGATGTCGGGTCCCCCGTCCATGGTGCGGCTGTCCGGCCAGCCGGCGGGCACGGGCGCGGAGCGACAGGGCGGACTTGCCCCGGCTCCGTACCGTGAGGTCGGCGACGGCGATCGCAGTGGAGGGTTGGCATGACGGACCGGCGATACCGCCGAAACCTGCTGACGCTGCACCGACTGCTGACCGAACACCGTGAGTGGCGACTCAGCCCGGCGCAGTGGGCGCGCGCCGGCCGGGCGATCGAGAACCTCGGCCGGTACCTCGCCGCGCAGGACGCGGAGGGCGTCAACGCCGTCCTCCGGCAGTTGGAGGACGTCGAGCCGGGCAGCCGTGCGGTCACCCGGATCGACGACCCGGGCTGGATCCCCGTGCCGGAGCCGATCAGCATCCGGATCGTCGAGCTGGTCCCGATCATCGTGGAGCAGCTCGACTCGCTCGGCGTCAACGGGTACGGTCTCTCCGACACCACAGCGCCGCCATCACCCGCCACCGCACCGACGACGGGCAAGAAGCCACCCACCGGTGGCCCGCTCTCCCTCGGTACCCACCCGCCCCGCGGCGGGAACCTCCGCCCCGACGGAACCGACCAGGGGCCCGGCCGTGCTCGTTAGGCCCTGGCTGCTGGCACACGAGTTCACGACGCTGGACGGCCCCACGCCGCCGGCACGCCTCCGCCAGATGTGGCGGGGAATCACCACCGAGCTCGGGATGCGGTCCCGGGTCGACGTCGACACGCTACGGCTCGGCGACGGGGTGGCGACCGGTATCCTCACCGTGCTCGGTCACGCGCGCCGGCCCACCGACGGCGGCGAGCTGTACCAGGCCGCGATCTCCAGCTCCGGCGACGCGGCCTGCCTGACCGTGCTGCTCGCCCCGAACGACGACGCCCGCCACTGGGCCTCGATCGAGGCCGAGCTCGCCCGCGCCGAGCCGGCGTCTCCGCCCACCGACCTCGGCAGCGCCCGGATCTACCTGGGGCTCGTCGACGGTGCCGTCGACAGGGCCACCGCCGACGCCCTCGCCCCGGTGCTCGCCGCCGAGGTGCCCGACCCCGGGGACGGCGCGTGGGCCCGCCGCCCGTCCCTGACCGCCAACGGATTCCTGCTCTGGGAGGCGCCACCGACCCGGCGGCACGAACGTCGCCTCGTCCTCGTCGGCCCCGCCGCGGCCGAGGCCGAACTGGACGCCTTCTCCTGGTCCCCCGGTAAGGGGCGGCTCGGGCCGTTCGTGCAGTACCTGCTCGACGCCGCGAAGCTCCGCCAGCAGCGCCGGATCTACCTGGCCAGCGGGCCCGCCATCCGGCACCTGCGTCAGGGCACCGACGACGCGGTGGACCGGCTCCTGGCGCTGCACCGGACCGCCCGGGTCGCCGCCGCCGACCTGGTCAACGCCGACGTCGAGCTCACCCACCTGCAGGTCAACGCGACCGGCGTGATCACCACCCACGCCCGGCTCCGCAAGGTCGCCCGCAACGCCGACGCCGTCCTCGGCAACCTCCGCCGGCTGGCACCACCGGCCCCCGGCTGGAAGGAGGGACCACTCGCCGACGACCAGGCGCTCGGCGAGGCACTGCGGGAGCAGGCCAGCGACGACATCACCGAGTTGGAGATCGCCCGGGACCAGGCAGAACGGGTCTCCGCGCTCACCGCCTCGGTGGTGCAGCGTGGGCTCGGCGCGGCGCAGCAACAACTGCTCCTCGTCCAGGCCTCGGTCGTCGGCGCGATCCTGATGGTCCTCGCCGCCGTGCAGGCCCTGGAGGCGGAGCTTCCGATCCCGACGTCGCTGCAGACCCCGCTCATCATCTTCCTGGGCTGCCTGGCGCTCGCCCTGCCGACCGCCGTCCTGCGCTGGTCCCGACGTGTTCCGCACGACCTGCCGCTGCGCACCGTCGACTTCGTGGCGGCCTTCCTCACCGGAGCGAGCGCGGGCTGGCTCGGCGGCACCAGCCTGTCCCGCCTGGGATACGGACACCTGCTACCGGTCGGTTGGACCCTGGTCATCAGTACCGCCGCCGGCCTGGTCGCCGTCGGGCTCGCCCTGCTACGGGACCGGAGCATCCGGGCCGCCGCCCGGGGCGGCCCGGCGGGCACCGGCGGCCAGCGGCGACCGCACCCGGTGGCACGCTGACAGACACGGGCGGCCCGCGCACACCGGCGCGTCAACGAACGTAGGCGTCAACGAACGTAGGCGGTCAACAGCGCCCAGGTGGGCTTGGCATCGTCCGGGTAGTCCAACTGCACCGTGCGCAGCGCGACGTCGAGCCGTACCGGGCCCTCCCGGACGGCGTCCACGATCCTGGCGGTCATCCGGCTGGTCCGCACGTCGGGGACCTCGTCGATCGCGGCGACCACGCAGCGCGACCCGCCGGTGAGCAGGGCCATCACGAAGTTCAGCGGCTCCGCGTCCTCCGGGTTGACCAGCCGGCCCACGTGACAGGAGGCCATCAGCACCGAGGTCGGCCAGGTCATCGCCAGCGCCCGCGCGGCCAGCAGCGGCTCGGGCAGCAGCAGGTACTGCCCCAACCCGCGGCCGCCGCCGTGCGAGGCGACGTGCAGGAGACGGACGTCGTCCGGGGCGTTGGCCAGCGCGCTCGCCAGGTCCCCGTCGATCCGAACCGGCGCGCTGTCCGGACCGATCACGCACCGGCTCAGCGGCACCCGCCCCTGCTCCTGCGGCAGATCCCAGGCGAGGCACTCCTGGATGACGTCGACCCCCTGCTCCGCCTTCGAGACGAGCCGGACCAACGCCGATCCCGTGACCGGCGGCAGCCGGCGGTCGGACAGACAGGTCAGGACGGGACACTGGGCGATGACGGCCCGTTCGACCAGGGTCGTCTCCGGGTCGAGTCGCAGCGCCGCCCAGGGCAGCAGACTCAGCGCCGAGTGCGCCGAGATCAGCAGCTCGATCGGGCGCTCCACGGTGGCCGCCAGCGCGTCGTCGACGAGTCTGGCCGGCAGGATCTCCCTCGCCAGGCCGTACCAGTCCGGGCGGGCGTCCTCCTCGGCCTCGCGCAGCCGGCCCAGCCACGGCGGTTGGTCGGCGGTGCCCTCGAAGAACGCCGTGTACGCCGGGCCGGTGGTGAACCGTTCGAAGCTGACCCGCCGGTCGGGCCGGACCAGTGACCGGAACCAGTTCGTCCGCTCGCCGCCGAGCGTGTCGGGCAGCGCGACGAAGTCCAGCGCGTACCGCCGGCCGATGGTCTTGAGCAGCCGGCGAAGCCGGACCCGCGCCGGCAGGACGGTGTCGGCGAGCATCGGCGACACCTCCTCCTCGAGCCGGAACCGCAGGTGTTCGAGCCGCTCCTCCCGGGCCGCCTCGTCACCGGCGGCGAACGACGCCACCGGCGGGTCCTCGGCATTGATCACCTCATCCAGCAGACCGCCGAGCTCCGGGCTCATCAGCAGGCGGCCCTCCCGGATCCGACTGGCGAACCCGGTCTGCTTCGCCGACAGCGCCACCCGCAGCCCCAGCCGAGCCGCCGGCTGTCCGGGCAACCGCGCCGCGAGCAGCGCGATGTCGCCGTACACCCGGCGGAACACGACGGCCAGCGGTGCCCGGGAGCGGGCGATGACCCGCCACCGTCCCCGGATCCGCTCGGCGATCTTCAGCGCCTGTCCACCGAGGACGACCGCCTCGCGCGCCCAGTCCACGCCCGTCCGGCCACCTCGCGCGTCCGTGGCGTCGCCGGCGGACCGTTCGGCGACGGCGGCGAGCAGCTCCGCCAGGCTGAGGGTCACCGACAGCAGGTGCACCGCCCGCGCCTCGTCGAGCCGGCCCCGCAGCACCCCGGTCACCGGATCCGGCGGCTGCTCGGCGTCGCGGAGCTGGCGCAGCGCGGACCGCAGCCCACGCAACGCCGCCCCGTGGTCGCCCAGCCGCCACGCGGCCAGGCCGCGCACCAGGTCGAGGCGGTGTCGGGTCGAGAACCCGGCAGCCCGGGTCTCGGTCCAGTACCGGTCCCGCTCCCCGAGCGCGCTCGGCACCTGCGCGGCCTGCCCGGCGGCGATCAGGCAGGCGCCGGCCTCGTACAGGTAGTGCGCGGCGTGTGGCTCGGCCCCGGTGCCGAACAGGTCCTCGACGGGGACCACGACGAGCTGGAGCGCCTCGGCGTACCGACCGCGCAGCCGCAGGTTCCGGGCCCGCCGGTGGGTGTTGAAGACCCCGAGGGTCAGGTCCTGGTCGAGCCCGTCGGCCCCGAACCCGGTCCGCGGGCCGCCGTCGAGCTCGGCGGCGGCGAAGGCGTACATCTCCTCCGCGGAGTGCGGGCTGGAGACCGGGATACCGAGCCGTTCGCAGAAGCAGACGATGGTCGCCGCGTACGACCATGCCTGGGCCCGTATCGCGGACCGCCGCGACGCCGTCTCGGCCAGGTAGTGGCGCAGCGCCAGGCCGAAGACGTCCGGCTCGTTCTCGGCCCGGCGGGCCAGGCTCTCGCGCTGGCGGACGATGCCGACCGCCTGCTCCGCGTCCCGGGCCAACTGCAGCAGGTCGTCCCGGGCCAGCACCCGGTCGACCTGTTCGGCGGCGCCGGCGTCGGGGCGCCGTGCCATCCGCTCGGTCATCGTCGCACCACCTCCGCCAGGTCCCGTAGGGCCGCGAAACTGTGACCGGGCAGCGCGTGGTCGACGTACCGCAGGCTCGCCACCAGGCCGGGCGCCATCGGCCGGAAGCCGGGCCAACCCTGCTGCGGGTTCACCCAGATCAACCGGTACGCCAGCCGCGACAGCCGCTCGACCTGGCGGGCGAGCAGCGCCGACGGCCCCGAGTCGTGCCCGTCTGAGGCGATCACGACCGTGGCCGCGCGAACCCGGCGGTCCCCGCCGCAGGTGCGGAGAAACTCCCGCAGGCACCAGCCGAGTCGGGTCCCGCCGCCCTGGTGTGGCTCGGCCGCCGCCAGCGCGGCCACGGCGCGCTGGGGATCACGGACGGCGAGCGCCCGGGTCACCCGGGTACACCGGGTGCCGAGGGTGAAGACCTCGGTGGTGGCCGGGGCGGCGAGCAGCGCGGCGTGGGCGAACCGCAGCAGGGCCTCGCGGTATCCGGTCATCGACTCGCTGACGTCGACCAGCAGGGTGAGCCGCCGGGGCCGATCCCTCCGTCGGCGGTACCGCGGGTGCGCCGGCTCACCGCCGTCACGCAGCATCGCCCGCAGTGTGCCGGCCGGGTCCAGGCGGCGTCGCCCACCCGGCCGCCAGCGCCGGGACGGGCGGAGCGGGCGGGTCGCCGCCAACACGGTGATCATCTCGTCGATCTCGGCACGTTCGGCGTCGGTGAGGGTACGCAGATCCCGGTGTGCCGGCGCCTCGGTCGGTACGGCGCGCACCCCCCGGGTCGCCGTACCGTCGGCGGACCGGCTCCCCGCACCGGCCTCGTCCCCGGCCTCCTCCCCGGCGGCGGTCCCGGTCGGCGACGACGGGCCGAGGGCTGTCGGGTCGTCGTCGGACCCGACGGCGACGGGCGCGCCGTCCCGGAGGAGTTCCCCGACAGACGGCTCGCCGGCCGGCGCGTCGAACGCCGACGGCGGCCCGGCGGCGTCACCGGCACGGCCCGGGACGGCCGACTCCGACGTCCGCCGGCCCGCGAGCCAGGCGGCGAACACCGCGTCGAACACGACGAGGTCGGCCCGGCTGGTGCAGAGTGTCAACCGGCTACCCCAGTAGAGGGTGTCCGGACGGACCGGGCCGAGTTCCGCGATCGCGGACAGGGCGAGCCCGATCCGTGCCACGTCGACGCCGACACCGGCCCCGCGCAGCCGGCCGGCGAGGTCGGCGAGGTCGGGCCCGAGGTCGGGCCGGGGGCGAGGTGTGGGGCCGAGCCCGGAGTCCCCGGCTGTCACGTCCGTGCCCCGGTCGCCGGGCTGTCGCCGTGCCCTGTGCCGCCGTCGGCCCCGGCGTCACGGGGCGCCGACCGGGCCAGCTCCCGGCGTACCGTGGCGCGATCCTCGTGGTGCTTGGCCACCGTGCCGAGGGCCGCCTCGGCCAGCGCCGGGGTCAGTCGCGACTCGCCCAGCTCCCGCGCGGCGCGGGCCAAATCGAGGGACTCGGCGACGCCCGGCGGCTTCACCAGGTCGGCCCGGCGCAGCCGGGCCATGGCGGCGGCGATGTCGTACGCGAGTCGCGGGTCGAGCCCGACGATCCGGCGGCGCAGGATCTCGGCCTCCCGGGCCGGGTCCGGATGGGCGATCCAGTGGTAGAGGCACCGCCGCCTGAGTGCGTCGTGCACCTCCCGGGTGCGGTTGGAGGTCAGCACGACCAGCGGCGGTACGGCGGCACGGACCGTACCGAGCTCCGGAATGGTCACCGAGTAGCTGTCCAGCACCTCCAGCAGGAACGCCTCGAACTCGTCGTCGGCCCGGTCGATCTCGTCGATGAGCAGCACCGCCGGGGCGTTTTCCAGGGCCTGCAGGACCGGCCGGGCGACGAGGAACTCGCGGGTGTACAGGGAGGCCGTGACGGCAGCCGCGGCCTCGCCGTCGGGCGACTCGCCGAGCGCCCGCAGACTCAGCAGCTGCCGGGGAAAGTTCCAGTCGTACAGCGCCTGACTGGCATCGATGCCGGCGTAGCACTGGAGCCGGACCAGCGGCGCACCGAGTACCCGCGACAACGCCTCGGCCAACGCGGTCTTGCCCACCCCCGGCTCGCCCTCCAGGAACAGGGGTCGGTGCAGCCGCACGGCGAGGAAGGCCGCCGCGGCCAGGCCCTCGTCCGCCAGGTATCCGACCTCCGCGAGAGCGTCGGTGAGCTCCGCCGGGCTCGACGGCTGCGGCACGGGCACCCCTCGAGTGTGGACGGTTCGGTCCCGCTTGTCGAGCAGCCGCCGTTGACGCCGGCGAATGCCGGGACGACGCCGCATCGACCGGTACAGTGGCGCCATGCGTCACGTCGTCGCCGACCCCGTCCGGCGAGTCGCCGAGACATGCCGGACGAGCTCGTGAGCACCTTTCCACCCGTCGCGCTACCGGCCTGGCCCGCCGGTGGCGCGCCGGTCGAGGCGCTGGCTCGGGACATCGCGGACTGGGTCGGGTCGCCCGCCCTGGCGGCCCTGGTGAGACGGTTCGGCGGCGACATCCCGTCCGGTGACGTGGCAACCCGGCTGACCTATCTGGACGAGTTCTCGATCGTCTGGGACGGCCGACGCGGAGGCGAGCGCAGCCAGGCCCGGTACGCCGACCACGACGAGGCCACCCGTCAGCTGGTCATCGCCGCCGCGACCGCGCTCGGCCTCGCCGACCGGGAACGGCCCGCAACCGACCGGTACGACCACGTGCTGATCCTCGGCGGCGGCCCGGTGACCGGCCGGGCCCGGTCCCGGTTCGCGGCCAACCTGCTGGACGGCGGTGTCACCACCGGCACGGTCGCGGCGCTGGGCAGCCTGCGCCCACTGCCGGTGACCTCGGCGGCGCTGGGCAGCCCGGTCGAACTGACCGAGGGCGACGGCATGCTGATGGCGGTCCAGGAGGCGTTCCCGCCGCTCGGCGACGTCACCGCCCGGCACGGCACCACCGAGGCGGGCCACGACTGGTGGGTCAAGACGTACCCCTCCGGGATGGGACCGGTCACCGTCGTCGCCGCGCCGCCGACCCAGCCGGGACGCCGGGCCATCACCGCGGACACCATGCTGGGCTGGGCGGAACTGGTCGCCCGACCCACCCCCGACGAGCGGATCCTGCTCGTCACGACACACCTCTACGTGCCGTACCAGCACGCCGACGCGATCGCCACCCTCGGGCTGCCGTACCGGTGCGGGATCGACACGGTCGGGTTCGACACCGCGACCTTCCCCGCCTGGCCCAACGGGCCGGCGCACGTCGGTGAGTTCCTCCAGGAGCTCCGCTCGGCGATCCGGTCGATGCGTACGCTGCACGCCAGGCTCGAACGCGTCGCCCGGTAGTCCGTGTCGCCCACACCCGCCGCCCGGGCGGCGGGGCGAGCCGGCGTGCCGGCCCGGTCAGGCGGGGCGCCCACGCCGCAGCAGGTCGAGTCCACGACGTCGACGCCGCCGGAACCGGAGGACGACGACCAGCGCGACGGTGGCTCCGAGCAGCGGCAGGGCCACCGGCGCCACCAGGAGGAACAGCAGCGGTCGTGCCGGCCACGGCGCGGGTTCGCGCGCCGGGCCGCCGAACCGGCCGGACTCCAGCAGGTCACGGGGCACGTCCATGGCGAGCACCTCGCCCGGCGGGTCGAGCAGCACCTCGGTGCCGCCACCGGGGCGCACCGCGACCAGGGTGACCTCGCCCACCTCCCGGTAGCCGGTGTCGTTGAAGACCTCGTCCGCGGTCTTTCGGGCGTCGACCTCCGGCCGGTAGCAGAGCACCACCAGGTCGGAACCGGACCGCCAGCCGAGCGCCCGGACCGCCATCGCGGTGACCGGGCCGAACGCGGGCCCGTCGGTGTCCGCACCGCTCCGGGCGTCCAGGTAGTCGAACCGCCACACCCGGGCCCCCAGCGCCGCGGTGTCGCACTCGTCCAGGCACCCGTCCAGGCTCACGGTGGCGATCCGCCGGCCGTCAGGGCTGAACGCGCCCACCCCGGCCAGGTACCGGCCGGGTCCGAGGTCCCGGGTCCAGGCCGTCCGGCCCGCCCGGTCCAGCAGGCTCACCCGACTGCCCTGGGTCACCGCAAGCCACGCGCCGTCCGGGGAGAAGGCCGCCAACGAGGCGGTACGCAGCCTCCAGCGGTACCCCAGCTCGTCGACCAGAATCCGCACCCCGCCGGTACGCAGGTCCACCAGCACCAGCCGGGCCGGGTCCGTACCGTCCCCGGTCGGGTCGGAGCCGTTCGGCCGCAGGGGGGCGTGCAGGGCGAGCAGGGACTGGCCGTCCGGCGCCCAGGCAACCGGCGTGCCACAGCAACCCGGACCGTCAGGCCCGGCCACCGCCCGGTCCCGGCCGGTGGTCAGATCCGTCACGGTCAGCCACGCCGACCGGCTGCCATACGCGTGTGCGACGTACCGGCCGTCCGGGGAGACCAGCACGTCCTCGCCGGCCGTCACCATCGCGCCGCCGTACAGCAGCATCCGGTACGACCCGTCCTGGCCGACCACCGCCACCTTGCCCTCGTGGTCGAGCCCGTCGATGCCCCGCAGACCCAGACCGTCGCCGCTGAACAGCACCGTCGCCGGCCCGACCGGGTCCTGGGCGACGGTGGCCTGCCACATCCACGGCACCCAGATCCGGTGCGGTACGGCGGCCTCTCCGCCGGCCGGCACGACCGGCGCCGGCCGCCACGGCACCGCCAGCCCGAGGGCGGCGAGCACCGCCACCGCGGCGACCAGCCGGACGACGCTCCGGATCCGCTCCCGGCGCCGCAGGCGCCGGCCGGCCTGCCAGATGCCGTCCGTCGCAGCCGGCGGCATCTGGTCGGCGAGGTCGGTCAGTACCGCCCGCAGATCCCTACTCATCGCCGTCCCTCCGATCCACCGCCCGGTAGCCCTGCCACCTGTCCCGCCGTCTCCGCTGCCGCTCCCGTCGCCCGGTCGGGCGGTCCCGACGCCTCCCCGGCGACGACCGACAGCCCGGCCGCCGAAGATGGGTGCACCGGCGGGTGCGGGGCCGGCGCCGTTCGCTCCCGCGGGGTGGCGACGAGATCGGCCAGCTCGGGGGCGAGAGCGCGCAGCCGCGCCAGCGCGTCACGCGTCTGGCTCTTGACCGTCGACACCGAACAGCCGAGCGCCTCGGCGGCCTCCGCCTCCGTCAGGTCCTCGAAGTAGCGCAGCACCAGCACGGCCCGCTGCCTCGGGGCGAGCCGACGCAGCGCGTCCCGGACCATGAGCGCGTCGGCCAACCCCGCCGTGCCGTCCCGCGCGGGCACCTCCGGCGGCTCCGCGCGCAGGTCGACCTGGCGCCACCGTCGCCGCCACATCGAGACGTGCTGGGTGTACATGACCCGGCGCACGTACGCGTCCGGATCACCCTGGGCGACCAGCCGTTCCCAGTGCCGGGCCGCCTGCACCAGGGTGAGCTGCACCAGGTCCTCGGCCGAATGCCGGTCACCGGTCAGCAGGTAGGCCGCCCGGGACAGCGTCCCGACCCGGGCCGAGACATAGTCCCGAAACGATTCCTCTGGCTCCACACCCACCTCCTGACCATCACCACGCTCGCCGGTGCCTCGCCGGGTGGGTGGTTCACCGGGGAAACCGTTGACCGCGAACCCGACGAGGACCGCCTTCGTCGGCGACGACGATGGCCTCGGCACGGTCGTGCAGGCAGCGGGTCCGTGTTCGGCTTGTGTGTTGGTGACAGAATCGATTCACCTCCGGTACGGAAGGTGATCATGGTGTCGGGTGTCGAGGTGATCGTCGCCGCGCTCGTGGCGGGTGCGGTGGCGGGTTCGTCGGAGGTGGCCAGGACGGTGGTCGTCGACGCCTACACCGCGTTGAAGGGCCTGCTGCGGGGTCGGTTGGCGGGGCGTCCGGAGGCGCAGCAGGCTTTGGACGCGCACGAGGTCGAGCCGGGTCGCTGGCGGGCGGTGCTGGGCGAGGCGTTGACCGCCAGTGGTGCGGACGCCGACGAGCAGGTGTTGGTCGCGGCGCGCAGGCTGCTTGCGGTGGCGGACCCGGACGGCACCCGGGTCGGCAAGTACCAGGTCGATGCCAGCCATGCCAGGGGTGTCCAGGTCGGTGACCACAACACGCAGACGAACATCTTCCAC
>Ga0207867_1000447_pt1 | contig 43451 bp, 20 predicted proteins | sample HigsolmetaAR206D_FD_184838 | JGI IMG/M metagenome (GOLD analysis project Ga0207867, IMG submission 184838) | Ionic liquid and high solid enriched microbial communities from the Joint BioEnergy Institute, USA - AR20-6-D (SPAdes) (version 2) ...
CGCCGCGAACTGCCACACGCGCGGCCACATCTTGCGGTTTTCCAGCTCCATGAATTCGCGGCTGGTGTAGCGCTCCGCCGCCAGCGGCTCGGACCCGCGATACTCGTAGGCGTCCTCCTTCATGAACTCGGGGACGGGCCGGGTGTCGGTTGCCATGATGTCGTCCCACGATGTCCCGGGGCAGCGGGGAATCTGGGCGGAGCGGTTGGCGGGATCGCGGTCTGACATGGGTATTCCTTTTTCCAGTATGGGCCCGGACGCGAAGGCTCTGACTAGCGGTTCAGGTAGAAATCCAGCGTCTCGTGCAGATGCCGGATGCGCGCTTCCTGATAGCGGGCGAGAGTCTCCGCGCCCTTCTCGCTGGCGTACATGCCCTCACGCTGCCACCGCATGATGTCGGTGTCCTGGTCGAGCACGCTGGCAAGGAACGGATCCATGCCGGGCACGGTGGTGTAGCTTTCGTCCTCACCGATCTCGACCACTTCAGCAACGGGCGGCTCGGAACCATCCGCCGGTTTGGGGCGGAACACCAACTGGTCAAAGTAACAGTGATCCGGGCTGTTGCCGACCGGCCGGTACTGCTGGAGCAGGCGCAGCGCCACGCCCGCGTAGAGAAACACGTTCGGGAAGAGATGATACTTGATGGAGTCGATCATCTCCGGCACCGACAGGTGGGAGTAGTCGTGTCCGTAGCTGTTCCTCATGGTCTCGCGCATCTGCTCCGCCATCACCGAGCGGGCGGTCTTGCCCTCCGGCACCAGACGGCGCTCGCTCACCACCGAGCGGTCCGACACCAGCATCCGGTCCAGCAGCTCCTGCTCCGACAGGTTGAGCGGCGAGGTGGGGCTGGGGCTCGCCATCGGGCAGAGGTCGCGGCTCACATGGCGGCTGAAGATGTCGTGCTGCATGTTGTGGTCGCCCACCACATGGGTCATCTCCGGGTGGGCAACCGGCGTGTGATAGGCCTCCATGAACGCCTCGATCGCCACCTTCCAGTTGGCGGGCAGGCGCTTGCGCACATGGGTGTGGACATACCAGTTGGTCATGTCCCAGCGCTTCCAGTGCTCGGGCAGCACTTCCAGATACTCGAGCAGCGGCGGAGCGGAGCGGTCCATGTTGATGAACACGAAGCCGTTCCAGCTGTCCACCTGCACCTCCGGCAGGCGGGCGGCCTCGTCCTTCACGTGCGGGAAATCCCAGCGGCAGGGCAGGTTCTTGAGGGTGCCGTCCAGGTTCCAGTCCCAGCCGTGGAAGGGGCAGGCCAGACTCGGGGTCCAGCCGCTGCTGTTGGACGGCTTGAGCTTGGTGCCGCGATGCAGGCAGCTGTTGTGATAGGCCTTGAGGCTGCCGTCCTCCTGCCGGACGATCAGAATGGAGCGGCGGCCGATGTCGTAGACGTAATAATCACCCGGCTCGGGCAGGTGCTCCTCGCGGCAGGCGTACTGCCACACGCGGCGCCACATCCGCTCCATCTCCAGATCGAAGAAGGCCTGGCTGGTGTAGCGCTCGAAGGGAATATCGGCGGTGGACTGGGGCGGATTGGACTGAATCGACAGGGGCTCGGGCACGGGGCCGTCCCGCAGGGCGATATCCTGATAGCTGGGACCAGGGCACCGGGCGGCCGGCACGGTTGGCGTATCCATCTCTCTTTTCTCCCCACCGAATTAGAATTATGATTCTATTTTTCGGATAATGCGGGAGGCAGGGCGATCCGCAACCTGTGACTTTGAACAGGACGCGGCCCGGCGCGCGGCCTGATCTATAGGCAGTGCCGGGAGATCATCGCCGGAAGACTGCGGGGCCACGGGCATGAGCCAGCTCATCAAGCGCACAAGCGACATCGCTGTTTACGAGGACAACGACTGGGTCGCGCCGCCCCGGCAGAGCCGCAGCCGCGCCTCCATGGAAAAGGTGCTGCGCGCGGCGACCACCCTGTTCACCGAGCAGGGCTTCGAGGAGACCTCCATCGCCGACATCGCCCGCGCCTCGGGCGTCTCGATCGGCGCCATCTACAACCGTTTCGCCGACAAGCAGGCGATCCTGCTCGCGATCATGGAAGGCTACCGCCGGGTGCGGTTCGAGCAGATCACCGAGATGGGCCGGCCCGAGCGCTGGGTGGGCAAGCGGGCGGAGGACATCGTCGCCTTCCACATGGAGATCATCTTCGGCGCGTTCCGGCAGGACGGGGGCGTGCTGCGGCTGATGGAGCGGCAGCGCATCGTCAACCCGGTGATCTATGACCAGGTCCACCGGGGCAACGCGCTGGTGGTCTCCACCATCGCCCGGCTGCTGGAGCCGCACGCGGCGCGCCTCGCCCACCGCGACGTGGAGGGGGCGGTGCGTTACCTGCACAACACGATCCGCAGCGCGGTGGTGTGGGGCGAGATCCCCCTCACCCGCCGGCCGGACGCGCCCCTTCAGGCGGCCAGCGACGCCTTCAAGCGGGAGGCGCTGCGCATGAGCCTCGCCTACCTCGGCCTGCCGACGGAGGCGGCGGACCGGATGGAGGAGACCCGCTAGCCGGAGCGCGCCGCCGGGCGGGGGCTGTCGGGCTGCGCCTCCCAGGCCACATTCACCCGGTTGCGGCCCGCCGCCTTGGCCGCGTAGAGCGCAGCGTCGGCGCGGGAGAGAATGGCGTCGAGCGAGGTCTCGCTGCGCAGGAAATTGGACAGGCCGATGCTGATGGTGACGGGAATGGTTCCCCCGTCCCACGGCACCGTCAGCGCCTCCACCGCCTGGCGCATGCGCTCGGCCGCGCGGAGCGCCTCCTGCGCGTCCACATTGACCAGCAGCGCCGCGAATTCCTCCCCGCCCCAGCGGCACATGAAATCGGACCGGCGCAGGGTGGCGTCCAGACACCGCGCCACCGCCCCCAGCACCGCGTCACCCGCCGCGTGGCCGTAGGTGTCGTTGATGCGCTTGAAAAAATCGATGTCGATCAGCGCAAGGCAGTCGTGATCGTCATACCGGCGCGCCCGGAGCAGCGCCTTGGTCGCCTGCTCGGTGAAATGCCGCCGGTTCCACAGGCGGGTCAGCGCGTCGGTCGTCGCCACCTCGAACAGCTTGCGCTCGGTCTCCATCCGCTCGGTGATGTCGGTGGCGATGCCGAGATAGCCCAGATGATTGCCCTGCTCGTCGGCCAGCCGGGTCAGCGCCAGCTCCACCGGCAGACGGCTGCCGTCCTTGCGGATGTAGGTCCAGACCTGAATGTCCGGCTCGCCCGACGGGGCACGGCCGTGAAATGCCTCGTCGATGGAGGCCTCCCGCCCCAGCATCTGGCCCATGGCCGTGCGGCGCTCCTCCACCTCCACCGGGTCGTGAAGCAGCAGGGGCGTCGCCTTGCCCACCATCTCCTCGGCCGTGTAGCCCAGGAGGCGCTCCGCCGCCGCGTTGAAGCTGCGGAACACCAGATGGCGGTCCACCGACAGGATCATCTGGTGCGCGCTGCCGAGAATCGCCTTCTGGAGCGCATGGGCCTCGGCCAGCGCCCGCTCGGCGCGCTTGCTCTCGGTGATGTCCCGCACGAACCAGATGCGCCCGCGCCCCAGGCTGTTCTCGTCGATCAGGCTGCGGCTGAGGAGCTGGTAGATCTTCCCGCTGCGCAGCTCCAGCTCCTCGCCCGCCAGCTCGGCGCACGGGCTGCGATTGAGGGCGTCGATCTTGCGGCGGGCGGCCTCGGCATCGGCAAGCTGGGCGAAGATCAGCGGAAACACCCGGTCGGCGCCCTGGCTCATGTGGGCGTCCGTCAGGCCGAACAGCTGGCGGAACCGGGTGTTCCAGCTCAGCATCCCCCCGTTCGCATCGGTGATGAGAATGCCGTCGGGAGACAGATCCTGCTGGGCCCGCAGCAGGAGATTCTGGTACCGCAGCGCCTGCTGCGCCTGCCGCTCCTGCGTCACGTCGATCGCGGTGCCAAGCAGGCGCACGACCGCGCCCGCCTCGTCCCGCACCGGGTTGAGCGCGACGCGCAGCCAGCGCTCGCCCCCGGGCGACGCCAGCGCCGTCTCGAACGTCGCCGGCGCGCCCGCCAGCCAGCACTGGTGAAAATAATGGCGGAACACCTGCCCCTGCTCCGGCGGGGCGATGGCGGCGCAGGGCTGGCCGCGCAGATCCCCGGCGGAGAGGCCGAGGACCGCCTGCATCTCCCGGTTGGCGTAGAGGATGACGAAGTCGTCAGGGCCCGTCACGCCGACGAGAAAGGTCGGCGCGCCGATGCTGTCCATGAGCCGCTCCAGGTCGGCTCCGCTCAGGCGTGCAAGCATGGTCTGGCCCAGTGAGGATCAGCAACGCGCAAGGCTCGATGCCCGAGCCGCGCACTCTGTAACGCACGAGAGGCGCACTCCGCCGCAGCGCAAACCGCACGCGGCCCGTGTTCCGGGGCTATTCCTGCTCCAGAAGCTCCGCGTCGGGCGGCAGCGGCAGCCACGGATGGGCGCGCTTGACCCAGTAATGGGTGGTGGGCCTGAGGTCCGACACCTCGTCGAACGTGCCCGCCTTGACGAAGATAACGCCCTGCTCGCGGGCCCGCTCCGTATCGGTGAGCACGGGCGAGCCGCAGCGGCCGCAGAACTGGCGGAACACGGTCTGGCCGCTGGTGCCCCGGTCCTCGTAGACCGTGAGCTGCCCCTCCACCCGCAGCTCGGTGCGGGGGAACACGGCCACCACCGACAGGGCGCTGCCCGCCTGCTTCTGGCAGTTCCGGCAGTGGCAGACGACCGTGGCCAGCGGCCGCGCCGGGGCGACGTAGCGCACCGCGCCGCACAGGCAGCTTCCGGTGCGGGTGGGCTGAGTGTTGCTCATCTCGCAGTGTATCCTCCATCCAGAACCAGCTCCGCGCCGTGCATGGCGCTGGCCTCATCCGACGCCAGAAAACGGACGCCCGCCGCGATCTCCTCCGGCTCGGAGAGACGCCCCAGCGCATGGGCGCGCACCGACAGGGCGCGGGCCTGCTCCGCCGACTCGACGACGCCCAGTTCGGCGAAACGCTCGAAAATGGTCTGGACCATGGACGTGTTGACCCCGCCCGGGTGGACCGAGTTGACGCGAATCCGGTAGCCCAGCGCGCTGAACTCCAGCGCCAGCGCCTTGGTGAGCATCCGCACCGCACCCTTGCTGGCGCAATAGGCGGCGTGAAACTCCGCCCCCACCAGCCCGGCGATGGAGGACATGTTGATGATCGAGGCGCCGCCCGGCCGCCGGGGACCGCTCTCCCGCAACAGCGGCAGCGCCTTGCGGATGCCGAGAAACACGCCGTCCACGTTGACCGCCTGGCACTGCCGCCAGGACTCCAGCGTCATCGCCTCGAAGGTCTCGACGATATCGACCCCGGCGTTGTTGACCAGAATGTCGAGCCGGCCGTAGCGCCCGCTGATGTGCGCCATCACCCGGTCCCAGTCCTCCGGGCAGGTGACGTCAAGCCGCAGCCGCTCCGCCGCCGGGTGCGCGCCGGGCCCGGACCCGGCGTCCGACGACAGGCCCCGGTCCGCGCCGAGGACGGTGGCCCCCGCCTCCGCCAGCGCCGCGCAGATGGCCCGGCCGATGCCGCGCCCCGCGCCGGTGACAAGGGCGACGGTTCCCTCCAACGATCGCGCCATGACGGCTCCTTCCCCCACTGCCGTGCCGAGGAAAACTGTAGCCGCCCCGGGCGGCCCCACACCTGCGATAAAGGTGAGGCGGGCGCACCCTCACCGGAAGGCCCGGGCGCGGTCTTTCGGGGGAGGAGTGAAGGGGGAGCCTGTCCGCCCTTTCGCCTGCCTTGCGGCCTGTTGTGTCTGTTCGGTCTGTTCTGCCTGGTCTGCCTGTTTCCTTTCGGTCTCGGAGAAGAAGTGCCGGTGGTTGAGGGTCTTGGTGTCGGGAGGTCAGGGTTTGTCAGGGGGGCGGAGCCAAACGGGTTTTGTCATACGTCTGCCACGCCATGGGTCAGACGCAGGGGCCAGGGACCTCGGTCTATGGCCCGGATGACGCAGAACGCGGTGACGCGCACGACCCTCAACCATTTCAACCGGCGTGCAAAGGCAGCCATTCTGCTGCCCAACCCTGAGCACTAGAACCGACCCGATGCGCGGAACCGGACTCGCCCTGCCCGCCGCGCCCTCCGCGACAGCGGTTCACCCCAGGCGGACTCCTGTCCCCTCACAGGCCCGATACGCCGCGATGTTCAACCGAGAGGACGTCTGTACACCCCGGCGTTGTGCCGGAGCGCCCCGTGACATTTCGCCCCGCGGGCGGGAAATACGCCCCGCTGCGACGGCCCCAGCGCCCCCGTACGGGGCCATCCCGCAGACGTCTCCCTCGAACTCCCCCGCGCGGGGGCGCGGAAGAGACGCATCGAAACGCAACCGACTCATCGCGACAGGCAGACGATAGGTTTTTGACGATTCCGTGTCAAGGGTTTTCCCTTTTATGGTGGTTCATTTCCTATCACGGCCGGTCGCAAGACGGTTTGTTCTGGTCTTTTTTTCGGGTACCGCCGATGCTCTGGCTAACCTGTAAAGCGTATGAAGGCGTCCATCATGAGTGAGCAGGCAATCATCGAACCCAAAGCCGACCGCCGGTTCCGCCGCCGCGGGGCCGAGCGCCATACCCAGCTGCTGGATGCGGCCGAATCCGTGTTCGCACGCAAGGGCTACTGGGGCGCCGGGCTTCGGGAAATCGCCGAAGTGGCGGAGACCAACCTGGGTCTCATCAACTACTATTTCCGCACCAAGCAGGCGCTGCTGGAAGCCGTGGTCTCCCGGCGGCGCGGGGACCTGCACAAGCTGGTGGACGAGCGCCTCGGCCAGTGCGACCCGGCGTCTCCCAGCTACGGGCGCGACGTGATCCGCGCCTTCATCGGCACCATCCTGGAGCTGCTCGGCAACCGGGGGCCGGGCTGGCGGAACTACCTGCGGGTGATCTCCCAGTTCCTCGCCTCCTACGACGCGCCGGAGCTGCACCAGCCCCTGCAAAGCGTGGACCGCACCGGCCAGCTGTTCGCCACCGCCCTGCGCCGGGCCTTCCCCGACCTCTCCGAGGCCGAGTTCACCGCCCGGCTCTACATCATCGAATCCTCGCTGACGTTTCTGGTCATCGACCGGGGCACGCTCGACAGGCGCGCGCCCGGCATTCACAGCGTGACGCGCCTCGACCAGTTTCTGGAGCCGCTGGTCGAGGCCTATTATCACACCATGAGCACCGGGCGCTGAACCCGTCTCCGGTTGCGCGCGGGCGCGCTATTTCCCGTCCACGGAATAGACGTGCAGCGCGTTGCCGGGCATGTGGAAGGAGAAGCCGTAGCCCGAGTTCACCACCACATGGCCATCGACGATGAGGGGGCCCGGGCCGCTCATGGAGCCGCCGCGGGCGACCATGCCGTTGGCGGTCTCGACCGCCCGGGTGGTGTCCACCTCCCAGAGAACCCGGCCGGTCTCGCCCTCATAGGCACGCAGCCAGCCGTCCATGCCGCCCGCGAACACCACGCCCGGCATGGCCGTCGCCGCCGCCGAGATGCCGGGGTCGCAGTATTTGCGCCCGCCGCAGGTGTCGGGGCTGAGCGCGCTCCACAGGATCTTGCCGGTGCGGGCGTCCACCGCGTGGAGGCCGGACCGGCCGGGCTCCTGGATGGGACGGCCCAGGCTGTCCTCCGTCATGTCGGTGATGGGCACGTAGATGCGCGTGCCCTCCGCCGCCATGCCGAAGTGGACGCCGCCCTGCATGCTGCCGCGCCCGACGCGGGTCTGCCACAGGCGCTGGCCCGTGTCCGGGTCGAGCGCCGTCATCATGCCGGACTTGGGCGCGGCGATGAGCACATCCTTGCCGCCGCCGATGTCGATGACGAGGATCGAGGCGGACAGGTCGAAGTCCGGCCCCTTCTCCACCGGGCAGTTGGGATGGTCCTTCATGACGCAGGTGGAGTTCCACGCGTCCCCCGCCAGCAGCTGGTGATGCCAGCGGCGCTTGCCGGTCTTCAGGTCCACCGCGAACACGGCGTCCGAATTGTCGTCGGCGGGCGAGGAATAGTTCTCGCTGCTGCCGTGGTAGAGCACGCCGCGCTTCAGATCGAGCGTCGGGCTGGTCCACACCGCCGCGCCCGACGGGCCGAGGATCGGCGTGCCGACCGCGGTCTTGCCCTGCTCGGTGGGCGGATTGGGCACGGTGAAGTGGGTCCACTTCTCGGCGCCGGTCTCGATGTCCAGCGCCACCACCGACCCCCGGAAGGTGCAGCACGCATAGTTGGGGTCCGCCGCCGTCACCACCTCCAGCGAGGAGACGGGCACGTAGAGCGTGTCGCCATGGAGCAGCGGCGTGCCGGTGATGGTGGCGTTGGCGTGGTCGTCCGGCCGCACGCGCCACAGCACCTGGCCGGTGAGCGCGTCCATGGCATAGACCCGGCCCATCAGGTCGCCGAAGAACAGGCGGGGATTGCGGGCCGGCTTCTGCCCCTCCGCCCACGGCTCGACCACGATCGCCGTGCGCACCTCGGCGGTGACCTTCGAGGTCCAGCGGGCGCAACCGGTCTCCAGATCGAAGGCGTAGATGGTGCCGTCCTGGCTGCCGACGAACACCGCGCCCATGGCCGCAACCGGCTGGGAGCGGGCGCGCAGCGCGCCGGGGAAGGCAAAGGACCACTTGCGCTTCAGGCGCGGCACATCCTCCTTGCCCAGCTTCGCCACGTTCGCCGGGGTGAAGCGGCGGGTGTCATAGCCCCAGCCCACCTGTGCCGGCGGGCGGGTGAGATCGAACTCCGCCGCCTTGCCGGTGCACATCTGCGGGCCCGGCGCGGGCTTGTAGCTGGCCAGATCGGTGCGGGTCAGAAATTCGGTGATCTGGCGGCGCTCATCCTCCCCCAGATGCTCCGCCTGCTGCTGCATCACGCCCTCGTTCAGCGCGTGCAGAATGCCCTCGGGCGGCATCATTTCCAGAAATTCGCGGTGCGGCGCCTTCGGCACGCCGCCCAGATGGCACATGGCGCAGTTCTCCTCGAACAGCGCCTTGCCGGGATGGGTCTCGGGATCGAACGCCGCGTCGGGACGCTCGAAGCTGTTGACGTTCCGGTCCCCGTTCGGCGCGCCCGCGGCCACGGCCTCCTCCGGCCCCCGGCCCGTCGCCACAACGGCAACGCCCGCCAGCGCCAGAAGGGCCAGGCCGCCGGCGGCCCATTTTTTCAGCCCCCTGTCTGTCCGCATGTTCACTCTCCCCCGGACGGAGCGCGGGCCCGGCGTCGCCGCCGGGCCCGCTCCATGCCCTACCACTTGACCTTGAAGCTCACGCCGTACTCACGCGGCGGCGCGTAGTTCACCAGGCCGAACACACCCGGCGCGTCGTAGACGCTCTGGATGTAGCGGTTGTCGAAGAGGTTGGTCGCCCACACGCCGATGGACCAGGCCTCGCTGTCCGGCGTCCAGTCCAGGTTGGCGTTGACGATGTGGGTCGGCTGCACCTCGGCGCGGCGCGCGTTGTTGATCGCCGTCAGATACTTGGCGGCGGTGTAGGTGTAGAGCACCCGCGCCCGCGCCTCGCCCGGGCCCACCTGGGCGGTGTAGGTCGCCCCCAGGGTCGCCTGCCACTTGGGCGCGTTCTGGAGACGCTCGCCCGCCATGTCCACCCGGGTGACGGTGGTGCCCGCCACCTGGTTGTAGAGGAACCGGTCGTAGGTGGCGTCGAGATAGGCGAGCGAGCCGTCGAGCGTCAGCCCCTCGGCCGGCAGCGCCTGCATCTCGAGCTCGAAGCCCTTGATCTCCGCCTTGCCCGCGTTGAGGATCGAGTTGCCCTGCACGGTGGTACCGGAGCCATCCTCCGTGAAGTAGATCTGGGCAATCTGCATGTTGCGGTAGCTGGTGTAGAAACCGGCCAGGTTGACGCGCAGGCGGCGGTCCAGCAGATCGGCCTTCACGCCCGCCTCGAAGGTGTCCACCTTTTCGGGGTCATACGGGCCGATGTCCTGCGGAATGCCGACGCGGCCCACAAAGCCGCCCGACTTGAAGCCGCGCGCCCAGTAGCCATAGAGCATCACGTCATCAAGCGCCTGGTAGTCGAGGCCCAGCTTCCAGCCCACGTTGTCCCACGACTTCTTGCCGGCCACGGTGAAGCCGCCCAGAGGCGTGTTGCCGGTGCCGTCGAAGGTGGTCACGCCGCTCGGGTGGGCGGAGTTGTAGGTGCCCGCCACCATCTCGGTCTTTTCATGGGTGTAGCGGATGCCCGCCTGGAAGCGCAGCTTGTCGGTCACGTCCACGTAGCTCTGGGCGAACAGCGAGGCGGACCAGTTGTCCTGATCCTGGTTGTTCACCTGAAGCAGGCCCGGCGGCGGCGAGAAGGAAATGCGGAAGTCCTGCTGGTGATCGTAGTGCGTCTTCATGTAGAAGCCGCCCAGGATCACGTTGATGCTGTCGTTCACGTCGAACGCGGTGCGCAGCTCCTGGCTGAGCTGCCAGCCTTCCGTCTCGCGGCGGGTGTCATCCCGGCTGACCGGCGTGCCGTTCTGGTCGGTGTACTCGAACAGGTCGAACTTCTTGTAGCCGGTGATGGCGGTGATGTCGCCAATGGCGGTGTCGGACACGTTGAGGGTGAAGTTCACCCGGTAGGTGTTCATGTTCGACTTGTCGGGCACGCCCTCGAGCGCGGAGTAGTATTTGTCCGGCGCCTTGCAGCGGCCGCCGTCCGCCGGGCAGGGGTTGGCGTACATCGGCAGCTTGGCATTGTCGAAGCGGGTGCCGGGCGCCACATACCGCGCCTCGCCAGGGGTCGCGCCGTTCACCACGATCGGCGCGCCGTTGCGGGCGCGCACATATTCGCCCATGAGCGTCGCATCCACCCGGTCGTTGGGCGTGGCGCGCAGCGCGGCGCGGAACAGGGTGACGTTCCGCCGGCCCATGTCCGAGCCGTCGACGATGTTGGTGACATAGCCGTCGCGCTCGTTGTGCGAGATGCCGATCTTGCCCGACAGCTTGCCCTCGACCAGCGGCGCCTCCACCGTGCCGCTCACGTCGAGGCGGTCGTAGGTGCCGTAGCCGATCTCCGCCTTGCCGCCGAACTCGCCGGTGGGCTGGTTGGTGATGATGTTCACCACGCCGCCGGTGGTGTTGGCGCCGAACAGCGTGCCTTGCGGACCGCGCAGAATCTCGATGCGGTTGATGTCGTAGAGATCAACCAGCGCGCCCATGCTGAAATATTCGGGAACGCCGTCCACCATGATGGAGACGGTGTTGCCGGCATAGGGGTCGGACTCGATCACGCCGATGCCGCGGATGGTGTACACCGCCGAGTTGGGCGCGTTGGAGAAGTTGTTGATCTGCACGTTGGGCACGGTGCCCTGAAGGCCCTGCAACGTGACCGCCCGCAGGTTCTCGACCGCCTCGGACGTAACCGCCGTCACCGAAACCGGCACGGTCTGCATGTTCTCCGCCCGCTTCTGGGCAGTGACCACAATGGCGTCGAGACCGATCGACGCCGCCGGCGCCTCCGTGCTCCCCTGAGCCTGCACCGGCAGGGCAAACAACGCAACAAGCGGCAGGGCGCCAAAGCGCGCGCCGCCCCACAAAGAGCGAACTGTCATAAACTCCCCATCTCCCCAACAGGCCGGTGCCCCCTCAAGGCAACCGGCGCGCGGCTTTTTCGCGGCGTCTCTTGCGAACGCCCCACGGCAAACTCGTGTTTCTTGGTCGGACGAGTAACTAACGTTTTGGATAGCCTGATTGGATGAACCGCCCCGAACGCGCCCCGCGCCGCGCCCGGCTTGCGGCGCGGCGGCGCGCGCCCTATGGACAGGGGCATCCCCCAACAGACATCACAACCATCGGATTGCCCATGTTCCAAGCCCCCGCCTACAGCACCGACAAGACCGAACGCTACGCCGAGCTGCTCAAGCAGCTCGACTCGCTGACGGACGGCGAGCCCGACGCGGTCGCCAACATGGCCAACGCCGCCGCCCTCCTCTACGAGGCCCTGCCGGACCTCAACTGGGCCGGGTTCTACCGCCTGATCGACGGCGTGCTGGTGCTCGGGCCGTTCCAGGGCCGCCCGGCCTGCATCCGCATCCCCGTCGGCCGGGGCGTGTGCGGCACCGCCGTCGCCGAGGCGGCCACCCAGTGCGTGCCGGACGTGCACGCCTTCCCCGGCCACATCGCCTGCGATTCTGCCTCGCGCAGCGAGCTGGTGGTGCCGATCACGGTGGAAGGCCGCATCATCGGCGTCCTCGATCTGGACAGCCCCCTGCCCGCCCGCTTCGACGCGGTGGACGCCAGGGGCTGCGAGGCGCTCATGGCGCTGCTCGGCCCGCGCATTGCCTGAAATCACACGCGGGATCGCCAACGCCGCGCGCGGCCTTACACCACAAGAAGCGCCGCGCCGGCGGCGGCGAGCGCCGCCGCGCTGCCCAGCGCCACCGGGCGGCCGATCGGCGCGCCGCCCACCCAGAAGGCCATGACCACCTTGGAGAGGGTGTTCACGCCCGCCGCCAGCACAATCGCCTGAATCGCCGTGTCGAGGCCGAGCCGGCTGTCCTCCATGCTGGCGACGGAAATGGTGATGGCATCCACATCGACAACGCCCGACACCGCCGCCACCACCAGCGTGCCGGCGCTGCCGAACTGCTCCTGCACCACCTCCGACACCAGCATGATGACGCCGATGGCGAGCGCCAGCTTGATCGCCATGCCCAGCTCCAGCGGGTTGGCCGCCGGAATGACCGGGTGGGGATGGCCCGAGGTGTGAAACAGCAGCGCCAGCGCCCCGAGGGCCAGCACCACGCCGCCCGCCGCCAGCGGCGGCCACAGCGCCGGCAGGAGGGACGGATTGAGCAGGGTGGCGACGACGCCCACGCGCGCCGCCATCACCACGCAGGAAATGAGGATGCCCGCCGCCAGCGGCCGGGCCGAGGCGGGCTCCCCCCGCCCCAGCCGCGCCAGCGCCAGGGTGGTGGCGGTGGACGAGGCGAGCCCGCCCGCCAGCGCCGCCATGACGATGCCCAGCCGCTGCCCGAACACCCGCATGGCCACATAGCCGCCAAAGGAAATGCTGGCGATGAGAATGGCCAGCAGCCAGATGCGCGCCGGGTTCACCGACTCCCACGGGTCGATGGTGCGGTTGGGCAGAATGGGCAGCAGCAGGAACGACATGGCCAGCAGGATCAGCACCGCCCGGATGTCCTCCCACCGCAGGGCGGCGATCCAGCGGTGCAGCGGCTCGCGCAGCGCCAGCAGCAGGGTGACGGCGACGGCGCAGCCGATGGCGATGTTCAGGTTGCCCATGACCGCATAGGCGCCAAGCACGAAGGTGAGCATACCCGCCACCACCGAGGTGACGCCCAGATCCCGGTTCACCTTCGCCTCCAGCCAGTGGAAGGCGGCAAAGGCCCCCGTGTAACCGAGAAAAACCAGCCCGAGCAGCACCGGCCCGGCCACCTGCCCCAGCGCGCCGGCAATACCGCCCAGGAGCCCCGAGAGCGCGAAGGTGCGAAAGCCCGCGGCCCGCTGCTTCTCCTGCTCCCCGCGGCTGTGCCAGCCGCGCTCCAGCCCCACAAGCAGGCCAATGGCCAGCGCAACGGCGAGACGGGTGGGCAAGCTGTCCATGATGTCTGAACGAACCTCCAAAGAAAAATGCGGGACCCCGGATCCTGGAAACTTACCCCATCACCGCCCGAGAAGAGACCACCGCCGCGCCGCTTCCGGAAAATGTCAGCCCCGGTACTAACAAAAAAGCAATAACATGGTTGACGGGTTATTTTCTGGAACGTCATAAATATCACCCGGGGGAAAAATGTCCTTGCAGGGCTCTGCGGGGACGGGAGGATTTCCGAGGGGGCAGGCCATGGATCCATCCCGGACAGACCGGCCTTGCAGGCTGGTACGTGCCCGCCCGATCCCGGGTGAGGGCTTGCGTCCGCGTCCCATGTCGCGCCCGCACCCGATTCCGCCCCCACGCTGCGACCACGCACCCCGGGCTTCCCGCACGCCCCGGCATTTCCCGCATCCGCCGCATCCGCCGCATCCACCGCATCCCGTGATTTTTTGAGGAGTCGTCCGCATGAACCGGTGGCGCACCAGCTTTCTCGCATTCGGCCTGTCCCTTGCAACCGCGGGCCTGCCCGCAGGCGCCTTCGCCGCCGATCCGCCAGAGCAGCAGCTGCGCGCGCTCTACGAGGCCGACTGGGCCGAGCGCATGCAGGAATCGGGCATGATCCCGGATGGCAACGGCGACTTCGTCGCCTCCGACCGCCTGCCGCGTGTGGACCCCGCCACCTACGAGCGCCGCGCCGCCCGCGCCCGCGACATGCTGGCCAAACTCGACCGCATCCCCCTCGACCAGCTCTCGAACGAGGACCAGGTCAACGCCGCCGTGTACCGCACCATTCTGGAGCACACCCTCATCGAGGCCCGGTTCCGCGAATGGGAAATGCCGTTCAACAGCGACAGCTCGTTCTGGATTTACCTGAGCGCCCGCGCCCCGTTCCGCACGGCGGAGGACTACCGGCACTACATCGGCCGCATGCGCGATATCCCGCGCTATTTCGACGAGCAGATCGCCAACATGCGCGCCGGCCTCAAGCGCGGCTTCTCGGTGCCGCGCGTCACGCTCAACGGGCGGGACCAGACCATCGCCAACTACGCGGTGAGCGATGTGGAGGCGAACCCGTTCTACGCCGCCTTCAAGGACATGCCCGCCACCATCCCGGCGGAGGAGCAGGCGCAGCTGCGCGCGGCCGCGCAGGCCGCCATCCGCGACGCCGTGGTGCCGGCCTATACCAGGCTGCTCACCTTCTTCCGCAACGAATACCTGCCCAAAACCCGCACCACGCTGGCCGCCACCGCCATGCCCGACGGCAAGGCCTACTACGCGGCGCAGATCCGGAAATTCACGACGCTCGACCTGACGCCCGAGGAAGCCCACGCGCTCGGCCTCAAGGAGGTTGCCCGCATCAAGGCGGAAATGCATCAGGTGATGCGCGACAGCGGCTTCACCGGCACGCTGGAGGAATTCCTCCACTTCCTGCGCACCGACCCGCAGTTCTACGCCAAGACGCCCGAGCAGCTCCTGCACTACTCGGCGTGGGTGGCCAAGCGGGCGGACGCCACGCTCGCCGACACCATCGGCACCCTGCCGCGCAAGCCCTTCACCATCGTGCCGGTGCCGGACGCGCTGGCGGCCTTCTATACCTCCGGCCGGGGCGGCCTTGGCGCGTGCATGATGAACACCCACAACCTGCCGAGCCGCCCGCTGTTCCATATTCCGGCGCTGACGCTGCACGAATGCGCCCCCGGCCACAGCTTCCAGGCGGCGCTGGCCAAGGAGCAGCCGGAACGCCCGGCCTTCCGCCGCACCACCTATTTCTCCGGCTACGGCGAAGGCTGGGGGCTCTACACCGAATGGCTGGGCAAGGAGATGGGCATCTACCGCACGCCCTACGAGCACTTCGGCCGCCTCTCCTACGAGATGTGGCGCGCCGCGCGCCTGGTGCTGGACACCGGCATCCACTACTACGGCTGGTCGCGCGAGAAGGCGATCGACTACCTCACCAACCACACCGCGCTTTCCGCGCACGAGGTGGAAACGGAGATCGACCGCTACATCAGCTATCCGGGCCAGGCGCTGGCCTTCAAGCCGGGCGAACTGACCATCCATCGCCTGCGCGCCGAGGCCGAGCAACAGCTGGGCCGGAATTTCGACAAGCGCCGCTTCCATGACGCCTTCCTCGCGCTCGGCTCGGTGCCGCTGCCGGTGCTGGAGCAGCAGATGCGCCGCTTCATCGAGAGCGAGAAGGCGCGCCTCGCGCAACAGGCGGCCGCCGCCCATCCGTGACGGGGGATCTTTCCGGAAACCAGAACCCGAACAATAACCCGAACAATAAAAGGAGTGACCAGGCCATGAACCGGTGGCGCATGAGCCTTCTTGCCCTCAGCCTGTCGCTGGCGTCCGCGGGCCTGCCCGCCAGCGCCTTCGCCGCCGATCCGGCGGACCAGCAACTGCGCACGCTCTACGAGGCCGACTGGGCCTGGCGCCTGAAGGAGACCGCCAGAATTGAAAAGGAGGACGGCTCCCTCGACGGTGCCGACCACCTGCCGCGCGTCGATGCCGCCTCCCAGGAACGGCGCGCCGCCCACGCGCGCGAGATGCTGGCCAAACTCGATCAGGTGCCGCTGGATCAGCTCTCGGACGAGGAACAGATCAACGCCGCCGTGTTCCGCACCAACCTGGAGCACGCCCTCATCGACGCGAAATTCCGCGCCTGGGAAATGCCCTTCAACAGCGACAGCTCGTTCTGGACCTCGCTCGAGGCGCGCCGTCCGTTCCGCACGGCGGAGGATTACCGGCGCTACCTCGGCCGCATGCGGGACGTCCCGCGCTATTTCGACGAGCAGATCACCAACATGCGCGCCGGCCTCAAGCGCGGCTTCACGGTGCCAAGGGCGACGCTCAACGGGCGCGAGCAGTCGATCGCGATCTACGCCAATAACGACCCGGAGGCGAACCCGTACTACGCCGCGTTCAAGGAGATGCCGTCCACCATCCCGGCGGACGAGCAGGCGCAGCTGCGCGAGGAGGCGAAGGCTGTCATCCGCGACGCCGTGGTGCCGTCCTACACCAGACTGCGCGCGTTTTTCCGCGACGAATATCTGCCCAAGGCCCGCACCACGCTGGCGGCCTCGGCCCTGCCCGACGGCAAGGCCTTCTATGCGGCGCAGATCAGGAAATACACGACACTCGACCTGACGCCCGAGCAGATTCACGAGATCGGCCTCAAGGAGGTCGCCCGCATCAAGGCGCAAATGCTTCAGGTGATGCGCGACAGCGGCTTCAACGGCAGTTTCGAGGACTTCGTCCAGTTCCTGCGCACCGACCCGCGCTTCTACGCCAAGACACCAGAGGAGCTGCTCGGCTTCTCCGCCTGGATCGCCAAGCAGGTGGACGGCAAGCTCCCCGACATCATCGGCACCCTGCCGCGCCGCCCCTTCACCATCATTCCGGTGCCCGAGGCGCTGGCGCCGTTCTACACCGCCGGGCGCGGCGGGCTCGGCGCGTGTATGATGAACACCTACAATCTGCCGAGCCGCCCGCTCTACAACATTCCCGCGCTGACGGTGCACGAATGTGCCCCCGGCCACAGCTTCCAGGCGGCGCTGGCCCGCGAGCAACCGACGCGCCCGGCCTTCCGCCGCAACAGCTCCTTCTCCGGCTACGGCGAAGGCTGGGGGCTCTACACCGAGTGGCTCGGCATCGAAATGGGCATCTACCGCACGCCCTATGAGCACTTCGGCCGCCTGTCCTACGAGATGTGGCGCGCGGCGCGGCTGGTGATCGACACGGGCGTCCACCACTACGGCTGGTCGCGCGAGAAGGCGATCGAGTTTCTCGCCAGCAACACCGCGCTGTCCGCGCACGAGGTGGAAACGGAAGTGGACCGCTACATCAGCTGGCCGGGGCAGGCGCTGGCCTACAAGCTGGGCGAGCTGACCATCCACCGCCTGCGCGCCGAGGCCGAGCAGCAACTGGGCCGGAACTTCGACCAGCGCCGCTTCCACGACACCATCCTGGCGCTCGGCTCCGTGCCGCTGTCGGTGCTGGAGGAGCGCATCCACCGCTTCATCGCCGACGAGCAGAAGCGCATCGCCACGGCGCAAGGCGGGCAGACCGGCGGCGCCACCACCACGCGCTGATCACCGTACGCTGATACCGCCACACGCTGGCACCGGCCGGGGGAGCGGGCACACCACCCGCTCCCCCGACGCGTATTGCCTTGCGGAAACCCCCGCCCCATTGGCTTGCTCCCAGTCGGGCTTCCCTACCGCTGGATGCCGCGCATCTGCCCCGCCCATTCCGAACGCGGGTTGCATCCGGTCCGAACGCCAATCGCACCGATCAAGGGGCTGTCCCCACATCCAGAATTTCAAGACAGACGACGCCAGGAAGCACATCAAATATTATCTACCTCCCATATTCAGGATGTTCCGAGAGCAGACAAATATAAAATTGCTATCATTTAAATACTTTATTCATAATCAGAATTGCGATTCCCCACGTCAACGGACTGCGGGATACACCCATGTTGATCCATGATCATGTTCTGTCGCCCGGTTCCCCATGAATAATTCCTGTTGGAATTGTCATGAAGAGATATCCCCGAAATATTGTTTTCTTCCCGTCTCCCGGCCTGAGGGCGATATGAGCCAGTTTTATCTCCCGGACTTCATCCAGACCTGCGTTGCCGGTGGGTACATCGTCTTTCTCGACTGCAAGCGCGACGCCTACACCGCCTTGCCGAAAGAGGTGACGCCTTGTTTACGCAGCCTCGTCACCGACCGGGCGATCCGGCTGCCGGACGACAGGAGCGAAATACAGGACCCAGAAGTCTGGAAAGCCGTCGATGAACTCCTTGAAGAGGGCATACTGACAACAAAAAAACCGGACAAAACTTTTCACAACAAACCGAGAGTGCGACTGCAAAGAGACCTTCAGACTGCAAACCTTTCCAACAAGAACATCTTTGATCTGCGATTTACCCTCTTCATCCTGAGAGCGATCATATTTTCCTTCTTCCTGAAAAACATCCTCGGCCTGAGGCGGACAATCAGCATCATGTCCTCCCTGCCTCCCCGCGCACGGCCCAGCCCGATCCCTCTGGATGAGCTCATATACACGTTCCGGTATATCAGGCCCTTCTTCTACAGAGCGAAGGAGCACTGCTTCTTCGACGGCCTGGTCACGACATACATTCTGAGAAAATACGGGTTTGACGCCGTCCTGGTTTTCGGCGTCTCCATGCCGGAGTTTGCCGCGCATTGCTGGGTCGAAGTCGGCGACACCATTGTGACCGACCCACTGAGTGCGACGATTTTATTTTCCCCCATTATGGCGATCTAGAAGCAAGGAATGCGCGATGTTGTCTTTCTTCGCCCTGGTCAGGAAAAGCAAGGGCAACCCGGATGCCCTGCCGTCGCGCGTCAACGAGATCACCGGCAAGCTCCCGGACTTCCACATCGTGCATCAAACACCCAATGTCTGCGTGCTGATGACCGATCCGGAAGAAAAAGGCACCTTCGTCTACCGGTTGTCCGGCGGCACCGGGCTAATACTCGGAACCCTGTTTCACAAGGATGAGGCCCTCACAAACCACGCGCCCCTTGCGATCGATGAGAAGACTACCAACGCCATTCTCGACACAAGATGCCAGTACATCATCGAGAAATACTGGGGGATGTACGCCGCCATTGTGGGCAAAGAGGATGGAACAGAACAGTTCATCCTGAGAGACCCTACCGGCGTTCTGCCGGTCTATATCTATGAGACGCCCGACCTCTACCTCTTCTTCTCGGATGGAGAACATTTCCGGTCGCTCCACCTGGGACCGTTAAGCCTGGATCCTCATTCGGCAATCCTCGGTCTCCAGCTCCCGCTGCTGCATCTTCCCGGGACATGCTTGCGCGAAATTGACAAGGTGATGCCGGGCGAGCTCTTTGCCATATCGCGGGACAAGACCGAGCGGTTCATGCTCTGGAAGCCGCGTGATTTCTTTGTCAAAGATGGAAACTATACAACCGAGAAAGCTGCCGCCGAGCTACGCACGACTGTCTTGAAATGCACCCATGCGTGGGCCTCGCACTTCGACAAAATCTGCGTGCGGGCATCCGGTGGCCTCGATTCCTCCATCATCCTCAGTTGCACGGCTCTGGCGCCCCATCGCCCGGAGGTCATCGCCGTAACGCATTATACGGAAGGCAATGTGGATTCCGATGAGCGCGAGTTTGCCAGAGCGGCAGCCCAGCATGCCAACGCCCATCTGATCGAAGTTCGTGACTCCGCTGACGACATCGACATGAAGGATCTTCACGACTTTGCCTTTCTACCAGAGTTCTACAAGGATCGTTTCATGATCGGCAGGGCCCGTTATCAGAAGCGCCTGGCCGACGAACACGGGATCGATGCCTTTTTTGGTGGAGAACCTGGGGATACGATCTTCTACACACGGCCCAGTTACACAGCCATCGACTATCTTTACCACAAGGGACTCAATGGCGGCTTCTTCAAAGCGTGCTACGAAGAGGCCTTGATCAGCAAGCGACCTATTGGAGCCATTCTCCTTGAGGCTGCCGCCTCGACAATTCGAACACCGTCATGGTGTCTCTCGAAGAAATTTGAGGGCTATACGGGCTTGTTCGCGGAAGATCTGCTGCATGAGACCAGCATTGATGCCGCACTTGCGCCATGGGAACAGTGTCAGGAAGGGTCAACCATTTCCAAAAAGGAGCAGCTGGCATTTACTTTTATCTGGCTGCCGTATGCCAAGCCAAGCCGCCGTTGTGATTACGTTCGCATGGTTGAACCGCTCATGTCCCAGCCTGTTCTCGAAGCAGTCTGCCGGATTCCGAGTTACCTTTTTGCCTACAACGGTGAAGATCGAGGCCTGGCGCGTCTGGCCTTCCTCGATATCGGCCACCCAACGAATATGCTCCGGAAATCCAAAGGCGGCCCCGAGGACTTCTACAAGTCTGTCTGGAGCCAAAATGTCGATTTCATAAGGGAAGCTATGCTGGATGGCCTGCTCGTAAAGCACGGCCTGCTCGACCGGAAGAAGGTTGAGAACGCCTTTTCCCTCGCCCTCGATCAATCGCTTGGTGTGTGGGGCGAAGTGTTTAATCTGGTGGGGAATGAATTTTGGGCAAGGCGCTGGCTAAAAACATAGGAATCAGAGCAGTCATGAGAACATATTCTCAACCACAACAGCCGCGCGCCAAAATAAGACCGCTTATTTTCGAATATCATCATTTCAGAAATAAAACATATATTCATAATAAAACTATTCTCAATATTCAATTCAATATACTTAAACCAAGACCTATTATTATTATTGCCGCACTGAGTGGCCTTAATTCGCGATAGGAGAAGCAAGATGTTGAAACTTGGACGTGTTTCTGTCGAAACCAAAGACCTGACCCCAGTCGCCAAGCCGTTTGACTCTCAGTACCAGCGGTATGTGTAAGATACTGCCTTGGGGCAGGCTCAGCACACAGCAACGCATTACTTGGGAGATTAGACATGCTGAAACTTGGACGCGTCTCCTTTGAGACCAAAGATGTTTCTACTAAGCCGGGCATGGACTCGCTCATGAACCGGCCTAACTAAAGCAAACAAGGAGCGGCATGAGACTTCTGCCTCATGCCGCTCCTGCTTTCGGCAAAAAAATCAAACCCTGAAACATCAGCGCACCTTCTTCGGAACAAAAAGGCGCAACTCTCCTTTACAAATTTGGGGCGCTTTTATCGATAGGCTCCACGTGATGCACTCGTCATGCACACAGCGCGATGATGACATGAGCCATATCCCGCGACATTTGCGTTAAAATTCCATTCCCAAGACTGGGTTTACGCGCGGTGACCAATGTCTACCTGACAGTTGCCGTATGACCGCCCCGTGGGGCCTCACACAACCGGGCGAGCGGGACAATTGTGCGTCCGTAGAGGCGGTGCTCGCCCGTTAACATGTCGGTGCCATACTCACCCTGAAGGTATGCATCACTATAAAGCTCTTTCACCTCAATGAGCCTGTAGCCATGCGGCAACTCCGTGGCGCTGCTTTGGCACAAGGTATTCCCGGATGAGGTGAGAGATTTCTTGGCACCTTCCGATCGCTCCTCGCCATCAACGAAAATGTTGTACGCGATCTTTGCCCACTTACTGTCGGAGCCGACACCGTCAATAACGGCATACCATTGCACTTCAGTCTGTGGCGAAAAAAGCAGGGTCGATGTGTTGCTTCCCGCGATGCCTTCGCGATAGGAACATGACGCCCCATCACATTGCAGCAGGGCGACCAGCACCGCTATCTCGGAAGGGCTGGATGCCGAAGCCGTCATCAGATTGTTTACGGCGGCGGAAACTTCGATGCGCTGGAAACCTTCCGGGATGTGGATCGGTATGACCGCAGGAAGGCGCTCCTGCGCAAGATCAAGAACGCCCTGTTTCCAGGCCGTCTGAATTATCCGGGTGTGGAAGCCGGAAGGAGACACACCCCCCGAGATATCGACTCCTCCGCGCGCTTCAGCGACCCTTTCTAAATCGGCCTGACCAAGCGTTGAAATGTTCACTCGGAAAGGCAAAGGCCCCATGCGGTCGGTATCATAAATATAGTAATTCAGAAAAGAGATCTCCCACACGCCGGGCGTTGGCTGGTGGAGTATCTGCTCATACCGGTCCGCAACAACCTCAGCGCTCGCTCCGACCATCGTCCCCTTGCTGTAGACTGGCCCTCCGCGTTGCCCCAACGGCCCGTCGAAGACAACGCCCATACCAAGCCCTCCCGTATGGGAGAGTTTGAGCGCAGCAGTTTCAGGCGGAACTCTCACATAGAGATTCACCGCATGGGGATTGTGCAAGGTTACGTCAAGTGACAGGCCCTCACCTTGAACGGAAGCCAGATCAATTGCTGCAACAACAGTCAGGGCGATATCCTCTGCCACAAGTCCTGTCTCCGGATCGGCAATCCGCAGTATGGCTGCATGGACACCGGCCTGCTTCGGGCGAATGCGAATGGCGACCGGAACGTCCCGGTTCAAGGGGAGGACAAGCTCCTTCGGCCCGGAAAATGTGTGCTGATAGTCACCGAGAATCCTTGCGGAAAACCTCAGAGGGCGATCCGCCCCGGTGGTGCGCCGCAGCTTTATGACACGCCCCCCCTCATCTCCTGGCGACCAGCCTTCCCTTTCATAAAGACCCGGCCCCTTATCAGCCTGAAGGCCCGCAGACACCAGCCCCGTTTTGACCGGCGCCATGACGTCAATCTTGACCTGGGCGGCCCTGTTCTCAACCAGGCGGTTGAGATACTGCCATGCCGCGTAAACGTCGATCAAACCGCGCCCCTGCACGTGGGTGGAAACGCCGTTGCTCAAATGCGCCGTTGCCCGAACAGCCTGCACGATATCCAAAGGCGTGAACTTCAATTTTTTCTGACGTGCCGCGCTGATAAGGGCCGCGACGGCGCCAGTGGCGGTTGGCGTGGCGGCGGAGGTCCCCGAAAAGCAGGTAAAGTTATTGGTGGCAACAAACGTTGGGCATGCATTATCCGCCGCACCTCGTACGTAGCGAGGCAGCGGTGTGACGACGTATCCGACTCCCAGCACATCTGGCTTCAAACGGCCGTCCAGTGCAGGACCGGCAGACGTCGCGTAGGCAGGACCGCCCTCATAATGTCCACCGTTCAGCGCCTCCCAGGAGCGAGCACCAACATACTGCCCGATGGATAGAACGTTCGCACCTCGCCCATTTGATCCGATTTGACCAATTTTATGAGCAAAGTTCCCACCTCCGCCGATTACGATCTTGCCGTAGTGTTGTGCAATGCGGTCCATAATGACCGCATCGATCGCGTTGTCTGGTGCCAGCGCCAAATTTGCGGCCAGCATGTTGACGATGATGTCGACAGACTCCTGACGAGCCGCAAAAATTGCCGCCTCGATGAGTGTTGAGAGAGACGTATCAACGGCAATCGGCAGGATCTGGGCGCCCGGCGCGGCAGACCCCAGATTTGGGGCCAGAACGGGTTGCCCTGCGGCGAGGGAAGCTACGGCATGGGTATGGTCGTTGGGAACGGCAATGTGCACCCATTCTTCCCGAAACGTCGTTGAGATATAAAATCGCGCGCCGACCGGATCGCCAGCGGCATCGCGAAAGAAGCCTCCTTTCCCGTCCTTGGAATAGGGAAGGTAACATTGCTCGTCTGTCAGGTCGTCATCCTGATTTGTGTCGACCCACACACAATCCCCCGAAGGACGGCGGGCCACTGCAAATGTCCGGGGTTTCGAACTCGGGTTCTGATCGAAGTTCAGATCCTTTCCGTAAAGGACGAAGTCGGACTCGTCGAGAAACCCAACCTCGAATGGCCCCACCCCCGGCATTCTCACGCTTCGCCCATTCAGATTGATGGACTGTTGGCGATCCGTTGCGTGAGTCTGCAGTTTCACCCAGCCGCTGGCCCGGAAGTTCTTGTCCGACAGGGAATTAGGCCCCAGATCGGCAAAGGCATAGATGTTCTCGATTTTCTTGATGCGCCGCCCATCCAGATCATAGGCATCGGCCAACTCAGGCGCTAAAGGATCGGGTATATTCTCGATAATCGCAATCTTGACGCCCCGACCGTCGTAAAGGGAATTTTCCACCCGAAGTGCGGATACATGCATCTCCTCAATAGCGTGGTATACAGGATCTTTTTGCGTGAGCCTGATGAAATCGGAAAGTGTCATCTGATGTGGCTGGGTCTCATCCCGCGCCGCGGGAGACTTGTCCTGGCTCAACGCTGTATATCTGAAATGCCCCAGTCCCGCAGCGAGAACCGTGGGGTGCGAAACCAGAGACAACACTTGTTGCGGCGGAACCTCGACCCGGAGATAGCCGATTTCCTCCGCACGATATACAATCTTGTACCCGCGCCTTCCGAGTTCCTCAGCAAGCCCTGACACCTGCCCATCCTTGGCGACGAGCATGACATCCATGGACGGCCGCTGTTCTGCGACCGATCGTGCGACAAGACTTCGATCAGGGACGGAAAGCTGCGCAGCAGATGCAGCAAAAGTTTGCACCAATCCCAAGAGTGGCACAATCCACGGGATCAAGAATCTCATTTTAATTCACCAGTTTTTTTCTGGAACAAATTCAGAAAAATCGCCTGAGGAGCCGGCTACCAGCGCTTGGAGAGAGACAGAGCGACAACGCGACCCATGGGATCCGCGTTTGCGGAATCATAGCCAAAGCCCGTTGTCACATTTTCGTAGAATGGCGGAGCATCATTGAAGAGGTTGGTGATCGACAGCGTTATACTGAGATCCCGCAAGAGAGAGCTGGTTTTGGAATCGAAGTTGTGCGCGACAGTGAGATCAACTGTTGTATTCGATGATATCTTGCGATCGGGAACGATATCCTTGTAGCTATCGGTATAGTTAATAAACGTCGAGATCGTGGTAGTCGCAGTGGGCATCCACGCAATGCTGCCACGCAGGCGCCAATCAACCGGATTTCCAGGCGTATTCAGACGGTCGACGGCAGGTGCCCGAGGCGATATGGCATTTTCAAAGTTCGCGATATAAGTCCCGTTTATAGAGACGAGAATATCGCCTGCCCGCCCCACTCCTATTCTCTGAGTCACACTGACATCGAAACCTTCAGCCAAGGTACGACTGAAGTTACGCGATCGTGCATCCACAATTGCGCGAACAATGCCAGGCGTTGAGCAGCTTTCAGGTGATGCATCCAGATTGCCTGGTGCTGCGAGCGCACACGTATCGGCGAGTTGCTGAGCGTTCGGGTTCCAGATAACCAGTTCGGCGTAGGACGGGTCGATCAATGCTGTGGGATAATTGGGATCAATGACCTGATTTTTGAATTTGATCTTGAAATAGCTGATCTTGAGATTTGTGCTTTCCGTAGGCTGAAGCTCGACGCCCATTGTAAAATTGTCGGAAGTCTCATTGGTAATATCCTCGGCCGATCCGATGGCGATCAAGGCCAGAGAACTCCCTGTTGGCGATGAAGAGTCCGGAAGAAGAAGAGTGGCCACATAATTCGGCGTAGTTAACAGATGCAAGCCAGGCGCACGGAACGATGTTCCATAACTTGCGCGAATATTGAACCCATCGACCAGGGACCAAAGGATGCCGACCCGCGGGTCGGTTGAATGCTGCGAGTCCCGCTTCCGGGATTCAGGAATGACACTTTTGTCCTTATAACGCTCGTATCGAATCGATGATGAAATTATAAGCTTGTTGAACCCAGGTATGTTGTCGGCTTCCGTAATGAGAGGTATGAACACCTCACCAAACAGAGCCCCGACATTCCTTTTGACCTTCATATTTGTATCGAGCTCGTCGTTCACAAAGAGCGTGTTCGAGAACTCTTCTATCCGGCCGTCAACGCCAGCGGCGAAACGAACATAATCGCTGCCGAGCTTCAGAAGCGGCCCCGATGTGACAATATTTGCCTGACGAACCTTTCCTTGCACTTTCACATCCGACGTGTTGGAGAACAGCTGCGCCAACACGTCGGGATTGGTATTCGACCCGTCCCCAAAGGGATTAAAAGCCTTCGCAGGATCCGTTTCTCTCAGAGCAGCCGACAACTTGGCGTAAGTCATCGTATCCCTGGAAGCCCGTAGAGAACTCTCCTTTACATAGGATGCCCAAGCTTCAGTTTGCCACTCTCCACCATGATCGAACGTAAAACCGGCCGTGGCGCTATAGCTCCTCACCCTTCCCGTTCTGAGGTCGGTCGGCCCGTCACGATGGAATGAATACGCAACGTAAAGCGGCCGGTTATCGCCAAAGGCATCCACGTAGAAGGGGTTTTCCGGAGGGACAAAAAGGAGAATACTGGACGGCGGTGTACGGTTATTGAATTTTCTCTGTGAAAACCTGCCCTCGACAAAGAATTCCAGGTTGTCCAGAATGGTCTGGGACGCCGTTCCGTAGACACTGTGCAGCCGTTGCCTTGGCATCAGGTCAACAAATTCCGACCGTTCCTGGTAATTGGCCTGGCTCCCCGGAAGCAACTGGTCTGGGGTGAGGTTCTTTCCATCCTGACCGGCCGGAATCGCGAACAGGACTTCAAGCGTATCGGGATCCACGATATTCCCTGGATTTGCAAAGATCGAACGGCGATCCTGCCCACCCCTTGAACGGAAATCGCTCGAACGGGAGAACTTCCTATCGGTTGCCCGCACCCTTTCCCGAGATGTGAATTCATACGTCAGAAGAGCGTTCCCGCTCGACCATGTATGCCCGGCCGCTGCACCAAACTGATACTCCTCAAATCGGCCCGGAATTGCTGCTCCATAGCGAGCCGTCGTCTCCAACCCCTCAAAATCCTTCCGCAGGATGAAATTCACCACACCGGCAACAGCGTCTGACCCATAGACGGCAGAAGCACCATCGGGAAGCACCTCGATGCGCTCGATCGCAGTAACTGGAATGATGGAGACATCCGTAACGTCATGTTCGTTTCCCGTTGCCGGCAATCGCCGCCCATTGACCAACACCAGAGTTGCAATGCTCCCCAGGCCTCTGAGATTGATCGTATTGCCTTGGGTCACGTTATTCCGGCTTCCGGCATCCAGACTGAATTCACCGGTTGCGCCTCCGCCAAAATTCTGCGGGAGAGCCTGGAAGACATCCCGTACCGTCGCATGGCCGGCCTGGGTGATCTCTTCACGCCCGATAGAGATAACCTGGCTTCCAACGCTCGTGTCCGCCCCGCGAATATGGGAGCCGGTCACGACAATGGTGTTGAGTTCGCCGGCCTCACTTCCGGCTCTTGCCGGGTACAGAGCCTCATCGGGAGGGACCAGATCCTGACGCTTTGCCGGGGCAGGACTTTCCTCGCTCGAATTCCGGTTCCGGGTGTCGGCAGGAGCGTCACCGGACCCGCTTGGCTCAGGCTGCGAAGCAGGCACCTGGGCGTGAACATCATTTCCAGCGGCAAACAGAAGACCAAGAGACGTGGAGGTGATCAACAAAAGTTTGAAGAGTGCCGTCGGGTTGTTTTTCATTCTTGTTCCCCCGTTAAATAGATATTCCGACCCCATTCACGTGAATATCGTCCGGCTCCGGGCGACAGGCCTCGGTCGGCCGCAAAGAGCAGCACCACTTGAGGATTAGCGACATACACCCTCGCCAGATCTGGAATAACATCAAATAACGTCAATTAATAATGAAAATTTAACAGTCATAATGATGGCTATAGGAACAATACCTGCCACATTATTCATGATATGGCGAGAGGCATTTTTTAGTAACAATTCGAATTATGATTCCACAATTATTTGAATAATAATCACAACCTATTGATAATTCATACTTATTCGTGGCCGCGATCAAAGCGATTTTATTGGACATTTATGCCCCTGGTCATGACGCCTCGATCTCCGACGCACCCGTTTTCTGCAATGCTTCACCGTCCGGGAGATTGTTTGGTGGGGTTGATGACCGGCCGCATCAACCCGCCTTGAGACAACAACAACCGGCGGTGCTGCCTGACGGATGAACTTCCGGTCCCGTTTACCTGCGCACAAAAAAAGAGGCGTCCGTTTCCGGACGCCTCCATTCCTGATGCCTGTAGGGACTTCAGGCTCAGAAGAGATCGGCGTTCATCACCTTGGTCCAGGCGGCGACGAAGTCCTTCACGAACATCTCGCCCGCGTCGGCCGAGGCATAGGCCTCGGCGACGGCCCGAAGCTCGGAGTTGGAGCCGAAGATCAGGTCGACCGGCGTTGCGGTCCACTTCAGCTTGCCGGTGGCGCGGTCGCGGCCCTCATAGAGACCCGGCTGCGCCGCCTTGGACCACTTTGTGCCCATGTCGAGCAGATTGACGAAGAAGTCGTTGGTCAGCACGCCCGGCCGATCGGTGAAGATGCCATGGGTTGCGCCGCCCGCGTTGGCGCCCAGCGCGCGCATGCCGCCCACCAGCACGGTCATCTCCGGCACGGTCAGGTTCAGCTGATCGGCCTTGTCCACCAGCGCCTCGGCAGGCGGCAGATGGGCCTCCGGCGCGTAGTAGTTGCGGAAGCCGTCCGCCTTGGGCTCGAGGTAGGCGAAGGAGGCCACGTCGGTCTGCTCCTGGCTGGCATCGACCCGGCCCGGCTTGAACGGCACGGAGATCTTGTATCCGGCCTTCGCCGCCGCCTGCTCGACAGCCGCGCTGCCGGCCAGCACCACCAGATCGGCCAGCGACACCTGCTTGCCGCCCTTCGCGGACGTGTTGAAGTCCTTCTGGATGGCTTCCAGCCTGGCCAGAACCTTGGCCACTTCCTGCGGGTTGTTCACCGCCCAGTTGCGCTGCGGCTCAAGCCGCAGGCGCGCGCCGTTCGCCCCGCCACGCATGTCGGTGCCGCGGAAGGTGGAGGCCGCCGCCCAGGCGGTGCGTACCAGTTCCTGGGTGCTGAGGCCGGAGGCGAGGATCTTGCCCTTCAGCTGCTCGACATCCGCCGCCTCGATCATGGCGTAGTCGGCCTTGGGCAGCGGGTCCTGCCAGACGAAGGTCTCCTGCGGCACGTCCTTGCCGAGGTAGCGGGCCTGGGGCCCGAGGTCGCGGTGGGTCAGCTTGAACCAGGCGCGGGCGAAGGCCTTCTCGAACTCCTCGGGGTTTGCCTGCCACCGCTCGAGGACAGCCCGGAACGCCGGGTCTTCCTTCAGCGCGATGTCGGTGGTGAACATGATCGGCGCATGGCGCTTGCCGGGCACGTGGGCGTCCGGCACCATGTTGGCAGCCGCCGGATCGCTCGGAATCCACTGGACGGCACCAGCCGGGCTGCGGGTCTGCACCCAGTCGAAGTTCAGCAAATTGTCGAGGTACTGGGTGGTGAAGCGGATGGGGTTCGCCGACCAGGCGCCTTCGAGACCGGAGGTGATGGTGTCCTCCGAGTGGCCCTTGCCGCACTTGTTCTCCCAGCCGAGGCCCTGCTGCTCGAGGCCGGCAGCGGCCGGCTCGGGGCCGAGGCACTTCTCGGGATTGTGCGCGCCGTGGGCCTTGCCGAAGGTGTGGCCGCCCGCGATCAGGGCCGCCGTTTCCTCGTCGGTCATCGCCATGTTGCCGAAGGCGCGGCGGATGTCGGCCGCGGCGGCGATCGGGTCGGGCACGCCGTTCGGGCCTTCCGGGTTCACGTAGATGAGGCCCATCTGGGTTGCGGCGAGCGGGCCCTTGAGGTTGCCCTTTTCATCGCGGCGCTGGTCGCCCATCATCTTGAGCTCGGGGCCCCAGTAGACCAGATCCGGCTGCCAGGCATCCACGCGGCCGCCCGCGAAGCCGATGGTCTTGAAGCCCATGTCCTCCAGAGCGACGTTGCCGGTCAGCACCATCAGGTCGCCCCAGGAGATCTTGCGGCCGTACTTCTGCTTCACCGGCCACAGCAGACGGCGGGCCTTGTCGAGGCTGGCGTTGTCGGGCCAGGAGTTCAGCGGATCGAAGCGCTGTTCGCCGCCATCGGCGCCGCCGCGGCCATCGGCCACGCGGTAGGTGCCCGCGCTGTGCCAGGCCATGCGGATGAAGAACGGCCCATAGTGGCCATAGTCTGCGGGCCACCACGGCTGGGAGGTGGTGAGCACCTTGCGGATGTCCGCCTTCAGCGCATCGAGATCAAGGGTGGAGAATTCCTTGATGTAGTCGAAGTCGGGGCCATAGGGGTTGGACTGGGCCTCGTGCTGGCGTAGCGCCGTCAGATCGAGCCGATCCGGCCACCAATCCTTGTTGGTGAGGACAGTCGGCCGGGCACTTTGCGGCGCAGCGGTTGCGTCATTCTGGGAAAAAGCAGGCGCGGAAAGAGCCGAAAGACTCGCTCCCAGAAACATGGTCAAAAACAATTTCTTTTGATTTCCAGACATATATTGCATAGTCCCCTCGTGAAACGTGGCGTTATATTCGATGCATTGATGTCTGCGATCCAACGAATTTTCCTGCTCAGAGTAATCGGCAGAACTGATGAATTGTTCGGAGCTATTTGTCCGGTCATTTTCGTTGGTCGGTTTTACTAAACTCCGTCCGCCCGATACTTGCCGCACGACGGGGCAAGCCGCAGAAACCAAAGGAGTTGCCGCGCAAGTGGCGGCAGCGCGCGGCCCGGAGTCCCGGAGCGCAGCCGCGCCCGCTGCGATCGCCGCAGGCCGTCTGGTTAAAATATTGGTAGCGATGAATGGTCAGGTTCGCGCCGTGTCGCTCGGCGTCACGGCGTCCCGATACAAGACATGAAGATTCCCTCCTGCCGGGTCACGCACAGCCCACACGCCAAGCACACGCCCGCCAACGGACCCTCCGCAGTAACGTCATCAAAATACATCCGCCGGCATCAGAACATGCCGACCAGGTTGATGAAGAAGCCGCGGTGGTCGTAGTCGAAGTCGGTCAGGTCGTCGCTGAATTCGGTGAAGTTGTAACCGACACCGATCCGGAAATTCCGGGCGACATCGCGGTCCACGCCGACAAGGAAGCCGTGTTTGGTGCCGCCGTTGTCCACATCCAGAACGCGATATTCGGCCAGCGCATGCCACTTTGACAGCACCTCGTAGCGCACCTGACCGGCGAGGAAGGTGGTGGCGGAGTCATACCAGTCGCCACTGCCGCGCCCCATGCGCACCTTGCCCTCGCGCCGCGCCGTCTTGGCGGCCACCTCCCAGTGACGGTCCAGCCGGAAGACGCCCTCAAGCGAGACGATCTGCGATTTCTGGTCGTAGTCCGCACCGCCCACCTGCGCCAGGGTGGCGAGATCATAGAGATAGGTGTAGCGGCCAAACACGCCCCAGCGTGTGCTGTTCCACGGCCGCCAGGCAAAGCCCAGATTGGTCTCGATGAACTTCGCGCCCGCCAGCGGATTGTTCGCGTCATCCGTATCGGAGTAGTTGAACCGGGCCGCGATACGCCAGCTTTCGTTCAGCTTGTGGATGATGCGGTTGGTGGTCACCCACTGCTCGCGCCGCTCCGCGCCGGTGTCCTTGCGCCACTCAAACTTGCTCTGCCAGTCGGTGTCCGGCGACGTGCGGCCAAGACGCACGCTCACCGCCCGCCGGTCGACAATGCCGCCGGTCTCGTTGCGAAGCTCGCCGGTCTGGAAGGTGACGCCGGTGCTCCAGCCCTGCGCCGGATAGAAATCCAGTCCGTAGGTATGGGCAATGCCGGATTGGGTTGCCTCCTTCAGATGCTGGCTTTCGTTGAACACGTTGACCTGGTTGGACAGCCGCCAGCGCTGACCGACCGTCCAGCCATTCTGACGGCTGGGATTCAGCAGGTTCTCGTATTCCGTGGTGTCGGTCGAATAGGTGTAGGCGCCATACACGCTGTGATCCGGCGCCAGCCTGTATTCCGCGTTGATGGTCGCGGCGTCGCCCCGGTCGCCGGTGCCGACCTCCGCGCCGATCGAGGACTGGTCGCCAAACAAATAGCGCCCGCCCGCCAGCACCATGTCATTTCTGCGATAACGTCCGTGGTCATCGTCGAGCGTGAGCTGGCCCTGCGCATAGAGATCAACGTTGGCGCCGATGCGGCGGGTGTATTTCAGCGCGCCGAGCGTACCGGCGGCGTCCGCATAGACGGACTGCTCGTCCACCCGGCGGACCTCCGCGGCAAGGCTGTTGTTGTCATCGATCCGCCAGTCGAGACTGCCCTGCGCCTGCACGAGCGCATTCGCCCCCTGCTCCGCCTTGCTGAAGCGCGCATAGATGCCCAGGTTTTCGGTGATCTGCCCAAGCACCTCGCCGCCATACTCGGTGGTGGGCAGGCCGGTGTTGTAACGGCTGGTGGAATAGCCAGCGTCCGTCTCCCGCCACCAGCCGGCCGCGCTCCAGTCCAGCGCCACCCAGCCCAGCTCGGTGAAATTGACCCGTGCTTCGAGGGACTTCGCCTCTCCCTCCTGAGGGCCGGTGCCGTTCAGGCGGGTGAAATCGAAACCGCCGTTGGTCGAGAAGAACGTGGGCGCGGCCAGCGCTTCGGTGCGGACGAACTCGCCCTTGAGGTACGTGCCCCGCCCCGCCTGCAAGGTGATGTCGCTGCCGTAGAGGGTGTAGTCCTCACCCGCCCGGTTTTCGTCGATATAGGTCGCGCCGATGCCGATATGGTCGCCCAGCCAGTGCTTTCCGCGCAGGCCAAGGGTGGTCTCGTCGCTGTCGAAGTTGGACGGCACCCACTCGTAATCCACAATCAAGCGCTGCTCGTAGCCGTCGAGCGGCGCATCGCGCGTCAGCGACGGCATGTTCTCGCGGGTGATCTGGGCAAGCGGGCGCGTGAGGATGATGCGGCCCTGCAGCTCGTCGATCTCATAGTCCGCGCCGCGCGTGAGCTGGACGCGCTTTTGCGGACGGCCGGTGGTGCGGTCGCGGATTTCCAGATACACCACGTCCGAGCCCGGCAGCAGGTCGGTGTGCTTCAGATAATACAGACTGCCGCCCGTGCCGATGAATTCGTTGTGACCCGGCGCGGACTGGGCCTGCGACCCGAACGCGCGGAACTCGGACTTCGCTTCGCCCCACGGATTGGTGGCGTTCGAGCGCAGGTTGAGCGCCGCGCCATACAGCGAGCGGACATACTGCGCGTAATCCGTGCCGGTGAGGCCCGTCTGGTAGTTGCCCCACAGCGCCTGGTTCCTGTCCCAGTCCACGCGCAGATAAAACCGCCCCATCGTGTCCACGTCCCGATAGGTGGTCGAGTCATCGCCATAGACGGGATAGTAGAGATCGGGATCGAGCCGCCGGAACACATCCTGCGGATCGGCCTTGCCGAAGCCCTTGAACAGCTCGCCGATCTCGCGCTCGGTCGTGTCCGCATGGGCCGTGACCAGATAGCGCCCGCCGAGCTTGGATTTGATGTAGAACGCCAGACGCCCTTCAGAGAGGAAGTCGTCGGTGACGCGGTCATCCACCGCAAGCGGCTCGACCGAGCCGGAGGCGTCATTGGTGGACAGCGTCAGGTCCGCAAGACCGACGCCGAAGAAATAGCGCCCCGTCACCTCCACTTCGAGCCGGTGATGCTGCTCAGTCTCGCCACCGGTATTGCCCTTGAGCGCGATGTCGAACGCGTGGCGGCCAATGGGCACCAGGTATTCGGCAACGAACTTGCGCTCCAGATCGACGGGGTAGGATTCCCCGTTGATGGTGAGCTGCGTGTTCTCCGGCAGATTGCGGCCATGGATGCGGATGCGCGAGCCGCGAATGGTGATGTTCTGCTGACGCAGGCCATTGCTGCCGAACACGTCGTTGAGAAGGTTCTGCGCCCGCGCCTGGTCAGTCGTCAGCGCCGTGCCCATCGTCTTCTCGATGGTGTTGCGCAGCAGTTGATTGTTGCGCGCCACGTCCTCGGGCCGCGCCAGCTGGATGGTCCGCTGGATGGTCTCGTCGAACGCCCCGTTCGCTCCATAGGCGCGCAGCACGTAGATCAGCGCGTCGCCCGTGCGGAACCGGTATTTCCCGGGAAGCGCGCCATCCCAGTTGGCCTGGGTGACGGCGGCAACCTCGAGCGGGATGACCGCCAGCGGCTCGACCAGATCCGTGTCGGTGCTGCGGTAGACCGAAATCTCCATCTTGCGGATGAAGCCGGGATAGTTGCCGCGCACGAAGAACTGGACCGGATCGACGATCCGTTTGCCGTCATAGGCCACCATCGAAGGCGCGGACACGGACAGCTCGGGCTGGCCGAGCGTCGGGTCTTCCGTCGCCCAGATGGCGCCGCCATTGGGCAGCGAGACCGAGAACTTGCCGAGCGCCGTTGCCTTGCCCGCCCGTTCCACCGCAACCGTTGCCCGCCGGTCGGGCTCAAGCTCCCCGGACGACGAGCCCGCATGGGTGCCGGTTGTCACCGGCCGCGCGGTGCCGCGCGTGCGCAGACGGAACACCAGACCGTCGTCGTCAGCGGCGGTTTCGGACGGAACCAGAGCCGCGCCCGCCTGGTCTTGCGCCAGAGCCTGAAGCGACACCCCGGTGAGCAGAGTGGAGAGGCCGAGTTTGATCAAACACTTTTTCATGACCCACCCCCTCACTTGCCATGCGTGCCGATTGCCGCGGCCGGGTCGCCGGTTTGTTCGACCCGGATGGTCGCGCGCATGTCGGGTGGAAGCCGGCCGGCGAGCGCGTCGTAGACGGCCCGGGCGCGGCGCATGCCAAGCGCGGTATTGTCTTCAAAGGAACCCCGAACATCGGCGTGGCCAACGATGGTGACCGCGCCGCCGCCCTGCTGCGCGAGCCACGCGGCCATGCGGTCGAGCAGGGGCCCGAATTCGGGGCGAATTTCCGCCGTGCCGGTATCGAACAGGACGGTGCCGAGCAGCGCGCCGCCCTCGTCAAAGCCGACGATCATCGCGGACGGATCGTCCACCCGGCCGCGCGAGGTGATCCTGACGTTTGGCGCCGAGGCCGGGTCCAGCCGCGGCAGCAGGGCTGCCTTCACCGCCTCCGCACGCTCGAACGCCAGTGCCTCGGTGGTGCCGCTGGCATCGATCACCACCTCCCCGCCCTGGAACTCACGGAGTTTCGCCGCCATCGCCTCGATTGCCGGGAGATGCTTCTCCCGGATCTCCGCGCTGCCCGGGGCGAAGGCCACGCTGCCCAGCTCCAGCTCGATCGTCTGCGTGCCTTCGAGATGGACGGAGGGCAGCTTCACGCCCCAGTCGAACCGCACCGGAATGCCCGGCGTGATGCGCCGCAGCAGCGGGTTGGCCGTGGTGAACGTGGCCCCATCCGGCAGGGTCGCGGGATCGACCTTGAGGATGAAGTTGCGGCCGCGCTCCCAGGCCCCGCCAGGGATGCCTTCAAGGTGATAGCGGCCGAACTGGTCGGTCTCCATGATGAGGCCTTCGACCGAGGCAATGCGCACGCCCGGAATGCCGCGCTCGTCGATGCCGGCGTTGTCGATGATGTAATCGACCACATAGCCGCCCTCGCCCTGCGCGACCCGGCGCGTGACGCGCGGCTCGGCCGCATTCAGGCCCTTCGCTGCCTCGCCGCTTTTCTCGATCCGAGTTTCACCCGCCGCGTTCATGCGGACGGTGACGCCCTGATCGCTGGTGAGGATGAAGTCATCCGTGAAGGCGAGCGCGCTCAGGCGCTGACGGATCACGATCCGATGCCTTTCCACCGGATCCGCGTCCGACTGGCGCGCGCTGAGGCTGCCGAGGCGAAGCCCGTGCAGCAGCGGCGCGCTGGCATCGGGCACCGGCGTCATGCCCTGGCCGCGATCGATCGTCGTCGAGCCGGGGATGTAGGCCTCCGGCGCAAAGCCGCCCTTCACGGAAAGGCCGGTGAGCGCGGCGCTGTCCTGCCAGCCGTCGCCATCGCGGTCGTCGAACACCGTGCCGAAGATGAGGGTGTCATCCAGCAGCGGATCGGCCACCAGTTCAACCTGCGCCGTGGCCCGGTTGGAGACCGCCACATTGTCGCTGCCATAGACCTGCGCCTGGTTGACATGGGTGCCCTTGCGGACGCCCGCGCCCACCCGCATCAGGTAGACGAGCGTTGCCGTCTCGCCGGCCTTGAGGTCGATGCTGCCAAAGCGCAGCGGGCTCTGACCGGAAACGGTCGCGGCGTTGTCGCTGTCAACGACGCGCAGGGAGCCCTCCACATAGGTGAAGCCTGCCGGGGGCATGTCGATGATGCTGCCGCCGATCAGGTCGCGCTGGCTCACATTCTCGAGCGAGAGCGTGTAGCGGATGAGATCGCCGATCTTCACCTCGCGAACCGACGCGGTCTTGACGAGGCGCACCAGCGGCTGCTCGACCTTGTGCTCCACCGCACAGACATCGCAGCTGGGCGCGCCTGCGCCGCCGCCCGACGCCGTCACCTGGTTGCGGACCGTATCGCCCACGTCGGCGTTGACGGTCGCGGTGTAGGTCAGGCGGTGCGCGCCCACCGGCGTGCCCGCCGGAAGCGTGCAGGTGATGACGCCGTTCGCAATTTCGCAGAGATCCGGCACCTCGGTGATGGTGAGGCCCGCATCGGGCGTATCCACCAGCACCAGCGGCTCGGTGGTCGCGCCGTTGGAGACGGTGGCGGTCAGCGCATAGGTGATCGTATCGCCCACCTGCACGGTCTCGCCCGCCGCCGGATCGGCCGACTTGACGATGTGGATGACCGGGCCTGTCACTGGCATCCTGACGGTGCAGACGTCGAGGCAGACCGGGTTGTCCGCGCCGCTGCCAACCACGTTGTTGCGGACATCGCCACTCGCCGTGCCGTTGACGGTCGCCGTGTAGGTGACCGCGTAGGTGCCGGGGCCCGTGCCCGCCGGCAGGATGAACCGCACCACCGGTGCGCCCGAGGCATCCACCTGGTACGCGCCGGCGTTGGTGACCTCCTTGAAGTCGAGGCCGGTGCCCAGCGTATCGGTCAGCAGTACCGTGTCCGACGTGGTCACGGAGTTGGCGACCGTCGTGGTGAGCGTATAGGTGATGACATCGCCCGCCTTTACCGGGCCCGTCGTGCTGGCGGTCTTGGCATAGACAACCGTTGCGTCCTCAACCGCCGTGGTGGTGCCGCAGGCGGTGGTGCAGACCGGGTTGTCCGCGCCGCTGCCGACCACGACGTTGCTGACCGCGCCGCTCGCCGTGCCATTGACGGTTGCCGTATAGGTGACCGAATAGGTGCCCGGGCCCGTGCCCTGCGGCAGCCTGAATTTCACCACCGGCGCGCCAGACGCATCCACCTGGTACGCCCCGGCGTTGGTGACCTCCCTGAAGGTGAGGCCCGTGCCCAGCGTGTCGGTCAGCAGCACCACATCCGACGTGGTCATGGAATTCGAGACCGTCGTCGTGAGCATATAGGTGATGACATCGCCCGCCTTCACCGGAGTGGACGTGACCGCCATCTTGGAGAAGAAGACCTCCGGCGCGATTACCGGCGTCGTGACCGAGCAGCCGCCCGCGCAGGACGGATTGTCCCCGCCTGCACCCGCCACCGTGTTGACGACGGAGCCGGTTGCTGCGGCGTTGACCGTGGCGACGTAGGTGGCCTCGTAGGTGCCGACCGGCGTACCGGCAGGCAGGGTGCACACCAGCGTGCTGGACCCGGTGCAGGTGAACGCGCCCGGGCTGGTCACCGCATTGAAGGTGAGTCCTGCCCCCAGCGTGTCGGTCAGCGTCAGCACGTCCTTCGTGGCCGCGCCCGCCACGTTCACCCGCAGCGTGTAGGTGATGGCATCGCCCACCTTCACCTGGGTGGCATTGGCGCTCTTGGAATAGGTGACGGTGGGATCCGCGACGGTCGTCGTGGTCGAGCAGATCCCCGAGCAGAGCGGGTTATCGCCGCCCGCGCCGACCACAGCATTGGTCACGACGTCGGAGGCCCCGCCGTTCACGACCGCCGTGTAGGTGACCTCATAGGTGCCAACCGGCGTGCCGGCAGGCAAGGTGCACATCAGCGGAGCGGTCACCGTGCAGGTGAACGCCCCGGCATCGGTGACCGAGTCAAGGTCGAGGCCCGTCCCCAGCGTATCGGTGAGCGTCAGCACATTTCGGGTTGCCGCGTTCGCAACCGTCACCGTCAGCGTATAGGTGATGACATCGCCCGCCTGCACCGGCCCCGCCGTGCTTGCCGCCTTGGCATAGGTGACGGACGGGTTTGCAACCGAGGTGGTCGTGCCGCAGCTGGTGGTGCAGGATGGGCTGTCTGCCCCGCTGCCCACCACAACGTTGGCGACGGTGCCGCTTGCGGTGGTGTTGACGGTTGCGGTGTAGGTGACCGAGTAGGTGCCCGGCCCCGTGCCCTCCGGCAGCCTGAACCGCACCACCGGCGCATCGGAGGCATCAACCGTATATGCCCCCGCATTGGTGACCTCCTTGAAGGTGAGGCCCGTGCCCAGCGTATCGGTCAGCAGCACCACGTCCGAGGTGGTCTTGGAATTGGAGATCGTGGTCGTCAGCGTGTAGGTGATGACATCGCCCGCCTTGACCGGACCCGCCGTGCTCGCCGTCTTGGAGAACAGCACTTCCGGCGCCACCACGTTTGCCGTGGTTGTGCAGCTGCCGGAGCAGGCGGGATTGTCGCCGCCCGTGCCGACCACCGCATTGGTGACCGTACCCGAAGCCGACGCATTCACGGTCGCGGTGTAGACGACCGAATAGCTGCCAACCGGCGTGCCGGGCGGCAGGGTGCAGACCAGCGGATTGGCCGGGGTGCAGATGAACGGGCCCGTGCTGACAACCGCCGTGAAGTCGAGGCCCGCCCCGAGCGTATCGGTCAGCGTCAGCATATTCCGGGTTGCGCCATCCGCAACCGTGGCCGTCAGCGTGTAGGTGATGACGTCGCCCACCTTCACCTGGGTCGCGTTGGCGCTCTTGGCGTAGGTGACCACAGGGTCGGCGACAGGCGTCGTTGTCGCGCAGGTGCCGGAGCATGTCGGATGATCGCCACCCGTGCCGACGACCGAATTGACCACAGAGCCGGCAGCGCTGTCGGTGACGGTCGCCGTGTAGGTGACCGCATAGGTGCCGGCCGGCGTGCCCGCTGGCAGGGTGAAGCGCACCATCGGCGCACCGGAGACATCGACGCTGTACGCGCCCGCATCGGTGATGGTGGTGAAGTCGAGGCCCTCGCCCAGCGTATCGGTCAGCGTCAGCGCATTCTTGGTCGCCGCATTCTCGACCTTTGCCGTCAGCGTATAGGTGATGACATCGCCCGCCTTGACCGGACCGGACGTGCTGGCCGACTTGGCATAGGTAACCGCCGGATCCTGCACCGTGGTGGTGGTGCTGCACCCGGTGGTGCAGGACGGATGATCGCCGCCCGAGCCCACCACGACGTTGCTAACGGTGCCGCTGGCCGAGGCTTTGACCGTCGCCGTGTAGGTGACTGAATAGGTGCCGGGCCCCGTGCCCGCCGGCAACCTGAACTTCACCACTGGCGCGCCGGACGCATCGACGCTGTACGCGCCCGCGTTGGTGACAGCGGTGAATTCGAGCCCTGCGCCCAGCGTGTCGGTCAGCAGCACCACATCCGAGGTGGTCTTGGCATTCGCAATGGTGGTGGTCAGCGTATAGGTGATGACATCCCCCGCCTTGACCGGACCGGACGTGCTCGCCGTCTTGGAGAAGGTGACCTGCGGCGCGATGATGGTCGCCGTGGTCGTGCAGCTGCCGGCACAGGTCGGATTGTCGCCGCCCGCGCCCACAACCGCATTGGAGACGCTGCCGGACGCGCTGGCATTGACGGTCGCCGTGTAGGTGACCGAATAGGTGCCGGCCGGCGTGCCCACCGGCAGGGTGCAGACCAGCGGATTGCCTGCGGTGCAATTGAACGCACCCGCGCTGGTCACGGCATTGAAGGTGAGCCCGGCCCCGAGCGTATCGGTCAGCGTCAGCACATTTTTGGTGGCCGCATTCGCAACCGTTGCCTTCAGCGTATAGGTGACCACATCGCCCACCCTCACCTGGGTCGCGTTCGCGCTCTTGGTGTAGGTGACGGTGGGATTGTCGACAGTCGCCGTTGTCGTGCACGTGCCCGAGCAGGCCGGGCTGTCGCCGCCGGTGCCCACGACCGCGTTGGTGACGCTGCCGGACGCGCTGGCATTGACGGTCGCCGTATAGGTGATGCTGTAGCTGCCAGCCGGCGTCCCGGCCGGCAAGGTGCAGACCAGCGGATTACCGGCCGTACAGGTAAATTCGCCCGCACTGGTCACCGCGGTGAAATCAAGCCCTGCGCCCAGCGTGTCGGTCAGCGTCAGCGTATTCTTGGTGGCAGCGTCCGCAACCGTAGCCGTCAGCGTATAGGTGATGACATCGCCTGCCTTGACCGGTCCGGACGTGCTCGCCGACTTGGCGTAGGTGACAGCCGGATCAACCACCGGCGTCGTGATCGCGCAGGAACCCGCGCAGGTCGGGTTGCCGCCCATGCCGACCACCGAGTTGGTGACGGTGCCGGAAGCGTTCTCCTTGACGGTTGCCGTATAGGTCAGGCTGTAGGTGCCGACCGGCGTGCCTGCGGGCAGGGTGCAGATCAGCGTGCTGCCCGAAGTGCAGGTGAAATCGCCTGCATCCGTCACATCCGTGATTTCAAGCCCCTCCCCCGGCATGTCGGTCAGGGTCAGCACGTTGTTGGTGGCGGCGTCCGCAATCGTTGCCGTCAGCGTGTAGGTAATGACGTCGCCCACCTTGGCCTGGGTTGCGCTCGAGGTCTTGGCGTAGGTGATGACAGGATCAGCCACCGGCGTCGTGGTCGAGCAGGAGCCCGTGCAGGACGGGTTGTCGTCGCCCGTCCCCACCACCGCGTTGGTGACAGAGCCCGAGGCATCATCCTTGACGATGGCCGTATAGGTCACGCTGTAGGTGCCGACCGGCCGGCCTGCCGGCAGGGTGCAGACGAGCGGACTTTCGGCGTTGCACGTGAACGCGCCCGCATTGGTCACCGTGCCGAAGTCAAGACCCTCGCCCAGCGTATCGGTCAGGGTCAGCTCATTCTTGGTAGACGCATACTCGACCGTTGCCGACAGCGTGTAGGTGATGACGTCACCCGCCTTGACAGGTCCCGATGTGCTCGCGGTCTTGGTGTAGGTGACCGCTGTATCCTGAACCACCGTCGTGGTTCCGCACCCGGTGGTGCAGGAGGGATCGTCCGCGCCGCTGCCGACCACCGCGTTGCTGACTTCCCCGCTCGCCGAGGCGTTGACGGTCGCCTTGTAGGTAATCGGATAGGTGCCCGGGCCCGTACTCGGCGGCAGCCGGAACTCCACGACGGAAGCGCTGATCTGGTTGACCGTGTAGGCGCCCTGATCAACGACCTCGGTGAACGTCAGGCCCGTACCGAGCGTGTCGGTCAGCAGGACCACGTCGGAGGTGGTCATGGAGTTGGAAACCGTGGTGGTGATCGTATAGGTGATGACATCCCCCACCTTCACCGGACCTGCCGTGTCGGCCGACTTGGCGAACGTGACCTGCGGCGCGATGATGGTGGCCGTGGTCGTGCAGCTGCCCGTGCAGGATGGATTGTCTCCGCCCGCCCCCACCACCGTGTTGGTGACGGTGCCGGTCGCATCTTCATTCACAGTCGCTGTGTAGCTGACCGAATAGGTGCCCGGAGCCCTGCCCGCCGGCAGCGTGAACGTCAGCACCGGCGCACCGGACGTGTCAGCGGTAAAGGCGCCGGCGCTCGTCACCTCATTGAAGGTGAGCCCGGTCCCCAGCGTGTCGGTCAGCGTCAGCGCGTTGTTCGTTGTCCCGTTGGCAACCGTTGCCGTCAACGTATAGCGGATGACATCTCCCACCTTCGCCTGGGTTGCGTTGGAGGTCTTGCTGAAGGTCACCTTTGGTGCCAACGGTGTGACGACGCACTGCGCGGAGGGACAGGACGGAGTCGACTGTTTCGGATTCCGGGCAATGTTGGTGATGGTCCGGGCAGAGGCCGGCAGGGCATTCTTCACCTGCACCACAACCGTCAGCGTAAGCGAGCCACCGGCGGGAATGGACAGGTTGCTCCACGTCACGGTCCCGCTGCTGTGGGTGCCGCCGTTGGACGCGCTGACAAACGTAGTATTCGCATCCAGCGTGTCCACAAGGCTGTAGTTGGTTGCGGCGGACGTGCCCGTATTGGTCAGGGTGATGCGGTAAGTGAGCTCCTCGCCTGGCTCCGCCTGGCCGCTGACCGATCCGTTCTCGGCAAACAGAGCCTTGGAAATGCGGACGCCGACATCCTTGTCGGTGGCGGTATTGTTGGACTGGTTCGAATCCAGAGCCGTCTCGGGCGCCGTGACGGTTGCCTTATTTGTCAGATCCCCCGTGAAGGACGAGGGAATCTGCATCGTCATCGTGAAGGTGACGGTTGCATTGACCGGCAGGTCGACCGCGACGTTGGAAATTCCCCCCGTGCCACTGGCCTGACCGCAGACGCCGCCGTTGGTCGCGCTGCCGCACGTCCAGCTGGCCGACGTAATGCCCGACGGCAGCGGATCGTTGACAATAGCGCCCTGAACGCCGAAGGGGCCGTTATTTCTTACGACGATGCTGTAGGTCGTGCTGGTGCCGGGCGTGTAATAGGTGGTGTTGTCCGTCTTGGTGATGGAAAGATCGGCACCAAATTGCAGGGGCGTGCTGTAGCACTTGGCACCGTCGTTATTGGACGTCGCGGGAGAAGAGGAGATGAGCGTGGCCTTACCCGTCTGCAAATTGAACTGGTAAAAACCACCTTCGTTTCGAATGCCGAACACGCCATTTGAGGCACTGACCAGCGCCCCGAATGTGCCGCTTACACCCGTACTGCCAATGACCTGAACCTGACCATTGCTGGGATTGATCGTGTAGAGCCTGTCATTGCTGCTGTCGTGCGCGTAAAGCTTGCCGTTGTACCAGGCAAGGTCGGCGGAGGCGCGGGCCTGCGACATGTTGATTCGCGTCGCTGCCCGTGTTGACAGATTCACACGGTACAGCGCCCCATCCGTCGCCGCATTGTGCTTGATATAATAATAGCCGTCGGCGCCAATCTCGCCGGACGCGGGATAGGTGGTGGGGACATTGATATTCCCGCCCGTGATGGTGCCGACAACCTGGTAGCCGCCATACCTTCCGATCCGGAGAAGGCGAATATTCGAACCGGAAGGCCGGTCAACGCCGTAGATGTATTTATCGGCCGGATTGAACGCAATTGCATTATAGCCCGCGCTATGGGTGGTGCTGCCAAGCGCAGGATAGCTGAAAGGGTTGGTGGCAGTATTCACCCGATACATCCGGGTGGGGATGTTCTGCGCCAGGTAGACATCCGAGGTACAGCCTTCGAAGGGCTGCACCGTCGTTTGTGCCTGCGCTGGCGCGGGAACCAGAAGCGACCGGAGCAACACCTCTCCGGCAATCAGCAAAAACAAGAAAGCCTGGAGGCCTTTGGAGACCTGCTCCGCGGCTGTAAGCACATGCGAAACCACGCCATCGAGAGTGGCGAAGCCTGCCCTGACCATTTTTTGTAGGTAATTCCTAGCCTTTCCGGACCAGAATTGGCCTGATTTCGTTGATCGAAGTTGTCTTTAACAGCTTAAGAATCAATGGCTTGATGTCCTGCTCGC
>Ga0207867_1000456_pt1 | contig 42843 bp, 28 predicted proteins | sample HigsolmetaAR206D_FD_184838 | JGI IMG/M metagenome (GOLD analysis project Ga0207867, IMG submission 184838) | Ionic liquid and high solid enriched microbial communities from the Joint BioEnergy Institute, USA - AR20-6-D (SPAdes) (version 2) ...
ACGCCCTGCCCGCGGGGCGTCCGATCATCTACCGACCCGTGCTGGAGCAGATCCGGGGCGACGGGCAGGAGCTTGAGTCCAGCTCGCGCTCCCGGGGACTGCTCTACCTGGCCACCGGGATCTACGTCGCCTCGTCCCACGGCGTCACCGAGGTGACCATCCCGGAGAACGGTCAACTGGCGGTCAACCCGCCGCTGACCGCCGGGCGGGTGGCCGCCGCCTCGACCCGCTCTGTGCACCCGTACTTCCTGTACCTGCTCAACACGCTCATCGAGAGCGTCGGCGGCACGGTTCGGGTGGTCAACCCGCTGCTGCCGGCCACCAAGGGCGAGGTGTGCCGGCGCGCCCGGGACGCGGGACTGCCCCTCGAAGCGATCACGAACACCGTGAGCTGCGGTCGGATCCCCCGGTACCGGCGCGTCGGCCACTTCCACTGCGGACGCTGCTACCCGTGCCTGATCCGGCAGTCCGGCCTGCTGAACGGGCTCGGCCGGGACGACACCCCGTACGAGGTGGACGTCTGGCGCCCGGACGTCAGCCGCGGACGGCGTGAGGATCTCCTCGCCCTCCACTCCTGGCTGGCGAACGGCTACGGCGTCCGCGACCTGGTGACGGACCTGCCGCTGCCACCGCGAACCGACCCGTACGCACTGCTGGCGACCATCAGCCGCGGGCGCGAGGAGCTGCGGCGCCTCTTCGCCCACCACGACCGCCCCGTCCCCGCGGCCTGACGCCCGCCGTCACCCAGGGCGTCCCAAACCACCCGGCGCAGGCACTCAGAACAGTTTCGGTCCGATGTACGCGACGACCAGTCGCTGAGCCCGTCGATCGAGCCGGAAGTGCAGGCGGCCGGCACCTGGCGTGATGCGGGCATGCCACTCGAAGATGTGGTCCAGTCCGTCGACATCCCGAAACCGGCAGAGTTCCTTCCGGCTGTCGCTCTCCGGGGTGACCTTGCTGCGCCACTGCGGCACCGCCTCCAGGGCGGTGTTCCAGCCGGCCGCTGCCTGCTCCAGCTTCGCGAGCTGCTCCTTGACAGGATTCAGCCAACCCGGCCGAAGCTTCGCGAGATCATCAGCAACCCTGGGCAACAGCCTGAGATGAGGAAAGACGTCCTCCCTGGCAGCCCAGAGTTCCGCCCCGGAGTGGATCTGGTCAAGCGCAGAGTCACACAGCCATTCACGGTGCACGGCGACGTGCTCGGGCATGCTGGCATGCCGGACCTGGACCTCGTTGTCAGTCAACACGATCTCGCCCGAGTCGTCTTCGGCAAGCGCGGATTGAATCAACGTCAGCCAGGCTGCCTGCCACACGTTCGCCAGACACAGGCTGATCGCCAGCCCGCCGGAGAGGTGCGCGGTTCCCAAGCCCGCCGCCGGGTGGTCCGCGTGTCGATAGTCCACCTCGCGCCACAGCTCGCCAGGCATGACATCACGAAAGGGTGCCCTGTTCCGCAGGGCCATCAGGTAGCGGAAGGCATCTCGGTTGCGCCCGTCGCCGGCCCACTGACGTATGGTGTAGCCCGAACCAAGTTCGAGATCAATGAATTTGGCCTCGGTCACCAGCGCCACATCGGTGCGATGCTCGCGTACCCGCCGCAGCAGCCCGACAAGCCTGTGTAGAGAATCTGACAGCTCCTGAGGTTGCGCCCGAACTCCCCGATACGACAGTTCGTTGAGCACCAGTAGCAGGGACAAGAGCCGGCTCTCCGTCAGTCAAGCAGGCGATCGAGCGCCCGGTCCCATTCGTCGAAGAACCCCTGCGGCCACTGTGACAACATGCCGTCGGGGCCAACTTCAGGAGAGCTGACCTCGATCTCACCGTCATCGTTACGGTCGAAATAATGCAGCGCCACCTTGTCGGGAGTCAACACGCCGTCCTTCACCGCGAGTCGGACGCCGTTGAGAACGTGGTCACTGTGGCTCTCGATCACCACCTGCGCTCCCGCAGCGACGGCGAGACAAGCCAACCGGGCGATCAGCGTCTGCCCGCGAGGATGCAGATGCGCCTCGGGATTCTCCAGCATCACCAGTGTTCCCGAGCCGGACGAAAGGCAGGCCACGATGATCGGCAGCACGTAGGTCAGACCGAATCCGACGTTCGTCGGCCGGTACCGGATGTTTGAGGAGCCGAGACCAGCCGTTCCGCCGAATCCGTAACTAAGTTGGACCAGGTCTGTTCCACGCAGGTCCTCCACCCACAGGCCAACGCCGGGGCAGATCTCCTGTAGCCATGCCTCGGCCTGGTCAACCAAACCGTCGGACTTGGCCCTCGGATGGCGCGCGGCGTTTGCCGTGACCCGTTCGTCCCGCCTGGTTCGCAGGAAGTTGACGGTGTGCTCGCCCCTGGCACCGAGAAACCCCTTGCGGACCGCCACCTCGTACGACTTCGGATAGTGCACCGCAGGAACGATCCGATCGGCCCGGAGGTACTGAAAGCCGGCGGAAAACAGCCCGGAGAGCGCCAGGATCTTGTCGGAGTCGCCGGAGGGAAATGCTCCTCTCTCGCCGACGGGAAGCAGATCGGCCTCTCGGTCCCGGCTGGGCTCGTACTCGACACTCCAGCTCACCTCCTGGCCATCGACCGTCAGCGCGACGGTGATGAAGATGCCCCGTCCGCGCCGCCCGTCGGAGTAGTCCTCGTGCAGAACGTCTCGTCCTACGCCCAGCTCCACCAACTCGCCGTTGAGAAGTAGCCCGCCGTCGGGCTCCAGCACCCCCGCGTCATACGACTGACGCAGCAGCGCCAGCGCCTGCATGGTGGTGCTCTTTCCTGCTGCGTTCACCCCGCTGAGCAAGGTCAACGGAGCGAGGGGAAGATCCATCCTGCGGAACGCCTTGAAGTTCTCCAGCCGCACGCGCTCGATCATGATTTTCCCTCAAACGCCCGCCGAATCCGAAGAAACCGCTCTCGGACCTTCGCCGGATGACCGGTGCCCTGGCTGATCGCCGCCTGGAAATCAACATTCCCCATCAGGCGCCGGAACAGGCGGATGACGTCCTCGCGCTCCGCGATCAGCCGCTCGACAACCTCATCGGAGACCAGTGCGAGATTGACCGACACCGCCTCGAACAGTGCCTTGTTGATGGGCAGCCGCCGCCTACCACCCGAAGGATCGAGCTTCCGGAAGGCATATTCACCGAAAATGTCCTCGGCAGCCGCCATGGCCCTCTCGAAGTCGGATCGCAGTGCCGCGACCCGCTCGTCCGACAGGTCGTTCAGCTTGTGCATACTGTCGCGCAGGAAGCGATCGAAGTCGTCCAGAACGTAGTCGAAGGGATCAGTCAGCCGGAACGCAAGGAACCGGAGGATCATCTCCCGGTCGACCATCCGCTCGCTGCGCACACTGTTGCCGGTCGCCGAACGGAAGGCGTCGGAAGCGGCCCAGTCCCGGAGGATGTCGCGCCCCTTGCCCGGAATCAACGCGTGCCGAAGCTCCTGCCGGGACAGCGGCAATCCGCCGGTGTTGATCCGGGCAAAGATGTTGAACTTCACCTCCTCCGGGGTGCCGCGACGGATGAGGTGAACGATGAGCTCGGTTTCTCGCAGCCGAGTCTGTAGCCGACCCGGTAGGTCCTCAAACGTCTTTCCGTTGTATTCCTTGCCCAGGTATTCAAGGTCGGTCAGGCGCAGCGGTGGCTGCCCGATCGAGGCCGGCTCGATGAACTGGGCGATGGCGGTGAGTCGCTGGCTACCGTCCACCATGGACCACACGTCGTCGTCGCCCTCGGCGGCGTAGAAGGTGGGCAGTGGAATCCGTAGCAGCAGCGACTCGATCAGACGGCTCTTCACGGTCGGCTTCCAGATACCCGCCTGCCGCTGGAAGTCCGGGTGCAGGTCGACGCGCTTGGTACGGATCCGGGACAGCAGGAGTTCGACCGCGGTGTTACGGGTGACGACATCGATCTGCTCGGGATCAAACGGTTCGCGGATGGCGTCGCCCGAATGATCGGCCTGGTCGGTTCCGGAAGCCTGTTCGTCGTCGACCTCCACCCCGGTCCGTCGGCCGAGCGAGTCAAGCTCCTCGACGACCTCCAACTCCGACTCAGAAATCTTGCCCACCTCGATTCATCCCGAGTCGCACCGCCGCAGTCGCGTGACAAACCGGCAGTAGCGTAACGGATTATGGACGTCTGGGGCTGCCGCGTAGGGTCACGCGCCCGCGGCGACGAACCTCGGGCCGCCCGGGGGTCACGGGCCGCGCCGGCGGCGGCGAGACCGGCGACCGTCGGACCGATCGCGAACCGTCGTATCGATTGACTACGGTGGCCTGCATGAGTGGGGAGGGTGTGCTCGCCGTACCCGACGGGCGGGTGATCCGCGACGAGCTGCAACGGCTGGTCCTGGCCGACCTGCTCGGGCCGCTCGGCGGGCCGGACGAGGAGTTCCCGAGCGGTGAGGACCCGCTCGACCGCTACATCCTGGGCCGGCTGGCCCCCAGCGGCGCCACCGTCGCCCCGGAGACCCAGGACGCACGCACCGAGGCCGGGGAGCCCGACCCGCTGGAGGGCGAGACCGAGCCGAGCGCGCCGAACGTGCCCAGCCTGGCCCCGTCGGCGCTCGGCTTCACCGCGTGCGTCGCCGGGGACGTGACCGCGCTGACCGTCACCGCGCGCTGGGGCCGCTACGAGCGCACCACCTCCACCGACGAGGCGCACCTGGGCCGCCGGGTCTGGCGCCGGCACCGGCAGGGCGGCAGCCGCACCATCACCCTCGTCGAGGGCACCATCGACGCCGCACCGGTCGACAGGACCCAACCCGCGGTCGTGGTCCGCGGCCGGGTGCGCAGGCTGGGCGGGCAGTGGCTGGTCTCGCTCTTCCTCGAAAACCAGCAGCCCGACCCGGGCAGGCGGGACGCCACCGCCTGGCTCTTCCAGGTCGAACTGTCCGCCACCGGCACCGACGACCGGCCCGTCTTCGTGCCCCGCCCCGAGCAGATCTCCGGCGGCGACGCCTCCGACCAGGCCGAGCGGCGCCGGTTGGCGATGGCCTACCGCTTCCACCCCGAGTTCGCGGTCGGGCACGGCACGGCGGTGCACGTCACGGTCTCCGACACCGACCCGCGCCTCGCCCACACCGTTGCCACCAGCACCGTCCCCGACCACGAGGTGCCGTTCACCGACGTGCCGAATCCGGAGGACGACCCCGACCTGCCGGAACTGGCCAACGTGGTGCTGGACATGAAGGAGCTGGCCCGGCTCGCCGAGGACGGCCCGGCCGAGGCGCTGACCGCGGCGCTGCGCCCACTCGTCACCGGCTACCGCGCCTGGATCGCCGACAACGAGGCCACCGCCGCCGACCCGGGGCGGCAGCTCGACGGCTACCAGGCCCAGGTCCGGCAGGCGCTGCGGGACGCCACCCTCGCCGCCGACCGGATCGAGGCCGGCATCGACCTGCTCCAGACCGACCCGGCGGCCCGCGCCGCGTTCGGCTTCGCCAACCGGGCGATGTACCTCCAGCGGGTCCACACCGTCCTCGCCGCACACCGCCGCGAGCACCCGGACACGCCGCTGGCGCAGGCGTTCCAGGCCGCCGACACGCCGCGCAACCACCGGTGGCGCCCGTTCCAGTTGGCGTTCATACTGCTCAACCTGCCGGCCCTGGCCGACCCCCGGCACGACGAGCGCGCCGACGACCGGTCCCGCGCGGTCGCCGACCTGCTCTGGTTCCCGACCGGTGGCGGCAAGACCGAGGCGTACCTCGGGCTCACCGCGTTCACCATCGCGGTCCGGCGGCGGCAACCGGCGTACGGCGGGCTGGACGGCGCCGGCGGCGTGGCCGTGCTGATGCGCTACACCCTGCGGCTGCTCACCATCCAGCAGTTCGAGCGGGCCGCCACCCTGATCTGCGCCGCCGAGACACTGCGCCGGGCCGACGAGGCGACCTGGGGCACCGAGCCGATCCGGATCGGACTCTGGGTCGGCGGCCGGGTCACCCCCAACCACACCGACGACGCCGAACGCTGGCTCGGCCAGCAGCGCCGGGGCTCGGCGCCCCGGGGGCGGAGCTCGCCGCACCAGCTCACCACCTGCCCCTGGTGCGGCAGCCGGATCGAGGCCGGCCGGGACATCACCGTGCACCCGGTCTACCGGCGCACCCTGGTCGTCTGCCCGGATGTGGAGTGCCCGTTCGGCACGCTGGGCGGCCACGACCAGCCGGACGACCGGAAAGGGTTGCCCGTCCTGGTGGTCGACGAGGAGATCTACCGGCATCCGCCCGCGCTGCTGATCGCCACCGTGGACAAGTTCGCCCAACTGCCGTGGCGGGGCGAGACGGCCGCCCTGTTCGGCCAGGTCACCGAGCGCTGCGAGCGCCACGGCTACCTGACCGAGGACCTGAGGCAGACCGTGTGCGGAAGCAGCTTCCACCGGGCCAGCGGCGGCGCGCCGCCGGCCCGGATCGTCGGCTGTGCCCGCCTGCGCCCGCCGGACCTCGTCATCCAGGACGAGCTGCACCTGATCTCCGGGCCGCTCGGCTCGCTGGTCGGCCTCTACGAGACCGCGGTCGACCGGCTGGCCACCTGGGAGCCGGAGCCGGGACGCTGGTCCCGCCCGAAGGTGATCGCCTCCACCGCCACCGTCCGCCGGGCCAGCCACCAGATCGAGGCGCTCTTCCACCGCCAGACCAGGGTCTTCCCGCCGGCCGGACTGGACGCCGCCGACAGCTTCTTCGCCCGCCAGCGCAGCGCCGACCGGCATCCCGGACGCCGGTACGTCGGGATCTGCGCACACGGCGTGCGGATCAGGTCCGCGCTGATCCGGGTCTACGTCTCGGTGCTCGGCGCCGCGCAGAAACTGCACGAGACGTACGGCCGTAACCCGGTCACCGACCCGTACATGACCCTGGTCGGCTACTTCAACAGCCTCCGCGACCTCGGCGGCATGCGCCGACTGGTCGAGGACGACGTCTCCACCCGACTCGTCCGGGCCGACGGGCGTGGCCTGGCCCGCCGCTACGACCCGCTGGTCAAGGAGCTGACCTCCCGGCTACCGTCGGACGGCATCCGGCCCCTGCTGGACCAGCTCGGCGTGCGGTTCACCGGCGGCCGGGCCAAGGGCAGCCCGCCGCCGATCGACGTCCTGCTCGCCACCAACATGATCGCGGTCGGGGTCGACGTGCCCCGGCTCGGCGTGATGGTGGTGGCCAACCAGCCCAAGTCGACCGCCGAGTACATCCAGGCGACCAGCCGGGTCGGCCGGGCCTGCCCCGGCCTGGTCTTCACCGTCTTCAACTGGGCGCGCCCCCGGGACCTGTCGCACTACGAGCGGTTCGAGCACTTCCACGCCAACGTCTACCGGCACGTGGAGGCGCTGTCGGTCACCCCGTTCGCCGAACGTGCCATCGACCGGGGACTGACCGGGGTGCTGGTGGCGCTGGTCCGCAACCTGGAACGCAACTACAACGGCAACCTGCGCGCCCAGGACTTCGACCGGCACAGCCAGCTCGCCGACCACGTCGTCCGGTTCCTCAAACGGCGCAGCGCCGTCGCCGCCGACACCGCCACCCAACACCGGGTCGAGGAGGAACTTGAGGCCCGGCTCGACCTGTGGGCGCGGGAGCGCACCGTCTCGGCCCGACGACTGGCGTACGACAAGCCGCGCCGCAGTGACGACATCGCCGGCCTGCTGCACCGGCCGGAGGAGGGACCCTGGCGGCAGACCACCTGCCCCACCTCGCTGCGGGACGTCGAACCCGGCGTCCAGCTCCTGCTCCGGACGGCGGGCACCGGCGAGGACGCCCCTCCCCCGTTCGTACCGCGCGACAGCGGCCCGGCGGCAGGCACCGCCCCCTCCCCCAACGGCACCCCCAACACCCCGGTGGCGCGTTCATGACCGAGCCAGCACGCAGCATCCTGCGGGTCGGGTCGCTCCGCCCCAACCAGCTCCTGCACACCTACGGCGTCGGCGCCGTCGCCGACCTGCCCAGCCTGTCGGTGATCATGCTGGGCCTGGACCACTGGGACCTCACCAGCTCCACCGTCATCAGCGAGGACCGGCTGCTGGCGGTGATGCGCAAGCAGCTCGGGCCGCAGGTGCAGGCGCTGCGCCTGCCCCCGCAGCTGCCGGAGACGTCGGAGCAGTTCGGCGAGTGGACCCGCGTCGGCGTACCGGTGAGCCTCTTCCCCACCTGGCTGCGCTGCTCCGACACCCGCTGCAACCGGCTCGCCCCGGCCGACTCCGGCCTGTTCGAGCTGCTGCCCTCCCCGGTGCCCGACCGGATCCGCTACGTCCACTCCTGCCGGGGCAACGGCGGCAACCGGCCCACCGCCGTACCGGCCCGGTTCGTCCTGGCCTGCGGCAACGGTCACCTGGACGACTTCCCGTGGTCGTACTTCGTCCACCGGGGCAGCGACCCCGGCCCCGGCCACTCGCTCAGGCTCTCGGAGCGGGGCAGCACCGGTGAGACGTTCAACATCCTCGTCTCCTGCGACGCGGACGGCTGCGGGGCGAGTCGGCCGATGTCCGACGCGATCGGGATCCAGGCCGAGCAGAACCTTCCCGCCTGCCGGGGGCGGCACCCCCACCTCGGCACGTACGAGCCGTGCGACGCGGCGCCCCGGACCCTCGCGCTCGGCGCCACCAACGGTTGGTTCGCCCTGCAGGTGTCGGTGGTCAGCCTTCCCCGCGCCGAGCACCCGGTCGACCACCTCGTCGCCGAGTTCTGGCCGGCCCTGCGGGTGCTCGCCGGGCTCGACCCGGAGACCGCCAAGTCGATCCTTCCGACCCAGGCCTGCTGGGCGGGGCTGGAACCGTACGGCGTCGACCGGGTCTGGGAGGCGATCACGCGCCGGGCCGACGCGGGGCCGACCGACGACGCCGACGACGCCCTCGACGTGCTCACCCCCGAATGGCGGGCCTTCACCTCCGGCACCCGGCTGGACCTGCCGGACTTCACCACCCGGCCGGAGCCGGCCCCCGCCCGGCACCGGGACTGGCTGCGCCAGGTCGTCCTGGTGCCCCGGCTCCGGAAGGTCGCCGCCCTGTACGGCTTCACCCGGATCGACGCACCCGAGTGGGACGTCCTGCACACCCCCAACCGGCGCCGCGGGCCGATCGCCGTCGCCGAACCCACCTGGGTGCCGTGCGCGGAGCTGCGCGGCGAGGGAATCTTCCTGCGGTTCGACGAGGACCGGGTCGTCGCCTGGGAACACCAGCCGGAGGTGAAGCGCCGGGAGCAGCTGCTGATCCGAGCCCACGACCGGTGGCGGGCCCAGCGGCAGCTTCCGCCCGGCGGGTGGCCGGGGCTGCGCTTCGTCCTGCTGCACACCTTCGCGCACGCGCTGATCCGGGAGTTCGCCCTGGAGTGCGGCTACAGCGCGGCCGGGATCGGGGAGCGCATCTACGCCAGCACCGGCGAACATCCCACCGCCGGGGTGCTGCTCTACACCGCCGCTCCCGACAGCGAGGGCACCCTCGGCGGCCTGGTCACGCTCGGCCGGTCCGACCGCCTCGGGGAGCTGGTCGAGCGGGCCCTGGAGGCCGCCCGGCTGTGCAGCTCCGACCCGCTGTGCGCCGAGCACGACCCGACCGTGCACGGACGACTGTCGGCGGCGGCCTGCCACGCCTGCCTCTTCGCCGCCGAGACCTCCTGCGAGCGGGGCAACCACTACCTGGACCGGGCGCTGCTGGTCGACACGCTGGGCGAGGCGGGCTGCGGGTTCTTCACAGCCTGACGGTGGACGGGGCGGCGACGGCGGATCGGGCGGCGACGCGGGGACATCGGGCGAGGGCGGACGGATCGGGCGGCGACGGCGGATGCGGCACGGTCACGAGGACGAGGGCGAGGCTCCGGCGGGCGGGGAGGGGTTCGCCGAGACCATCGCCGGGATCGCCGCCGCCCTGCCGGACGGGCACCTGGCCGCCTGGCGCCGGGTGCTGGCCACCGTGGACGCCCCCGACGGGCAGGTGGAGGCCGCGCTGATCGACGCCCAGCCCGGCTACCTGGTGGCGACGCACGCCCGGCGGCTGGTCGCGTCGTGGCGGGCCGAGGCGCCCGACCTTCCGGGCCCGGCGGTGGCGTTGGCGCTGGGCAGCGCGGCCACGATCCACCGGCGGGCCACGGCCCGGCGGACCGAGCTGGTCGTCAGCGGGCCGGTCAGCCCGTCCGTACCGGTGCGGCTGACCAGCTCCGTCGTGGTCGAGCTGATCCGGTCGGCGCGGGCCTCGCTGCTGGTGGTCAGCTTCGCCGCGTACGGCGTACCGGAGGTGGTCGCCGAGCTGCGGGCCGCGGCCGACCGGGGCGTCCGGATCGACCTGGTCCTGGAGAGTTCGGCGGCCGACGGCGGCACCCTGCGGGGTACGACCGGAGCCGAGGCCGCCTTCACGACGCTGCGGGACCGGGCCGCCTTCTGGCACTGGCCGGCCCGCCACCGGCCGGCGGTGGGCAACTCCCGGGCCGCGCTGCACGCAAAGATCATCGCGGTGGACCAGCGGACCGCCCTGATCACCAGCGCCAACCTGACCGACCGGGCGATGTCGCACAACATCGAGGTCGGGGTGGTGCTCCGCGACCCCGGGCCGGTACGCCGGCTCGTCGCCCACGTCACCGCCCTGATGAACCCGGGGCGCGGCCCGCTGGAGCGGCTGACCTGATCCGGGGCGCGACCCGGCGCGCGGCGTGCCCGGACCAGACCCCGACACGCGTCCGGGCCGGCCCGTGTGTGGGCCGGCCCGGACGTTCGACGGTCAGGTGGACGTCGCGGTCACCCGGAGACCGGGGTCACCGGGGACGCCGCAGGTCGAACCGGTCGAGGTTCATCACCTTCACCCACGCGGCGACGAAGTCGTGCACGAACTTCTCCCGCGCGTCGTCGCTGGCGTAGACCTCGGCGAGCGCACGCAGCTCCGAGTTGGACCCGAAGACCAGGTCGACCCGGCTGGCCGTCCACTTGAGCTCGCCGGTGGCGGAGTCCCGGCCCTCGAAGGTGGTCGCCTCCTCGGAGGTCGGCTTCCACGTCGTACCCATGTCGAGCAGGTTGACGAAGAAGTCGTTGGTCAGCGCCCCCGGGTTGGTGGTGAGGACGCCCAGCGACGACTGCTGGTAGTTCGCGCCCAGCACCCGCAGGCCACCGATCAGGACCGTCATCTCGGGCGCGCTGAGGGTCAGCAGGTTCGCCTTGTCGATCAGCGCGTACTCGGCCGGAAGCCGGTTGCCCTTGCCGTAGTAGTTGCGGAAGCCGTCCGCGGTCGGCTCCAGCACGGCGAAGGACTCCACGTCGGTCTGCTCCTGCAGCGCGTCGACCCGGCCCGGCGTGAAGGGCACCTCGACGGTGAAGCCGGCGTTCCGGGCCGCCTGCTCGACCGCCGCCGAGCCGGCGAGGACGATCAGGTCGGCCAGCGAGATGCGCTTGTTGCCGGTCTGGGACGCGTTGAACGCCTCCTGGATCCCCTCCAGGGTGCCGAGCACCTTCGCCAGCTCGTCCGGGTTGTTGACCTCCCAGCTCCGCTGCGGCTCCAGGCGGATGCGCGCCCCGTTGGCGCCACCGCGCTTGTCGCTGCCCCGGAAGGTCGACGCCGAGGCCCAGGCGGTCGAGACGAGCTGGGACACGGTCAGCCCCGAGGCGAGGATCTGCTGCTTGAGCGCGGCGATGTCCTTCTCGTCGACGAGCTCGTGGGTCAGCGGCGGCAGCGGGTCCTGCCACAGGAACTGCTCGCTGGGGACCTCCGGGCCCAGGTAGCGGGTGACCGGCCCCATGTCGCGGTGGGTCAGCTTGAACCAGGCGCGGGCGAAGGCGTCCGCGAACTGGTCCGGGTTCTCCAGGAAACGCCGGGAGATCTTCTCGTAGACCGGGTCGAACCGCAGCGCGAGGTCCGTGGTCAACATCCGCGGCTCACGCCGCTTCGTCGGGTCGTGGGCCTCGGGCACCATGTCGCTGCCCGCGCCGTTCTTCGGCCGCCACTGGTACGCGCCGGCGGGCGACTTCATCAGCTCCCACTCGTACGCGAAGAGGATGTGGAGGAACTCGTTGTCCCACCGGGTGGGGTGGTAGGTCCAGGTGACCTCCAGCCCGCTGGTGATGGTGTCCGCGCCCTTGCCGGTGCCGTAGCTGCTCTTCCAGCCCAGCCCCTGCTCCTCCAGCGGCGCGGCCTCGGGCTCGGGCCCGACGTGGTCGGCGGGGCCGGCGCCGTGGGTCTTGCCGAAGGTGTGGCCGCCGGCGATCAGCGCGACCGTCTCCTCGTCGTTCATGCCCATGCGGCCGAACGTCTCGCGGATGTCCCGGGCCGCCGCGACCGGGTCCGGGTTGCCGTTCGGGCCCTCGGGGTTGACGTAGATGAGGCCCATCTGGACCGCGGCGAGCGGGTTCTCCAGCTCCCGGTCGCCGGTGTAGCGGGCGTCGCCGAGCCACTCGGTCTCCGGACCCCAGTAGACGTCCTCCTCGGGCTCCCAGACGTCCTCGCGGCCGCCGGCGAAGCCGAGCGTCTTGAAGCCCATGGTCTCCAGCGCGACGTTACCGGCGAGGATCATGAGGTCGGCCCAGGAGATCTTCTGGCCGTACTTCTTCTTGACCGGCCAGAGCAGGCGGCGGGCCTTGTCCAGGTTCGCGTTGTCCGGCCAGCTGTTCAGCGGCGCGAAGCGCTGCTGGCCGCTGCCGGCGCCGCCGCGACCGTCGCTGATCCGGTACGTGCCCGCGCTGTGCCAGGCCATCCGGATGATCAGGGGGCCGTAGTGCCCGAAGTCGGCCGGCCACCAGTCCTGGGAGGTGGTCAGCACCTCCGCGATGTCCCGCTTGACGGCGGCCAGGTCGAGGGAGTTGAACGCCTCGGCGTAGTTGAAGTTCTCGCCGAGCGGGTTGGCCACGGCGGGGTTCTTGGCGAGGATCTTCAGGTTGAGCCGGTTCGGCCACCAGGTGCGGTTGCCGCCCCCCTCGGTCGGGTGGGGGGCGCGTCCGTGCGGGACCGGGCAGCGGGAGGTGCTGCCGGCTTCCGCGTCGTGGACGACGGCCTCGTGGTTCTCGGGCATCGGATTCCTTCCGTGACGTGACGGATCAACTGGGTCGAAGGTTGCCTGTGTCGGAGCAGTCGGGGCAGCGACCCCAGTAGATGACCTCGGCCTCGTCGATCGAGAAGCCGTGGTCGTCGGAGGCGGTCAGGCAGGGGGCCTCGCCGACGGCGCAGTCGACGTCGGCGATCCGGCCGCAGGCCCGGCACACCACGTGGTGGTGGTTGTCGCGGACCCGCGACTCGTAGCGCGCCACGGATCCCGACGGTTGGATGCGTCGCACCAGCTCGGCCTCGGTCAGCGCGCGCAGCGCGTCGTAGACGGCCTGGTGGGACACCTCCGGGAGTTCCCGGCGCACGGCACGGATGATCGAGTCCGTGTCCGCGTGCGGGTGCGCGTGCACCGCGCTCAGCACCGCCACCCGGGGACGGGTGACGCGCAGCGCGGCCCTGCGCAGCATCTGCGGGAAGTCCTGGGTCGCCGCCACGTCCCGAAGTCTGGATCGTTTTCTGGAATGAGTCAAGAAAATGGGCGGGATGTCACCCCGACGCTTACGCCAACCCACAGAACGGAGCGAACAGCGACCAGCAACCCCGATCAACCACGATTCCGACAGATCGGGACAGTACCACATTCGTGACCGCGACCCTGCCCGTCCTGCCCCGCGCCGGGCGGGCAGGCGGGCCACCCGGAGCCGGCCGACACCAGCCGGTGGCGGTCCCGTCACCGGCCGCCCGCCACAAGCAGGCGGCATCTTCGGGATCCCGGTCGGCGGACGAGCGGCCCACCCGCGCGCCGTGACGCGCGGGCGTAGGCTCACCGAGCCGATCGACTGCGCCGGGCGAACGAAACCGCCAGGGCCCTGCCGCTAGGAGACCCTGCGGACCAGAGTGCCGGCGCGCCAGGCGTCGGCGAACTCACGCAACGGAACGCCCAGCGCGTCGCTGAGCGAGACGATCGTGCCGAACGAGGGCGCCGGCAGCCGACCAGCCTCGATCTTCCGCAGCGTCTCCGGGGAGATACCGGCCGCCAGCGCCACCTCGACCGGGTTGCGGTCGCCACGTGCGGCACGGATGGCGGCCCCAAGGCGCCGACCCGCCTCGATCTGTTCGGGAGTGAGCGGACGGCGGACCATGACAGCACCGTAGGTGAGCGGCTCAAGACGCCTGACCGGTCAACACCGAGTTCGGCGGTCACGGGGTGGGCCGCACCATGCACGAAGACCCTCACGTGCCGAACGAGGGTCGGCGCGGCCGTGGTCTGCGGCTGTCTCCCGGTCTGACGATCGCGATCGAGCCATGGTTCGCCAGGAGCACCAACAAGATCGTCTTCGACGAGGACGGCTGGACGATCCGCTCCGCCGACGGCTCGCGTACCGCCCACTCCGAGCACACCGTCGCGATCACCGAGAACGGCCCCCTGGTGCTCACCCGCCGCCCAGATGAGCCGGCATCACGCGAACGGCAGCCAGCCCGAGGCGGCGCCGACGCCCGGTCTCGATCGTGACTGATCCGGCATCGCCACGCTGGAACAACCGGAGGCTCGGCGGCTCCAGACGACTATCCGCGTTCCGCCGGGGCAGCTCCGTCACCGCCCGACACCAGCGCCGCGACCGCCCAGGCGAGCAGTGTGCCCACGGTCAGGGCGGGCGGCAGGTACCCGTACGTGAGCACGCCGCCGACCGGTGTGAGCGGCAGGGCGGCGACGAGTGACCACGCGACCCTGCGCGGCAGCGTGTCGCGCCGGATCGCCTGCACCCCGCACCAGACCGTGCCGACGAGTGCCGCCAGCAGCGCCACGAGGTCGAACACCCACCCCCAGCCGGGGCTGTTGTACTCCAGCCCGATCGCGACGGCCGCCGCGAGCAGGCCCACCCTCGTCAGGTGGCGGGGCAGCGCCGAGGCGGCGTGGCCCGTCACCGCCCACACGAGGGGCAGCGCCAACACCACCGTGACGAAGAACGGGCCGCGCCACATCCACACCGGCTCGTCACCGTCCACCAACGGCAGGTTCTCGGCCATCCACCGCGCCGGCTGCGGCAGCGACCCCGCCGCCCTGCCGCCGCCCAGCTCCCACTGCACCGCCATCGCGCCACCCAGCACCGTGGCGAGCAACGGGGCGATCACCGCCGGGATTCGCCTCCAGGTGCCGACGCCCCAGGCGCGGCCGTCGACGGGATCGGGACGGGTGGCGGCACCGACGGCGGGCCGCGCGACCGGGACGCTGGAACTCACCGTCTCATCGTCGTCCCGCCGCCGGCGGCCACCATCGGCCGGACGGTGGAGATGGTGCAGGAAACGGGCACCTGAGCCACGTCCAGGAGGCTGATCGGCGCCCCGCACGGACCGCCGCGCGCGCCGTGGCCGTCGTGGGTCGTCCGGCGGGTGTCGGGTGGGCGGTGTCGCGCCGCCCACCCGACACCCGCCTACCGCCTGCCGAACACGACCGGTACGCCGGCGGCCGGCCGCATCGTGATCAGCGGGACCAGCCTGAGATCCTCCTCGACCGCGGTCAGCCGGAAACGGCTGAGGATCGCCCGCAGCAGCACCTCGGACTCCAGCATCGCGAAGTGCTCGCCGATGCAGTGCCGTGGCCCACCCCCGAACGGGAAGTACGCGTACCGGGGCCGGTCCTGCGGCCCGAGGAACCGCTCGGGCCGGAACACGTCGGGTTCCGGCCAGAACTCCGGATGCCGGTGCGTCACCCACGGCGAGACCAGGACCATGCTCCCCCGGGGGATGAACCACCCACCGATCTCGGTGTCGGCGTGCGCCCGGCGCTCGGTCATGTACGCCGGCGGTCGCAGTCGCAGCCCCTCGGAGAGCGTCGCGTTGAGCAGGTTCCGGCTCGGCTCGTCCGACTCGGGCGCACGCGCCGCCTCCGCCACCCGGTCCTGGACCTCCGGGTGCCGGCCGAGCAGGTGCAGCGTGAAGGTGAGCGCCGCGGCGCTGGTCTCGTGCCCGGCGAGCAGGATCACCAGTGCCTGGTCCCGGATCTCCTGGTCGGACAGGGGCGCGCCGGTGGCCGGGTCCCGCGCGGCCCGCAGCCGGGTCACGATGTCGTCGCCCGGGGCGTCCGGCTCCGGCCCGTCGCCCGGAGGCGTCGCGGGTCGCTCCCCCCGGCGCGCCAGGATGCGGTCGACGACCGCGTACTGCTCGTCGCGGGCGGCGGTGAACCGGCGGTTCGCCGGGGTCGGCAGGCCGAGCGGCGGCCGCAGCACCCGCATGGCCCGGTCGATGACGGCCGTGCCGGCGCGGGGGATCACCCGCAGCAGCGCCGGGATGGCGTCCTCGACGTCGTCGCCGAAGACGGCCCGCCCGATCACCCGCACGGTGTACTGGTGCATGAGCCGGTGCAGGTCCACCTGGTTGCCGAGGTGGCGGGTCACGTCGTCGACGACGCGTTCCGCCTCGGCCGCCATCACCTCGCGGTAGCCCCGCACCCGCCGGGCGGTGAACAGCGGTTGCAGGGTGCGCCGCTGCCGGACCCAGACGTCGCCGTCGGTGGTCAGCAGGCCGTCGCCGATGAGCTCCCGCAGCACACCGAAGGTGGTGCCGTCCCGGCCGAACGCCCGGTCGGTCAGCACCTGGTGCACGCCGTCGGGGTGGTACACCGCGACGTACCGCCGCCGGAGCGCCTTCGGACCCCGGGCCGGCCCGATCCGGTACGACACCAGGTCGCCGTACCGCCGGAAGCCGTCCATCAGCGTGCCGAGCACGTCGCGACGCAGTTCCGGGGCCATGCCCAGCAGCGGGTGCCCCGCCGGGCCGGGAATCTCCGTCGGGAGGTACCCGGCCCGCAGCGCGGTCATCGGTGCCCTCTCCCGTGGGCGAGCGCCTGCGGCAGGGCCAGGAAGCGACCGGTCAGCCCGGCCACCAGCAGGCACACCAGCGTGACCAGGTAGACCCAGGTGAGCACCGAGCCCCAGCGCACGTCGTCCGAGTACCGGACCAGCGCGATCAGACCGAGCGTGCTCAGCGTGACGTCGGTGAAGAAGCCGGCCTTCAGCCGACGCACGTCGCGCTCCCACACCGCCTGGAACGAGGCCACCCCGAAGGTGAAGAGCCAGGCGGAGAGCGCCCGCGCGTCCAGCGGGGTGACGGGCCAGACCCAGTGGTCGGCCATGCTCTCCGGCGCGACCCACAGCGGCACCGCCAGTCCGACCAGGACCACGCCCATGATGCTGGTCGGGATCGACACGTCCGGCCCCATGGGGGCCTGCGGCGGGCCGTCCGTGCCGGGCTCACGGCGCTGGCGCAGCCACACCACGAGGGCCAGCACCGGCGCCACCAGGTGCACGCCGAGCCAGAACCAGGCGTACGCCCCGGAGCCGGTCTCGGCGCCGCCGAACGGGAACTCGTCCCAGTGCAGGACCGTCACGACCAGCATCACGCCGAGCAGCACGGCCGGGGCGAAGAGGGTGGCACGGGCGTTCACCCAGTCGCGTTCGAGCAGGGTCAGCGAGAGCATGACCACGGCGGCGGTGTACCCGGCGCCGAGGGTCGCGGCGGTCAGCGCCGACCCGGTCTGCCAGGCGAAGTAATCGCCCGTCGAGCCGCTCAACAGGTAGAGCGGGACGGCGCAGGCGATTGAGAACGCCAGCACGGGCCAGAAGTACGCCACCCGCACCAGCGGGGCGACCGGCCGCTGGGCGGCCGCCGTGTGCGTGGGGGACGGAGAGGTACGGGTCGTCATCGGGTTGCTCCCATAGCGGTCGTGGCCGTCGGATCGGTGGTGGTGCGGTCGGTGGCGCCGGCCAGCAGCCGGGCCGCGAGCTGCGCCTTGGCGATCAGCTCGTCGGGTGTGCCGTACGCGATGGCGATGCGGTAGCGGTTCCGGTCGTCCGGGATGAGGTGGCCGACGGGTCGCCCGTCCCGGCGTGCCAGCCGTTGGAGCTGGCTCGCGAGTTCCGCGATGGTGTCGCCGGTGGCGAAGGCGATCCCGGTGGAGACCGGTGCCGGCTCGGTCCCGCCGCCGGCCGGTCCGTCACCCGCCGCGGGCGGCACCCCGTCGACCGTCGGGGACGGCGCGTCGACCGCCGGCTCGGGCGTGGCGGCCGGCGGTTCCGCCCCGGCGCGGGTCACCGCGAACCGGTACCCGGGACCGTGCAGCGCCGGCGTCTCCAGCCAGCGCCCCCGGTCGTCCGGGTCGGTGCGCAGGGCCGCGACCGCGTCGAGCAGCCGTACGGCCGCCTCGGCACCGAAGTAGAACGGCCGGCCCGCCTCGGCGACCGGGGCCCGTACCTCGACGCGGGTCGCCGGGTGCAGCACCGCGTGCACGTGTTCCTCCGGTGTCACGGCCGAGAGCGGCTTGAGGACGAAGAACACCGCCGCCTCGCCCGGCACGAGACCGTCGACCGGCTGCCCGGCCGCGGCGAGGCGGCGCTCGTACAGCCGGGTGAACTCGGGCGCCAGGTTGGCGTGCAGGCCGCCGACCAGGGCGACCGACGACTCGCCGCGGGCGAGGAAGCGGACCGCGAAGTCCAGGGCCGCCGGGAACGAGCAGACGTCCTCGTCCACGGCCATGGCCGGGCCGCGCAGGTCGAACAGGTTGGCGATCCGGCCGGCCGTGATGTTGTCCATGTAGCCGGGCAGCGCGTCCTCGCGGGTCGGCGCCACGTGTCCGTTGATCCGCTCGGTGTACGAGCCGACGATCTCGTCGCGGACGGCCTGGTCGAGGTCGCGGAAGCCGGGGACGCCGGCCAGCGCCCTGGTGTACTCCACCGAGCGGATGCGGTAGTTACGCAGCAGCGCGGCCTCCAGCCCGCACACCATGCCGAGGAAGATCGAGGCCTCCCGCCGCTGCTCCGGCGAGCCGCCCCAGTCGGTGAGCGCGCTGTCGGCGGCCATCACCGCCATGAGCTGCGCGCGGTCGATCTGGTCCAGCACGGTCGGCGGGATCCGGTACTTCTTCCAGGGGAAGTCCAGGTTCTGGACCACCGCGCCGCGCCAGGTGCCGTCCGGGTCGTGCACGCGGGCCGCGTCCGGGTACCAGCGGTCGGCCGGGAAGCCGGTCACGCCCGCGTCGGCCGGCCGGTCCGGCCGCACCTCGTCCAGCCCGCGCGCGTACGGGGTCACGCAGCCGACTCCCACCACGGCGACCGGCTCGGCGGTGGCCTCCCCGGTCACCGGCGAGAGGGCGTCGCCCGGCGCGTGCCACGCCGGGTCGTACTGCTCGACCACGATGCTGGTGTTCACCCCGCCGAAGCCGAACGCGTTGGACAGCGCCCGACGGGGACGGGACGCGACCGCCGGCCAGGGCCGCGGCTCGGTGACGACCGTGAACGGCGACTCGTCCAGCCGCATGGCGGGCGGTGGTGCGGTGAAGTTGTGGGTCGGCGGCAGCGTCTCCCGGCGGAACGCCTCCAGAATCTTGATCAGGTTGGCCATGCCGGCCGCGGAGAACGTGTGTCCGATCTGCGCCTTGACCGAGCCGATCGGCACCGACCCGGGTGCGACCGGGCGGCCGTCGAAGACCTCCCGCAGGGAGGAGATCTCGACCACGTCGCCGGTGGGCGTCGAGGTCGCGTGGGTCTCCACGTAGTCCAGGTCCTCGGGTGCGACGCCGGCCAGCTCCAGCGCCCGCCGCATCGCCGCGACCTGGCCCCGCGACGAGGGGGCGTAGATCGCCTTGCCCTTGCCGTCACAGCGGGTCGCCACGCCGCGGATGACGCCGAAGATCCGGTCGCCGTCCCGGACCGCGTCGTCCAGCCGCCGCAGCAGGACCGTCCCGGCGCCCTCGCCGGGAATCAGGCCGTCGGCGCCCGCGTCCAGCGGGGCGCTGTGCGTGGCCGACAGGCCGCCGATCTTGGCGAAGCAGACGTTGCCGGTGACGCTCATGTTGCCGAGCACGCCGGTGGCGATGACCGTCGGGTACGTGCGGTCCTGCAGGTACTTCACGGCCACGTCCACGATGGACAGCCCCGAGGCGCAGGCCGCGTCGGCGACCACCGCCTGCCCGGACAGGCCCAGCAGGCGGGCCACGGCACCGGCCAGGTCGGTCTGGAACGCGGTGGCGGCGGGCACCCGCTCCGGGTCCGGGAACCGGGCGAGCATCTCCTCGCGCAGGCCCCGCGTGATGGCGTCCCGCTCGTCCTCCGGCAGCGCCCGGAACGCGGCGCTGCCGGCGATGTCGTGGGCCACCTCGGCGGTCCGGGCCGCCAGCGACATGTTCAGGAACTGCTCGTCGCCGAGCATGTTGCCGACGAACAACGCCGTGCCGGCCCGCAGCCGGCTCGCCGGGTAGCCGGCCCGGTCCGCGGCCTGCAGCACGGTGTCGAGCACCATCAGCTCGGTCCGGTTCAGTTCGGCCAGCCGCTCGGCGGCCAGGTGGTGGCTCGGGGAACGGGTCGGCGGCCCGGGGAACCGGTAGTCGTCGAGGAAGGCGCCGTAGCGGCAGTAGGTACGGTCCTCGACCGAGCGGTCCTCGGCGTGGTACGTGCGCCAGTCCCAGCGCTCCGGCGGCGGCGTGGCGATGCCGCTGCGCCCGGAGACGATGTTGTTCCAGTACGCGTCCGGGTCGTATGAGTCGGGTGGGAAGACACAGCCATAGCCCACGATGGCGATGGCGTCGAAGTCGGCCGACACGGCGGGTCCCTCCTGGGGGCGGATCGGATCTCCGGGCCGCCGGGTGCCCGGCGGCCCGGAGTCGGTCGGTGGATCAGGGAGATGCGGCGGATCAGGCGACGGCCAGGCTGACCCGGTCCGTCACGCTGCCGGTGCAGACCACGATCAGGCCGCGGATGTCGCAGACCAGCTCGTCGTCGGCGTTGACGAGCTGGGTGTCCACGTACAGCCGCCGGTCGTCGCCCGACCCGTCGACCTTGGTGACGGCGGATCGGCAGTAGACCGGCTCGCCCGGCAGCGCCGGACGGTGGAAGTCGATCGAGCCGATCGAGATGGGCACGTACAGCTCGCCCAGCTCGTGGTAGGCCCACATCAGCAGCGAGCGCCAGGCGTTGTCGATCAGCACCGGTGCCGTACGCAGGTACGGGTCCGACGCCGACGCCAGCAGCCACCGGTTGTCCGGGACGCGGACGAGGCTGGCCACCTCCCGCTCCCCGACCGTCCACACGCGCTGGACGTGCCGGAACGTGGGTCCGAAGCTGATGTGGTCGGCGGTGTGCCGGTAGAACAGGTCGAGCGACAGCTCCGTACCGGTGGCGCAGGTCAGCTCCCGGACGGTGAAGCCGGCCGGAGTCACCGGTGGCGGCGTCGGGCTGAACCGGTACACCGCGCGGGAGTGCAGGGTGCCCTCGTCCAGCGGCCGGCCGTCCGGCCCGATCAGCTCCGACCGCAGCTCCGCGGCCACCCGGTGGCCGCCCGTGTCGCCCTGCGCCAGCTCGGCGGCCACGGTCAGCACCCGGGTGAACCTGGTGTTCGGCTTGATGAAGCGCAGCAGCTCGACGTCCTCGACACCGATCAGGGACTCACCCGGCACCAGCAGCGAGGCCGCCTCGGCGTGCGCCTCCACGTGCAGCACCGCCGGTACGGTCCCGGTACCGCGGACCCTGTGGTCGGCCAGGTAGCGGTCCACCTCCGGGTCCAGCGGTCGGGTGACCCGCACGGTCCGGTCGTCGAGGTGGGTCACGCGGTCGAGCAGGGGCAGGCGTACCCGGTCGATCAGCCACCCGTCGGCCGCGAACGGCGTGGCCACCCCGCGCTGGTCGGCGGTGAGCGCGGCGTCCTGGCCGCCGAGGTCGTTGAGCCCGGTGTCCCCGAAGACCAGCACCTCCGGCTCGCGCCCGCCGTAGCACAGCTCCCGGACGAACGCCTGGACGCCCTCCTCCACGGAGATGTAACGCAGCCGCCGCTGCTGCTCCTGGATCCGCCGGACCGCCGCGCTCGCCGCCATGCCCGTGTCGGACCAGGCCGTCCAGGCCAGCGTGAACGACCGGGTCTCGGGGTGGTCGGCGGCCAGCTCCGCCGACACCGCGGACATCAGGTCGGCGCCGGCCGCGTAGTCGACCTGCCCGTCCATGCCGAACCGCCCGAGGATCGAGCCGAACAGCACGAAGAAGCGTGGCCGGTCCGCCGCCACGGCGTGCCAGAGCGCGTACGCGCCGCCGGCCTTGACCCGCAGCACCTGGCGGGCGTACCCGACGTGCTTACGCGGCACCGGGTTGATCGATTCGAGGCCGGCGCCGTGCACCGCACCGGTGATCGGTCCCAGCTCGGCGCGCACCCGCGCGACCACGGCCCGGACCTGCTCCCCGTCGGCCACGTCACACACCTCGTAGCGGACCAGCGGGTTGCGTGCCCGCAGCCGCGTGAGGTTCTGGTGCAGCTCCCGGGCCGCCGCGACCCGGGCGAAGGCCGACTGCGCGTCGGCCAGGCTGCGTCCGGGGTTGGCCTGCTTGTAGCCGCGCAGGAAGTCCTCCCGGTAGCCGGCGAACTCCTGGTCGGTCATGGTCAGCCACGGCTCGTCGCCGGCCGGCGGCGCCGTCCGCCCGAGCAACACCAGGTGCACGCCCGGCACCTCGGCGAGCCCCGCCGCGCACTCGTACGTGATGCCCCGGCCGCCGCCGGTGAACACCACGACGTCGCCGGCGCGCAGCCCGACACCCCGCTGCCGGGGGTTCCAGTCCAGCTCGTGCGGGACCACCTGGACGATGTGCCGCCGCTGCCCGGCGTACCGGACCTCGACGGTCGTGCCGGGCGGTGCCGTCAGCTCGTCGATGATCTGTCCCGCCGCCCGCTCGGGATCGTCGGGGTCGAGGTCGATCACCGTGGCGCGGATGGCGGGCAGCTCCAGGGCCAGGCTCTTCACGAAGCCGGCCGTGGCCCGGCCCGCCGCGTCGCCGGCACGGGTGACCGCCACGTAGGCGTGGCCGGCGCCCCGCGACAGGTCGGCGTGGTACGCCTTGGCGGCGAGCAGGTTGACCGTGAACTGGGCGTCGACGTGGGCGGGCCAGTCGGCGCCCGGGTCCTGGAACCGCGAGCCGCCCAGGCCGTACAGGTTGAGGACGGTCAGCGGCCGGTCGGCCGGCGCCGTGACCCGGGCGAACGCCTCGGCGGTCCGCTCCGGGTCGCCCAGCTCGCCGTCGACGAGCAGCACCCGTGCGCCCGCGTCGGTCAGCCGGGGCAGCAGCGCGCCGCTGACGGCACCGCCCGGATCGGGCACCACCACGACCGTCGAGCCCGACAGGTCGACCCGGGTCCCCTCCGGCAGGTCGCGGCGGACCAGCACCGGGACGTACCGACGGGCCACCCGGTCGATCTCGCGCGTGGCGACCGGCGGCACCAGCTCCGCGCCGTCGGACGCGGCGGCCGTCGGCACCGGCTCCGCGGTGTCGGCCGACGGCACCGGCCCCGCGCCGTCGGACGCGGCGGCCGGCGCCGGCTCGGCGGCCGTGCCCGCGGCCGCCGTCGCCGACACACCCGCGAGCACCGGTTCGGCCACCGGCGGCTCGGCCGGCGCCGGGGCCGGTTCGGCCGCGGCCGGGCCGGCGGTGAGCGTGGCCAGCTCCGCCACGATCCGGTCGAGCGTGTTGAGGTCCTTCGCCGGCAGTTCCACGTCCGGTCCGAGGCTCAGGACGGTCCGCAGCTCGGCGAGGATCTCCACCTGCTTGACCGAGTCGATGCCGAGGTCGGCCTCCAGGTCGAGGTCGCCCTCCAGCAGGTCCGGCGGATATCCGGTCTTGGCCTGCACCACCGCGAGAACCTCCTCGCGGATCTGGTCCAGCCGCTCCTCGGGCACACTCGTGGCCGTCGGCGCGGGGGCCGTCGCCGCGTCGGCCGTCTCGGCGGCGCCGCCCGCGGACTGCCCGGCGTCGGTGTTCGCGCGGGCGAGCAGCTCGGCGAACAGCTCGCCGAGCGTGCCGTCGGAGGTGGGAACCTCACCGACGGGTACGTTCAGCCGCCCGGCGAGCGCGGTGACGAGTCCTTCCCGTACCCGCGGGCTGAACCCGAGGTCGGCGACCATCCGCTGGTCGACGCCGAGCATCGCCACCGGGTAGCCGGTCTGCCGGGAGACGATGTGCAGCAGCTCCCGTTCCAGCTCCGCGTCCAACCGGGTGGCCGCACCCGCGGCGGACGTGGCGGCGGACCCGCCGTTCGCGGCGTGGGCCACGCCGCCGTTGGCGGTGTGCGCCGTGCTGCCGTTCGCGGTGTGCGCCGTGCTGCCGTTGGCGGTGTGCGCCGTGCTGCCGTTGGCGGCGACCGGTTCGGTCGTCCCGGCCGCGTACCGGCCGGGAAGCCACACCGCCAGCGCCGCCTCCGCCCGGCGGAGGCTCTCCACGCCGCCGAACGCCGGCACGTTCGTGGCCACGACCAGCACGTCGCGGTCCCGCAGGATCCGGCTGACCAGCCCCGACAGGATGGACTTCGGGCCGGCCTCGACGAACAGCCGGATGCCGGCGGCGTACGCCTGCTCGATCAGGTCCTGGAAGCTGAACGGGGTGACGAGCTGGCGGGCCAACAGCGCCGGCAGGTCGGGCAGGTCCGCGGGCTCGTACCGGCCGCCGAAGACGCCGGAGAGCACCGGCACCCGGGGCACCGACCAGGTCAGCCGGGCCAGTTCGGCCTCCAGCAGCGGCACCGCCGGGGCGAGCAGTCGCGAGTGGAAGCCGTGCGAGACCGGCAGGCGCCACACCTTCAGCCCGCGCCGGCCGCACGCCTCGGCCAGCGCCTCGACCGTACGGTGGTCACCCGACACGACCGTCTGCTCCGGCGAGTTCACCACGCTGCGGACGGCGTACCCGTCGGAGCCCGGGGTGAGCAGCAGCAGGCGGTCCAGCACGGCCCGTTCGGCGGCCGTCTCCACCCGTACGCTGAGCATGGCGCCGCGGTGCTCGGGGGCCACGACCTTGACCGCGCAGCCCCGCGCGTGCACCGCCGCGAGCCCGTCCTCGATGCTGAGCGCGCCGGCGGCGACGAGGGCGCTCAGCTCGCCGAGGCTGTGCCCGACGAGCAGGTCGGGCCGGTGTCCGGCGGACTCCAGCACGCGGAACAGCGCCAGGCTGGCCGCGAAGATCGCCGGCTGCATGACCTCCGGGTCCGCCAGCGTGGTCTCGGGATCGGCCGAGCCACCGGAGAACATCCTGCTGGTGAGCGTGTGCCCGGTCCGCGACCGGTACGCGTCGTCGATCCGGTCCAGCGTCTCGCGGACCACGGGGTGCGACTCGTACAGATCGGCGAGCATGTCGACGTACTGTGCGCCGTGCCCGGGAAAGACGACCGCCGAGCGCGGGAGTTCTCCCGGCGTACCCAGGTACATCCCCTTGGCCTGCAGGGCAGGGGCAACGGTGTCGGTGGGAGTCACGTCGCGTCCCTTTCAGGAGAGAATGCCGTGTCGGCGGGCGGCGGCGCCGAGCATCTCCAGCGCCCGGTCGATGTCGTCGTCCTCCATCGCGGCGGTGACGGTGGCGCGGAACCGGCTGCTGTTGCGCGGCACGGCGGGGAAGATCGCGCAGGCCACGTAGAGACCGTCGTCGAGCAGCTCGCGGGCCATCCGCAGCGCCTTCATGTCGTCGCCGATCAGGATCGGCACCACCGGCGTGACGCTGCCCATCACCTCGAAGCCCTGCTCCAGCAGGCCGGCGCGGAACCGGGCGGTGTTGCGCCACAGCTTGGTGATCCGCCAGGGCTCCCGCTCCATCAGGTCCATCGCGGCCAGCACCCCGGCCACGGTGACCGCCGGCAGGCTGGCGTTGAACAGGTACGCGTGCGCGGAGTGTCGGATGTACTCGATGACGTCCCGCTCGCCGACGACGAACCCGCCGACCCCGGCCAGCGACTTGCTGAACGTGCCCATCACCAGGTCGGGCCGGACGCCGAGGTGTTCCACCGCGCCCAGGCCGCGCTCGCCCAGGACCCCGAGCCCGTGCGCCTCGTCCACCAGCAGCATCGCGCCGTACCGCTCGGCCAGCTTGGAGATCTCGTCCAGCGGCGCGATCTCACCGTCCATCGAGTACACCCCGTCGACGACGAGGAATTTCTTGGGCGCGTCGGCGTTGCGCTGGAAGACGTACTCCAGCTTCTCCATCGAGTTGTGCGCGAAGATCTTGACGTTGCCCTCGGAAAGCCGGCAGCCGTCAAGAATGCTCATGTGGTTGAACTGGTCTGTGATGACCACCGTGTCCGCGTCGCAGAGGGCGGAAATCGTTCCCAGGTTGGCCAGGTAACCGGAGCTGAAGATGATGCCGGCCTCGGCGCCGTACCAATCCGCCAGCCGTTGTTCCAGCTCCAGGTGCAGGGTTGTGGTGCCGTTGTTCAGCCGGGCACCACAGGCGCTCGGACCGAACTGGTCCAACGCCCGCTTCATGGCCTCGGTGATTTCCGGGTGGTTCGCGAGGCCGAGATAGTTGCTGCTCGTCAGCATCGTCACCGGACGACCGTCCAACTGGGCCTGCGCGCCCGGCGGTGACGAGAACGGCTGCTCGAACGTGTACAGGTTGTTTTCCCGCGCTTGCCGGACCCAGTCCAGCACCGACGACAGGGTGGCACGGTAGCTATCCGTAATCACGGTCGCCCCTTCCAGCGCGTCTCCTCGACGCACATCAACGGGTCAGCAGCGACCACGACGCGCGTCGGCAATACCGAGCGAAAGGGCCGGTGGTAAGCGACACTGCAGGCGGCCCACCGTCGAGGTCACTGATACAGAGCCGGCAACGGGGGCGTTGGATACCGGTGAACCAAACTTTTCCGGGGGGATTTCTCGGCAACCCGGATGGCGTTCGGGCGGTGGCTACCTCCCGCCCGAGCGCTTCCGAAGAAATTTCAGAACCGCGTCGAGGGAACGCTCGACCACCCCGTCGCCGGGCTGGCCGACGGCCCGGCGGAGGTCGTCCATGGTGACGTCGGGCGCGGCCTCCGCGCCCGGTTCGGTCAGACTCGGCGCGTTATGCGGCTTAGTTGGTTCAGGCGAGGCACTTTCCCCGGGTTGCACACCTTGACGGTAACTCGCCGCCAGATCCGTCTCGGTATGATGTCGGATACTTCGCACACGTGGCGCCGCCCGGGTGGTGCCGAACCTCCGCTGTAGCCACTCCCGCGCGCACCAGCGACCGGTGCCGCTCGCGCGTCGGGTGGTGGTCGGTTCGGGAGCGACGAGGGTTCGGAGCGCGGACGACATGCTGGCCTCCTCCAGCTCAGGCACCATACGCCACGGGGTGTGGGGAGGCCGGCGCGGCCTCCCCACACCGCCGCGGGTTACCGAAGCACCACTCGATCCTCACGCGGCGCCGCGGCCGGCGAGACCGGGATCGGCGGCGTCTCGTCCCGGCACAGCTCCGGGATACGCCCCCACGGTCCCCACCAGTTGGCCCGGCCGAGCAGCCGCATGGTGGCCGGCACCAGCAGCAGCCGCACGACGGTCGCGTCGAGCGCGATCGCCACCACGGTGCCGAGGCCGATCATCTTCATGAAGGTCACACCCGCGAACGTGAACCCGGCGAACACGATGATCAGCAGGACCGCGGCCGAGGTGATGATGCCGCCGCTGCGCTGCAGACCCGCCGCGATGGCGTGCCGGGTGTCGCCCGTGCGCTCCCACTCCTCGCGGATGCGGGCGAGCAGGAACACCTCGTAGTCCAGCGACAGGCCGAAGAGCAGTGTGGCGATCAGGAGGAGCTGGTTGGCCTCCAGCTCGTTCGTCGGCGTGAAGCCGAGCACGCCGGAGAGGTGTCCGTCCTGGAACACCCACACGATGGCGCCCAGGGCCGCCGCGATCGAGATCGCGTTCATCACCACGGCCTTGAACGGCAGCACCACCGAGCGGAACGACACGAACAGGATGACCAGCATGACGCCGACCACCGCCAACGCCATCCACGGCAGCCGGCTGCCGAGGCTGTCCAGGCGGTCCACCAGCGCCGCGGGACGGCCCGTGACCAGGACCTCGCTGCCACCCGGCTCGGGCAGCGCCCGGATGTCGGCGACCAGCTGGCGTGCCTCCCTGGAGCTGGGCTCCACGTCGTAGACCACCTCGACCAGGGCCGAGCCGCCCCGTTCGGCCGCCACCCGTGCCTCGGTGACGTGCGGCAGCCCGCGGATGCCCGCGGCGACCGTGTTCGCCGCCTCCGCACCGCCGCCGGAGACCAGCACCCGCAGGTGGTCCGTACCCGGGTCGGCGAAGTCCGCGCTGATCCGGTCGGCCACCTCACGGCTGGCCGCCGAGGCGGGCAGCACCCGCTCGTCCGCACTGCCGAACCGGACGTGCGTCACCGGCAGCGCGATCACGGCCAGCAGCACCAGCGAGCCGACGATGTAGAGCACCGGGCGGCGCATGACGCTGCGCCCCAGCCGGGCGAAGACGCCCTCGGAGTCGTCGGCCACGACCGCCTGCCGCCGGCGTGCGCCGGGCAGCGGCACGCGCCAGCGGTTCACCCGGTGCCCGAGCAGGGCCAGCAGCGCCGGCAGCACGGTCACCGCGCTCGCCACCGCCACCAGCACGGTCGCGATCGCGCCGTAGCCCATCGAGCGGAGGAACTGCTGGGGGAAGAGGACCAGGCCGGACAGCGCCAGGCAGAGCGTCAGACCGGAGACGGTGACGGTACGGCCGGCGGTGGCGACCGTCCGCCGGATCGCGTCCGGGACCTCCCATCCGTCCCGGAGTTCCTCCCGGAACCGGTTGACCACCAGCAGCGCGTAGTCGATACCGAGTCCCAGGCCGAGTAGGGTGATGACGTTGATCGCGAAGATCGACACGTCGGTGGCGTAGACGATCAGGCGGGTCGCGAGGAAGGCGCCCATGATGGCCATGGTGCCGACGGCGAGCGGCAGCAGGGCCGCCACCGCGGAGCGGAAGATGAAGATCAGCAGGATGAGCAGGATCGGCAGGGAGACGGTCTCCGCGATGGCCACGTCCTTGGCGACCTGCGAGTTCAGGTCGTCGAAGACCCCGAGCGGGCCGCCCACCTGGGTGGTGAGGCCCTCCGCCTTGACCAGGTCCCGGATCTCGTCGTACGACTCGATCTTCTCGTCGTCGCCCTTGCCCGCGAGGTTGACCGCCAGGTAGGTGGCCTTGCGGTCGGACGAGACCAACTGCGGCGCCTGGGTCTCGTAGTACGAGATCACCCGTACCACCTCCGGCCGGTCGCCCAGCCGGTTGACCACGGACTCCACCGGGCCCCGGAAGCCCGGGTCGTCCACCGTCCGGTTCTCGTCGGAGTACAGGATGATCAGGTCAGGGCTCTGCGGGCCGAGCTCGTTCTCGATCCGGACCGCGGCGCGCTGCGCCTCGCCCTTCGGGTCGTCGAAGCCGCCGCTGGAAAGCTCGGTGAAGACCGTTGTCCCCCAGCCACCCGCGACCCCCAGCAGAACGAGCGCGCCGATGAGGATCGGCCAGCGCCATCTGACCGCCATCCGCCCCATGAGCTCAAACATGACTTGTACCTCCTTGATGGGTACGCGTAGGCTGAAGGCAGTAGCTTGAGCTAACAGCATTAACTGAACCAAGCGGTGATAGCAGATGTCAAGGCAAAAGACGGTGGAGGTACGGAGACATGGCAGCAGCGCTCAGTAGGCGTGATCGTCTTCGCGCGGCTACCGTCGCCGAGATCAAGGAGATCGCGCGGCGCTACCTCGTCGCCGACGGTCCGTCGGCGATCTCCCTACGGGCGATCGCCCGGGACATGGGCATGAGCGCTCCGTCGCTCTACCGGTACTTCCCGAGCCTGGACACCCTGATCACTGAGCTGACCGCGGACGCGTACGACAGCGTCCGCAGCGCGATGGAGGTGGCCCGCGACGCGACCCCGGCGGACGACACACTCGGGCGGCTGGTCGCGGTCAGCCGGGCCTTCCGGCAGTGGGCGGTCGCGCACCCGGCGGAGTTCTCGCTGGCCTTCGGCACGCCACCACCCGGGCGCGACATGACCTACACCAAGCAGCAGAAACCTGACGACGGCGCGGCCGACCCGAACCTGCGCGCCATGCAGGCGTGCGGCGAGGCCGGCACCCGGTTCGGCGCGGTCTTCGCGCAGCTGTTCATCGAACTGTGGACCCGGCGGCCGTTCCCGACGCCCGCCCGGGAGGAGATCCCGCCGCGGCTGCGCGTCCAGCTCGGCGCGCTGGCCGAGGAGCTGGGCGGCGTACTGCCGATGCCCGCCGTGTTCGTCTACCTCTCCTGCTGGACCCAGCTGTACGGGATGGTCGCGCTGGAGGTGTTCGGACACCAGCGTTGGGCGCTCACCGACGCGGAGCCGCTGTTCGAGGCGGAACTCGCCGCGATGATCCGGCGGCTCGACCCGCCGGCGGCCGGGTCCGACGGTCGCTGACGGTCGTGGCGTGACGGTCGGCCGCCGTGGGACGACGACCCGTCGGTCCACGTCGCCCCACGGGCCGACCGGCCCCGGTCACCGCCGTCCGTCACCGCGACCGGGCGAACTGGCCGTGGAACCCGAACGGGATCGGGTGGGGTACCGACGCCCGCGCCAGCTCGGTGAACGAGGCACCGTCCAGGACCAGCAGGAACGACCGGTGCGCCGAGGCGTCGAGGACGACCGAGAGCACCACGCCGTCGTCCTCCCGCTCAGCCCCGGGTCGGGGGACGAAGACCGGCTCGCCCGGGTAGCAGCGGGTGCCCCGCCAGATGGTCGTCTCGGCCCGCTCGCCGTCCGGCCCGCCGGTGTCGAGCTTGACGAGCTGGTTGAAGAAGTCGCGGCCGTCGGTCGTGCCGACCCCGTACGCGTAGCGGTACGGCCGCCCGTTGTGGGCGCCGTAGTTGATCCGGGGCAGCTCGAACGAGACCTCGGCAAGCCGCCGTACGTCGACCCGCCCCGAGGCGAGGTCGATGCGGAAGCGGGTCGGCACGGCGATCGGCACCTCCGTGCCCGCGCGCAGCCGGTGCAGGTAGAACGCCTGGACCACCCCGGCGTCGTCGTACCCGCACAGGTCCATGACGATCGTGTCGCCGTCGTCGTACGCGTTGATGTGGTGGAACGAGAACACCGGCGGTGCCTGGAACTCGCGCACGTCGCCGTTGGCGAGGTCGATGACGGCGATGCGGGTGCCCAGTTCGGGGCGCCACCGGTAGTTCTCGATGAACGGTCGACGACGCAGCAGGAACGACAGGGGGTTCACGACGAACGGGAAGACCGCCAGCACGCCGTACCGCTCGGTGATGGCGTAGCTGTGCACGTACCCCGGCAGGTCGACGGGGTACGTGCCGATCACCTCGCGCCGCCCGGTGCCGTCCGGCTGCCGGAACAGGCGGTACTCGCTGCGCTTGGAGAACGCCAGGCCGTAGTTGATGAGGTGGCCGGTACGCGGTTCGATGTGCGGGTGGGCGGTGGTGACGTGCGCCTGCAGGTTGTCGTCGAACCCGACGACGCCCAGCGTCTCCAGCGTCCGGGGGTCGAACTCGATCGCCAACGGCGCCTCGGTGATGGCCAGCGACCGGCCCTCCGCCAGCAGAACGTTGACGTTCGCGTTCACGGCGGGCGCCTCGGGCGGGGGTGCGAACCGCGAGAAGAGGCGGCTGAAGATGGAGACGCACGGATCGGTGGCGAACTCGCCGTACGCGATCTTACCCTGCTGCCGGACGGCGCGGTAGTTGGCGGAGTCGAGGAACCGGCCGCGGTAGCTGACCTGCCCGTTGTGGAAGCCGAAACGGTGCAGCATCGCCTGGCCGTCGAACCAGTGCCGGTACGAGCGCCGCCCGGCGTCCCACAGACCCGGGCCGTTGCGCACCAGCGTGCCGCTGAGCCACTCCGGAATGGTTCCCTCCACGGGAAGGTCGTCCAAATCAGACTCTTCTGTCGAACTACGCAGTCCGGCGTGGTAGTCGGGAGGCGAGGTGTCGGCACGGGGAGGGGCGTTGCGGGACACAGGCTTGCTCCTACCTATGAAGATCGATACGACTGGATGGAGGTGATCGGCCGGTCGTTGTATGTACAACGTACACAAGAAAGGAGTACGTTGTTCTCCAAACCAACATGTGTTAGGCAACAGTTACACAGTTAGCTGGAGCTGACGGGCGCTAGTCTAGCGGACGTCGCAAACGATCGGGCCCGATGCACGGGGGGAACCAGGTGGCAGTCCATCACACGACCCATGCGCGAGCTCAGTTCGTCGAACCCCGCCAGAGCGCGCCGCTCGGCAGCGCCGGCCGAGCCACCCGCACCCTCGAACTGGTGCAGCGATGCCGGGCCGGCGAGGAGGCCGCCTGGCGGGAGCTGATCACCCTCTTCACACCGGTGGTCTGGACGGTGGCCCGCTCGATGGGCCTGCGGCACGCCGAGTGCGAGGACACCTGCCAGCTCACCTGGCTGCGCGTGGTGGAGAACCTCTCGTCGTTGCGCGAGCCCGAACGCCTCGGCAGCTGGCTCGTCACCACCGCGCGCCGCGAGGCGATCAAGGTCCTCGCCCGGTCACGCCGCCTGCTCCCGATCGACGACGTCACCACCCTGGCCACGACCACCGACCCACAGCCGAGTCCGGAGGAGACGGCGGTGTCGCGTGCCGAGAACCATCGCCTCCTGAGCGCGGTCAGCCGACTTCCGCCCGCCCACCAGGCCCTCGTGGGCCTGCTGCTGGCCGACCCGCCGATGAGTTACGACGAGATCAGCGACGCTCTCGCCATGCCCCGCGGCTCCGTCGGACCGACCCGGCTGCGGATCCTTCGCCGGTTGCGTACCGAGCTCGGAAGGTGACCGCACCCCGGCGCGCGGCTCAGGTATCCGGGGCCCCGCCGTCTCGCTCTGTCTAGGTGTAAACCCGGCAGCCAACCAGCCGGACGTACCGGGTCCGCGGCCACGTGCCCGTGGCCGCGCGTGCGCCCCCCGCCAGACTCGCGGCCCGCCCCGCCGCACCCCGCGTCCCCATCACTGCCGGATGAGCACCCAATGGGGGAACCACATGACAGATCTGGTCATCGACGGCGACACCCAGCCCGCCCCGGAGCAGCCGTACCCGGTCGACCCGGGCAACCAGGACACCGACCGGCTCGGCACGATGCTGCGCCGGGCCCGCGAGCTACTCGAGGCGGCGATGTCGGAGAACCGGTGCCCGTTCACGCAGGAGGTGCTGCCCGACGACCGGGCCCTGTGCCACGCGCTGCGACAGGCGCTGGCCCAGGCCCGCTCCACGGTGTACTTCGCGGGCGCCGACGCCACCCTCAGCATGGCCCTCGGCCGCGAACGCAACCCGGTCCTGGCGCTGGCGGGCCGCCCGGTCCGGGTACGGCACCTCTACGGTCCCGCCGCCGTGATGACACCCGCCGGCCGGGACTTCCTGAACGAGCTCCGGCGGGCCGGCGGGCAGGTCCGCATCGCGCCCGCCCGCCGCGAGCTGTCCATGATCGCCATGCTGGACGGGTCGGTGGCGATCCTGCGTTCTGTCTCGCAGGGCGTACCGACCCGGCTGATGGTGCGTACGCCCGCGCTGCTCGACGCCCTGGACGCGCTGTTCACCGGCTCGTGGGACACCGCCATCGAGCTGACCGACTACCTCACGTACGCCGACGCGGACCTGGACGACCTCTCCTCGCAGATCCTGCTCTACCTCAACAGCGGCTGCACGGACGAGGCGGCCGCACGCTGCCTCGGGCTGTCCGTCCGCACCTACCGCCGGCGGGTGGCCGAACTGTTGCGGACGTTCAACGCCAACTCGCGCTTCCAGGCCGGCGTACGCGCCGCCGAGCTGGGCCTGCTGGCCTTCCACAGCCGGCCGCCGCGCCGGGTCACCGCCTGACCGGAACACCGGTCGCGGCGCTCTCCGCCGGCCGCCTGGGTGCCCCGCCCCCGCGACACGGTGGGCGGACCGGGGTCCCCGCGGGTCGTCCGGTCCCCCTCACGGCCGCGTGCCCGTCGGAAGCCGGGGCGACCGGTTGGCCGGCCGGTCGTTGCCGACGCACGGCCGCACGTCCGTCCACCTGACCACTGCCCGAGCCCCGCGAGGTCGGCGTGCCCTGCCCGGGGACGTTCCCGCCCAACCGCACCCGGTGTGGGCCGGTCCGCGCCGCGCAGAGCCCGCACACCCGGCGGCAGATACGCCGGGCAGCAAGATGCCAGGCGTTCCGGCAGCTTCTTGCCAGGAACACGACGACTCCCATCGATGCCCGTAACGTCGGGGACGGGTTGGTGATCACCCACCCGGACCGGACGCGAACGGCGACGCTCACCTCGATGAGGAGGCGCTCAGCATGATTGCGCTCAGACGTCCACCGGCAACCCATCGATTTGCTCGAATCTACGGGGTCGGCGCCTACCACCCCCGCCGGGTCGTACCGAACGACGAACTCGCCCCCGGCGCGTCGGCGGACTGGATCCGGCACCTGACCGGGATCAGCCGGCGGCGCCGGGCCGGCGACACCGAGTCGCTGGTCGAGATGTCCGTCGCCGCGGCGTCCGACGCCCTGGAGGCCGGCGGGATACCGGCCAGGGACGTGCAGTGCGTGATCGTCGCGTCGGCCACCGGCCCACACCAGACGCCCACCGTCGCCGCGACGGTCGCGCAGCGGCTCGGGGCCCGCGCGGCCGGCGCCTTCGACATCTCCACGGCCTGCACCGGCTTCTGCTACGCGCTCGCCGTGGCGGGCGACCTGGTCCGGACGGCGAGCGCCCGCCACGTCGTGGTCATCGGCACCGAGCGGACCAGCGACCTGGTGGACCCGGCCGACCCGGAGCAGGCGGGCTACCTGTTCGGCGACGGCACCGGCGCACTGGTGGTCGGCCCGGCGAGCACACCCGGCATCGGTCCGGTCGCCTGGGGCTGCGACGACGGGTTCGTGCCGGGCCGGCGCCTGTTCCGGTGGGCCGCCGACACACTGGTCGGGGTGGCGCGCCGCAGCCTGGCGGCGGCCGGCGTCACCGCCGGCGACCTCGACGCCTTCATCCCCCACCAGGCCAACGACCGGCTCATCGACGCCTGGGTACGCGCGTTGGACCTGCCCGACCGGGTCACCGTGGCCCGCAGCGTACGCGAACACGGCTGCACGGCGGCGGCGTCCATCCCGCTGGCCATGCACGACCTGCTCAGCACCGGCAGAGCGCGACCGGGCGGGCTCGCCCTGCTGCTGGGCTACGGCAGCGGGCTGACGTACGCCGCCCAGGTGGTACGGCTGCCCGCTCCCCCAGCCCGGTCGACGCCGCCCGGTGGGCATCCGTGGACCGGCGAGGAGCTGCTGCGCCGGGTCGAGGCGGCGGTCGCCGCGGTCGGCGACCCCGGCACGGTCGGCGGCACCGACGCGCCGCGGGTGCGGTGGGAGACCCGCTTCGACACCGACCTCGGCGGCGACACGCTCTTCCTGGCCGAGGTGGTCGGCGAGCTGGAGGGCGAGCTCGGCATCCGGCTGCCCGACGAGTCGCTGCACGGCGTACGCACCGCCGGTGACCTGGTCGAACGGGTACGCGAGCAGCTCGCCGCAGAGCAACTGGGGGCGCTGTGACCACCGAGACCGTACTCCCGAAGCCCGTCGGGGCGCTGCGCTCGATCGACCACCTGCTCGGTGCCGGCGAGCACCGCTTCCTCAGCAGCGGTTTCCGCCGGGTACGCCACCGGTTGCGGGAGCTGACCGTGGAGACCGGCCCGGCCGGCGGCACGGTCCACGCCACCGCCTCGGTGGACTACCCGCCGGACTGGTCCCGCAAGGCGGCCGGGGTCGCCCGCCGGCCGCACCTGAGCGTGGTGGACGGGCTGCTCATCGCCGCCCAGCTCGCCGAGGCACTGCTCACCCGGCGACACGCGCTGGACGAGGAGCAGCGCCGCCGGATGTGGCTGCGCCGGCTGGTGATGCGGTCCGGATCCCGGCCGCAGGAACACCTCGACGCCTTCCCGGTCTCGGCCCGGCACGACGCGGCCGAGGCGACGCGTACGACCGACGGGGCGTGGTCGTCGCCCGTGGAGGCCCGGATCGGCACGCTGCGCGTCCACGCGGTGTTCGCGCACCGCGGCGCCGAGGCGACCGGGAACCGCCGCGAGCGGTACACGACCACCGACGACCTGTTGGGGCCCGCCGGGCAGCGGTACTTCGGCGACCTCTACCGACACCGGCGCGCATCCGTCGAGGACGTCCGGATGGACCTGCCCGGTCTGCGGGTCGACGCGATCCTGCGGCTGACGCCCGAGCCGGGCGCGCCGACGCCGACCAGCGGGCTGGAGGCCGCCTACCACCCGTCCCTGTCCGTCGTGGACGCCGCGATGGGCGTCGCGCAACTGGCCCAGGCGCTGCTCTACGAGCTGGACGGGATCCACCGGGCCGACAGCGACACGATGTGGATGCGCCGGATCGTCGTGGACCGGACCTCGCCGGTCCAGCCGATCGACCGCCCACTGCCGATCAGCACGTCGGCCGTCCGAAGCCGACTCCTCACCACGCACGGCGGGATCTGGCGGGCGCTGGACCTGCTCGGCGAGCTGCCCGGCTACCGAGCCACGTACGCGATCGCCCACCGGCTGCCCGCGCCCCCGGCCACCCACCAACCGCCCGGCGACGGGCGCCGACAGGACAGGGAGCAGCCATGAAACTGGCGATATCCGGCACCTACTGCACCGGCAAGACGACCACCTCGATCGCGCTGGCGCACCTGACCGGCATCCCGCGTACCCACGCCAAGACGATGCGCGAGATCCTGCCGGAGGCCTTCCCCGGCAAGACCCTGGAGGAGTGCACCGGGCCCGAACTGTTCGAACTGGGCATCCGGCGGTACGTCGAGCGGGCGGTCCACGAGAGCCACCTGCCGGACGGCTTCGTCTCGGACGGGTCCTCGCTGCACGAGTGGGTCTACGGCACGGTCCGCATGTCCGTCGGCATCCACCCCGACGACGGCGAGCCGAAGCCCGAGGCGATCGCCCAGGCACGACTCTTCGCCGAGGTGATCAAGCACTTCGGCGCCGTGGTGAAGCAGCACGCCAGCAGGACCTACGACGCGTTCGTCCACCTGCCCGTGGAGTTTCCGCTGGTGGCCGACGGCCACCGGCCGGTCTCCGAACGGTTCCGGCAGCTCTCCGACCAGATGCTGCGCGACACGCTCGCCGAGCTCGGCATCCCGCACCAGGTGGTGGGCGGGACGATCCCGCAACGCCTGACCCGGATCGTCGAGCTCTACGACCTGCCGACGGTGTGCGGGGTCGACGAGGCCATCGCCGCCGCGCAGGCGGAGCTGGCCCGCCTCGACACCGCCGGCGAGCTCGACCGCACCCCGGCGCTGGCCACGTGACCGCCGGACGACCGCACCCCGGCGACGTCCCGGTCGTCCCTCTCCCGCCGCGTCTCCGCCACCCGGTTGATCACCACGGCTCCCCGCCACCCGGCGGACCAGCACCGGCGGGGCGACACCGCCCACCCCGACGGCAGACACCTCCCCCAACCCCGACCCACGACAAGAGAGGTTCCCGTGCCCAACGCGTCGACCGTCGCCGCCACCTCGGTGGCGTCGCTGTTCCGCCCCTTCTCGGTCGGTTCCCTGACCGTCCCGAACCGCTTCGTGATGGCCCCGATGACCCGCAACTTCTCCCCGGACGGCGTACCCGGCGAGGACGTGGCGGCGTACTACGCCCGGCGGGCCCGACACGGCGTGGGCCTCATCATCACCGAGAGCACCGTCGTCGACCACCCGGCCTCCGCGTCCAGCGACACCGTCCCCCGGTTCTTCGGCGAGGCCCCACTCGCCGGCTGGGCGCGGGTGGTCCGCGAGGTGCACGAGGCCGGTGGCCGGATCATCCCGCAGCTCTGGCACGTGGGCGCCGCCCGCAAACCGGACGACCCGCCGGTGCCCGGCGTCGCCCCCGTCAGCCCGTCCGGCCTCGACGTGCTCGGCGACAGGGTCGGCGAGCCGCTCACCGAGGCCGGCATCGCCGAGGTGGTGGCGAGCTTCGCGCGCGCCGCCGCCGACGCCAAGCGGCTCGGGTTCGACGGCATCGAACTGCACGGGGCGCACGGCTACCTGATCGACCAGTTCCTCTGGTCGGCCACCAACCGCCGCACCGACCGGTACGGCGGCAGCCCGGCCGCCCGCGCCACGTTCGCGGCCGAGGTGGTGGCCGCCTGCCGGGCCGCCGTCGGACCGGACTTCCCGATCTTCCTGCGCCTGTCACAGTGGAAGATCCCCGCCTTCGACGCCCGGCTCGCCGAGTCGCCGCAGGAACTGGAGCAGTTCCTGGAGCCGCTGGTACGGGCCGGGGTGGACGTCTTCCACTGCTCGACCCGCCGGTTCTGGCTCCCCGAGTTCGACGGCACGGACCTGGGTTTCGCCGGTTGGGTGAAGAAGATCTCCGGCCGGCCCACCGTGACGGTCGGATCGGTGGGGCTGGACAACAGCGAGTTCCTCACCGCGTTCATGGGTGTCGGCGCCACCAACGCGGGCCTGGCCGAGCTGGTGCGACGGCTGGAACGAGACGACTTCGACCTGGTCGCCGTCGGCCGGCTGCTCGCCGCCGACCCGGAGTGGGTGGCCAAGATCCGCGACGGCCGGTACGACGAGCTGATCCCGTTCAGCCCCGAGGTGCTCACCCGCCTCGTCTGAGCACCGACCGACGCGGGACGACCGAACACCGTCCCCGTACGACCTCAAGGAGGACGCGACATGGGCTCCGACATCATCCGGGTGGGCATCGTGGGCGCCAACCCGCAGCAGGGCTGGGCCTCCACGGCGCACGTCCCCGCGCTGACGCAGCTTCCGAACTTCGCCATCACCGCGGTCTGCACCACCCGGCCGGAGAGCGCCCGGATGGCCGCGACCGCGTTCGGTGCCGCACACGCCTTCACCGACGCACGCCAGCTCGCCAGCCACCCGGAGGTGGACCTGGTGACGGTCGCGGTACGCACCCCGGCCCACCTCGACCCGGTTCTGGCCGCGCTGGAGGCCGGCAAGCACGTCTACTGCGAGTGGCCGCTGGCCCGGACCACGAAGGAGGCCGAGATGATGGCCTCGGCGGCCCGGGACGCTGGCGTCACCCACGCGGTCGGCCTCCAGGCCCGGTACGCCCCGGCCGTCGCCTACCTGAGGGACCTGATCGCCGAGGGGTACATCGGACAGGTCACCTCGGTCGACGTGATCGCCGCCCGGGGCAAGCTGGCGGACGGGCAGATCGCCCCGTCGGCCGTGTACACCCTGGACGTCGACAACGGCGCCAGCACCCTGGAGGTGGCCGGCGGGCACACCCTCGACCTGCTGCAACACCTGGTCGGGGAGATCACCGACGTCACCGCCACGCTGGCCCGCCGGCGTCTGCGGTACACGGTCACCGGCACCGACCGTACCGTCGAGGCCACCGCGCCCGACCACGTCCTGCTCAGCGCCACCCTGGCCGACGGCGCGGTCGCGTCGGTGCACGTGTACGACGGCAAGGTCGGCACCCCGCGTACCCACATCGAGATCAACGGGACGCGCGGCGACCTGCTGCTCACCTCGGCCGGCCCCGGCGGACCGCGTGGCGTGCAGCTCGGCGACCTGGTGCTCCGGGCGGCGCGGGTGCCCGGCGGCGACTGGGAGACCCTGGAGGTGCCGGACCGCTACCGGACCGTCGCCGCGCCGATCCCGGTCACCGCGATCCTCTCGGTCGCCCAGCTCTACCACCAGCTCGGCGAGGACATCCGCACCGGTGAGCGGCGGGTACCCGACCTCGAAACCGGGCTGCGGGTGCACCGGCTGCTCGACGCCATCCGGCTCTCCGCCGACACCGGAACCCGGCAGGCCGTCCGATGAGCGCCCCGAGCTTCCTCGACGCACTCGCCGCCGGCCGGATCGACTGGGCCGCGCTGCAGCCCTTCCCCGAGCCCGACCCGGCCGAACAGGCGGCGGCCGACGAGGTGGTCGACCGGCTGGGCGCGTTCCTGGCGAGCCGGATCGACGCCGAGGAGGTGGACCGGACCGGCGCCCTGCCGCCCGGGCTGTTCCGCGACCTGCGCGCCGAACGGCTGCTGGACCTGCGTCTGCCCCCGGAGCTGGGCGGGCGTGGGCTCGGCGCGTACGCGACGTTCCGGGCCATCGAGCGGGCCGCCACGGTGTCGGTCGCGGCCGGCCAGTCGCTCGCCATGCACAACGGCATCGGGGTGGGGCTCATCCCGCTGGTGCTGCCGTTCGGGCCGTTGCGCGCCTTCGTCAGGCAGCGGATGGCCGCGGGCTTCGTCTCCGGGTGGGCGGACACCGAACCGGCCGGGCAGAACAACCAGTGGCCGTCGACCACGCTCACCCCCACCGCGGACGGCACGGCGTACCTGCTGACCGGGGAGAAGCTGTTCGCCGGCAACGGCCCGATCGCCGAACTGCTCGGCGTCACCGCCACCGTCGTCGAACCGACCGGCCGCCGGCTCGGCCTGGCCGTCGTCGACACCGGCCGCCCGGGCGTACGGGTCGTGGCCGAGCAGCAGTTCATGGGCGTTCGCGGACTGCCGGCCGGGATGCTGCGCTTCACCGAGGTACGGGTGCCGCGCGAGCACGTGCTGGCCGGCAACCCGGACGACCCCCGCCTGTCACCGGTGTTCGGCGCGATGATGCTGGTCGGCCGCAACCTCATCACCTCGGCCCCCGCCCTCGCCATCGCCCGCAGCTGCCTGCGCCACTGTCGGGAGTTCGTCGGCCGCCGCAGCATCGACGGCCGTGGGCTCGGCACGTACGACGAGATCCAGCGGATGCTCGCCGCCTCGCTCGCGGACGTCTTCGCGATGGAGAGCGTGATCCGGTGGAGCCTGCTCGGCTCCGGGCTGCCCGACCGGACCTACGAGCGGCTCGCGGCGAAGAACATCTGCGCGACCGCCTGCTGGCGGGTGGTGGACCGCACAATGTCGCTGCTCGGCGGCGAGGGGTACGAGACGGCGGCGAGCAAGCGCGACCGGGGTGCCGACGACGCCCCGCTGGAGCGGCTGTTCCGGGACGCCCGGGGCCTGCGCATCACCGGCAACGTCGACTTCCAACTCGACAACCAGGCCGGCCGGCTGCTGCTGGCGACCTGCCGCACCGTCCCCGACGCGAGGCAGCCGGCGCTGGTCGGCGCCAGGGCCGCCCGGCTCTCCCCCGCCAACCGGGCCCACCTGGACGAGACCGCCCGGCAGGTCCGGCAGTTCACCCGCGTCTGCGCCGAGACGGCCGTCTGGGCGGACGACCCGGCGAAGCTGCCGCACCGGGAACACACGCTGATCCTGCTCGCCCGGATCGCGAGCGAGCTGTTCACCATGTGGGCCGTGCTGGCCCGGGCCAGCCAGTCGACCAACGGCGAGCCGAGCGCGGCGCAGGACCTGGCGCACGTCCACTGCACGGCCGCCCGGCACCGGCTGGCGGACCTGTGGCGCAGGCTCGACGTGAACGGCGACGAGCCGTACCCCACGATCGCGCGGTCCTGGCTGAGCGGCCAACTCGACCTTCCCTGAGCGGACCGGAGACCTTCCCCGAGCGAACAGGAGACGCACGCACGATGACCGAGGCAGCTCTGTTCGACCGCGAGATGCTCGCGCAGCTGATGCCGTTCGACCCGTTCGACCCGGAGTTCGTGTCCGACCCGTACCCGACGTACCGGCGGATGCGCGAGAACGGGCCGGTACTGCGCACGCCCGTCGGCATGGTGTTCGTCACCGGTCACGAGGAGGCGTCGCGGGTGCTGCGGGATCCCGCGTTCGGCTGGGGCGACGGCGACCTCGTGGCCGACCAGTTCGTACCGAACCCCGACGGGCCGCCGCTGCGCCCGCTGATGTTCCTCGACCCGCCCGACCACACCCGGATCCGGTCCCTGGTCGGCAGGGCGTTCTCCGGACGCGCCATGGAACGGATCCGACACCGGGCCGAGGCGATCGTCGAGCGACTGGTCGCCGAGGCGGTCGAACTCGGCCGCCACGGCCCGGTGGACCTGGTCACGGCCGTGGCCCACCCCCTCCAGGCGCTCGTGCTGGGCGAGCTGATGGGCGTCGGGAAGGAGCACTACCCGCGGTTCCGGGGCTGGGCCGCGGACAGCGCGCGGGGCCTGGACCCGATCTGGCTGCTCAGCCCGGAGGAGGTCCGCCGACGCGACGAGGCGCGCGCCGGCTTCCGCGCCCACTTCGCCGAACTGGTCGAGGCGCGGCGCGCGGCGCCCGCCGACGACCTGGTGAGCCAGCTCGTGGTCGCCCAGCACAACGGGGACCGGCTGACCGACCTGGAGCTGGTCACCACCTGCGCCACCCTGCTCGCCGCCGGGTACGGCACCACCGTCAACCTGGTCGCCGGCGGCATGCTTGCCCTGCTGCGCAATCCCGACCAGCTCGCCTGGCTGCGGGCACACCCGGACCGGGTGCCCGACGCGGTGGAGGAACTCATCCGGTACGACTCCCCCATCCAGGTCACGTCCCGGGTGGCGCTGCGCGAGACCCGGCTCGGGGACCTGACGCTGGTGCCGGGTGAGCCGATGTTCGTCCTGATCGGGGCGGCGAACCGGGACCCCGCGGCGTACCCGGACCCGGACCGGCTCGACCTGTCCCGGCCCTCGACCCGCAACCTCGGGTTCGGCCACGGCATCCACTTCTGCATCGGGGCGCCGATGGCCCGGATCACCGCGCGGGCCGCCTTCGCCGCCCTCATCCGGCTCGACGTCACCCTGGCGTCCGAGGACATCCGGTACGCCCCCGGGCTGGTCGTCCGGGGACCGGCGGAACTTCCGGTGCACCTGCGGGAAGCCCGGTAACCGGCCCACCTCGACCGGGCGGCGGCTCGTACTGCTGCGAACCCCGTGCGGACCGACGGCGTGGGGCCGCGATAGTCCCCCCTGTGAGAAGTACCCACCGGCTGATGCCTTTGGTTTGCTGATCTCCGAGGCGGACCGGGGTTCAGGGGCGAAGCCCGACAAGGTGTTCGTGCTGCCAGCGACTGGCACGCCCGTTGTGCATTGGTAGATGTGACCAGGAGACTGCGTCAGATTTGGGTGGGCGCTCGCCGGTGGCTGACCGGGCTGGGTCGGGTTCCGGTTCGGGTCTGGCGGCGGGTGGCCAGGTGGTTGTTCGAGCCGGGGGTGCGGGGTACGCCGGTGCGGTTGCGGTTCGGCGCGCACCTGGCGCTCG